>Ga0302314_10001971_pt1 | contig 38363 bp, 34 predicted proteins | sample III_Palsa_N2_3_FD_200533 | JGI IMG/M metagenome (GOLD analysis project Ga0302314, IMG submission 200533) | Peat permafrost microbial communities from Stordalen Mire near Abisko, Sweden - III_Palsa_N2_3 | ecosystem: Environmental > Terrestrial > Soil > Palsa > Peat permafrost | place: Sweden...
GGGCCGGCAGCTTCCCCGTGCTGCTGCTGGCGGCCTCCCTGGTCGGCACCGGCTCCTCGGTGTTCCACCCGGAATCGTCGCGGGTGGCGCGCATGGCTTCGGGCGGCCGCCACGGGCTGGCGCAGTCCGTGTTCCAGGTGGGCGGCAATATCGGCTCCGCCATCGGGCCGCTGCTGGCCGCCCTGATCATCCTGCCGCGCGGCCAGGTCAGCGTGGCCTGGTTCTGCGGCGTCGCCCTGCTCGGCATGTTCATCACCGGCAACATCGGCCGCTGGTACCGTCAGCATGGCCTGGCGCGGCTCAAGCCGCGCGGCGGGGCGGCCCCGGCGCAATTGGCACCGGGCAAGGTGCGGGCCGCCATCGGCGTGCTGCTGGCGCTGATCTTCTCCAAGTTTTTCTATCTGGCCAGCATCACCAGCTACTACACCTTCTACCTGATCGATCATTTCCAGGTGTCGGTGCGCAGCGCGCAGCTGCTGCTGTTCGTGTTCACCGGCGCGGTGGCGGTGGGCACCATCATCGGCGGGCCGCTGGGCGACCGCTTCGGCCGCAAGCGCATCATCTGGATCTCGATCCTGGGCGTGCTGCCGTTCAGCCTGCTGCTGCCCCATGCCAGCCTGTTCTGGACCGGCGTGCTGACGGTGCCGATCGGCATGATCCTGGCCTCCGCCTTCCCCGCCATCGTGGTCTACGCGCAGGAGCTGATGCCGGGCAAGACCGGCACGGTGGCCGGGCTGTTCTTCGGCTTCGCCTTCGGCATGGGTGGCGTCGGCGCGGCGGTGCTGGGCGTGCTGGCCGACCACACCAGCATCGGTTTCGTCTACCAGCTTTGCGCGTTCCTGCCCCTGATCGGCCTGCTGGCCGGCCTGCTGCCGGATGTCGAGAGCGAGCAGCGCCGGGCGCGGACCTGAGCCGCCGCCCGCCCAGGCTGGATAATATATGCAGGAGCGTGGCTCACCACCGGTGCCATCATGCAACTGCTGGTCAACATCGACGTTGACGATCTGGATCGGGCGATCGACTTCTATAGCGCTGCGTTCGAGCTGCGCGTCGGCCGGCGTTTCGGCGCCGGCGGGGTGGAGATGCTCGGCCACTCCGCACCGTTCTACCTGCTGCTGAAAGCCGGCGGCAGCCAGGCTGCGCCGACCATGCGGCAGCAGCGCAGCTACCAGCGCCACTGGACGCCGGTGCACCTGGATTTCGTCGTCGACGATCTTGCCGCGGCGCTACAGAAGGCGGTTGCCGCCGGGGCCAGCCTGGAAGGCGACAGCGAAACGCATGCCTGGGGCAGGATCGCCCACCTGGCGGACCCCTTCGGCCACGGCTTCTGCCTGATCGAATTCCTGGGCCGGGGCTACGACGAGATCGCCGCAAGGCCCTGAGCCGCTACACTGGCCCCTCCTTCAGAGCGGGAACGTCCATGCGCAGCTGGCTCCTTGCACTTCTCATCACCGCCGCGGGGATGAGCGACGCGGCGGCGCAGTCCTGCGCGCCTTACCCGGAAATGTTTGCCCAGGACTTCTATCGCTCGAGCTACGCCTTCTTCAACGAATCGCCCGAGCGGGTCAGCGAGGTCGTCACGCCGGGCTTCCTGCGCAAGCTGCAGGATGAGCGCGCCTGTGTGGAGAAACATGGGCATTGCCACCTGCAATACGATCCCTGGCTGGGGCCGCAGGCGAGCGGCATCGGCAGCCCGGTGCAGTTCCGCCGCGAAGCGCAGCAAGGCGACAGCGCAGTGGTGGTCATGAGCTATCTCGCCGCGGGCGCCACGCCGGACCATGCGGCGACACGCAGCATCAGGCTGAAGCTGCACAAGGCCACTCTTGCCGGGTGCTGGCAGCTGGATGACTTCATCACGCCGGCCGGCGATTCCGTATCCGCATTGATGGACACCGCCGCGCCCTAGGGCCCGCCGATGAGCGCCGCCATTGATCTGCGCCTGTTCGGCATCGTCTTCGCCGGTGCCGGCGAGCAGCGCCTCAGCCTGTACTACGCGCCGCATCACGGCGTGGCGGATGCTTTCGACTTCCATACACTGGCCTGGGAATACCGCGAAAACGGGGAATGGCGCACGCGCCAGACCATCACCGCCGCGGAGTTCGAGCATGGCGCAGTACGCCGGCGCTGGGTCAACGGCCTGCACCGCCTCGACCCGGCCAGCGGCCACGCGGTGATCCGCGTGGCGGAGGCCGACCGGCCGCATCCGGCGCCGCAGCTGCGCCTGCATTACAGCTGGCGGCGCTGGGACCTCCTAAGCAACCGCGAAGTGGAGAAACTGCAGCTTTGCGCCCGGCCCGACGCCGAATACGAGGGCCTGGACAGCCCCGGCTGACAGGAAGCGGCATGAAGCTTGCTGCTTGAGCAGGACGACACGGCCATGATGGGCGCGTTCCATGAAAGCGGTACTCTACGGACGATTCAAGCAGGGCTTGCACAACGGCTTCTATTCGCATGCGGCGATGGTCGTATCCCGGTCCAGCCTGCTGTTCGATGTCGGCTTTTTCTTCCGGAATCGCTACGAATTCACGCCGGAGCAGGTCAATCGCCTGCAGACCACCGATGGCGGCCTGCGCATTTACCACAACAAGGAAGATTGCGTGTCTCCCATCGTCTTCAAGGTGGCCCTGTTCAAGAGCCAGAACCTGAGCATGCGCACCATCAAGCGGACCGGCTTCGTTCCCCGCGGCCGCACCAGGTTCAAGAGCACGGAGAAGGTCTAAGTTCGCGGCATACGCCCATGCCCGGGTATGATCAAGCTCCCGGGGAATCCGCATGAGCTACACATCCCGCATCGGCATCCGCAATCACCTCTTCCGCGATCTGCGGGAGTTGCTGGCCAAGGCCAGTCCGCTGCGCTCCGGCGATCAGCTGGCCGGCGTCGCCGCCGCCAGCCGTGAGGAGCGCGCCGCGGCGAAGCTGGCCCTGGCGGAACTGCCGCTCACGGCATTTCTGGAACAGCCGCTGATTCCCTACGAGGCGGACGAGGTGACGCGGCTGATCGTCGACAGTCACGACGCCGAAGCTTTCGCGCCGATCAGCCTGCTCAGCGTCGGCGGCCTGCGCGACTGGCTGCTGTCGGACCGCGTCGATGGAGTCGTGCTGGCTCGGCTGGCCCCCGGCCTCACACCCGAGATGGTGGCGGCGGTCAGTAAACTGATGCGCAACCAGGACCTGATCCTGGCCGCGCGCAAATGCAGCGTGGTGACGCGCTTCCGCAACACCATCGGCCTGCCCGGCCGCCTCGCGGTGCGCCTGCAGCCGAACCATCCCACCGACGATCCCAAGGGCATCGCCGCCAGTATCCTGGACGGGCTGCTGTATGGCGCCGGTGACGCCGTCATCGGCATCAATCCGGCCACCGACGATCCGGCGCGCCTGCTGACGCTGTGGCGCCTGCTGGATGAGCTGATCGCGCGCTTCGACATCCCGACGCAGTCCTGCGTGCTGACCCATGTGACGCGGCAGATCGAGGCGATCGGCCGCGGTGCGCCGGTCGATCTGGTGTTCCAGTCCATCGGCGGCAGCGAGGCGCTGAACCGCAGCTTCGGCATCGACCTCGCCCTGCTGCGGGAGGCGCAGCAGGCAGCACTCTCGCTGAAACGCGGCACCCTGGGCGACAACCTGATGTATTTCGAGACCGGCCAGGGCAGCGCGCTCTCGGCCAACGCCCACCACGGCATCGACCAGCAGACGCTGGAGGCGCGCGCCTACGCGGTGGCGCGCGCATATTCGCCGCTGCTGGTGAACACCGTGGTCGGCTTCATCGGCCCGGAATATCTCTACGACGGCAAGCAGATCATCCGCGCCGCGCTGGAGGATCATTTCTGCGGCAAGCTGCTGGGCCTGCCAATGGGCGTGGACGTGTGCTACACCAACCACGCCGAGGCCGACCAGGACGACATGGACAACCTGCTCCTGCTGCTCGGCGCCGCCGGGGTCAACTACATCATGGGCGTGCCCGGCGCCGACGACATCATGCTCAACTACCAGAGCACCAGTTTCCACGATGCCCTGTACCTGCGCGAGGCGCTGGGCCTGAAGCACGCGCCGGAGTTCGAACGCTGGCTGCAACACATGCGCATCGTCGACCAGGCGGGACGCCTGCGCGACAGTCGCGGCAACGATGCCCTGCCCGCGCTCACCGCCTTTGCCGAAGCCGCATCGTGAATACCAAGCATCCCGCCGCGACACCCGCGGAAGCGCCATTAATAGCGCCGGTGATCGAGGACTCCTGGACCGCGCTGCGCCGCCATACCGCCGCGCGCATCGCCCTCGGCCGCAGCGGCGCCAGCCTGCCGACGCGCGAAGTACTGGCCTTTGAGCTGGCCCACGCGCAGGCGCGCGATGCAGTGCTCACCGCGCTCGACGTAGCTACTTTGCGCGGCGCGCTCGAAGCCGATGGCTGGACGGTCAGCGAAGCGCATAGCCGGGCGCAGGACCACGCGGCTTACCTGGCAAGGCCGGACTGGGGGCGGCGCCTGCACGTCGATGCACTGGCCGCACTGGCGGCGCTGGACATCAAAACCACCGACCTGGTGATCGTGGTCAGCGATGGGCTGTCATCCACGGCGGTGCAGCAGAATGCGGTGCCGCTGCTGCGCGCACTCAGACCGCTGCTGCCCGAGGGCTTGACTGTGGCGCCTGTCGTCATCGCCACGCGGGCGCGCGTCGCCCTGGCCGACGAGGTGGGCGAAACGCTCGGCGCGCGCATCGCCGTCAGCCTCATCGGCGAGCGCCCCGGCCTGTCCTCGCCCGACAGCCTGGGGGCCTATCTGACCTACGCGCCGCGCGTCGGCCGCAACGACGCCGAGCGCAACTGCATTTCCAACATCCGCCCACAGGGGCTGGACTATGAGGCGGCGGCGCAACAGCTCGCTGCCTTGATCGGCACCGCTCTGCAGGCGCAGCTTTCCGGAGTGAAGCTGCAATTCGATCCTGGGCGCGTCCTACAAGCAGAATGAGCATTTGCAGAGCGTTTGCTTCGTAATTAGTGGTATCGAGGGCGGCAGCCCATGACAAAATTGTGACGCGATTCACAGTTGCGCCCAACGCCGGCCTCTTTTTTGTGCTTGACTTGAACGACATGCAGCAGCGGCTTTCCCAAACCACCGCCGAAGTTTAAGGTAGGGCCTGACCTGCCGGAGTAGTTGCGCGACATGGCCGAATCCACACCCAGCAAGCCCCCCAGCGAACCCCTGGATCTCGCAACCATCGGCGACCTCAATCCACCGCTGCCGGCGAGCGAGCCATCCGCGCACGGCAATGCGCTGGCAACCACCGACACGCGACTGGTGGCGCAGCCGCGCCCGGATCGCCTGGTGGAAATCGCCAATCTGAGCGCGGAAGAACTGGCCGCGGCGAACCGCTCGGCGGCGCGCATCGATTTTCGCAGCACCAACTCCCTGCTGGCGCACGGCGACAACGTGCTGGCCGGCATCAGCCAGGCCTCGCGCGAACTTTTGACGGGCGTGCGCCTAGGCGATGCCGGCGAAGTCGGACGCATCGCCGCCGCCGTCATCGACGGCGTCAAGATCCTGCGCATCCAGGACCTGCAAGCCGAATCCTCCGGCAAGCCCGCCACCCGCAAGGGCCTGATCGGCAAGCTGCTGGGCGCGGTCAGCGATGCGCACACCGCCTTCAAGGGCTTCCAGGAAAATCGCAAGCAGTTCCTGGATCTGATGGATGCCGAGCAAGCCAAGGCGCGCAAGACCAAGGCCGACCTGGGCATCACCATCGAGCTGCTCGACGAGCAGGCCGTGGCCATCCGCAAGAGCCTGCATGCGCTGAAAATCGAAATCGCCGCCGGCCAGATCGCCATCGATCGCGGCGAGGACGAGCTGGAAGCGCTGCGGCTCAACGCCGTCAAGACCGGCGACGCGGCGGATGCGGCCGATGTGCTCGAATTCCGCGGCGCCATCGCCAACTTCCGCGGCAAGGTGGCCGACATGCGCGAAAACCTAGTCGGCTCCGCCATGCTGATCCCGATCATCGGCCAGAACCGCAAGGCGGCCGAAACCCGCCTGATGAAAATCTCCAACGGCATGCTGGTGGTGATTCCGCGCCTGATGGCCGTCGCCTCGCAGGCGGTGGTCCAGGTGGAATTGCGCAACGCCGCGAACGAGGCCGAAAAGCTCGACGAGGCGAGCCGCCAGATCACGCTGCTGGCCTCCAAGGGCGCGCACGAGGCCGCCACCAGCGCCGCGCGCAGCCTGGCCGGCGACCCGCGCAATATCGAGGTGCTGGCCCAAGTGGCCGACGAGGCGATCCGCACCATGAACGAGGTCATCGACATCGAGCGCGAAGTCGCCGCCGGCGACCGCGAGCGCGAGGCGCAGCTGGCCGGCGTGCGCGACCGGCTGGTAAAGGGCATGCAGGGCGTCAACCAGCGCGCGCTGGAACAGGCGCCGCCGCGATGAGCAACGACCTCGGCAACGGCGCGCCAGACCTCGCCTTCGACCGGCAGGCCGCCTGGCTGCGGCGCTTCCATACCGACGCCCAGAGCAATCTGCACGCCTTCGCCCTGCGCCTGCGCGAAGCGATGCCGGAGCGCGTGACCATACACGAGAGCAAGGGCCTGTTTTCGCGTAGCGCCAAAACCACCGGCGTCACGGTGGAGATGGAGCAGAACCATTACATTCTCGAAATCGCCAATGGCCGCCTCAAGGCCAGCATCGCCATGGTGGTGCGCGACATCGCCATCAGCAACAAGAGCATCGATCCAGCTGAATGGTTCGCCAGGCTGATGGAAGAAACCAGGAAAGCCTCGGAGCACGCCAGGCGGCTGGCGCAATCCCTTTCCGCATTCATGGCCGAATAGGGCCGCTTCAAGGACGAGGGTGCGATGGCATTTCTGGACTGGTTGACACAGGGCGACGATGCGCAGGCCCAGGCAGCGAAGCTGGCTTCCGCGCAGCGGCAGGCCGGCATTCTGGAAGCCGTGCAATCGGGCCGCGTATCTCCCGGCGTGCGCAAGCGCCTGGAGGGCGCCCGCAGCGGCGCGCTGCCGTGGCTCGCCACCCTGACCCCGGCGGAACTGCTGCTGACGCGCTCGCATGGCATCCGGCCCATCGCCTCGGTATCGGCGACCTGCTGGCTGCACTACGGCTGGTCCTGGACCGAGGGGCATGCGCAGGGCTGGGAAACCGCCTTGCGGCGGCTGCGCGCCGAGGCCAAAGTCGCGGGCGCCAACGCGATCCTCGATGTGAAAATGCGGACCATCGCGCTCGATGTCGAGAACAGCATGGACTTCACCCTGACCGGCACCGCGGTCAAGGTGGAAGGGCTGCCACCCAGCTCGGATCCGATCGTCGCCACCGTGCCGGCGCTGGAATTCATCAAGCTGGTGGAAGCCGACGTGGTGCCCACCGGCATCGCCATCGGCGCGCACTACGAGTGGATGACCGACTGGCGCAACAGCACCAATCTCGCCTGGATGGGCAATATCGAGTGCAGGGCCCTGAGCCGGCTGTGGGAGACGGTGCGGCAGCGCGCGCATTTCCAGCTGCGCCAAAGCGCGGCCAGCCAGGGCAACGGCGTCCTCGCCCACGTCAATTTCAGCCAGATGTTCGAGCGCGGCGAGGGCAACGAGACCAAACAGTATCTGGCCCGGCACATCGTCGTCGCCACCACGGTTGACGCGCGGCGCGGCGTGCCCATACCCCATGGCATCCGCATGGTGGTCGACATGCATGCCGGCAAGACGCCCCTCACGGGAACCACGCGGCACCACCAATCCTACGTATCGAACGACGCAGAGGGAGCCATCTGAACATGAGCAGCCAGATTCCAGCGCACGCCCAGGAACGACTCAAGGGCCTGCGCTCGTCGGCGCATTCGTCCGGCGTCTTCACTTCGGATTTCAGCGTCAACGAATTCCTGCTGGTGCGCAAGGCGGGATTCGAGCCGATCGGGCTGTGCGTCGGCACCTGCGTCTATCACGTCGGCATCCAGTACGGCAGCTGGAAGAAGAACGAGGAGCTGCAAGTCCTGTCCAAGGCCATGTATCACGCCCGCGAACTGGCCATGACGCGCATGCGCGCCGAAGCCACGGCGATGAACGCGGACGGCATCGTCGGCGTCAAGCTGACCATCAAGCGACTCGAATGGGACGAAAACCTGCTGGAGTTCATCGCCATCGGCACCGGCGTGGTCCACGGCGACGGGCACAAAGGTTTCCGCGCCCATGACGGCGGACCGTTCACCTCCGACCTGTCCGGGCAGGACTTCTGGTCGCTGCTGCATTCCGGCTACCGGCCGGTGGAAATGGTGATGGGCTCCTGCGTCTATCACGTCGCCCATCGCGGCGTGTTCGCCTCGATCGGCCAGACCATGCGCAACGTGGAGCTGGAGAATTTCACCTCGGCGATGTACGAGGCGCGCGAGATCGCCATCGAGCGCATGCAGCACGAGGCCGCCGCGGCCAAGGCCGAGGGCGTGGTCGGCGTGGACATGCACGAGGGCAACCACGGCTGGCAGACCCACGTCATCGAGTTCTTCGCCATCGGCACCGCGGTCTTGCCGATGGACCAGGAGATCGCCCCGGAGAAGATCGCCGATCCGATCATGGTGCTGTCGGTAAACGATTGATCGCACGAACCCGGCGCGGAGTTCTGCCGCGGCCTCAACGGTGCTTCTGGATGGTCCCATTCTGCAGCATGCGGTCGCCGGGCTGCATGCCTGCCGGACAACTGCCGAGATACTTCTGGTCCTGGGTCATCACTTCGTCGGTGTTGCCGTAAAAGGCGGGCGTATAGGTGGCATGGGTTTCGGTATGCGACGCCGTGTTGCTATAGGTGCCGCTGCCCTTGGTCTCGATCACCGTGCCGGCAATGGTGCAGCGCAGCTCCGAGGACATGGTGCCGCCGCCAAAAGTCGTGTTGGCCGCGCCGCAGCCCTTGATATTCTTGGCCAGCGCCTGCGCGGCCTTGTCATAAGCGTGATCGCGGCACAGCTTGTAGCTGACTGTGGATTTCTTGCTGCCCGGATTGTCGACGCTCTGCATGTCGATCTGCCACAAGCCTTCGTGCACCTCCGGCAGGCTGTCGGCATGCGCTAGCCCTAGCGATCCCGCCAGTGCCAGCGCTGCGCAAATCTGCATCTTCTTCATGGTCGTTCCCTCGTGGTGATACGGTCCGCTCCGGTTTTGTGCCTGTCCATGCCCGGTGCGGCGCGGGCGCCGGTGCTTCCCTGGTGGGCCGAAGCAGCTCGGCAGGCGCCGAGGAAATGCTAGATCAGGGGATTGCCCAACCACACCCCGCAGATGCGGTGGGACTGCGCGGAAGATGCATTGATCGTACTGCCCGATGTGATTTTTAGACGCAGAAACGGGCGCAATACGCCTCGCTTATTGCGCCCTGCGCTCGCTGCCCCTCACCCTAACCCTCTCCCCACTTTCGTGGGGAGAGGGGACTAAATCACAGCTTCCCTAACTGATGCCGCCGCCATCAGCAGCGGTACGATCCCTACCACGCCGGGATGACATTCCCGTTGTCCGGCGAGCCGTCCGGATGGCTGAACCAGTACACCCGGTTGGTGTTGCCGGGGCAGCCCTTGCCGCTGTCATAGCTGGATACCAAGATGTCGGCCGCGCCGACGCTGCTGCGGTAGCAGCCGCCCAGCGAGTCGTCGAAAGCAAAGCTCTGCGTGCTGTGCTGGACGCTGTGGCCGGTGATGTTTTCGCTGGCGTTGAGATCCAGGGTGTCGGCGCTGTCCACGGTGTTGCTGACGTGGGCCGAGTACAGGGTGGCGCCGTCCACGCCGTGCTCTTCCGTTTTCTCGTAGCCCTGGTGGACGGTGGTTGCGGCGGTCAGGCTGCCATCGGCCGCCGTGATCTGGGTGTAGTCGACGCGCAGGGGGTAGCGCACCTGCTCGCGGTATTCGGCGGTAAGCAGGGGGCCGATGCTGCTCCTGCTGTAGCTCTCGGCCGAGGTAAGCTGTTGGGTCAGCTGGACGTAGTTGGTGGCGTTGATGGTGAATGTCTGCGTGTCGGCGAAACCCACCGTCGCCTCCACCCGGTGTTGAACGCGGCCGCGCGAGGTATCGGCATAGCCTTCGATGACGAAGTGCCGACTCAGCTTCGTGGTGATGTCGCCGCTGACATTGCCGGAGGCATCGGTGGCGAGGGTGCTGCCGATGGCCGGGGTCGGCGGCTGGCCTTGCAGGGTGTTGCGCTCGATCCGGCCGCTGACCTGGCTGGCGCCCGCATCGAGATAGACCAGCAGGCTGGCGGTGGCGGAGAAGTAATTGTTGGCACCGGCCACGCTCAAGGCCACGGTATGCGGCGCGCCGTTGCTGAGCACGCCGGCGAACGGGCTGAGGTCGACCCGGTAGGGCATGAAATTCAGGGTCTGCACGCCGGGCGTCGGCTCCCACAGGAAGAAGTCGATGCCGCCGGTATAGATCCAGGGATAGACCGGCGCCACCCCAGCCGCCTGGCCGTCGATGCTGATCTCGGCCTCGCGGAAGTTGCCGCCGCCGCACTCATTCACCTGCGCGGCGTACTGGCTGGGCACGCAGGTGTACCAGAACTCGTCGGCGTTCTGGCTCTGCGCGAACACGTCGAGATAGGCGCGTTCGACATTGTCCGGCAGGCTCAAGGTTTTGGCCAGCTGGGTGCTGGAGTTGCTCAATGTGACGGTGCTGCCCACCGGATCGGACCCCAGCGGATACACCGCATCAGGCGCCCGCGCTTCCGGCGCGGTGAACGAGGCCGGATAGAACAGCAGCCGCGCACTGCCGTGGATGACGCCGGTATAGGTGCTGTTGACCTCGTTGCCGATGATCGCCTGGCCCTGGCCGGCCTGGCTCAACAGCGCCAGGTAGTCGGTGAGATCGCGCTCCACATGCCAGCTCGGCGCGAGGGTCGGGCTGGGCTCCTGGGTGGTGCCGAAATACAGATTGACGCCATTCAGCCAGATGGTGGCGGTGCGGTCGTACTGGATGCCGGTGGTCACCGAGAAATCGGCTTCCAGCACGACCTTGGACCAATGTCCCGGGCCCACCGCCTCGCCCTGGCAGCCGCGCGGCGGCGTGTAGTTGAAAGGCCGGGTGGCGAAATCGTCGAAGGTATCGTCGCTGAACAGCTGCACCACGCAGGGCGTGCCCGCCGGACGCGGCACGGGGGGATCGGCCACCGCCACATTGCCCGAACCCACCGGGCTGGAAGCGGTGGAGGCGGATGCGGCGAATGCGCCGCCGGCAACGATGAAGAACAGCGCGCTCAACGCCAGGCCAAGAGCAGCGAATCCCTTCGGCAACAGGCGTGCGAATCCTTTCGGCAACATGGGTGAACCTCCCTGTAATGTAATGAAGCCTGTCCTGGCCATTCCCGGGCCAATTGCACAACAGGTTACTGCATGACGGTTTGCCGGTCATGCACGGCGGCGATCGGCGGCAGGCCGTGGCGCTCCGGGCTGTGGGTATCCCCGACATACTCCAGCGCCTGTGCCATGACGCGCGGCTGAACCCGGGACCGGCTAACTCAACAGATGATCCTGGTCACTCAGCCACGCAAGCCCAAGGCAAACTTGCGCCAACCGTCCACATCGAGCTCCGCCGCCGAGCGGCCGAGGCTCATGGCCACGTCCGGCGGCAGCAGCAGCGGGTCCTGCAGCTGCACCACATAGGGCGGCCGCAGCGCGGCGACCATCAGCACCGGGTAGTCCGGACCGCCGTGAGGCGCGCCGGCCTTGCGGCGCTTCACCAGAGCGGTGACGTGCGAATAGCCAAGCGGGCGCCCGCTGGTGTAGTTGATCAGCTCGTTGAAGCGCATCACGCCGTGGGACTCGGCCGAGAGGGTCTCGCCGGTATGGCAAACCAGGGCGTAATGGGCGCGCGGCTGGTTGGCCGGATCGGCCGGGGCGCGGCTGGTGACGACGACGTGGGCGGGCAGCGGCTGGGCATTGCCATGACGGTCCAGGCAGGCGCGCCACAGCAGCAGGGCACCGGCTTCACGCTCCGCTTTTGCCGCGGGCGCCGACGCCGCATCGCGCATGCGGCTGAACACCACCGCCGGATGCTGGCCGTCGACCGCCAGCTCGGTCACCGCCGAGCCCACGGAATTGCCCACGCCCCAGTAAAACGTGCCCTGGCCCGCCTGCCGCTCCAGCTCCTTGCGGCAAATGATGGCGGTGAGCCCCTCACCCGAGTCGGCACCCACCTTCGTCCAGCAAAACAGCTCCGGTATGTCGATGGTCATGTGTGCTTGGGCCTTGGGAGATAGTTGGCAGATCTTTTATTCACGTAAATCTGCTTCTAGTCATTTGATTTTACTGCAGCGCAGGGGGCCAAGCTGGCGTGCGCTGGAAGCCTCGCTTCAGGTCCGGGTGATCGATGCCCTTTTCCACCCAAGCAATTCATGTTCCAGGCCCCGCGGCAAATCTACGCCCCGGGGGCGAACGGGTCCGAAAACACGTCGGCAGGTCCATTTTTGGCTGAATCTTTTGAAGATTGATGGGACCGCGTGCAAAACTAGGCAATCAGCGGCCGGGACACGGCCGCAATCGCAAAAACACCAGGAAATTTCGCCGCATGCCCGCACCAACGAAACAGAAGCCTGGGCCGGCCCAGGTACAGGGAGCGCCGCGCTCGGTCACCAGCTTCGGCCTCAATCTGCTGGCCCTGGCTGCCGGCCTCGGCGTCATCCTCGGCCTGATCCAGTGGGGGCCGCGCATCGACGCCCTGCTCGGACCGCTGCCCTGGCAGATGGGCACGGTGTCCAGCAATCACCTGCTGGTGGGCCTGGCCGGCTGCACCGTGGTATTCCTGATCATCGGCGGCGTGGAATTGCTGTGGCTGCGCACCTATCGCAAAGCCAGCACCGGGCTGGCACCGAAGGCGTTGCGCAGCCCGGACCTGGTGCGCGTCGCGGTGCGCCTGCTGGGCCTGCTGCTGACGCTGGGGATCATCGCCTTCGTCTACTGGCTGTTCCCGGAATACCACGGCGGCTTCTACGATCCATTCTGGGCCTTCCTCGAGGCGCTGCTGGTGCCGGTGGGCGTGCTGGTGGTGCCTTACTTCATCTGGACCGACATGCGGCTGACCGATCCGCACGACAGCTACTGGCACCTGGGCATGGTGCCGATCCTGCTGCTGAGCGGCCGCGACCTCGAGCGGATCGACCGCCCGGCGCTGAAAGCGCATTTCATGGGCTGGGCGGTGAAGGCCTTCTTCCTGCCGCTGATGATGAACTACCTGGGCGGCCAGGTGCGCGGCCTGAGCAGCTCCTGGTGGGGCCTTTCCGCCAGCAATCCGAACTGGTACCAGTTCCTCTACGACCTGTCGTACACGGTGGATCTGCTGTTCTGCGTGGTCGGCTATGCCATCACGCTGCGCCTGTTCGACTCGCACATCCGCAGCACCGAGCCGACCGCCTTCGGCTGGCTCATCGCCCTGCTCTGTTACCAGCCGTTCTACTCGGTCATCGGCAACATGTATCTGCACTATGACGACAACATGTTCTGGGACAACTGGCTGTTCAGCGTGCCGACGCTGAAGGGCATCTGGGCCGGCATCATCATCATCCTGCTGTTCATCTACGGCCTGGCCACCGTGGCCTTCGGCCTGCGCTTCTCCAACCTGACCTATCGCGGCGTCATCACCAGCGGCCCCTACCGCTACACCAAGCATCCCGCCTACCTGTCGAAGAACCTGAGCTGGTGGCTGATCTCGGTGCCGTGGATCTCGGACAGCCACTGGTACGAGGCGGTGCGCAACTGCTGCTTGCTCGGCCTGCTCAACCTGATCTACTACCTGCGCGCGCGCACCGAGGAAAACCACCTCAGCCTGCGTGATCCGGACTACGTGGCCTACGCCTTGTGGATGAACGAGCACGGCATGCTGGCCTGGCTCGGAAAGCTGCTGCCGTTCCTGCGCTACAAGGCGCCGGCGCCGCAGTTGCCGGACAGCGCGGCGGCGAAAGTCACGGCCGCCGTCCGCGCCTGATGGCGCGGCGCGGCATGAGCGCCCCCGCACTGGTCATCTTCGACTGCGACGGCACCCTGGTCGACAGCGAGGAGCTGGGCACCAGCGTGCTGGTGGAGATGGCGGGCGAGCTGGGGCTGAACCTGCCGCTGCGCGAAACCAATGCCCTGTTCCGCGGCTGGCAGCTCGACCGCTGTGTGGCGCAACTCGAAAGCTGGCTCGGACACAAGCTGCCGGACGACTTCGTGGCCCAGGTGCGGCTGCGCACCCGCAGCACTTTCCAGGCGAAGCTGCAGCCCATCCCCTGCGCGCTGGACCTGGTGCGTGCGCTACGCCTGCCGATGTGCGTGGCGTCCAGCGGCCCGCGCGAGAAGATCGAGCTGAGCCTGTCGCTGACCGGATTGCTGCCTTACTTCAAGGACCGCATCTACAGCGGCTACGAAATCGGCAGCTGGAAACCCGATCCGGGCCTGTTTCTGCATGCTGCTCGGGCCATGGGCGTGGAGCCGGCTGATTGCGCCGTGGTTGAAGACAGCCTGGTCGGCGTGCAGGCCGGCATCGCCGCCGGCATGAAGGTGTTCGCGTATCAGCCGGAAGAGACCGATGCGCAGATTCCATCCGGCGTACATATCCTGAAGCACCTGGATGAATTGCTGCCGGCAATGGGACAAAGCGCCGCGACGTAGGATGTGCTGACCCCGGACTTGATCCGGGGGAAGCGCATCAATCGAGTGCCGTTCGCGGTAAACGATGTGCTTTGCTGATAACCACCGTCATCCTGAGCCCTTCCGCCACGCATTCGGCGTCTGTCCGGTCCAGCGCCGGAACGAACGGCTGAAGGCGCTCTGCTCGGAAAACCCCAGCAACTGCGCGATCTCCGCCAGGCGCAGGCGCGGATCGCGCAGGTAATCCTCGGCCAGATGCCGGCGCGTGCTCTCGCGCAGGCCGCGGAAGTTGTGGCCCTGCCGCTCCAGCCGGCGATGCAGGGTGCGCGGCGAGGTGTGCAGGGCGGCGGCGACGCGCTCCAGCGTCGGCTCGCCTTCGCGGCTGAGGCCGGCGATGCAACGGCGCACCGCCTGCTCGGTATCGTCGGGATCGGGTAATTCACCGAGCAGGGCATCGGCCTGCCGCTGCAGCAGCGCCAGCAGCGCGGCATCGGGCTGGCGCAGCAGCAGGGCCAGCAAGCGCGGAGCGAAGCGCAAGGTGGTGCGCGGCTGGCCGAACTTCACCGGGCAGCCGAAATAATCGCGATAAGGCTTGAGGCTGGCGGGCGCGGCATTGACGAAGCACACCTCGTCCGGCGGAAAGGCCTTGCCGGTCAGGTCGCGCGCCATCTGCACCAGGGCGGAAATGGCGGTTTCGTCCACCAGGGAGCCAGGGCGGCCATGCTCGACACCCCATTCCAGCACCACCGAAGCCTGCTCCAGGCGGTAGCGCATCGGGTTCACGTCGTAGACCAGGCGCTGGTACTGCTGCAGGCGCTGTAGCGCGGCGCCGAGGTTGCCGCAGGCGAGCAGGACGTAGCCGATGACGCCGAAATGCGCCGGGGTGATGCTGCGCCCCAGGTGCAGGCCAAGCAGGGGATCGTCCAGCTGCGCCGCGGCGCGCTCCAGCAGGCGCCGCCAGCGGGCCACCGGATAGCGTCCGAGGCCGCGGTCCACCGCGGCGGGCGGCGGCTCCCGCAGCACCCGCCTGGCGTCGAAGCCGCGCCGCTCCAGATATTCGTAGAGCAGGCGCACGTAAGTGCTGGGCACTACGCCCTGCGCCGCGGCTTCCGCCTTCGCTCCTGGTTTGGATTGCGCCATGGCGAGAAGTGTCAAAAATTTGTCCGGCGCAGTCAATCCCCGCAGGTCGCCAGCGGCCGACAATGGCATCATCGGAAAAAAAGCGGGGGAGTCGGGACTGCCAGGTTCGAGAACCAGGCAGTCCCCCCTCACCCCGCCATCGGCATCCGCCGATGGCCCTCCCCTCTCCCGCTGCGCGGGCGAGGGACATTGGCCGGCAGCCTCTGGCTGCCGCTTGGAGATTAAGCAAATGATGGACTGGATGCTGCGCCTGCAGGCGCTTATCGGCGAGGCCGACTGGAAGCAGGTGGTGCTGACGGTGATGACACCGCTGTTCCTGCTCGGCTTCGCCGTGGAGTGGATGGCGATGCGGCGCCGAGGCACCCTGGGACAGTTCGAGTGGAAGGACATCCTGGCCAATCTCAGCCTGGGCGCGGCCTACCAGGTGTTCGAGCTGGGCGCCTATGCGCTGGTCACCGGCGTCGGCACGCTGTGGTTCTACGCGCATCGCCTGTGGACCATCCCGGCCAATGCCTGGACCATCGTGCCGATCTTCATCGGGGTGGAGTTCTGCTACTACTGGTTTCACCGCACCAGCCACCGCGTGCGCTGGTTCTGGAGCGCCCACGTGGTGCACCACTCCGGCGAGCGCATGAACATGACCACGGCGATGCGCCAGAGCCTGCTCTACTCCGTCACCGGCTGGTGGCTGTTCTTCATGCCCCTGGTGCTGCTGGGCGTGCATCCGGCGGTGGTGTTCTTCCTCTACGGCTGCGACCTGGCCTACCAGTTCTTCATCCATACCGAAAGCGTGGGCCAGCTGCCCGCCTGGATGGAATACCTGTTCGACACGCCGAGCAATCACCGTGTGCATCACGGCCGCAACCCGCAGTACATCGACAAGAACTACGGCGGCGTGCTGATCGTGTTCGACCGGATGTTCGGTACTTATCAGAAGGAAGAGGAAGCGGTGGACTACGGCATCGTGCGGCAGGTGCATTCCTACAACCTGCTGACGATCAACTTCCACGAATTCCTCGATATGTGGAAAGGGGTGCTGCGTCCTGGTCCGCTATGGCTGCGGCTGAAGCATCTGTGGGCGCCGCCGGAATGGGTGCGCTAAACGAAGAATCCGGCCAGGACGCAGATACCCCGGTCAATCAACGTAGGGTGTACTGAGCGCAGCGAAGCGCACCGTTTACCGCGGCGGCGTCACGCGATTGATGCGCTTCGCTATGTTTATCCCGGGCGTAGCCGAGGGACTCAGCACATCCGTTTCCTGCACCGAAGCCCGACGTAGGGCGGCCTGTGGCCGCCGGGGCCGTTGTCGCCAAGGACCACGGCGGCCACAGGCCGCCCTACATTCGCAGAAATTAAAACGCTAAGGCCGGTTGCGCCCCAGCTGGTCATGGCTGGACACCCAGTCCCCATGCAGCACCGCGCTGCTCAGCGAGGTCTCGCCGGCCAGCACCGTGGCCGCGCAGATTTCCGCGAACTTGGAAGCCTTGCCCTGGCCATAGCAGCCCAGCATCTCCAGGCATTCCCGTTGCGTCGCCAGCCCGGTGCCGCCGCCATAGGTGGCGACGATCAGCGAGGTCAGGGTGATCGACCAGTAGTAGTCGCCGTTATCGCGCAGCTGCGCATAAGTCACGGCCGCATGCGACTCCGCCACATTGGCCACGTCCTGCCCGGTGGCGATGAACAGAGCGGTGATGCCGTTGGCCGAATGCGCGCCGTTATTGGCCGAGCCGGCCATGAAGGCGCCGGCCTGCGAGATCTGGCGGGCGTGGAATAGCTCCTTGCCGGTGACGCCCATGATGCGTTTGAGCACTTCGTCCTTCAGCACCACTTCCGCCACCACGCGCTTGCCGCGGGTCAGCAGGGTGTTGATCTGCGAGTGCTTCTTGTCGGTATCGATATTGCCGGAGAGCAGGAAATTGGGATGGTCCGGATGGGTCTGCTGGATCCACTGGCAGGCGGCCAGCGTGGCCTTGCCCACCATGTTCTGGCCGGCGGCATCGCCGGTGCTGTAGTTGAAGCGCAGGTAGCGCAGCGGGCCGATGGCGTACTGGCCGATGTGCGAAAGCTTGCCGATGCGGGTGGTGGTTTCGGCCGCGGCCTTGATGCCGTCGAAGTGAGCCGTCACCCAGGCGCCGAACTCGCGCGCCTGCAGGGCGTCGTCGAACATGAACACCGGCGAGCGCTGCATGAACTGCTCGACGACCGTGGTTTTCACGCCGCCGGATTCGCTGAGCAGGCGCATGCCGCGGTTGTAGCTGGCCACCAGGGTGCCTTCGGTGGTGGCCATCGGCACGTAGAAATCGCCCTGCGCATGTTCACCGTTGATGCGCACCGGCCCGGCAATGCCGATGGGCACCTGGGCCACGCCGGAGAAGTTCTCGATGTTGCCGGGCAGCACGGCGGGATCGAAGGAATACTGGCCGACATGCTCCAACGCCACGCCGGTGCGCTGCTTGACGAAGTCGCGGCGCGTGGCGGCGGCCTCCTTCGAGTAGTCGTTGTCCTTGCTGCGCGGCACCTTGTGTGGCGCGGCCTGCTTCGCATCGTCGTTCATATCGAACCCCTCAGTTTGATTGACCCGCGGCTCCGGCCTTGGCCAGTTCCTGATCCTGCAGCAGGCGCCATTGCACCTTGCCGGTGGCGGTCTTGGGCAGGCGCTCGACGAACTCAATCTCGCGCGGCGCCTTGTAGGCGGCCATGTGCTCGCGCCCCCAGGCGATCAGGCCGGCCGCATCGACGGTCTGCCCGGAACGCGGCACGACGAAGGCCTTGACGCTTTCGCCGCGCGCGGCGTCGCGGGTGCCGATGACGCAGGCTTCGAGCACCGCCGGATGGCCGTAGAGCAGCGCCTCGACTTCCGCCGGCCACACCTTGTAGCCGGAGGCATTGATCATGCGCTTGAGCCGGTCGACCATGAAGAAATAGCCTTCCTCGTCGACAAAGCCCAGGTCGCCGGTACGGAAGTAGCGCATGCCCCCGACTTCGATGAAGGCCTCCGCGGTGGCTTCGGGCTTGCCCCAGTAGCCGCGGAACACCTGCGGGCCGTTGACCAGGATTTCGCCGACGGCGCCGGGCTCCAGCGGCTGCAGCGTCTGCGGATCGACCACGATGGCGGTGGTGTTCTGGATCGGCAGGCCCAGGCATTGCTCCTTGGGCCGGTCGCGCGGATTGATGTGCGTCGGCGCGATGGTCTCGGACAGGCCGTAGCCCTCGATGTACTTCAGCCCCCACAGCGCGGCGATGCGCTCGGCCACGGCCTTGGGCATGGCGGCGCCGCCGCCATTGAGCGTGGCGAGGGAGCCGAGCTTGAAATGGTCCAGGTCCGGCTGGTTGAAGAAATCGATCAGCATGGTCGGGATCGCGGTCCACGAGGTGATGCCGTGGCGCTCGATCAGCTGCGCCGCGCAACGCCGGTCCCAGCGCGTCATGATCACCACGCCGGCGCCGAGATAGACCGGCAGGTTGATGCCGTACTGCAGGCCGGTGACGTGAAACATGGGCAGCGCGGCCAGGGCCACGCCGTCCTTCGGATAGCGCCCGTACTCCGCCGGCGCCACGATGGTGTGCATGACGCTGGCATGGGTGTGCATGCAGCCCTTGGGCGCACCGGTGGTGCCCGAGGTATAGGGGATCAGCGACAGGTCATCCGGACCGGCCAGATGCGGCTGCGGCAGGCGTTGCAGCTCGATCGCCGCGCGCCAGGCCAGCGCCGGCGCGGACAAGGCCAGCGGCGCGGCCGCGACCACCTCCGGCAGGGCCAGGTCGGTGGGCTCGGTGACGTAGTCGGAATAGGCGGCGACGATGGCGCGCTGCAGCGGCCCGCCGAGCAGCGACTGCACATTGGCCAGCAGCTCCTGCCCGGCGATGGCGAGCTTCGCGCCGCTGTCGACGACGATGTGGCGCAATTCCTCCGCCAGGTTCATCGGATTGACCAGCACCACCACCGCGTCGGCGCGCAGGATGGCGTAGAAGGCGATGATGAACTGCGGGCTGTTCTGCAGGTACAGCGCCACGCGGTCGCCGCGCGCCACGCCGCAGTCCCGCTGCAGGAAGCCGGCCAGGGCATCGACTTCCCGCTTGAGCCGGGCGTAGCGGATGGTGCTGCCGTAGAAATGAATCGCCGGCTTGTCCGGATACCGCGTCGCCGACACTTCCAGATTGAAATACAGCGAGGTCTGCGGCAGCTGCGTGGTCCGCGGCAGACCTTGCGGCCAGTGCGCAAGGTTCATGTTGGGTCTCTCTCCTTGGCCGACCTTACCCCGTTCCCCAGCCGGACGCCATGGCCGGCGCATCCCTCCGGGCTTCGCGACGATCGTAGGTCGGATCAAGCGAAGCGGATCCGACAGCGCACTCAGGGCTTCGCAACCATCCAGTACTCCCGCATCAACTCCCGCGACCAGGCCGGCTGGCGCAGCGCCGAGCGCGGCAGGAACTCCGCCATCACCGGCTTGATGTCCAGCACCGGCGTGCCGTCGATCGCATCCAGCCCGCGCACCAGCAGGCTGCGCCCTTCCCGCCCAAGAATCTCGACCATGGTGCTGCCCAGCCGATTGGGCCGGTCCTTGCCGCGCTGGGCGAAGATGCCGACCAGCGGCCAGCTCTTGTTGCCGCGCGGATGGCGCGCGCCGCGCACGATCGCCGCGTCCTGCACCCGGTCGAAGTGGAACAGCACCTCGGCATGCGAGAACTCTTCCAGCCCAAGCAGGCAGTCCTCGGCAAACGACGGCAGCAGCTCGATGCGCGAGGTGACGGCGCCCCAGTCGTCATCGCTCAAATCCTTGCGCGCATTGCGCACCTCACCAATCGGCTCCATGACAATCATTCCGCTCTCCTCCTGTTCGATTTTGCGCGCGCTCACGCCGCGACCTTGTCTTGCCGGCTGTCACATTCAAAGTCGCCGAGTCCGCAACTCATCCTGGAGCGACGGCGATCACGCCGTGGATTTCCACAAACCTTGAACAAAACCGGACGCTTGAAGAATTGTGACAGCGAACGCCCTCGATTTATGACAATCGATTGTGACAGCGCAGGCAAATACCGTTGATCCCGCTGCACGAAACGTTTGGCTTTCACAATTCAAATGCCCCACAATATTTCACTAAGCTGTCACAAATTAGTGTTAGATACTGGAGATTCGGTTGAAGCGTTTCCGCCTGTTCTTTTCCACCGCCGTGCTTGCCGGTCTCGTTGCCTGGGGCTGCAGCCGCACGCCTGGAATCAACACCGCGGCGGCGCAGGATCTGCCGGCGGCCGCGCAGGTCGAAGCGGCTCCCGTATCCGCGCACCGGCAGCTGCGCCGCAACGGCGCCTGGCTGGTGGACGAGCAGGACCGCGTGGTGATTCTGCACGGCGTCAACGCGGTGTGGAAGCAGGCTCCTTATGTTGCGCCGGATTCGATCGACGGCTTCACCGCCGCCGATGCGGACTGGCTTGCCGCGCACGGCTTCAACGCCGTGCGGCTCGGCGTGCTGTTCGCCGGCGTGATGCCGCAGCCGCACACGATCGATACCGCCTACCTGGACAAGATCGACCGCGTGGTGCAGCTGCTCGCCGCGCGCGACATCTACATCCTGCTGGATTTCCACCAGGACCTGTTCAACCCGCTCTACCAGGGCGAGGGCTTCCCCGCCTGGGCCACCCAGTCCAGCCGCTTCGACGGCGTGATCAAGGCCGGCTTCCCGCTCAACTACTTCACGCCGCCCGCGAGCCAGGCCTTCGACCGCCTGTGGAACAACGCCGCCGATCTGCAGGACGACTACCGCGACGCCTGGACCGCGGTGGCCGCGCGCTGGCGCACGCAGGATCACCTGATGGGCTACGACGTGATCAACGAGCCCTGGCCCGGCAGCAGCTGGCCGGCCTGCGCCGGTCCGCAGGGTTGCTCGCGCTTCGAGAGCGAAAAACTGCAGGCCATGTACGAGCGCGTCCTCGCCGGCATCCGCAGCGTCGACCCGGACAACGTGGTGTGGATGGAGCCGCAGATCCTGTTCGACTTCGGCGCGGCCTCGCACCTGGGCGAGCGCAATATCGCCGATAGCCAGCTCGGCCTGTCCTGGCACGACTACTGCCTCCCGGAAACCCTGCTGCAGGCCACCGGCCTGAAGAAGCTGCCGGCCTGCGGGCCGCTGGAACAGCGCGTGTTCAGCAACGCCCGCGCCACCAGCCAGCGCCTCGGCTCGGCCTCGCTGCTGAGCGAGTTCGGCGCCAGCGACGATCTGCTCGATACCGGCCGCGTCGCCGCCCTCGCCGACCGCAACCTGGGCAGCTGGATGGTCTGGTCCTACAAGAACTGGGGCGACCCCACCACCCAGGCGCAGGGCAGCGGCGCGCAGAGCCTGTTCGTCCGCGACAATGATCTGGGCTCGGCCAAGCAGGCCAAGCTCGCCATCCTGGAACGGCCCTATCCGCAGGCCATCGCCGGCACACCGCGCAGCTTCGGCTACGACGAGGCCGGCAAGGTCTTCAACCTGAGCTATTCCACCACCTTGCCGAGCGGCACCGCCGCGGCGGGCCTGGTCACGGAGATCTATGTGCCGGCGCTGCACTATCCCTCGGGCTATGCCGTGCAGGTGCTGGGCGGCCATGTGATCTCGGCCGCCAACGCCGCGCATCTGCGCATTGTCGCCGATGCCGGCGCCACCGCGGTGACGGTGAAGGTCACCGCTCCCGCAACCCTGGTGGCAAGTCTCCTAAACTGATTGCCGCGCCGCTTCCAGGATTTCCTCGGACAGCGGCTTGGTGCGCACCGCCCGCGCCAGCACCATGGCGCCGACCATGGTGGAAAACATGACGATGGCCTTGTCGCGCGCGGCCTCGCCGCGTGCCCCGGAGTATTCCGCCAGCATCGCCAGCATCTCCTCCAGCCGCCCTTCGAACGCCGCCCGGGTGGCGGGCGCCAGCCGCGACACGTCCGCACCGAGGGCGGCGGCGGCACAGCCCCTTTCCGGATGGTCGCGATGCTTTGCATTGAGATAGGTCGCGGCAATCGCCTGCCTGGCCCCGTTTTTCGGTGCCTCCTCGGCCGCTGCACGCAAATGGGCAATGGTCTGCCCCAAAGCGGTGCTTACCGATTCGCCGACCAGGGCCTCCTTGGAGTCGAAGTGGGCATAGAAGCCGCCATGGGTCAGCCCCACCGAGCGCATCAGATCGGCGACGCCGATGCCGTTGACGCCGGCCTCGCGCAATAACTCGGAGGCACTGGCGACGATGCGGGCATGGGTTTCTTCCTTGCGGCTGTCCGGATAGCGCACGGCCATCTCCGATTCAATATGACTATCGTCATATTAACCGCTCAACGGCACATCCGGCTATGTGGCCGGCGGGATTAGATATGGAGATGGAGTCCCGCCCCTCATCAGGAGGGGCGGGAACGTGGGGACAATGCCGCTACAAGCTTGCTGTTACCGCTTACAGCCCAGCTTCCTCTGTCACCAGTGAAACGTGTCCGGCGCGTAGTTTAGCGACGGGCGGAATTCAAAAAAGCGGACTTACTGCTGCACCGCGCCTGGGAACGCTGGCGCAGCATGCCGCTAAACAAGTCGGCTCGCAGGAGGAGGAGTGCGAACATCAGCCGACGGCAGACAACACAGGGGACACCATCAATGACTATCCCTGCTGGAAGCAGCGCTGGGCTGCATCCGGCGACTGAAAGGAAGGATCGTCAACACCAGCAGGAACAGGCTGGCCAGCACCAGAAAGGAATCCGCGTAGGTCATGCTCAGGGCCTCCCGGCTAATCAACTGGTTCAGCGTGTTCAGGGCCATCTGCTGTTGCTCGACAGTGTCTGAGGTGAGTACTTGCATTTGTCGTGCCAGCCCGGCCAGGGCGGGCTCCACGTTCGGGTTGGCGCTGGTGACGGTTTCCACGATGCGCGTGTAGTGCAGGTGAAAACGGTGATTAATCACCGTGTTGCAGGCGGCGATGCCGATGGCCCCGCCGAGGTTGCGCATCAGGTTGGACAGGCCGCTGGCCGACTTGAGCGATTGCGGCGGCATCGCCCCCAGCGCCATATTGGTGGCCGGCACGATGCAGAACATGGTGGCGAAGCCGCGCAACGCCTGCGGCCAGAACAGCTGCTCCCGCCCCCATTCCGAGTCCAGAAAGCTGATCAGGTAAAGCGACAGCCCGAACAGCAGGAAGCCGAACAGGATCATGTGGCGCGGGTCCATGCGCCGCGACAGCCCGGCGGCGAACGGCGTGGCCAGAACCTGGGCGATGCCGGTGATGAACACCGCCTTGCCGATGTCCAGGCTGCGATAGTCCTGCACGCCCGCCAGGTACTGCGGAATCAGGTAGATCGAGCTGAACAGGCCGACGCCGAGCACGAACTGGAATAGGCAGCCCATGGCGAAACGGCCGTTGCGGAATACGCGCAGATCCACCACCGGGCGCGGATGGCTGAAGCTGTTGTAGAAGAAGAACAGCGCCGCCGTGGCCGAGGCCGCCGCCGCCCAGCAGTTGGTATTGTCCTCGAACCAGTCCCAGCGCGGCCCCTCCTCCAGCACATACTCCAGCCCGCCCAGGAACAGCGCCAGCAGCGGAATGCCCCAGGGATCGAAGCCGCGCAGCACCGAGGGATCGGCCTCGTCGACGCGCGCGAAGATCGGCACCAGGATGGTGATCAGCACCCCCGGCACGATGTTGATGAAGAACAGCCAGTGCCAGGACAGCGCATCGGTGATCCAGCCGCCCAGCGTCGGTCCAAGCGTCGGCGCCAGCGTGGCGACCACGCCGAGAATCGCCGGAATCAAAGCCTGCTTCTTGCCCTGGAACAGCACGAAGCCGGTGGCGAACACCGTCGGCACCATCGCCCCGCCGACAAAGCCCTGCACCGCGCGGCAGGCAATCATCACATCGATATTCCAGGCAAAGCCGCAGGCAATGCTGGACACGGTGAACGCCGCCGCCGATACCGTGAACAGCCAGCGCGTGGAAAACGCCCGGCTCAGAAACGCCGACAGCGGAATCATCACGATCTCCGCGATGAGGTAACTGGTCTGTATCCACGAGCCTTCATCCGCCCCCGCCGATAACCCGGCTTCGATCTCCGGCAGTGAAGCCGCCACGATCTGCACGTCGAGCAAGGACATGAACATGCCCAGAGCCATGATGGCGAAGACCAGCAGCTTGGTCTTTTCCGACATCGCTGCTAGCGGATTTTCGGTCATGGCTCATGGACTCATCAATCTTTATATTATTATTATAATATTATGATCGTCATGAAAAGTCGATGACGGACTTTAGAGACGCCCTTGCTTGTTATGCATAACCCGACCCGATACGATTAAATCGTATTTAAATCAGGGGCCCATATGAGAGTTCACGCCAACTCGCCAAATTGCCTATGCGGACATCAACGTCCGTCTATTAACTGTTAGCCAGTTCGCCATGGATCGTCAAAGCCTATTGAGGGCCATAGAAGATATGGCGCAGATCGATGCTCCAGATGACACCGCACTATCTGCCGCCCTGGTACGCAATGGCTTTTCGAAGCGCGAAGCTGATCTCTTGATTGCTTTTGTTCCGTTGGCCTTTAGCCGGCCGGTGCTCGAAGATCTTGGAGTTGCCCATTTTGCGGAGACGGTGTCGGCACAAACAGCTAAAGGAACATGGATTGAAGTGCCGCTTACTTCGCAACCCATCTATGTAGCTGCCCTTGAGATAGCGCGCGAGCATCGCCGGGCCGGCCTGATTAGAAACGAGGCGTTCAAGGTGATTGCACTGCGCAGCGAGCAACTGAGCGCCGCAAGCAATGCACTGAATGCTGGGGCCGATCTCAAGGGAGCCAGTATTGCTTCTGCGTTTGTACGGCTTCCTGCCGAGGAGCTTGGCTATATCTCCTGAGCAAGTGCAGCCTGGAGAAATGAAACAGAATCCGGGAGCTTCAGTGCTGCGCTGCAGGAGTGGCTCAAGCCCTTGAAGACCTAGATCGGCGAAACCAAGCGCTGACCAAGCCGTGCATGCGATGCGCAGCATCGCCAGCCCACGCGCATATTATTGACAACCGTCAAAAATCCGAGCGAAGGAGATTCCCCATGAGCAAAGCCGAAGGCCCGGTCATGCAGGTACTTGAAGCCTACAAAGCCGCGGTACATGCAAAGGATGTCGATGCCTTCATGAGCCTCTACACCGAGGACGCGCGGGTGTTCGATGCCTGGGACAAATGGTCTTACGAAGGCACCGCGGCCTGGCGCAAGATGATCGAACAATGGTTTGCCGCGCACAACACTGAACGCCTGCGGGTAAGCATGGATGCCGTGCAAGCCACGGCCGGGCCGACGCTGGCGGTCGTCAGCGCCATCGTCACCTACACCGGAGTCTCCGCCGAAGGCGAGGAGCTTCGCGCCGTGCAGAACCGGCTGTCCTGGGCACTCAAACCGGAAGGCGGCGCCTGGAAGATTTTTCACGAACATACCTCGGCGCCGATTGGCTTCAATGATTTGAAGGCGATCCTGCGGCGCGACAAGGCGATCTGAGCATCCTTACGTGCTGCCTCAGGAAGCGAAGCGCCCGATCAGCAGCGAGCCCGCAATTCCCCACATGATGAAAGCAATGGCCCCATCAAGGACCCGCCAGGCCAGCGGCCGCGCAAATACCGGCGCCAGGTAGCGCGCGCCATATCCCAGCGAAAAGAACCAGGTGAACGAAGCCAGCACCGCGTCAAGGCCAAACCATTGCCGTAATCCCGGCGCCTGCTGGCTGCCGATGGAGCCGAGCAGCACCACCGTATCGAGATAGACATGCGGATTGAGCAGGCTGAAGGCCGCCGCGATGCCGATCGCCGCGCCGATGGTGGCGGGCGCATCGGCGGCGGCGCGGTCGATGGTCATGGCCTGCGGATGGAAGGCGCGGCGCGCGGCCTTGATGCCGTACCAGCCGAGAAACAGCGCGCCGCCCACGGCGGCCACCTGCAACAGTACAGGCGAGGCCTGCACCAGCGCGCCCATGCCGGATAGCCCGGCGGCGATCAGTACCGCATCGACGCAGGCGCAGACCAGCACCGTCGGAAACACCTGACGCCGCAGGATGCCGAGTCGCAGCACATGCGCGTTCTGCGGGCCGATGGCGATGATCAGACCGGCACCGGTGAATGTGCCGGTGATGAATGCCTGCAGGGCTTGATTCAAGGGTGATCCCGGTCCGCTTGAGAGGTATACGAATGCGTCATACCGGCGAAAGCCGGTATGACGTCATCACTTTTTTCAGGTAGTCACGCCGCCAACTCCCGCTTCGTCCCCGGCCAGTGGCCGCGGCGCTCGCGGCATGCCACCATGATAAATGCATTCCACGGTTCCCTCATGAAGCTGCGCCGCCTTCCGCCCCTGCACGCGCTCGAAGCTTTCGAGGTGGCGGCGCGCGAGCTGTCGTTTCGCAAGGCGGCGGAAGCCTTGCACCTGACGCCCTCGGCGGTGAGCCACCAGATCAAGGGGCTGGAGGACTTCCTCGGCTTCGCCCTGTTCCGCCGCATGAACCGCGCGCTGGAACTGACCGAGGGCGGCCGCGACTACCTGCGGGTGACGCAGGCCAGTCTGGACAGCCTGCGCGAAGGCAGCCAGCAGACGCGGCAGCGCTACGGCCGCCACACCACGCTGAAGATCAGCGCCGGGCCGTTCATCGCCAGCGAGATCATCGTGCCGGCCCTGCCCTCGTTCCAGCAGGAATATCCGCACATCGAGCTGAACATCGAAACCACCCTGCACCCGGTGGACCTGCGCCGCGAGGACATGGACATCGCCCTGCGCTTCGGCAGCGGCCATTGGCCCGGCACCACCGCCAAGCGCCTGCTCACCGTCAGGGCCGCGCCGGTCTGCTCGCCGGCGATGGCGGAAAAGCTGCGCCACTGCACACCCCTGGACGTCGGCGACCTCAGCCTGATCCACTCCACCCCGCTGCCGGAAGGCTGGAACATGTGGGCCGGGTTGTCAGGCGCGAAGCTGGGCAAGCCCAAGGGCGATCTGTGGCTGGACAGCTACTTCGCCATCCTGCGCGCCGCCGAACAGGGGGTGGGCCTGGCGCTGGGCTTGTTGCCCATGGTCAATCCCTGGCTGCGGACCGGGCGCGTGGTGATGCCCTGGCCGGAATTGCAGGTGGAAATCCCGCAGGGTTACTACCTGGTACACCGGCCGGCCGACGAGAACCGCGCCGAGGTGCAGGTGTTCTGCACCTGGCTGATGGAATTGCTCAATGCGGAAGCCGCCATTCCGGTCTGAGCGCAGCTGAAGCGCGTTCACCCGAAGCCCGGCGCGATTTCGTTTGCCGGCTGCGGCGTCTGGCCCCAAGAATCCGCGCCATGAACGGCACCTGGCTGGACACCCTGGTCACCCCCTGGCGGCGCGCCCGCGTGACGCGCGGCCCCGGCTCGCGCACGCGGGCCGACCTGCACTTCATGCATCTGCCCCGCTCCAGCATCCGCTACCGACTGGCTGGTACGGGGCCGCGCACTATCGTTTTTTGCGCCGATCCGCCGGTGACGCTGGAACTGTATGACGCGCTGATCGCTGCGCTGGCCCCGGACTTCCGTGTGGCGGTGTTCGAGATGCCGGCCTTCGGCCTGTCACTGCCGCGCCTGGGCCTGGGCTTCGAGCTGGATGCGGTGGCCGGCGTGATCGGCGAATTCCTGCGGCAACTGGCGCTAGGCCCCTATGTGCTGGCCTTCCCCTGCGTGCCAGCCTACTCCGCGCTGTGGCTGGCGGGCCGCCACCCCGAGCTGGTCAGCGGCCTGGTGCTGATGCAGGCGCCGGACTGGCAGCAGGAACTCGCCTGGAAGCACGGCCGCGATCCCAAGGGCATCCTCGCCCGCCCCTATATCGGCCAGATCCTGTTGCGCCTGCTGCGCCGCCAGCGCGCCGCCCTGTGGTACCGCCTGGCGCTGGGCCGGCAGGAATTGCTGGAGCATTTCACCAATACCACGCAGTGCGCCTTCGACCATGGCGCCGGCTTCAGCCTGGCCTCCGCCTTCCAGCGCCATCTGAACGGGCCGGAGCCGGCGTTCGGCCCCGTCACCCAGCCGGCGCTGGTGATCTGGGGAGAGGCCGACCGTTCGCACCAGGACACCGACCGCGCCTCGATCCGCCGTTACCTGCCGCAGGCGCGACTGGTCAGCTTCACCGAAGCCGGGCATTTCCCGGAGCTGGAAGCGCCGCGGCGCTTTGCGGCGGAGGTGCGCGCGCAGTTCGGGTAAATATCCGCTGGAACAGCCGGGACTGTGGTCTGTTAAGTGTTTCAATTGGCTGGTTGCATTCTTGGCAGTCCAAAGGCGGTGGGTAGCTGGTGCGTCAAGTTTTTGCCTCTCCCTCCGGGAGAGGCCGCGCCGCCAGGCGCGGGTGAGGGGCGCACTTTCAACAAGGTGCCCGCTTTGTTGAAAGTGCGCCCCTCACCCCTGCCCCTCTCCCGGCGGGAGAGGGGTAAATGCCGCGGCCGGGGGTTTGCCATCGACCGGAGCGGCAGACCCTGGGTAGCGCTGCGCGCTTCCCAGGCTACGATCTTCCCGGGCTACGGCTGGTGCCGCAGGACTTAAACTGTGCGGGTCCTTCACCACGCCCCGCCATGCCCTCCCGGCCCAATCTCCAGGCATCCCGCAGCGCCGCCGTCGCCAGTGCGATGCTGACCCGCCTCAACCGTGTGGTGCCGCTCGACCTCGGCGCCATCAACATCATGGCTGGCCTGCGCGCCGCCTTCGCCTGCGCCCTGCCGGTGCTGCTCGGTGAGCTGACCGGCAACACTCAGCTGAGCTGGATCGCCATCGCCGCGTTCTGGGGTTGCCTGGCCGATACCGGCGGCGCTTGGAGCGACCGCCTCGCCGCCATGGGCTCCTTCACCGCCATCGCCACGGTGGGCTGCTTCATCGGCACCCTGGTCGATCCGCATGCCGGGCTGGCGGTGGCCTTCACCTTCATCTGGTGCTTCCTGTGCAGCCTGGCGCGCGTCTACGGCAATGCCGCCAGCGTCGTCGGCCTGCTGCTGAACAGCGCCATCCTGGTGACGCTGGGCGTGCCGGCGGCCGGACTGGATGAAGCCCTGCGCCTCGGCGGGCTGACCATCGTCGGCGGCCTGTGGGCGATGCTGCTGGCCCTGGTGCTGTGGCGCCTGCAGCCCTATGGTCCGGCGCGCAAGGCGGTGGCGCGCTGCTGGCTGGCGGCGGCCGAGTACGCCGCGGCGCTGTCGCAGCTGCATCGCGGCGACGCCGGCGACAGCGCGCAATGGAACGACCTGGCCAGCGCCCGCCGCCGCGCCACCCGCGAGGCGGTGGAAAGCGCGCGCGACATCGTCGTCGCCACGCGCCGCTCGCGCGCCGGCATCACCACCCAGGGCCAGCGGCTGCTGGCGCTGCTCGCCGACGCGGACCAGGTCTACGCGGCGCTGATCGGCCTCAACGAATTGCTCGAAGCCGCCAGCGCCACAGTGAGCGACGGCGGCGTGCGCCGCGCCGTGCGTGTGGTGCTGGGGCGGCTGGCCGGACGCGCCGAAGCACTGGCGCAAACCCTGCAAGGCGAGACGCCGGCGGCACAACCCGATCTCAAACCCATCGTCGACAAGCTGCGCGCCAGGATTGCCGCCAGCAGCCAGCCGCAGGGCCATGCCTATACCGCCGAGCTGTTGCACCAGGTATCACGCTGGATCGACGCCGCTTTTGAGAACCTGGGGAAACCGCAAACACGGCAGACCCATCTCACCTCGATGGTGGAGCAGGCGGTAGCACGGCGCCTGCGCCTGTCCGAGATCATCGGCACCCTGCGCGCCAACCTGCACTTCGGCTCCGTCGCCTTCCGCCACGCCCTGCGCCTGGCCATCACCGCCGCCCTCGCGGTGCTGGCGACGCGCCTGTTCGACATCCAGCGCGGCTACTGGATCAGCATCACCGCCATCGTGGTGCTGCAGCCCTACATGGTGGAAACCTGGCGCCGCACCTTCGACCGCATCGCCGGCAGCGTACTGGGAGGACTGATCGCCGCCTGGCTGATGCAGCTGGTGCAGGCGCCGCTGCAGATGGCGCTGCTGATCTTTCCGCTGAGCGTGTTCGCCTTCGCCCTGCGCAGCGTCAACTACGCCCTGTTCATGCTGTGCATGACGCCGCTGGTGGTGCTGATCGCCGAGCTGTTCCAGACCGGCGGCATCGGCGATGCGCACCTGGCCGGCATGCGCGCGCTCGACAGCATCCTCGGCGGCCTGCTCGGTCTCGCCGCCAGCTTCCTGCTGTGGCCGAGCTGGGAGACGCCGCAGCTGCCGCGGCAGATGGCGGACGCGGTGCGCGCGCATCGCGACTACCTGCTGGTGGTGCTGGGCGGCAAACCCGATGCCAGGGACCAGGACATCGGCGCCGCGCGGCGCCAGGCCGGCCTGGGCAGCAACAATGCCGAGGCCTCGCTGCAGCGCGTGCTGAGCGAAACCCGCCTGCTCAGCGGCGGCGCCGCCGAGCCCGCGCTGATCATCCTGGCCTGCCTGCGCCGCATGGCGGGCGCCATCGTCACCCTGAGCCTGTTGCCGCAGTTCACCGCCGGTGCCACGCCGCAGCCGCACTTCGCCGCGATCCGCCGCTGGGCCGATGAAGCCTTGTCGGACCTGGCCCAGGCGCTCGAGCGCAGACAGGCACCCGCCGCCTTGCCGGCACCGCCGCAATCCCTGGCCGCCGCTGCGGATCAGGCCGGGGCCGAACTGACCCAGACCACAACCGAGGTAATCGCCTGGAACGAGCTGCTGCGCTTCCGCCGCCAGCTGGAAGTGCTGCACGAGGCTGCCGGCCGCCTGGCCAATCCGCAAGCAGTCACCGCCGCCCCGATCGAACAGCCGTCGGCATCCGCCTGAGCGTGGCGCCCATGCCGCCTCGCCCCTTTGGCGTAGGCCGCGTCACTGCACCCGGGCTAGGATTGCCTCGCTGCGCCCTGCTGCCCATAGTCCCGGACTTCCCATGGCCTTTGTCATCGACGCAACGCTGGATATCGAAGCCCCCGCCGAACTGGTGTGGAGTGTGATTACGGATTTCCCGCGCTACGGCGAATGGAATCCCTTCCTGCGTGACTGCAAAACCACCCTCAAACCGGGTGATCCGATCGATCTGCAAGTGATGCTGTTCGGCGCCGCGCCGCGGCCGCAGCGCGAGTGGATGCGCACCCACACACCAGGCAAGGAATTCAGCTACAACATGAAGCCGGCGCCGCTGGGCGCCCTGCGCAGCGGCCGCTCGCACACGGTGACGCCGCTCGGGCCGAACCGCTGCCGTTACGACTCGCACTTCGAGCTGGCCGGCTGGCTGCAGCCGCTGGTGCGCGGACTGCTCGGCGCCAAGCTGGAGCAAGGCTTTGCCGGCATGACGGCGGGGATCAAGAGCCGGGCCGAAGCTCTGCGTCAGAGCCGTCCGGACTGAACCCTGAAGCGGGCCTGACAACTCCCTGCATCGACTTCTCCAGCTACCGCGCCGGCATGAAGCCTCGCCTTGCGCGGACCACTTGCCCTCTCAGGAAGGCTCTTCCCATTCCATATCCTCATCGGCGCCGCTGGAGCCGCAGTAAAGCGATGGCTCATGCGGCGTATCCACTGCATATGCCGACGCGAATCTGGTAATGAACTTGTCCCATGCGGGGCCTTGCGGCGACTTGTACAGCAAGCGCTCGGGGAAGGTTTCGGATGAAGATTGCCGCGGGTCGAAGATGCGCAGGAATTCCTGCAGCTCACCCCTCCACTCATCCCCATTGGCGCACATCATTGCGCCGATATCGCAAGTCTCGAGGTGCACGAACTCCAGCGGAGTCCCGGTCAGCAGCGCATCGAACTGCTCCACCCAGGAATGCTCAAGGCCGGGAAAGGTCTGCTCCATGAATGCCGTCCTGGAACGCAACAATGCTATGGCCTCATGGCGACCCTTCACCATATACGGCCAAGCCTCACCTTCGATATCGCCTTCGCGAATATCGTTGCTGCTGAACAAGGCGAGCCACAGAAGCGGAATGTGATACTTGGAAAGCAGATAGGGTGTGGCGGAACGACTCAGCTCACCGCGTTCCGGCGTAACGCCATCGTTCGTCAAGTAGAGTTGCGAATAGTGGCCCAAGGGCGAGCTCCTGGCGCGGATTGAACAACGGTGGGAACTGCCCTTAGTTTGACCTAAAGCGGCAACCGTACTCAATTCACGGGCGCGATACGGTGCGCCCTACTCGCCGCGCAGGTTACAGGTGCAAGTCTCGCCGTGATGGTGGGCATCGTCGATGTCGGAAGCATCACCATCGCTCACCGGCACGGCAGCTTCGCCGACGCTTGCGGCAGCAGTAACGATCTGTTCCGCGGCAGGGACCAGGACCGTCGCTGCGTGCGACCGCTCGGCCGACTCCGGCAATTTCCGAATCATGGGTAGTTTGCCGCGATGCGCTGCCCCGGCGTGATGCCCGGGGCCGCAACTGTCCTTTGGCCTGGTGAGGGCTTCAGTTCAGGCTGGCCCGCAGTTCCCTGGCGGAAGCCACCATCGCCGCGAGCGCGGCCTCGGTTTCCGGCCAGCCGCGCGTTTTCAGGCCGCAGTCCGGATTCACCCAGAGCCGCGCCGCCGGCACCACGCTCAAGGCGCGTTGCAGCATCTCCGTCATTTCCTCGCGCGGGGGTACGCGCGGCGAGTGGATGTCGTAGACGCCGGGGCCGATATCGTTGGGGTACTTGAAGTCGGCGAAGGCATCGAGCAGCTTCATCCGGGAGCGGGAGGTTTCGATGGTGATGACGTCGGCGTCCATCGCGGCGATCGACGGCAGGATGTCGTTGAACTCCGAATAGCACATATGCGTATGGATCTGCGTATCGGTGCGGACCCCGGAAGCGGTGACCTGGAACGCGCGCACCGCCCAGTCCAGATAGCCCTGCCAGGCCGCCTTCTTCAGCGGCAGGCCTTCGCGGATCGCCGGTTCGTCGATCTGGATCACCTTGATGCCGGCGGCCTCCAGGTCGCAGACTTCCTGGCGCAGCGCCAGCGCCAGCTGCATCGCGACTTCGCTGCGCGGCAGATCGTCGCGGACGAAGCTCCAGAACAGCATGGTGATCGGCCCCGACAGCATGCCCTTCATCGGCTTGCTGGTCAGGCTCTGGGCATAGCGCGTCCATTCGACGGTCATGGCGCGCGGGCGTGAGACGTCGCCATAAATCACCGGTGGCTTGACGCAGCGCGAGCCGTAGCTCTGCACCCAGCCATTTTCGGTGAAGACATAGCCATCCATCAGCTCGCCGAAATATTCGACCATGTCGTTGCGCTCGGCTTCGCCGTGCACCAGCACATCCAGTCCCAGCGCCTCCTGCCGGGTCACCGCCTCGCGGATCGCCGACTTCATCGCCGACTCGTATTCCTCCGCCGGGGATTTGCCGGCTTTGAAGGAGGCACGGGCGGCACGAATCTCGGCCGTCTGCGGGAACGAGCCGATGGTGGTGGTCGGCAGCGGCGGCAGCTTGAGCACCTCATGCTGCTGGCGGATGCGCTCGGCGAACGGCGCGCCGCGCTGGGCGCTGCGCTCGGTCAGCGCGGCCACGCCCGCGCGTACCGGCTCGCGGCGAGTGGCGGGGGAATGCTTGCGGCTCTGCACCGCAGCGCTGGCCTCCTGCAGCTGGCGCCAGACCACCGCCTCGCCCTCGTGTACCGCGCGCTTGAGCGTGGCGATCTCGTCGAGCTTCTGCGTGGCGAATGCCATCCAGCCGCGGATTTCTGGATCCAGCTTCTGTTCCAGGCTCAGGTCGGTTGGAACGTGGAGCAGCGAGCACGACGCGGCAATCCACAATCTGTCGCCCAGGACCTTTTTCGCCGGGTGAAGAGCCGACAAGGCCCTGGCCAGATCCGTGCGCCACAGGTTGCGGCCGTCGACCACGCCCAGCGACAGCACCTTGTCCTCCGGCCAGTTGGCCAGGAAGGTGTCCAGCTGCTGCGGCGCGCGCACCAGATCCAGATGCAGGCCGGCGACTGCCAATTCCTTGAGCATGGGTGCATGCTCGGCCACGCTGCCGAAATAGGTGGCCAGCAGCAGCGACGGCCCCGCGCTGGCGAGTTCGCGATAGACGGCCGGATAGGCATTCAGCCACTGCACCGGCAGATCGAGCGACAGGATCGGCTCGTCGAGCTGCACCCACTCCACGCCCAGCGCCTTCAGCTCGCCGAGCAGGGCCCAGTAAACATTGAGCAGCACACCGACCAGCTTGAGCTTGTCGTAGCCGGGCTCGGCCGATGCCAGCCACAGCCAGGTCAGCGGTCCCGGCAGCACCACCTTGACCTGGTGACCCAGTGCCTGTGCCTCACGCACTTCCGGCAGCAACCACTCCCGGTTCAGGCTGAAGCGTGTCTCCGCCCCGATCTCCGGAACCAGATAGTGATAGTTGGTATCGAACCACTTCTTCATCGCCAGCGCCGGCTGCGCCGGCGTGCCGCGGGCCATCGCGAAATAGCCGTCGAGATCGACCGGGGCGTCGAAGGCGAAGCGCTTGGGCGCCGCCGAGACCAGGGCCGTTACATTGTGCAGATGGTCGTAGAAGGCGAAGTCGCCGACAGTGACGAAATCCAGGCCCGCCGCCTTCTGCAAGGCCCAGTGGCGCTTGCGCAGATCCCGCGCGGTCTCATTAAGCGCAGCCTTGTCGACTGCCTTCTTCCAGTAGGCTTCGACCGCCACCTTGAGTTCGCGGCGGGCGCCGATGCGGGGGAATCCAAGGATGTGCGCGACGGACATGGGTGTTTCGCTCGTGAGGTGCCAGGTGCGTTATCCTCGGGCATGATCCATCGTGATTCAATATCCGCAAATTACAGGTTTTGTTGAAAATCATTCATGTCAAATTCACCCCTCGAAATCCGGCATCTGCAAACGCTGATCGCCCTGGCGGACACCGGAAACCTGGCCAAGGCGGCGGACCGGCTGTTCGTCACACAGTCGGCTCTTTCGCATCAGCTGAAGGCGTTGGAAGTGCACTATTCCACCGCGCTGTTCGAGCGCAACACCAAGCCGTTGCGCTTCACCCAGGCGGGAACCCGCTTGCTCGCGCTGGCGCGCAAGGTGGTGTCGCTGACCGCGGACGCGGAACGCGAAGTGGCCCAATGGGTGTCGGGCAATAGCGGCGAGCTGCGCGTGGCGGTGGAATGCCATACCTGCTTCGACTGGCTGATGCCGGCGATGGATGCCTTCCGCGACCACTGGCCGGAAGTCGAACTGGATCTGATCAGCGGCTTCCAGACCGAGCCGATCGCACTGGTCGAAGCCGGCTCGGCGGATTTCGCGGTGATCCACGACCAGCCCGCTTCAAGGCCCGGCATCGTGACGGAACATCTGTTCAGCTACGAGACGCTGGCGATCCTCTCGCCGAAGCATCCGCTGGCGCGCAAGCCGCACCTCCAGCCGAAGGATTTCAAATCCGAAATCCTCATCAGCTATCCGGTGGACGATGCGATGCTGGACGTCGTGCGGCATTTCCTGGCGCCGGCCAAGATCAAGCCGCAGCGGCGCAACGTGGAGCTGACGGCGGCCATCCTCCAGCTCGTCGCCAGCGGACGGGGCATCGCCGCCCTGCCGGAATGGAGTGTGAAGTCCTATCTGGATCGCGGCTATGTCATCGGCAAATCGCTTGGGGCGAATGGCTTGGAGTGCGAGCTTCATGCCGCCATGCCGGACAGCCTCGCCGAGAAGCCCTATATGCGCGACTTCGTTGCAAAAGTCCGCGGGGTATCGAGACGAGCCGGCAAAACAGCGGCCTCGGCAAAATAAGAGGCGATGCATCCGGATGACAGGTATCCGCGCATTTCCTGGCGTGCCCGAAGGTCTTCAAGGACACGCCGCTTCGACAATGCGCACCAGGGCCGCACCCTTGCGATCGATCACCCCGGCCGCGGTTGGCTGCGGCTCCGGCGCGAACAGTCGCGCCTTGCCGAAGCCACTCTGGTGCAGCGCCGCCTCCGCCTCGGCAACAGAGCCGAAATGCAGATGGACTCGCCCGCGCACAAAGCTGCCCAGCAGCTTGCTGAATACACGCGTCTGCGCGCCGCGATTATCGGAGGCCAGATGCAGGTCGGAAAAATACACACCCGTCGGGAATGACTGGAGCACCGCGGCAAAACGCCGCCACATGCCCAGCACCGCCTCGGTATCGAAATAGTTGAGCAGGCCCTCGGTGATGATGGCCAGGCCCTTGTCCGGATCGAGCGACTGGGCCAGGGTGGCCAACGACAGCGCGCCGCCATCGGCCAGTGCATCCAGTGCCACCACCCGGTGCTGCGGCGTTTCCAGCCCGGCCGCGGCCAGCCGGGCGCGCTTGCGCAGCGCCATCTGCGGCAGGTCCGCCTCGACGTAGTGGATGCGGCTGCCGTAGCGCCGGGCAAAATCCCAGCCGCGCGGCGACAGGCCGGCGGCGACTTCGATCACCTGCCCCATCGCGCCGCTGCTGATCGCCTGATCGAGCAGCGCATCGATGGCGCGATGGCGCGCCAGCAGGAAACCTTCCAGCGTCGGCCCGCCGAGGGTGCGTGAACCGAAGTTGAACGGCCGCGCCCAGTGATACAGCGCGCGGCCCTGCGGTGTCGCCAGCCCGGGGTGCGACAGGCCATGGCGATACCAGACGTAGCCGGTGTAGTGCGCGGTGGGGCTGATCGCATCGGAGCCGCGCGTCGGCAGGGAGATTTTCACGGAAGCGGACGCCCTTGTGGTTGATCCCCCTGAGTGTATCGAAGGATGGCGCAGCGCAACCACTCTCGGCATGGTAGGTCGAAATGTAGCCATCCCCTTACAATCGGGACTGCAAGCGCCCCAAGGATGGTCATGGACAGCTCCCGGCACAATCTCATCCTGAACACCGACAGCTACAAGCTGACGCACTATCTGCAATATCCGCCGCGGACGCGACATATCTCCAGCTACATCGAGAGCCGCGGCGGCGCCTTCCAAGACGTGCTGTTCTTCGGCCTGCAGGCTTTCCTCAAGGAATACCTGGGCCAGCCGATCAGCCGCGCCGACATCGACGAGGCCGAGGCCGTCGCGATGGCGCATCTGGGCTACTTCAACCGCCAGGGCTGGGAGCATATCGTCGAGCGCCACGGCGGCTTCCTGCCGGTGGAGATCCAGGCGCTGCCGGAAGGCACGGTGGTGCCCAACCAGGTGCCGGTGGTGCAGCTGATCAATACCGATCCCGAATGCTTCTGGGTGCCGAGCTATCTGGAGACGGCGCTGCTGCGGGCGGTGTGGTACCCGAGCACGGTCGCCAGCCTGTCCTTCGCCTGCCGCAAGGTGTTGCGCCATTACCTGGAGCAGACCGCCGACAGCCTCGACGGCCTGCCCTTCCAGCTGCATGACTTCGGCGCGCGCGGCGCCACCAGCGAGGAAGCCGCCGGGCTCGGCGGCGCCGGCCACCTGCTCAATTTCCAGGGCACCGATACGCTGGCGGCGCTGATGGTGGCGCGCCGTTATTACCATGAGCCAATGGCGGGCTTCAGCATTCCCGCCTCCGAGCACAGCACCATGACCAGCTGGGGCAAGGCCGGCGAGCGCGAGGCCTGCCGCAACATGATCCGGCAGTTCTCCGGTCCGCAGAAGACCCTGGCTTTCGTCATCGACAGCTACGATGTGTGGAACGCGCTGGACCACATCGTCGGCGAGGACCTGTACCGCGATGTGGTCGAAAGCGGCGGCCGCATCGTGGTGCGCCCGGACA
>Ga0302314_10001972_pt1 | contig 38361 bp, 23 predicted proteins | sample III_Palsa_N2_3_FD_200533 | JGI IMG/M metagenome (GOLD analysis project Ga0302314, IMG submission 200533) | Peat permafrost microbial communities from Stordalen Mire near Abisko, Sweden - III_Palsa_N2_3 | ecosystem: Environmental > Terrestrial > Soil > Palsa > Peat permafrost | place: Sweden...
GGGGCCCCCCCCACCCCCCTTGTTTGTTACCCCCACCCCCGCCCGGGGGGCGGGGGGGGGGGGGCGGGGGGGGGGGGGGTTGGGTGGGGGGGGCCGCCCCCCCCCCCCCCCACGCCCGTGGCATCGGTGATCTGGCTGATGACCGGGGCGGCCGGGGCGAGCGTATCGACGGTGACGGACAGCGCGTTTGACGTCGCGGTGTTGCCGGCCAGGTCGGTCGCGGCGACGGTGATGGCATGCGTGCCGTCAGCCAGGGGCGGCGCGAAGAGGTAGCTCCACTGGCCGCTCGACGGGATGGTGATGGTGCCCACCACCGTGCCATCGACGGTGATGGCGAGGCTCGCACCCGGCTCGCCCGAGCCGGTGATGGTGATCGCACCGGTATCGGTGATGCCATCACCAACCGCGCCGCTGTCGGGCGCAAAGCCGCTGATCACCGGGGTCGCCATCTGCGTGTCGATGGTGAAGCCCTGCGTCAGGGACGTCGCCTGGTTGCCGGCCGCATCGGTGGCCACGGCCACCGCCTGGTGCACGCCGTCGCTGATGGCCAGGTTGGGGGTCTGCCAGGCGCCGCCACCGTCGCTCATCACCGTGGCCACGAGCAGGCCATCGATGGAGAAGGCGATTGAGACCCCCGGGTCGGCAGTCCCGGTGAAGAAGGGTGAGCCGTCATCGGTGACGAAATCCCCGGGCACGCTGCTGTCGATGACCAGGGCGGTGATCACCGGCACGGCTATGGTGGTGTCGATGACCAGGGTGCGGTTGCTGGCATCGCTCGCGGTATTGCCCGCGATGTCGGTGGCCAGGACGCTGATGGCGTAGCTGCCATCCAGCAGCGTGGCGCAGGGGAACATCCAGGCGCCTGACGAATCGGCGACGGCGGTGCCGACCACCACCCCGCGCAGCGAGACGGTGAGCGTGGCGCCGGCCTCGGCGGTGCCGTGAATGACCGGGGTCGTGTCATTGGTCAGGAAGTCGCCCGGGGTGCCGGTATCGGCCGTGATCGCATCCACCGTGGGCGCGGGCGTCGAGCGGTCGATGGTGATCGCGAGCGGGCTGCTCGGACCATTGGCATTGTTGGCGACGTCGACACTGCTCGCGGTGTAGGTGTAGGTGCCTTCAGCCAGACCCGGCAGGTCCAACGTCCAGACACCTGAGCCATTGACCAGGGCGGTGCCGACCGTGCCGCCGCCTTGGAGGTCGACGGTGACCGTCGCGCCGGGTGTTGCGAAACCGGTCAGGACCGGGGTCGCGGCATTGGTGATGTCATCGCCAGCCACGCCGCTGTCCGTCGCCGGGGTCAATCCGACGATCGAGACCGCCGGCGCGCCGATGCCGACATCGACGATCAGGCTGTGCGTGCCTGGGACGCTGGTGTTGCCGGCCAGGTCGGTAGCGGTGGCGTCGATGGTGTAGGTGTTCTGCGGCAGGGTCGTGGCGGTGGCATCGAAGGTCCAGGCGCCGCTGGCATTCGCGGTCGTCGTGCCCAGGAATTCGCCGCTGATCGAGACGGCCACCGTGGCGAAGGCCTCAGCGGTTCCGGAGATCAAAAGGGTCTGGTCGTTGGTGATGAAATCGCCCACGATCCCCGTGTCGTCGCTGATCGCGGTGATGACCGGCGCCGCAGGCGCGACGGTATCGATCACCAGGGTGGAGGCGGTTCCCGGTCCGACGGCATTGCCGGCGGGATCGGCGCCATAGAGGGTCACGGCATAGGTCCCATCGAGGAGGTTCGACAGCGGAGTTGCGCTCCAGTTGCCCGACCCGTCGGAGGTTACCGCGGGCAGGACGATCGAGCCGATATGCACGATCACGCTGGAGTTGGGGTCAGCGGAGCCGACGCCCAGGAAGGTCGGCCGGTTGTCATTGGTGACCAGGTCGTTCGCGCTCGCGCCGCTGTCGATGCTGATCCCGGTCAGGGTCGGCTGGGCGAGGGTGCGGTCGACGGTCATGGTCAGGGTCGTGGCGGGAGAGCTGTTGCCGGCCAGATCCATCTGCACGGTGGTGATCAGGTAGGAGCCTTCCGGCACCGTGCCGGCCAAGGGCAGGGTCCAGGTACCACCGACAGTCACGGTGACGGTCGTGGGAGTGAAACCGGCCAGGCTCGGGATCGAGACGGTCAACTGGGCACCCGGCTCACCGGTGCCGTCGACACTGATCGACGTCGCATTGGTCACGCCATCGGTCGACGAGGACCCGGTATCCGGCGAAATCGCCAGGGTCGGCGCCAGGGGCGGTGTGGTATCGATGGTCAGCGCGTGCGTCCCGGTGTTGGTGTTTCCGGCCGGATCGGTGACCGCCATGCCCACGCTGTAGGGACCGTCGGGGAGGGTCACGCCGGTGAAGTCCGCGGTCCAGGTCCCGCCACTCGTGGCGGTGACGGTGCGGGTCTGGCCATCCAGGGTCACCACCACCGTGGATCCGGCCTCGGCCGTGCCGGCCAGGGTCAGGTTGGGATCATTGGTGATGAAATCGCCGACGATGTTGCTGTCGGTGGTGATGGCTGTGAGGGTCGGGGCCGGGGTCGATGTATCGACGGTGATCGCGTAGGCGGTGCTCACCGACGAGACGTTGCCGGCAATGTCGGTGGCGGTGGTGGTGAAGGCATGCGGTCCATCGGCCAGGATCGGGGAGGCGTAGCTCCAGATCCCGGACCCGTTGGCCGTGGTGGTGCCGACGACGACGCCGTCGATGGTCACCTGCACCACCGCCCCCGCCTCGGCCGTGCCGCTGAGCACCGGGGTGGTATCGCTGGTGATGTGGTCGCCGACGACGCCCGTGTCTATGCCGAAGCCGGTGATCACCGGGGCGGCTGGCGCCACGGTGTCGACCACCAGGGTTGTGCTGGCCATGGGGCTGATATTGCCGGCCAGGTCGGTGGCGGAGGCGGTCAGGAGATAGCTGCCGTCGGGCAGCGTGGTCGCGGTATCGTCATAGGACCAGGTGCCCGTCCCGGAGACCGTGATCGTCACCGGCGCATAGCCGGCGATGGTAAAGGTCAGGGTCGCATTGGCTTCCGCCGTGCCGGCGACAAGCAGGGTGTTGTCCTTGGTGATGAAATCGCCCGGCACATTGGTGTCAGTGCTGATCGAGGCGATCACCGGCACGAGTGGCGGCGTTGTATCGATGACCAGCGTCGAGGTGGCACCGGGTCCGACCGTGTTGCCGGCGGGATCCGTGCCGTAGAGGGTCACCGCATAGCTCCCGTCGGCGAGCGGTGCGGCCGGGATGGCGGTCCAGTTGCCCGAGCCATCGGAGGTCACCCCGGCCAGGATAGTCGATCCGATATGCACGATCACGGTGGTATGGGGATCCGCCGTCCCAGTGCCGATGAAGGACGGCTGATGATCGTTGGTGACGAGATCCGAAGAGCTGGCACCGCTGTCATTGCTGATCCTGGTCAGGGTCGGCTGGTGGATGGTGCGATCCACGGTCATGGTCAGGGTCGTCGCAGGCGAGACGTTGCCGGCCAGATCCATCTGCGTGGTGGTGATCAGGTAGGAGCCTTCCGCGACCGTAGCGGGCAGGGCCAGCGTCCAGGTGCCGCCGACCGCCACGGTGACCGTGGTGGTGGTGAAGCCGGCCAGGGTCGGGATGGAGACGGTCAGCCGCGCGCCCGGCTCGCCGGTGCCACCGACGCTGATCGTGGTGGCATTGGTCAGGCCGTCGGTCGGCGACGGCCCGGTGTCTGGAATGACCTTCAGCGTGGGCGCGAGCGGCGCGGTCGTGTCGACCGTCACGGGATGCGAGCCGCTGGCCGTATTGCCGGCGATGTCAGTCGCAGCCATGGTGACGGAGTACACGGCGTCCGGCAGGATCAGCGCGGAGAAGTTCGCCGTCCAGACGCCGCTGGCGTCGGCGGTAACGGTGTGCGCGGTGCCATCGAGGGTGACCACGACGCTCGCGCCGATCTCGGCCGAGCCGGTCAGCACCAGGGTGTTGCCGTTGGTGACGAAGTCGCCACCGATGTTGCTGTCTGGGGTGATCGCGGTCAGCGCCGGAACGACCGTCGTGGTATCGACGGTGATAGGCAGGGTATTGCTGACCGGCGAGACGTTCCCCGCGATATCGGTGGCGGTCGCGGTGATGGCATAGGTGCCATCAGCCAGGGCCGGACCGGGGGAGGCGGGAGGAGTATAGGTCCAGACCCCGCCTGACGTGGCGGTCACGGTCGGGGTGCGAACGACCGTGGCACCCATCTTGAAGGTCAGGGTGATGAGTGCCGAGGCCTCGGAGGTGCCGCTGATCACCGGGTAGGCGTCAGAGGTGATACCGTCGGAATTCGATGAGCCGGTATCTATGGTGAAGCCGGTGATGACCGGTGCCACGGGTGGGGTCTGGTCGATGACCAGGGTCTTGAGCGCCGGCGTCAGGGCCGTATTGCCCGCCAGGTCCTCGGCGGTGGCGCTCAAGCTGTAGGTGCCCTCCACCCAGGGGGTGGGGCTGAAGGCGGTGCCGAGAATGGTCCAGGCACCGGAGCTAGTGGCCGTCACGCTTGCCGTCTGCGGGGTGCCGGACGGCTGCAGGGTCACCGTCAAGGTCACCACCGCATTCTTCTCGGTGGTACCCACGAATTTCGTCGGCGAGAGGTTGGTGATGTAATCCGTGCTCGAACGTCCGGTATCGGTGGTGAGCTGGCCGATGGTGATGGTCGGAGCCACGGTGTCGATGACCAGGGTCTTCGTCGCCGAGACGGCGGAATTGTTTCCAGCCAGGTCCTGCGAGACCGCAGTGAGGGTGTAGGTGCCGTCCGGCAGGTGCGTCGCGGTATCGTCGACTGTCCAGTTTCCCGAGGCGTCCGGGACCACGAAGCCGAGCGGAGTCGCGACACTGCTCGCATTGGTGATGGTCAGCTGCAGCTGGTAGGCGTCGATGGTGTTGCCCGGGTCAGAGGTGCCGCTGAAGATCAGTGCGTTGTGGTTGGTGACGAAGTCGCCGACGATGTTGCTGTCGGTGGTGATCGCGGTGATCACCGGAGTGGTGGGCGGCGCCGTGGTATCCACGGTGACGTTCGCGGCCGCCGAGAGCACCGAGATGTTGCCGGCCAGATCGGTGGCGGTGACGGTGACGGCATAGAGGCCGTCGGCCAGGCTCACGGCAGTATGGTCGTAGGTCCAGTTGCCCGAGCTATCGGCCTGGACCTCGCCCTGCAGGACGCCGTTCTGATAGAATTCCACGTAGGCGTTGGCTTCGGCAGTGCCGGTGATGAGCAGGGTGCGGTCTTTGGTGGTCAGATCCGATCCAGAGCGCCCGGTGTCGGTGGTGATGCCGCTGATGACCGGCTGGAGCGGCGCCACCCGGTCCAGGGTCATCGCCACGGTCGCGGAGTTGAGATTGCCTGCGACATCCGTGACGCCGCAGACGATGGATTCCGGCCCGTCCGCGAGCGCGGTGATGTCCATGGGCACGCTCCAATGACCGGTCCCGTCCACGACGGCGGATTTGACGATGCTGCCGATGGTGACCGTGATCGTCGCGCCGACCTCGGCCTGCCCGGTCACGCTGAATGCCGGCGTCTTGGTGACGAAATCGCTGGAGGAGTGCCCGGTATCCGGGCTGATCGTGATGGCGAAGGGTGCGATGGTCGCCGTATCGACGGTGATGGTGGTGGCGGGCGGGAGCGTGCCGATATTGCCCGCGATGTCCTCGAGACCGACCTGGAAGGTGTGGACCCCGTCCGCCAGGTGCGGGACATTATAGGTCCAGGAACCGGCTCCGGCGCTGACTGGGATCGATGAACTAAGAAGTCCGTCCACCTTGAAGGCGACATATTCCCCGGCCAGGGCTGCCGTGTAGGTTCCGGTGAAGGCAGGCACGGTGTCCATGGTGATGTTGTCGCCGACGACGTTGGTGTCGGTGGTGTAGCCGGTGATCACCGCACTGCCGCTGGGCGCAACGGTGTTGACGGTCAGCGCATGGGTGGCGAGGGCGCCAGCATTCCCCGCGGCATCGGTCGGGGTTGCATGGATGGTGTAATCATGCGACGGATTGCCGCTGAGGACGATGGCGGTGGCGTTCAAGGTCCACGACCCGCCGACGGCCCGGACAACGATCGGTAGTGACGTGCTCGCGACGCTCAGGCCCGTGGCATTGTCGAAGATGTCGACTGAGACATCGGCATCGGACTCATTGACCGTGCCGTTGATGACCAGGGTGGTATCGAAGGTGATGAAATCCGAGTTCGATATGCCGGTATCGGTCACGATTCCGGTGATCACTGCGCTCGGCGCCACGTTGTCGATCACCAGGGCCTGGCTCGCGGTGCGGATGTTGCCGGCCGTGTCGGTGGTGGTGATGAGGATGGTGTACGTGCCGTCCGGAAGCGCATTCCCTGCCGGGACCGGCAGCGTCCAGTTCCCCGATCCATCGACGGTCAATGGATACACGACGCCATTGAGGGTCAGGGTGCTGCCGACCACGTCGCCCTCGGTCGAAGCGGTGCCGGTCAGGGTCGGCGTACGGTCCTGGGTGCGGAAGTCCGAGGCGGAACGCCCGGTATCTCCCGGCGAGACGATCAGGCCGATGGTCGGAGAGATCAGGCTGGTGTCGATGGTGATCACCGCTGCGAACGGATTCGAGACATTGCCGGCGATATCGGTGGCGGTGACCGCCAAGCTCCACTGGCCGTCGGTCAGGGTGATGGCGGTGAAATCCGCGCTATAGGTGCCACCGCTGAGGGCCGTAACCGTCTTGCTGTACGGCGGATCCGTCGGATGGGCGACGCTGGTGAGCGTGACCATGACGAACGCATTGGCCTCGGCATTGCCGCTGATGGTCAGTTGCGGGACATTGGTCAGGAGGTCGGTCGAGGAGACCCCCGTGTCAGGGGTGATGATCGCGGTCGGCACGGGGGGTGGGACATTGTCGATGGTGAAGGACGTGCCGCTCGTCGTCGCACTCAGGTTGCCCGCCAGATCGATGGAGGAGGCCTGGATGGCATACACGCCGTCGGGGTAGCTCGACGGCGGCAAGGGCAGGTGCCATACGCCGGAACTATCGGTCGCGATCACCGTCGCAGTCCCGCCATTGAGGGTCACCGACACGGAGGACAGGGGTTTGGCCAGACCGATCAGGGCCGTGGCAGTGCTGCTCATGGTGATGAAATCGCTGCCCGAGCGCCCCGTGTCCGGACTGATGGCGCTGATTCCCGGGGCATTGTTGTGCATGTCGATGTCGACCAGCACCGGGGCCGACATCGGTCCGGTGTTGTGCGCTGCGTCATTCGCCTGGAAGGTGAAGGATTGGATGCCCTCGGGCAGGGCCTTGCCGGTCAGATCGATCAGCGCGTTGCCGCTGCCATCGACAGCGGTCGCACTGCCGATCTTCAGACCATACAGGTACGCGGTCACCGTCAGGCCGCCGCTGCTGGGCACGGGATCGGTGATGCCGCTGACCTGAAGCCTCTGCAATGGGTCATTGGTGATCAGATCGGTGGAGCTCGCGCCGGTATCGTCGCTGATCGAGTCGAAGGTCACGCCGGAGGGTGGCACGGTGTCGACGACCAGGGTGAAGGCGGTCGAGGTGCCATCGGCATTGGTGGCGGTGATCAGGTAGGTGCCATCGCTCAGCGCTGAAGGCGGCATATAGGACCAGTTCCCGTTCCCATCGGTCATCACCACCGGCGACGGCGAGGGCCATGAGGGATTGGGGCAGGTCAGGGTCACGGTGCGGTTTGGCCCCGCGGATCCCGGCAGGGTGGGCGTGTTGCTGCTGGTGATCAGCGAGCCGCCGCCGTTGAGTCCATCGAGGAAGACCGGGGCATAGCGTTGCGTATCGTTATCCTGGGGCAGGTCGATGATCAGCGTGGTCGAGACCGGCGCGGTGGTGTTGCCGGCCAGGTCGGTGGCGGTCGCCTGGATCGTCCAGCTGGCGTCATTGAGGCTCGGCAGCGTCACCGACCAGTCGCCATGGCTATCGGCGGTGGCGGAACCGACCTGCACGCCCTGGATGAAGACCCTGACGGTACAGCCGGCATCGAGCACGGCCACGCTGCCCGAGAGGGTCAGGATCCGGTCGATGGTGCTGGTGCCATTGAGGGGCACGACGCCGCCCGGTCCGTCGAACTCGATCAGGGTCAGATCCTGGGGCGCAGCGGTATCCACCGTATAGGAGAACGGGCCGGCCGTCAGGACGTTGCCGGCGAGGTCGGTCGAGACGACGTACTGGGTGTAGGGCCCGTCGCTCTCGGCGCTGGCCGGCTGCAGCGTCCAGGGATTGGTCGTGATGACCTGCGTGCCGAGCACCGGTCCGGAGATCGAACCGTTATGCAGGCTCACGGTCGCACCCGTCTCGCCGAAACCCTTGAAGGCCGGCGTGGCGCTGGTCACCAGGGCGGCAGGGGCGTCGTTCACCAGAAGTCCCGCATTGAAGGTGTCGACGGTCACGTTCACCGCTGCCGAGAACGGGCTTGGGCCGTTGCCGGCCAGGTCGACCTGCTGCGCGGTGAAGGTATGGGCACCCTCGGCAAGCGTCGCGGAGGAGATGCAGCTCCAGTTTCCGCTGGCGTCGGCGGTCGTGCCGGCCAGCGCAAAAGTGGTGGTATAGACCGTCACTGATGCACCCGGCTTGGCGGTACCGGTGAAGGTCGGGGTGGCGGAATTGGTATAGCCGGGGTGTCCGATCTCCGGGCTGATCGCGCTGATCACCGGCGCGGTCGCGACCGGATCGATCACCAAGGTCTTGGCCACGGATGTCGTCGTCGCCTTCGCCGCGAGGTAGCAGGTGGTGTAGGACGTGATGCCGGTGACCAGGGTGAAACTGAAAGTCCCGGAGATGCCCACCACCTGCGCCGGGTTCGCCGCCTGCGCCACAGGCGGGTTGACGGTATCGAACAGCAGGACCACGCTCGCACCGACATCCGCCGTGCCGGTGACCGTCAGGGTGGTGGCATTGGTGATGCCGTCCGTCGAGGATGCCCCGGTATCGGGTGTCACCGAGGTGATGACCGGATCAGCGGCGTAGAGGGACGAGAAGGCGATGCCCAACAGCAGGCAGTACAGCAGACGCAATATAGTCATATTTTCCAAAGCAGGTGGACTTGACGCAGCCTGCCCTTCACAGACCCGTCACTGTCTCGCACCCGACCAAATTCAAAGACTAATTCTGGGACTAAGCCTCTACATGGAGCGGGTTCTCATGCCTGCTGTACCTCACGATCGCCGTGCCTGCATGACCGTGTGCAGAGCAGATGATTGGACGTTCGATGCGATCGACGCGTTCGCATCGAATCCGTCTGGTCGTTCTCCGGATCTCCGGGCATCATCGCAGCCGCGGGACGTGCGATCGTCACTCATGCGCCGGACCGCGCTGCGCGCAGGTGGCGCTCGCTGGCGGCCTGCGCCGCCCCGACCGCACCATGGCGCTCGAACCAGGCATGCAGGGCCGGGATGTTGCCATTCAAATCGAAGCGGCCCTGCGCGTCCTTCCAGTGCATCGGCGTCAGCAGGTCGCGACCGATTGGATCGAGCCGGGCAAGCAGCTCCGGGGACTGCTCGGTCCAGTCATCGGGACGGATCCAGCGGTAGCTGTAGCCATAGATGACACAGCGCCGCACCACCGATGAGGTGTTGACCGTAGCGGCGTGCCAGGTGCGGTTCTCGAAGAGCAGCGCATCGCCGGGCGCGAGGTCCGGCACCACCACCTCCGGCGGATCGCCGGAGGCATCACAGCGTGGCGCGGTCGTCCAGGTGTTGCTGCCGCGCGCCACCAGGGTCACGCCGCTGGCGCGGCCCGAGGCGGCGCTCAGGTAATAGGCGACCTTGACCTCAAAGCGGTTGTTGCCGGCGTCACCGAGATCGCTCGGAATGGTATGGATGTCGCGATGCCAGCCCGGCGAGAGCGCATGCGGGTCGGCGCCGGGCGCCTCGGGATACTTGAAGATCAGCTGGCTGGTGTGCAGCTGCAGGTTGCGGCTCAGCAGCTGGGCGGCGAGCGAGACCGTGGCGCCGTTGGTCAACAGCCGCTCGAACGGTTCACCGCCATGGGCCAGCACATTGCGGAAGCCGTCATAGGTCGTGCTCATGCGTGCCCGGTCGTGGACCTGGGGCGAGTCGATCAGGCGCTGCGACGCGTGGTCCAGGGCGGCGACCTGCTCCGGGGCCAGGGCGCCACGGATGATCAGGTAGCCCTGCGCATCGAAATGGGCTCTCTGTTCAGCGTCAAGGGTGTGGAAATCCATGGTCAGTCTCCTGCGTGGATGGCTCATGGTACCACCCGACATCACCTTTCCTCAGGGTTTAAACGCTGGCATACCGGCATATGGTGCTGCAATGGCGGACCCCTACCTGGAACCAGAGCTGGCCATCGGCTGCTTCGAGCGGTGGTCGGGGCTGACCGTCACGGTGCACGATCTGCAGGGCCGCCTGGAGCCGTACCTGGCGGGAACGCGCCATTGGCACGCCGCCCCCCTTTGCGCGGCCATCAAGCGCTCGCCGCATGGCGCGAAATGCATCGCTTTCGATGGGGTCCGCGTCCATGCCGAGATGTCGCAGTTTGCCGAAGGCCGCATCCAGGTCTGCCATGCCGGCCTGGTCGAGGCGGTCCAACCGGTCTGGCGCGGCGACCAGTGGGAGCTCATCCTCTTTGCGGGGCAGCGTGTGCAGGGCCCCGGCCTGGCTGCAGCCAGGGACCCCCAGGACGCGACCCCCCTGCCCGACGGCGCGCCCCGGCCCGCGATCCTCGGGCAGGAAGAGGCGCAGCTCGTCCTGGAGGGATTGAGGCAGCTCGGAGCGCGGCTGCGCATCTGGCTCGATGAGCGGATCAGCCCGGCCGTGGCGCAGCGGCTGCCGCCGCCCAGCGACCGGCGCGGCCAGATCAGCCAGTTCATCGCCGACCGCCACCATGAGGGGGTTGGGCTCGCTGATCTCGCCCGCGGCCTCGGCCTGAGCCGGCATCGCACCGCGCATGTGGTGAAGGCGCTGTTTGCACGCACCTTCGTCGACCTGCTGACCGAGGCGCGGCTGCGATCGGCCTGCGCCATGCTGATGCACACCGCGCTGACCATCCCGGATCTCGCCCGGCGCTCGGGCTTTGGCGATGCCGACCACTTCCATCGCGTATTCCGCGCGCGCATGCGCACCACGCCTGGCCGCTACCGGCTCGGCCGGAGGCGGGTCGAGGCCTGAGCCATGGCTGGCAAAGCCTGGGCACGGTCCATCATGCCCGACCACCTGGAGCTGCTATGACGACCGTGATGCCCGCCGTGCGTGAGATCCTGGTCCTGGGCCACAACCATTTCGACCCGATGTGGCGGCGCTGCTTCCTCGCCGACGCCGTCTACAACGGCACCACCGTCAAGCCCTATGCCGACATCGAGGCGCTGGTCCTCGATGGCTGGCTAGCGCTGGCTCCGCGCGGCTACAGCTTCACCGAGGGCCAGGCCGTGGTGCTGCGCGAATGGCTGCGGCGCCGACCGGACGCGCGCGCGGGACTGCGTGCGGCCATTGCCCAGGGCAGCTTCGGCCCCGTGCAGGCCGGCGAGACCGTGCAGGACTCCAACCTCTCGACCGCGGAGGGCCTGGTCCGCAACTTCCTGGTCGCCGCACCGCTGTGGCGCGAGCTCGGCATCGAGGACCACCCCGGCATGCAGATCGCCTGGCTCGAGGATGCCTTCGGCAACAGCGCCAACTATCCGCAGGTGCTGCTCGGGGTCGGCTGCACGGTGGCGGCCAAGCTCAGCTACCGCGCCTGCCCCGGCGATGTGTGGACCGGCATCGACGGCTCCTCGATCGCACTGCTCGACCGGGTGCCGATGCACTACCACGGCGCGCCGACCAAGTACCCGCCGTGCCCGGAGTGTTCCGGAGCGGGCTGTGCGGCCTGCTCAGCCACCGGCTTGCAGCTGGTGCCGGTGCTCGCGCAGGAGTCCTTCACGGCGTTTCTGGCCAGTGTCGTGGCCGCGGTCCAGGACCCGGCCGCCAAGGGTCCGGCCGCCGGCGCCTTCCAGGGCTGGGATGCGGCAGTGGACGCGGGCCTCTCCGGCGGCACGCCGGGGGTGGGCGTTGGCGGTGAGGAGACCCTCCCGGTGGCCGGCATCCTCCATGCGGTCGAGGCGGTCGCGGCGTCCTGCCCGCCAGGCATCACCGTGCGCTTCGGCACCTGGGTCGAGCTCTACGAGCGCTACCGCCCGCGGCTCGCCGCCGCGGTGGCGCGCGCCGACGGTTCGCCGTCGCCGGAGCTCAATCCGGCAATGCCGGGCTGCATGGTGACGCGCCGTGAGACCAAGACCCGTAGCCGCGCCAGCGCCTACCGCCTGTGCGAGGCCGAATCGCGCATCGCCAGCGACGCCTGGCGCAGTGGCGCTCCGGTCAGTGCGCCGGCCGAGTTCGGCGAGGCCTGGCGTGCGGTGGCCTTCGCCCAGTTCCATGATGCCATCACCGGTACGCACATCGATGCGGCGTTTCGCGAGATGATGCAGTTCCTCGATCGCGCCGACGCGGTCGCCGCGCGGCATGGCGCCATGGCGCCCTCCCGCCCGGAGAACGCTGGCCCGTGGCGTGCGGCCGGAGCGGGCGAGCAGCGCCTGCTGCTCGGCAGGCTGACGGTGCGCTTCGACCGCATGGGCATCCTCGGCGTTGCCTGCGGCGGACGCGAGCTGCTGACTGCCGTCGCCAGCGGTCCGACCATGCATGCGCTGCGCGTCGGCGAGCTGCTGCTGGAGAGCGACTTCGGCGACGCCTGGGGACAGCGCATCGCGCCGCTCGGGGATTTCAGCTCGCGCGGCCTGGGTGAATTCCACGACCAGGTCGAGATCGCGCCGAACGCGATCCGCTGGCGTGGCCGCTACCGTGGCGGCCATCGCAAGGTCCGCCACCTGACCTGGACGGTGGAGGTGGCGGCCTCAAGCGATGGCGATCGCCTCGATTACCGCTGCGACATCGACTGGGACGCCGAGAGCAAGCGCATCCGCGCGGTTGTCGGCGTGCCGAGCACCGACCCCACCTGGCTGGGGGAGATCCCCTTCGGGCACATCCGTCGCACCTTCGATGCGGCCAAGACCGACTGGAGCCAGTGGACCGGCCACCAGAACGAGTATCCGATCCTGCACTGGGCCCAGCACCGCCTCCCGGATGGCGCCGGTGTTGCGCTGCTCACCGAGGGCCTGCCCTGCGTGCGCTGGCAGCCCGGACGCTTCGACCTGTCACTGTTGCGCTCCCCGGAATGGGAGTTCTGCCAGGTCGAGCCGATGCACTATGACTTCTGGGATACCGATGGGCAGCGCGACGCCGGCCGCCATGTCCTGTCCTGGAGCATCTGGCCCGCGCCGCAGGCGCAGTCGAGCGATGCGCTGACGCGGGCCGGCTACGCCTACAACCGCCCCGGCTTCACCGCGCCCCCATGCACCATCGAGGGCACGGCCATCGTCACCGCCTGGAAGCCGAGCGAGGACGGACAGGGCTGGATCCTGCGCCTGCAGGAGACCTCCGGCACTGACAGCACGATCAGTGTTGCCTTCGACCGGCCCTGCCGCATCGAGCCTTGCGACCTGCTCGAGCGGGTCGGCCGCGCCGGATCGACCGGGCCGTCGACCAGTGATGGCCGCTGGTCAGCTCGCGTTCAGCGCCACGGCATCTGTACGTTGCGCATCCTGTAGGCGGCTGCCCCCGCGCCGCAGCGGCCAGGTGTGCAGGAAGGACCAGAACGGCTTATTGTGACCCGGGTCGATCTCGCGGGCATGCTCGTGGTGGACGAGCCCGTAGACGATGACACTCATCAAGGCCGAGAAGTAGCACCACACCGAGATGATCTCAGCCTCATAGAGGATGCTGGTGATCACATAGGAGACGAGGATCGCCAGACCCAGGATCCAGGCGTGGCGAATCCCAGCGACGAACGGCGGAATGATGGTGACCGCGCCATACAGGGCTCCGACAATGACGGTGGTGCGCCTGGGATAATGCAGGTTGTAGACGACATGCCGGGTATGGGCCTCGGCGAAGGTCCCGTAATGGGCGAGGCAGATGGCGAGATACAAGGAGACGAGCAGCCCGACCCCGAAGAGGATCTTCAAGGCGATGCGCATGCGCTTTGGGTCAGCCATGATCAGGAAGGACATCGGCACCCAGGTCGGCCACACCACCTGGGCGAAGGTCAGGAAGCTGTAGGTCGCGGGCGTGAGATAGACGGTCGGATGTCCACATTGCAGCCCGACCCAGACCCAGCCTTCAGAGAACTGCTGTACGGCGAAGATCAGAGGCACGCAGGCCAGCGGCAGCTGGCGTGGGCTGTGGGCGCGCCAGAGCGTTGCGATCCCAACCGCGGTCAGGACAGCAGATGAGACGAAGCTGGCCGGAGCGGAGAAGCACATGATGGCACCCTCGATGCTCATCCATCAATGGGCCGCCTGCTTCGCAAAATTACGCCAATTCCTCAACCCTCCACACCGCGTGCTCGACCAGGTCGCCTGCTGGAGAGCTACTCCGGCGCGCTTGATGCGTGGCAGCGTACGATCAGGGCTCAGCTCCGATCAGGCGCTGGGCGCGAATCTCACCACGATTGCAATAGCTGCAATGGCAGGGTCGGGTGCCCTTGGCCTTGGGGTGGTAGCGCCAGCCGACCAGGCGCGGCGCCGGGTAGACGCGCATGATCTGCGATGGTTTCACGCTCGCCAGCACCAGCACCTCGAGCCCGATCGGCTGCTGATGGGCGATGACGGTCGCGACCGCGGCGGCGGCTTCCATGGTCAGCTTCTCGCCATTGTAGGTGCCGATCAGCACCGCGTCCTGGTCCGGAATGCGAAACTGCACGCACGCCAGGTGACGCTTGCCGGAGCGGCGCAGCTCCCGTGACCATTGGTGGGTCATCGCGAAGTCGCGCAGGACCGGAAAGCAGTACAGGGCGCGCCGGCCATCGCCCATGCGCGACAGGGACATGCCATGGCTGGCGACATGGTCCGCCTCGCGTCCATCGATGATGCGCATGAAGGTGGCCATGCCCTATCCTGGAGCGGTTCGCGTCGGGGTGCAAGCCGCACCCGTCGGCGCCCCCAGCAGGCCTATTTGCGCTTGGTCAGCAGGCGCAGGATTTCGAAATAGAGCCACACCAGGGTCACCAGCAGCCCGACCGCGGCCACCCATTCCATGTTCTTGGGCAGCCCGCGCGCGGCACCCTGTTCGATGAAGCCGAAGTCCATGACCAGGTTCAGCGCTGCCAGGACGATGCAGACCAGGCTGAAGACGATGCCGATCGTGCCGTTGCCGTAGAGCGCGCTCATCACGCCATGGCCGATGCCGAACATCGACAGGATCCACAGCAATCCGCAGCCGATCGCCAGGCCCGCGGTCGCGGCGAAGACGCCGCGGTTGAATCCGGCCGTGGCCTTGATGATGCCCAGCTGGTACAGCAGCAGCATGCCGATCAGGGTTGCGGCCGTGTAGCAGCCGGCCAGCAGCGCCAGGTCCTGGCCAGGATAGCGCAGCTGCACCATCATGGTCAGGCCGCCGAGCAGCACGCCCTCGGCGACGGCGTAGATGTGACCGGTCACCGGTGCGATGCGGGGGTGCGAAGGTCTGGATGAGGATGGCGATGAGACCGACGATCGCGCCGCCAACCATCCATCCTCCGAACCGTTCAATCTGCGGATGGCCTTCATTCCAGAATGCCGACCACATCATGCCCAGCGTCACCAGCAGCACCGCGAGGAGCCACGAGGTCTTGAGGAGCGTACCTGGGACGGTCATGGTGGAACTGGACACCTGCCCCTCGTTGCGGGCGACCTTCTGAAAGTAGGTTTCGGACAACAGCGGATTGGACATGCCCGCATGATGCGATCGCGCACGCGCTGCCGCAACGGCTATCATGCGGTTCACGATGCTGCAGATCGCGGCAGCGACGCGGTGACATCCATGCGATCAGCGCAGCCGGTCCCATCTCGCAGGCACGCACGATGTGCTGGGCTTTCCCCGAGCGTCCCGAACGGTAAAAGTCGCAACGCGGCGGACATCCTCCACCGTCGAGGACCGCTCATGACCGGATTCCGCTTCGAAGGCCTGACCCTCACCGTCGATGACGTCGCCCGTTCGGTCGCCTTCTATCAGGGCATGCTCGGCTTGGCGGTGGGCGTCAACGCCGCGCCCGCCTTCGCCATGATCCGCTGCGGCGCCAAGGGCAGCGGCACGATTGGGCTCCTCTCCCTGGCCGAGGCGATCAAGGCCGGCGGCCTGGCGATGAGCCCGCAGCAGAAGCTCGGCATCCATGTCGAGTTCTCGACCGACGATCTCGACGGGCTCTATGCCGAACTGCTGGCCAAGGGCGTGCGCTTCCATGAGGCACCGCATGACGAACCCTGGGAGCGGTCCATGACCGCGCTCGATCCCGACGGCTACTCGGTCGAGTTCGCACAGGGCCGCCGCGGCGAGAACCAGACCAGGCCCTAGGCAGGTCCGAGCCGGAACACCCATGATCCTGTCCGCTGCGCCAACCGAGACCCCGACGCGGGAGACGCTCTCACCCGGCACCTTGCGCCTGGTCATCCTGATCCTCGGCGCGCTCTCGACGGTCACCCCCGTGTCGATCGACATGTACCTGCCGGCTTTGCCGCAGATCGCCACCTCGCTGCACTGCACCACGGCGCAGGTCTCGCTCTCGCTGTCGAGCTACTTCATCGGCATGGCCATGGGGCAGCTGCTCTACGGTCCGCTGCTCGACCGCTATGGCCGCAAACGTCCGATCTACTTCGGCCTCGGGCTGTACCTGCTGTGCTCGCTGGCCTGCGTGGTGGCGCCCACGGTCGGCATCCTGATCGGTCTGCGGTTCTTCCAGGCGCTGGGCGCGTGCGTCTCGCAGGTCGCCGCCATGACCATGGTCCGCGACTTCTTCCCGCCCAAGGAGGGAGCGCGCGTCTTCTCGTTGCAGATGCTGATCCTCGGCGTCTCGCCGCTCTTGGCACCCACCCTCGGCAGCCTGATCACCGTGCACCTCGGCTGGCACTGGATCTTTCTCGCCCTGGCCATCATCGTCGGACTGATCCTGGCCGCGACCGCCGCCTTCCTGCCGCAGGTGTACCGGCCCGATCCGACCGTGATCCTGCGTCCCAAGCCGATCATCGACCAGTTCATCGTCGTCCTGCAGGAGCGCCGCTACGCCACCTACGTGTTCGCCGGCGCCTGCTCCTTCTCGGGATTGTTCGTCTATGTCGCCGGCTCGCCGATCATCCTCATGGAGAGCTTCCACGTCAGCGCCAAGACCTACGGCATCCTCTTCGCCATCATGGCGATGGGCTTCATCGGCGGCAACCAGCTCAACATCCTCGCCCTGCGCTCCTTCAGCAGCGAGCGCATCTTCGCCACCGCCCTGGTCATCCAGGTCCTCAGCGGCGTCATCTTCTCACTCGGCGCCTATCTCGGCCTCTACAACCTCGATGTGACGGTCACCCTGCTCTTTTTGCAGCTGCTGTGCTTCGGCTTCACCTTCCCCAACGCCTCGGCCCTGGCCCTGGCCTCGATCACCCGCAATATCGGCAGCGCCGCCGCGCTCATGGGCTTCATGCAGACCAGTTTCGGCGCCATCGCCTCCTCCTGCATCGGACTGTTGAATGTGCACAGCGTCGCGCCGGTGATCTTCATCATGACCGGCATGGCAGGACTGGGCCTGGTGATCCTCGTCACGACCTGGCGCCCGCTGCCTGCCGCACAGGCGGCCTGAGCTTTGCCGTTCAGTGCACGCGACGCGGAATGATGGCGCTGGAGGCCAGCGCCACGCTGCAGCCCAGGACGGTATTGACCAGGCGATGCTCCATGGTCACGAACTCTGAGCTGCCGGTGACCGCGATCATGAACACCACCATCGAGGTCAGGGCGCCGGCGAAGAGCACGGTGTTGACCTTCAGCAAGGCGTAGGAGAAGAAGCCGCAGACCCCGACCAGGGCGATCAGCACCCAGCCGGCAGGATGCAGCGCGAAGGTGATCGCCGAGGCCACCAGCACCCCGGCCAGGGTGCCGATCATGCGCTCGATGCCGCCGCTGTAGGTGCGGTAGAAGTCTGGCTTGAGCACCACCAGGGTGGTCATGGGCAGCCAGTAGCCGTTCTTCAGGTGCAGCTGGTGGTCGAGCTCGATGGCGATCACCAGGGTGATTGCGACATGCAGGGCGAAGTGGAAGGAGGTGGAGGTGAAGACCAGGCAGCGGCCGATCGAGCGGAAGAGCTCGTGGTAGAAGGCCGGCAGCGGCGCGCCACCGCCCGGGACCTGGAACTCGTCACCCAGCCGGCTGACTCCGGCCATTCGCCACGCCACCAGCAGGAGGATGGTCTGCAGGCTCCCGCCGGCGAGGATCGCGGTCCCGCGCAACACGGCCTGCAGACCATGGCTCGGGAAGGTCGTGGCCACGAGCAGCGCGATCGAGCCCTGCAGGGCGATCCAGCCGACATCCTCATTAAGCACGGTCAGGAGTCCGACCACGAAGCCGGCGACGATCGTCACCGCCAGGGCCAGCACGTGAAAGTTCCCCGACCAGGTCCCGAGGATGGCGCATCCGGCCATGACGACGGTGGTAAGGACCATGCTGGTCAGGCGCGAGCCGTCGATCTGCCGCAGACCCGCCAACCCCACGGACAACGCCGCTGCCGTACCCAGGATGCCGGCGCCAGCCTGATGCAGCAGCAGGCCCCCGAGCAGGGCAAGCATCAGCGCCGGAGTGCGGCGCAGGCTGGCGGCCCAATGCAGCTGCGGCCATTCCAGGCGGAAGATATCGGTCATCAATTGCGAGGGCATGTGTTGGCGGGCGGGTGCGTCGGAGCGTGGGATCATGCCAGCGGCAGGACCGCAGGGAGTCTTCCGCGCGCAGCATCCACGTCCAGACCGGCCCCTCCATCCTCATGCGCTACACGCACCAAAGGAGCGTGCCGCCTGGCAGCGTCGAGCGGTGCAATCACGCCGGCAACCTTGGGGTAATGGTCATGGCGGAGGGAAGGGTGGCCCCAGAATCCTGCCGCATGGCCGATGTCTCCCAGCAGGATCCCGCAGATATCCGCCTCCAGGCGGTGCTGCAGACCTCGCGGCAGGTGGCCTGGGAGATGGTGCCCGGACAGGACCGCATCCGCTGCTCGGCGACCGCCACCGACATCCTCGGCCTGCGCCTCGAGCAGGGTGCGGTGGCGACGGGCACCTGGAACGCCTGCGTGCATCCGGGCGACCGCTCGCGGCGGGACGCCCATCTGGCGGCCATCCGTGCCAGCGGCGTGTCCAGCCGCATCGAATACCGCTGGCGCCGACCTGACGACAATGTGGTGATCTGGGTCGAGGAGAGCGGCCGGCGGATCGAACCCGGTCCGGTCGGCGCTCCCCTGGTCGCCGGCATCGTCGCCGACATCAACCAGCGCAAGGTCGCCGAGATCGAACGCGAGCGCTTCTTCACCATCGGTCTCGACCTGATGGTCGTGGCGAACTTTGATGGACGCCTCGAACGGCTCAGCCCGGCCTGGGAGCGCGCGCTTGGCTGGACCACTGCGGAGCTCACCTCGCGTCCCTGGCTGGACTTCATCCACCCCGACGATCATCTCGCCTCGATCGCCGAGGCCCAGAAGCTCTATGCCGGGCAGGACACCGCCGCCTTCGAGAACCGCTACCTGACCAAGACCGGGGGCTGGCGCTGGCTGAGCTGGAAGCTGGTCACCTACCCCGAGGAGCGCCTACTCTATGGCGCGGCCACCGACATCACCGAGCGCAAGCTGGTGCTGCAGCGCAACGCCTTCCTGCTCGCCCTGGAGGAGGCGCTGCGTCCGCTGACCAGCTCGGATGAGCTGATCCGTGTCGCCTCGCATTTGATTGGCGAGCATCTCCACGCGGATCGCTGCCAGCACGCGCTGATCGGATCCGACCAGGACAGCCTGATCCTGACCTCCTATGCGCTGCGGCCCGGCATCCCGCCGCTCGCCGGCCGCGCTACGCTGAGCTCCTACGGATCAGGCATCCTGCGCCAATGGCGGGAGCGGGGGTTTGCGACCAGCTCCGACACCGAGACCGATGATGCGCTCACGGCCGTCCGGCCGGCCTTCCGCAGCCAGCAGATCCGCTCGCACGTCTCGGTCCCACTCTACCGCGATGGCCACCTGGTCGCTGCCTGGTCGCTGCACCAGACCACACCGCGCATCTGGCAGGCCGACGAGATCGACCTGCTGCAGCGCGTCGCCGACCGCTGCTGGGAGTCCCTGGAGCGTGCCCGGGCCGAGGCGGTGGTGCAGGACCAGTGGCGGCTCTTCGATTCCGCGCTGTCGCATACCCCGGATTTCACCTACATCTTCGATCTGGCCGGACGCTTCCTCTACGTCAACCGCGCCCTGCTGTCGCTCTGGCAGAAGCCGCTGAGCGAGGCGATCGGCAGGAACTTCTTCGAACTCGGCTACCCGGCCGATCTTGCCGCCCGGCTGCAGCGCCAGATCCAGGATGTCGTCAGCAGCCGTCAGCAGGTCCGCGACCAGACGCCCTTCACCGGCCCGAGCGGTGCGACCCGCCACTACGAATACATCTTCGTGCCGATCTTCTCGGTGGACGGCGCTATCGAAGCCGTCGCGGGCTCGACGCGTGACATCACCGATCGCATCCGCAGCGAGGACGAGCTGCGCAGCCTCAACAGCAAGCTTGCGCACACCAACCGCGAGCTCGAGCAGTACGCCTACATCGCCAGCCATGATCTGCAGGAGCCGCTGCGCATGGTCTCGAACTTCGTGATGCTGCTGCAGCACCGCGCCGGCGCCAAGCTCGACCAGGCCGAGCGCGGGTACATCGATCGCGCCGTCGAGGGCACCACACGCATGCAGGCGCTGATCCATGACCTGCTGATGTACGCCCGCGCCGGGGAGCATGCCCCCTTCACGGCGGTGTCCCTGGACCGGATCGTCGCCCTGGCCATCGACCACCTGAAGATCCGCCTCGAGGAGGCCAGCGCCGAGGTCACTGTCGCAGCGCTGCCCACGATCCAGGGTGACGAGCTGCAGCTGGTGCAGCTCTTCCAGAACCTGATCGGCAACGCCATCAAGTTCCGCGACCGCCGGCGGACGCCGGTCATCGTCATCACCGCGACGCGCAAGGCCGGGGTCTGGACGGTGGCGGTCTCAGACAACGGCATCGGTATCGGCTACGACCACCGCCAGCGCATCTTCCACATCTTCCAGCGTCTGCACAGCCAGTCGGCCTACGAAGGCACCGGCATCGGCCTGGCGATCTGCAAGAAGATCGTCGAGCAGCACAACGGCTTCATCGGACTGGAGTCGCAGGTCGGCGCGGGGTCGACCTTCCTGGTCTCACTACCCGCACTACCCGACCTACCCGACCTACCCGCCCTACCCGTCCAACTCGGCTCAAGCCAGGGTTGAGCCTGGGATCAGGCCGCGCTGGCGCGGGCCGGACCGATCTTGGCCAGCACCAGGCGGTGGATCGAATACATCAGCACCATGGTCACGAGCATGGCACCCACCACCACATAGCCGAGCAGCGGATAATGCTCGAGCCGGCCGCTGGGCGTCTGCACGACGATGACCCCGGCCAGGGCCGCGGCGAGGCCGCCAGAGAGCTGCTGGATGGATGAGTTCACCGACATGTAGGCGCCACGGTCGCCCGGATCCGGGACCGCCGAGATCAGCGTGGAGCTCGAGATCATGCGGGCGGTGACGCCGACGAAGAGGATGGCGTTGACCAGGATCACGCCCCACAGCGGGGTGATGCCCAGGTTGCAGAGGATGACCACCATGATGATGCTCAATCCGGTGCCCATCACGAAGACCTTGTACTTGCCGACGGCGTCGCTCAGCCGCCCGACCAGGGGCCCCGCCACGAACAGGGCGCAGCCGGTGATCAGGTAGATCAGCGGCAGGCGCCCGGCGTTGATGCCGAGATTGTTGACCGTGAAGGTTGTGCCGAAGGGCATCATCATGAAGCCGCCGGTCGCCAGCAGCACGGTCGCCGCGAAGCCACGCAGGTAGTTCGGCCGCGTGAGGGTCTTCAGCAGATGGGAGAAGGCGTTTCTGTCGTTGCTGATCGCCAGGTGCGCATCGATCGGCTTCAGACCGACGACGATCACCACCCCGATCAGCACGCCGATCGAGGCGATCATCAGAAACGGCGCGTGCCAGTTGAAGGCGTTGCACAGGAACAGGCCCGCCGGCAGCCCGACGATCTGGGCGACCGCGAAGGCGGTCTGGATGATGCCCATCACCCGGCCGCGCACCTCGAGGGCGAAGAGATCGGCGGCGATGGCCATGGTGATCGAGCCGATCACTCCGCCGAAGATGCCGGTGACGATGCGCGCCGCGAGCAGCTGCGAGTAGGTGGCGCAGATGCCGCACAGGAAGGTGCCGAGGATGAAGCCGGTATAGAAGAACAGCAGCAGCTTCTTGCGATCGAAGCGGTCGGCGAAGCCCGCGGTGAGGAATCCCGACGCTCCGGCGCTGAAGGCGTAGACCGAGACCACCAGGCCGAACTGCGACGTGGTGATGTGCAGGGCCGGCAGCAGGACCACGCCCAGCGGCGATAGGATCATGAAATCGAGGATGATCGAGAACTGAAGTACGGCCAGGACCCCGACCACGAACACCTGGTAACGCGACAACTTCATGGCGACCCCGCGACCGGCACTGTCAAACGCAGGGCAGGCGCACAAGGACTTCTCATATGCCACGTCGTCTGCGCGGCGCCGCGCGGCTCAGGCCGCGGAGCCGGCCGCGACACGCACCCGCAGCGCCAGGCTGCCGAAGCCCGCAAGTGCGACATTGACCACCGCGCCTCGTACCGGGTGCGTGGCGCCGGTGAGCAGATCCTCGGCGGCGAGAACCTCCTGGCCGAGGACGACGTCCCCACCGAGCGTGTGCTCGGTGGTGTTGAGCACGATGAGCACGCTCCACGATCCGGCCGGCAGCAGGCTGGCGCGCAGCCCATGGCTGCAGGTCAACGGCGCACGGACACCCGCATCCGCGGCCAGTTCCAACACCAGGGCCTGCGCATCGCCGCTGACCGTCGCTCCGGCGCGTGCGGCGTCGTCGGAGATGCTCTGCCGGGCGGAATGCGACATTCCGAGATTCACGCCAGCAAACAGGGCGCGCCCGCGCCCATGCCGGCGCTCGACCACGGCCGGGGTGCCGTCCGCGTAGGAGGCCCAGGCCGTCGCGCCATCACGCAGCTCCAGGGACTCACGGAAATGGCCGCCACGGATCTGGTGGTTGCGACCAGCGCGCACGATCGCGTCCTCGCGCGCCGATCCCCAGGTGATGTCGAGCTCACGGCACCCGAACAGGACGTCCAGACCATCGCCAGGCACGTAGGTCGGGGTGAGATGGCCTGCGGTGGTGAAGGCGCAGCAGTACGGGTCAGAGAGCAGATGCCCACCCTGCGCGACGTAGCCTGGCAGCAGGTCGCGCAGCGTGCGATGCAGGCAGCCGGGGCTGGCCAGCACTACCATGCGGTAGCGGGCCAGGGACTGGGCATCGACGAACTCCTCGTGCAACACGTCGATCGGGATGTTGGCATCCCAGAAGATGCGGAACCAGCCCGCCAGCGAATCGATCGACAGCTTGCTGTGCCGGCCGCCGGCCCATTCGGCCAGGCAGCTCTTCAGGCTGAACACCACCGCGACCGAGGGCGTCAGGGGTCGCGCCGCTTTGAACAGCTCACGATGCGTGGCCAAGGCGGCGCCGATGGCTGCGACCGCCGTCAGGGTCGGCGTCGGGCTGCCGTCATAGCGGGTCAGGCCGAAGGCGCCTGCCTCGTGCCCTTGGGCCTCCTTACGAAACTGCCAGAACAGCAGCCCCTGGGCACCCTGGCGCAGGCTTTCCCAGCAGAACTGCGCCTCGACCGCGGGAGGCAGGCGTCCGACGCGCCAGAACATCGTCCCGTAATCCCCGGCGCCGAGCTCGGCCTGCCAGAACGGTCTGCCCGCCGCCGCGTTGCGGGTCGCGACCGTGCCCAGGCCGACCGAGACCAGCTGCTCCGATCGAGTCGGGAAGGCGCTGTAGCCCCAGATGTCGACCTCCCGGGCATGCCGCCAGTCATCGAAGGCCATGGCGCCGAGATTGGTGCAGGTCACGCAGCCGCCACCCCAGGCGTGCGCGGCGACGGGGCGGGCGCTGTACGCACGGATGATCGCGGTGCGCCGGCGCACGATGCCGGTCACGGCATCGACGGTGAAGGAGCGGAAGTCCATCTCATCCGACAGGCTGTAGCGCCAGGTCGGCGGCCGTGCATCCTCCCAGCGCGGCACGCGCCGGCCCCAGGCGCGTTCAAGTTCAGGAAGGGTCCGGTACTTCTCCTCCAGCCAGGTGCAGAAGGCGGCACGTGTCGCCTGGCAGTAGCAGAATGGCTCGGGCGGATCGACGCTGCCATCGATCCACTGGTGCGGCTCATTGATCGGCTCCCAGAAGGCGACCGCCGGGTGGTCATGGACATGCCGCAGCACCGCCCCCATGAAGCGCTCCTCGAGTTCGCGGGTACGCGGGTGGTCGGGGCACAGGCCCGGCCAGCCCCCGGATGGGGTGTTGGCGCGTGCCGACGGCTCGAATGGCCGGCCATGCCGATCGACGTACCAGCATTCGGGATGGTCGCGGATCGCCCACTCCGGGCAGCCATGCAGATGGAAGAGCAGGCCGACGCGCAGCCCATGACGCTGAGCGGTGGCCAGGAAGCGGTCGAGGTAGTCGGTATCGATCACTCCAGGCTCGGGTTCGAGCACACCCCATACCAGCCAGGCGCGCACCACGTTCATGCCATGCGCGCGGCAGGCGGCGAGGTCACGGTCCCAGTCGGCAGGCGGAGGCGTTGAACCGCGCAGGTACTGCGTACCGAATGGGAAAAGGTCGGCGAACGATTCGGCGGCGGGCGGCGTGGTCATCCCCGCAGCGTGCCTGCCAGGGCGATGGAGGCTTGCCCGGGGCTGCGCAGATTCTTACCCTAGGGCGATGCCACGCATCCGCTACCTGCCGCTGCCTCCCGGCTTGGGCGACCGCCATGCGCTGGCCGTGTCGCGGCTGCGATACCGGTCCGGGGCGGGCTATGACCGCCACCATCACGGCTTTAGCGAGGTGTTCTGGATCGAAGACGGTCGCTGCCGCCATCTGGTGGGCGATACCGAGCAGGAATGCACCGCCGGAACCCTGGTCGTGATCCGTCCGCAGGACGTGCACGGCTTCGCGACCTATCCGGGCGAGTCCTTCACCCTGGTCAATGTGACCTTCCCCGCCGCGGCGGTGGAGGAGCTGGGACGGCGCTGGCGCCGCCATCTGCCGATGTGGCCCTGGGGCGATGCACCCGAGCCGTACCGCCTGCAGCTCGACGGGCATGGACTGGCGCGCCTGGGCGACTGGGCGGGCCAGCTGATGGTCGACAGCTCGCATCTGGCGCTGGAAGCCTTCCTGCTGGATCTGCTGCGCCTCGGCAGCCACAGCGCACCGGCGAATGGGCCCAGTGCACCGGCGTGGTTGCGCGGCGCCTTGCGCGAGTTCGCCGATCCCGCCCGCCTGCGTGCCGGCCTGCCGGGCTTCATCCGCTGCTGCGGACGCAGTGTCGCGCACGTCAATCGCATGGTCCGCGTCCATCACGCCTGCACCGCCACCGAACTCGTCGGCCGACTGCGGTTGGACCATGCCTGCCGCCAGCTGCGCATGAGCGACACGCCGATACCCGCCATCGCCGCCGCCTGCGGCTATGCCAGCCTGGCGCACTTCTATCGCGCCTTCGCCCGACGGCAGCGGACCACTCCGCGCCGTTATCGCGCCAGCCATCGCAGCCAGGTGACCGGTCACTGGGGCTGACGAAGCTGAACACGTGTCTTCAGCGGTGTGCCAGCTCCGTGAGATCGGCGATGCCGAAGGCGGTAAGCACCTCCCGGGCGTAGCTGCCGGCCGCGGTCAGGTGCTGGTAGACCGCATCACCAGGCCCCTGGATGAGCAATTCATAGAAGGCCAGGCACGCCTGGTCGCCGGGCACGTCCCGCGCGCAGTCGCTGATCAGATCGAGGCGGTCCGCATCTTCGAGACCGCCCCAGGTCAGCTGGATCTCACCACCGGGCATGGTGCCATGGATGGTGCCGTCGGCATCGAGCGCCACGATCGCAATCTCGACATGCATCCGATGATGCAGGAAGCGTGGCGAGCGGCCCAGCGCCAGCGAACGCCGTACACCCGCCAGCACCACCGCATCCCAGCGTGTCAGCTGCGTGCGATCGCGCAGGACCGGACGTGGGATTTCCGGCACCGGCGCGACAGCGGCGTGGTGTTCAGCGGCCCGGCGCACGGGCCTGATGGTGGCCGCCGCCACGACTACGGCCGGTACGCCCGGCCAGCGTCCCTTGAGCGCCAAAACCGCGATCGGCGTCTCGGGCGTATGATAGCTGACGTTGCGGAGAACGGCGGTGCCGGGGAAGCTCGGCTGCTGCTCAGTACCTCCCGTCAGGTTGCCCGCGAACTCGCAGTCGCTGATCTCGATCGGGTACGGGGTGATGAGAAAGAGCGCCGCCGACCCCGTGACCGAGGTGTTGCCCAGGAAGCTGCAGGCGCTGAAGACGCACTGCGCATCCTGGATGTAGACGCCGCCCGGCCAGCCCATGTGCTGGCCGGAAATGGTGCCCACATGGTTGTTCTCGAAAATGCAGGCGTAATACGCCACCACCGAGCCGGTGTTCTGGTAGCTGTAGTTGAAGACCACCCCGCCGTGATCATTGGCGAGGTTGTCTTTGAAATAACAGGCGCTGATGTAGGCATGATGCTGGTCGGCGCTCTGCGAGCAGCCATCCATCGCATAGGCGCCGCCGATGCCCCCCTGGCCGGACGGACCCGCGTCCGTGCCACCGCCGACGCCGAAGGCGGTATTGCCGATGAAGGAGCAGTTGACGAAATCGATCTGGCAGCCGAGCGAGCCTACCGCGCCACCATTGGAGGCCTGGCAGCCGGTGAAGCTGCAGCCCGAGAGCAGGAAGTGGTGCTGTCCTCCCGCATAGATGGCACCGCCGCCGATGTCCGGTCCGCTCTTCGTGGTGCGGCAGTTGATGAATGCGCAGTCGATCGCGCCCAGGCTTCCATCCCAGACGTCGGTGTTGATCGCCCCGCCGCACTCGCTGGCCGAACCGTTGAGAAAGCGCAAGCGCTGCACGGTCAGCTCGGTCTTCCACTGCTTGCCGAGGATCCGGGTCCTGCCCTGGCCATCGAGCGTCACCAGGCCCTGGCCGTCGATGATCGTCGCAGGCACGCCCTGCGGCAGGATGAGCTCCCGATCAAGGAGGATGGTCGCGGGCCTGCCGCCGCTGTCGAAGGTGATGACCCCACCGGCGTCGAGGGCGTGCTGCAGGGCATCGGCGGTGATGCTCTCCGGCGTCCCCGAGCCAACCACATGATCGGCATGCGGGTAGTCGAGCGGCGGCACGGCCTCCAACTGCCACGGCGGCATGGCCTGCGCTGGGCTCGACTCGGCAGCCGGTAAAGCAAGGCCGAACGCCAGCCAGGCCACGGCCAGACACAGCACGCCCTGTCCGCTGCTGTGAGCAATCGAGATGGACGACCACGACATGCTGACCCCCTGCGCCGTGACGCGCAGCAACCCCAACGGGGCTGGACCGGCAAGGTTCACGAGGAGGGACCGGGAAGCGCTCTATTCAATTCCCAGTGAGCATCTCACCGCGCATGATCCGCATGGTCGTGGATAGAAAACGGGGAATTACTACCACTTCCACCCCATTTCGACCACCAGTCCAGCGGCTCGGCCGCACCGGCAGTCGCTGGGCGGTGACTCGCCTTCAGGCCCGGCTGCGCCGGTAGGCCCCGGGAGCCATGCCGATACGGGCGCGGAACTGGCGGGTGAAGTACGAGACATCCTCATAACCGAATTCCTCGGCGATGATGGCGACCGGCAGGTCGCTATCGCGCAGCCGCTGCGCGGCCAGCATCAGCCGCCGGCCCAGCGCATAGGCATGGATCGATTCCCCCGTCGCGAGCTGGAAGCGGCGGCGAAGCGTGCTGACGCCCATGCCGAGGCGCTGCGCGACGGCGCTGATGTCGTAGTCAGGCCGGTCCACGGCGGAGAGGGCCGCCTCCAGCCACGGCGGCATCGGCTGATGGTCCGTACGGGCCTGCGCCAGTTCCAGGAGTAGGCGCTCGAGCAGATTGATCGCGCGGCGTCTCGCCCAGCGCTCGGACGACCGCATCAACCCGTGCAGCTCATCGAAGTCGGACTCGAAGCGCGGATCGTTCGGAGCAGGTTGCGGCGTGCGCGCGATCAGCCCCTCGGTGAACCAGCGCGACACCAGGGGCCCATGCATCGCGACGTAGCGATGGTCCCAGCTCGCCGCGGGGTCAGCGAGGCGGAAGCGGATGTGGGGTCCCGGGAAGGCCGTCCAGCACCAGCGCCCGGCCAGGGCGTGGTGCACATGATCATACGACAGGTCGATCGCTCCGCGCGTCATCAGCTGCAATGTCACGTAGCCCTCGAAATGCTTATCGACCACCGCGGTGCAGCACGGGGTGTGCGAGCCATGCAGGAAGGTCAGCCCGTCGCTCACTGAGCAGAATGTACCATCTCGTGATGACATTGTCCATGGTCGCCGACATCCCGGGTGCGTAAAATGCGTCCGCAACCGGAGACTCTCATGATCGCGACCATCCCCGAGACCGACTTCGCAGCGCCGTATGCCCAAGGGCAGCTCACCGCCGAACAGGTCACATCGTACCAGCGTGACGGCTGGGTGCTCATGCCCGGACTGCTTGGCCGCGCCTGGACGATGCGCCTGCGCAAGGAGGTGCTCGCGATCATGGATGCGATCGGCCTGCCCCAGACATGCCTGCGCCAGACCGGCGAGTTCCTCCCGGGAGGACCGCTGCACGCCTACGTCCATTCCGCGCAGCTGCGCGCCATCGCCAGCACCCTGCTCGCAGGACCAGCCCATCTCTATGGCCCGTTCACAGCGGTGAAGAGCCCCGGCGGTGGCGCGCTGCACTTCCATCAGGACAACCAGTACACCGTCCACGATGGACCATCGCTCAACCTCTGGACCGCCCTCGAACCGGTCGATGAGGGCAACGGCTGCCTGCAGATCGTCAGCGGCTCGCATCGCCACGGCACGCTGCCTGCGGTGCCGACCACCGAAAACCACCGCGGCATCGACAGCACACCCGACGGCGTCACGGTACTGCGCATGCAGCCGGGCGACTGCGTGGCCTTCTCGCGCCTGACCGTGCACGGCTCGGGTGAGAACCGCACGGCGCTACCGCGGGTTGCCTATGCGGTGCAGTTCCATCGTGAGGACGTCCGGGCGACCTGGGATGGCAATGGCTGGATGCCCTTGACGCAGCGGCCACGCTGGAGCTTCGGACCGGTCGCGCGGCTGAGCACCCCGGGGGCCACCAGCGACGGCTGAAAAGATCGATCCTTTCGCGCCAGTCACGTTGCCGTCATGATGCCTTCACCAGATCTGCCGCCGATGTCGCGCGCTTCGCGGGTGACGCGGCGCATAGCCATGGTTTTTACCAACAAGTGCTGGCGCAGAGCATGGCCGTTCCATGCTTTCGCCAATGACCTGGATCCGTAGCGCCAACCGGATCCACATAGTGGCCGGCCTCCTCGTCCTGAGCGCGGCATCACTCCCCGCCGAGGACTTCTCCACCGCCTCGCTGGGCATGGTCTCACCGACCATCACGCCCATGCTCCTCAAGGCCAACGTCGGGGTCGATGTCGAGGCCCCAGCCGATGTCCCGGGCCAGGACGCCGAGTACCAGAAGACCACCTACCGCGCCTCGCTGCAGGGCCAGGTCTATCACGACAGCCACCAGGAGCTGGTCCTCACCGCGTCCTACGCCAAGGCGCACGAGGACTCGACCGCGCTCTTTCCCGAGAACATTCAAGGCCTGCCGCAGAACCTCTATGATCTCAGGGTCGGCGCCTTGTATCGCTCTGTGCGTAAGGACGGCACGGTCTACGGCTTCTCGGGGTCGATCGGCAACTCCAGCCCAACCCAGATCAACAGCAACAACCTGAGCCAGTCGGCTACCCTCTTCATGCGCCAGCCGGCGCGCGGCGGCGACTGCTGGCTGTTCTTCCTCTCCTACAGCAGCGACCGGGCGGTTTTGAATTACGTGCCCTTCCCGGGCTTCGTCTATTTCTGGAATCCCAACCCGAAGCTGCACGTCATCGCCGGTCTGCCCATTTTCGCCGCCGTCTGGACGCCGAGCGACCTGGTGCGTAGCGACCTCTTCCTCTCCGGCTTCGGTTCCGCCCATGCGGGCATCAACGACAGTCCGTTCCCCAAGGCGCGGTACTTCAAGCTCAATGCCGCCTTCGACTGGGGCGGAGACGTCTTCAAGCGCGAGAATGATCCCGACCATACCGACCACATCATCTTCCGCTCGATCCGCTACACGGCCGGCGCCATCCTCGGCGCACGCCAGGACCGCTTCCTGCGCATCTACGGCGGCTGGGCGACCAACCGCCAGATCATCGAAGGTCGCGACCTGTTCGACAACAGCGACCATATCGACATCAAGAGCGGCGCCGTCTTCGGGGCTTCGGCCAGCTACGGCTTCTAGGCCGCGGCGGTTGCCGTGCAGTCCCCCTCACGTTAGACCTGACCGTCCTGCTTCCTCGCTTCTCCCTCGCTCCTTACTCGCTCCTTACTCGCTCCTTACTCGCTCCTTACTCGCTCCTTACTCGCTCCTTACTCGCTTCTCCTTCACTTCTCTCCGCCTCTTTTCTTCGTCACCACTTTTGCCTACGCTCCTACTCGTGAAAGGCCTCCCCATGGGCTCCATCGCTTCCGACGCCATCAGCCAGCTCTTCACCGACGCGCATACCTATCCCGCCTGGGAGGTGCGTGAGGTCCCGGACCAGCTGCTGCGTGAACTCTACGACCTGGTCAAGTTGGGACCCACCAGCGCGAACCTCTCGCCGTTGCGCATCGTCTTCGTGAAGAACGGGCCGAAGAAGGACGCCCTGCTGGCGACCGTCGCGGAGATGAACAAGGAGAAGGTGAAGTCGGCACCGGTCACGGCGATCCTGGCGCGCGACAGCCGCTATTTCGACAAGGCCGACGTGCTCTGGCCGCACAACAAGGGGATGCGCGACTATTTCGCCAGCAACCTGCCGATGGCCGACGAGGCTGGATTCCGCAACAGCTCGCTAAGCGGCGGCTACTTCATCCTGGCAGCGCGGGCTCTGGGGCTCGACTGCGGACCGATGTCCGGATTCGACAACAAGAAGCTCGATGAGGCGCTCCTGGGTGGAACCGGCTGGGTCTCCAACTTCATCTGCAACATCGGCTATGGCGACCGCAGCAAGATCCGCCCGCGCCTGCCCCGCCTGCCTTTCGACGAGGCCTGTCGCATCGTCTAGCGTCTTGCTGACGCCGTCGATCGGCGCGATGATGCGCCGATGACAAGCGCCTTGCAGCCATGAGCGGTCCCGTCCCGAATCCGATCATCGGTGGGTTCCATCCCGATCCGACAATCTGCCGGGTTGGCGATGACTTCTATCTCGCCAACAGCTCCTTCGAATGGTTCCCGGGGGTGCCGATCCACCACAGCCGCGACCTGGTGCACTGGCGGCTGATCGGCAATGCGCTTGACCGCCCCAGCCAGCTGCCGCTTGCCGGCGTGCACCATTCCGGCGGCATCTGGGCACCGACGCTGCGCTGGCACGCCGGGCGCTTCTACCTGATCACCACCAACATCGCCGGCGGCGGCAACCTGCTGGTCAGCGCCACCGATGCCGCCGGACCCTGGTCCGAGCCGATCTGGATCGACCCCCAGGGCTACGATCCCTCGCTGTTCTTCGACACCGACGGCACCTGCTTTCTCACCAAGGCCGGATCCGACGCCGCCGGCCGGCATGGCATCGTCCAATACCGCATCGACCCCGACACGGGCCGGCACCTCTCGCCGCCCGTGCTGGTCTGGACCGGGTCAGGCGGTTTCGGAGTCGAGGGCCCGCATCTGCTGCGCCGTGGCGCGTGGTACTACCTGCTCTGCGCCGAGGGCGCGACCCATGTCGGCCACATGGTCACCATCGCGCGCTCCAGCGCCGCTGACGGCCCCTACATCTCCTGTCCGCGCAATCCCATCCTCACGCACCGCGACCACCTCGATCGCACCATCCAGGCCACGGGGCATGGCGACCTGGTCGAGATCCAGGACGGCAGCTGGTGGATCACCTGCCTGGGCATCCGCAGCCATGGCTCGATGTGCATGGCCCAGCATCTTCTCGGTCGCGAGACCTTCCTGGCCCCGGTCACCTGGGAGGCGGACGGCTGGCCCCTGGTCAATGGCGGCGCGGGCGTTGCCGAGCAGGTCGCCTCCCCCCTTCCCGACCATCCCTGGCCGCCGCCCGCACCGCGCGACGACTTCGATTCCCCCCACCTTGATCCCTGCTGGGTGTTCCTGCGCAATCCCATGCCCGGCAGCTGGTCCTTGGCCGAGCAGCCCGGGCACCTCTGCCTGCATGGTGCGACACCGAGCCTGGAGACCGCCGGAACGCCGAGCCTGGTGGTGCGCCGCCAGGAGCATCGCGACTGCCGCTTCCGCATCTGCCTGTCGGCCCAGCTGCCCGAGCCCGGTGATGAAGCTGGACTCACCATCTTCCTCAATGGCGGTCACCATCAGGACTTCGGCCTGGTGCGCCGCGCCAGCGGCATGGTGCTGCAGCTGCGCCGCCGCGCCGACGACGTCGAGCACATCGCCGCCGAGCTGCCGGTGACAACCAGCGTGATCGAGCTCGAGGCGTGGTGCAATCCCTGGGCGATCGGCTACTTTTATTCCGATGCGTCAGCAACCATCGCCACCGCCACGGCGCCGGTTGGCTGGACGCGTCTCGCCAAAGCCACCACCAAGACCCTGACCACCGAGTTCGGTGGCGGCTTTACCGGGGTGATGCTCGGGGTCTATGCGCTCGGCTCGGCGCGTGCAGCGATCGACTGGATCGACTACGGACCCTGCGAGCGCATGCCCTGAGCGGACACACAGGCCCAGGCTCTACGAGCAGTTCGCGCCGTCGCGGGTCATATGGTGGTTCCAGCCGCGCAGCACCAGGTCGCTGCACGGATGGCCTGGACTTTGCATCTTGTCCTGACCATTGAACAGCTGGACCAGGACATGCTTGCGGGGTCGCGGGCTGCGGTTCGGCAGCGAGGCGTGCACGGTCAGGAAGGAGAAGATCAGCAGGTCGCCCGGATCGCAGATCAGCGGGATCGAATCCTCCATCGGGAAGCGCTTGGCGAAGTCGACATCATCGCCCATCGAGCGCACCTGGGGTCCCAGACGATGGCTGCCCGGCCAAACGCGCAGGCAGCCGTTGGCCTCGTCCTGCGGTGTGAGCGCGACGTTCATGGCGAGCATGCTCTGGGTCACGGTCGGGAAGTAGCCGTAGTCCTGATGCGGAGGGAAGGCGGCTCCGCGGCCGGCCGGCTTGAGAAAGAGCTTGGTGTGGTGCATGACGATGTCCTGGCCGAGCATCGGCTCGACCGCATCGAGCAGCCGGTCATCGAACAGGATGCGCGCCCAGGCGGCCGAGTATTTCTGCACCTGGTGGGTATGGATCACTTCGGTGCCACCACCATCCAGCGCGGTGGTATTGTCATTGTTCCAGCGCGCATTGATGACCTCGCCGGAGCGCACCAGCTGCTCGACGATGCGGTCGAAGTCGCCTTCCAGCCGTGCGACATCGGCATGGCCGAGGACACCCTTGGCATGGTAGAAACCATGCTCAGCGTAGAAGGCGCTGATTGCGGCACGATCACGGAGTGGTGGGCACAGGGGCAGCGTCGCAGGCATGAGTTCTCCGGGGGAGGCGTGCATTCTAGCAGGACCGGCATGGATTTGACAAGTGGTCCCAGACCACATTGTGTGGTACGGATCCACCAGTGGCCATTCCCGTTTTCACCTGGTCAAGCGCCACCCTGCCCGAGATCCTCGTCGCCGGACGCTATCCCCTCGACGACCGCGACTACAAGTACGTCTACCAGGGACCCGACACCCACGCCCTGCACATCTACGACTACCACGGGCAGATGCGCCTCGACGACCTCCAGGTCGACCTCCATCCCGGGGACCTGACCTTCTCGGTCGCCGGCGGCGCAACCCGCTACCACCTGCCGCAGCCCGGCCACCACTGGTGCATCCACTTCCGGCCGGCGCGCAGCCTGCTCGGCACCCCCCTGGCCATCCCCGTGCACCTCGCCCTCGGCACGCTCAAGTCGCGGATCGTCGATGCCGTGCAGCGCATCGCCGGACTGATGGCGGCTCCGGCCGCCGAGGCGGACCTGGCGCGCCCGGCGGCCTCGGCGGCGATGCTCGAGCTGCTCCTGACCCTGGCGGCGCACAGCGCGCGCTCCGAGTCGCGTGAGAAGGCGCCGCGCTCGCATGCCGCCGCCGAGCGCGCGGCGGCGCTCTTGGATGAGAACCTCGCCGACCCGCCCAGCGCCCGCGCCATCAGCATGGCGGTGGGCATGTCGCAGAACTGGCTGTCGCGCGCCTTCCGCACGCGCTACGGCATCACCATGGCGCGCTATGTGCTCGCCTCGCGCATCACCATGGCGCAGAGCCTGCTGCAGAGCACCGACATGCCGGTGCGGCGCATCGCCGAGCGCCTGGGATTCCTCGATGCCCAGCATCTGAACAAGCAGTTCCGGCGCGTCGCCGGCTGCAGCCCGACCTCATTTCGGCTGCGCGGCTCGGGCCATCGCACGCCCGCGTCCTAAGCCAGCACCGATTCCTGCCATGTCAGATCCGGACGCTCAGCGCTTGGGCATCGGCACGGCGATCGGCTGACCGGAGCGGCGCACCGCCTCGCTGAGTCCCGCACGTCCGAAGCGCATGAAGAAGCCCCAGGCACGACCCTGGTTGAGCGCCATGAGCACGGTGATGCGATGCTCGCCGGCGGTCAGCGCGGTCCGGATGCGGTGCGCATCCTCGACCGCCGGATTGATGCCATGCATGTCGTGCACCACCTCCTCCTCGCCGATCCAGGCGCGGATCGGCCCGTCATAGCCGATGCGCAGCTCGAGCTTCATCTCCTCGCTCGCAGTGATGGTGGTCATGAATACCGCATGGCCGCTGTGTCCGGTCCACTGCTCGTGCATGTTCACGAAGCGCCCGCCGCCTTCCCAGGAACGCGCTTCGAGCGGACCGCTGCTTGCCGCATCAGGCTGCGGCAAGCCCGCGATGTCCTCGCCCGGCAGGATCGCGCTGACCTGCCAGTCGGTCAGCCACGGCGAGAGCGGATCGAAGCCCGCCACCCACATCGGGCCGCACACCGGCAGGCCCGAGCCGCGACTGTCGGTGATGGTGCAGGTCGGATTGCGTCCCCAGCCGTACATCAGCCGCAGGTCCTCGCGCACCGGCGCGACCAGCTCGAGGATGACCCGGTCCTGATCGAGGATGGTCTTGTAGATCTGCTCGACCGGACGGTGCTGGTGGTCGACCATGGAGAAGCCCATCGGCCGGCTCGCCGACTGCAGGCTGCCGACCACATGGTTGAAGCGCACCTCGATGGCCGGCCCAGTCGGTCGACCCGGCAGCACGCGCACCGTGGCCGGCTGCGGGCACGGCAGCTCCTGCCGGTCGTTGTAGGCCAGCCGCGCGGCCTGCGCCGCCAGGCGCTGGGCCAGGACCGCATAGTCCACTCCGGAGATGTGGATCAGGTCATCCAGGCCGAGGTCGACCGAGGGCACTACCGCCAGACGCGTGATCGCAGCCGGCAGCAGGCGCTGCAGCTCCTGGATCTGGTTCCATTCCAGCTCACCTCCGGGCGGCGAGACGAACCGGCCGATCTGCACGATCACCACCGGCAGGCGTGGCTGGCGCACGTCGGCGCGAATCGCCTTGACTAGTCCCTGCATGGCCTGGACGTACTTGGTGACCGCGTCGGGATTGGCGTCGCTCTCACCCTGGTACCACAAGACGCCGGCGATCGGCTGGCCGACCTGCTGCAGGCTCGAGAGCATCGAGCCGTACAGCGAGTCGCCACCCTGGCTGCGCTTGAGCGGATCCCACTGCTCCATGCTGGTGCCGCCATGCGCGGTGGCGATCAGGCCCTGCGGCACGCCGGAGCGGCGCTGCATCTCGATGCCGAAGTGCACGCCGGCGCCGGTGCCCTTGAGCGCGGTGCGCTTGGCCTGGACCAGCTCGGCCGCAGAGCGGACCTGGCCCTGGTTGTGGACGCGATCAGGAGACTCCGCCAGGAAGTGCAGCGGATCCTGGGCGCGTTCCCAGACCTTGGCCATGGTGAAGTTGCGCACCAGGGGATGGGGCTTGGGCGCATCCGACAGATTGCCGACCCCTTCCATGTTGCTCTGCCCGGCCATCAGCCAGAGATCGCCGACGAAGATCTCGCGCACCACGCACGACTCGGCGCCGACCGACAGCGTCACCTCATAGGGTCCGCCGGTGGGCAGTCCGCTGAGCTTGGCCTTGAATGACCCCTTGGCTGCCTTGCCGACCGCGCGCGCCTTCCAGCCGGAGAGCGCGCGACCCGTGCTGGTGACCTTGGCGATCACGACACCGTCGCGTTGGGCGGCTCCGCTAAGCGTCGCCGACGCGCCATGGGCGCTGCGCTGGAGGACGTGGCCAGGAAGGAGACCGGAGCTGATTTTCATGGAACCTCGACGGGTGGGGGACGGGACCGGAGCACGGCTTATCAGCCGGGCTGTTGGCCGAAACCTCCGTTGCCCCCTGCTCCCGCGAGCACCGTGAAACGCCGTCGGCCCAGACTGCTACTTAGGTAGTTTTGGCATCGGTGGCGTGCGTGGGGCGCGTCTTGCGCATCCGCACCAACGCGAGCGCCACGACCAGGCCCATGCCACCACCCAGACCGCAGCGGCCGCCATCCGGGCTGGATCCCGACGCGCCGCTGGGGCCCGCCGTCCCCGCGGACGCAGTCGTGGTCGCTGGTCCCGTCCCGTTGCCACTGCCGGTTCCCGTGCCTGTTCCTGTCCCCGTGCCAGTGGTCCCGGTCGTGGACGTGCCCGTGGTCCCCGTGGTCGACCCCGTGGTGGCGGTGGTTGCGGTAGTTGTCGTCCCGGTCGTCGTTCCCGCAGTGGACGCTCCATAGGAGAAGGCGCCCAGATCGCTGGCGCTGGCGCGGCTTTGCGACTGCAACGCGACCAGGTACTGCGAGCTGACCGGATTGCTGGTGGCGACCGCGCTGGGCAGCGCTGCGCCGGCCGCAATGCAGATCGAGCCGGCCTTCAGGCCGAAGTTGCCAGCGGATGCACCGATGAATCCGGGATCGTCATGCGCCGCGTTGATCAATTGGCAGTCGGCATCGCCATAACCGGTGGTGACCGTGCTGGCCGGAGGATCAGTGACCATCCAGTCGGCGATGCCGGGGCTCGCATAGTTCTTGCCCAGCGTGAGATTGCCGCCAGAGCACATGAAGCCGAGCGCGGTCAGGACGCCCCCCGCGGTGGCGGTATCCTGATGGAAGATGTTATTGTCGGCCACGACCGTGGCCGGGGAGACCACATCGAAGACGCCAGCCTTGTAGATGTCGGACTGGTCGGCGATGAATTCGAAGGTGTTGTTGTAGAAGTACAGGGTCCCCTGTCGGTAGTTGGCATTCACCCCGCTGTCACCGCCGTAGTGGATGCAATCGGAGGACTGGTTCTCGTCGTTGATGAAGACATTGCCATAGACGTCGGTGCTCTGGTAGGCGGCGTCGCCCGTGTGGCCCATAAGCGCGGAGGCCTCGATGTCGACCAGGTCCATCTTGCGAGCGCCATTACCGGTATATGCGGTGGCAGTGCCCGCAAAATCGGGCACATGGCCCGCCCCTGCGTCGAGGTAGTTATAGCGGAAGACAAGGCCGACGTCGCGGCTCTTGAACTGGCTGCCGGCGGAGCCCAGGCGCGTGGGACCGAAGTAGCAGTACTGCACCGTCATCCCGAGCGTCTCGGAATACCAGTTGTGCTCGAGGAAGGAGCCGATGACGCCGTTCTCCCACAGCCGGCAGTACTGCACCAGGACGGTGCTGCTGATATTGTTGTTGGAATTGACGAACAGTCCGTTGCCATTGTCGTAGATGCTGCATTGATTGACGATGATGTGGTCGGATGGCCCGAGGATGTACAGGCCAGCCGCCCCGGGACCGAAGGCCGCGGTGGTGCCGGCGCTGTTGGTGAAGTTGTTCGTGGCGTCCGCACCGGTGAAGGAGATGCCGTTGATCGTCACATAGCTGGCGTGGTAGGTGATCACCGTGCCCAATCCCTGGATGTAGGTGGTCGAGATGCCCGCGAATTGCGCATCGGTGGTGGCGCCATCGCCGTCGATGACCACCGGTTCGCCACCTGCGCCGGCCACACCGTTGATGGTGATCGGGGCGTTGGCGGTGCCGCTGGAGCCGATGACGATCATCTCCTTGTAGTGCGCGGCCTGGCCGTGGATGTTGACCACGTCCCCGGGCTGGAGCATGCTCCA
>Ga0302314_10001974_pt1 | contig 38357 bp, 32 predicted proteins | sample III_Palsa_N2_3_FD_200533 | JGI IMG/M metagenome (GOLD analysis project Ga0302314, IMG submission 200533) | Peat permafrost microbial communities from Stordalen Mire near Abisko, Sweden - III_Palsa_N2_3 | ecosystem: Environmental > Terrestrial > Soil > Palsa > Peat permafrost | place: Sweden...
TCCGCCGGCTGGGCATTCCGTCAAAGCGCAGTCATTTAGCCGTTTCAGGGCTGATGATCGTCGTCACTTCGCTCACAAAATTGGCCGGAAATCCGCCCTGTTTGGCGTGTTCCCTCACCATCGCCTCGCTGGGGGCCAGATAGATGCAGTAAATCTTGTCGCCGGTGACATAACTGTGAAGCCACTGGATCTTCGGCCCCATCTTGCTGAGCACGCCGCAGGAGGTTTGGGCCATGGATTGCAATTTCTCGGCACTAAACGAGCCGGCGCCGGGAATCACCCGCTCAATGACATACATGTGCTGGCCCTCGGGCAGCGTTTGTGGCGTCACCGCCTCCTCAGCCAGGCTTAAACCGGCAAAAACGAGGGACAGCGCGGGAATGAGGAGCAGTCTTGAGAATTTCATGGGCAGGGGGTCTGGCGGTCGTGGAGGAGCGTGCTTCAAGGACAAGCTCTGACATTCGAGCGTGCCCCGGGTGGCGTTTGTGCGGGCCCACCTTAGCCGATCTCGTCCGCGATCCCCAAGGCCATCGAGCGGCAATTTCGGGCCAATTCCGCAAGGGCGCCGACGGCTCAGGGGCCCTTCGCGGACGGATCAACCACCCGACGGCGGCCCCTTGCTCCTCGGCGAACGGCCAAGTTGCCCCTGGTACAGATTGCGGAGCTGGCGGCTGCCGCTGAAGCCGCAGGCCCGGGCGACGTCCTCCACCTTGGAGCCCTCCTCTTGCAGAAGGGAACGCGCTCGTTCCAGCCGCAGCTCATTCAGGTACTCCCCGACGGACAGTTTGACACTCTGACGAAATCGGCGCGAAAGGTTGCGGGGGCTCGCCCCCGCCTCCTCCGCCAGCCGCTGAAGGTTCGGGGCCCGTTCCAGGTTTTCGATCAGGATGCTTTGGGCCCGGTGGACGAGGTCATCGAGGTGGCCCCGATAACGGAGGTAGATGCTCTCCTGCTCAAAATTCCCGCTCCGGCGGAGGTAGATCACGAGGTACCGGGCGATGCCGAAGGCCGACTTTTGGCCGTGGCGCAGTCCGATCGGGTGAATAGCCAGGTCGATGCCCGACGCGATCCCCGCGCTCGTGAAAATGCGGCCCGTCTCCACGAACAGCACCCCATTCCCGACCTTGATCTTCGGATACCTCCGTTGCAGCTCATCCACATCGGAGTAATGCGAAAGGTTCGCCTTACCCCTCTCCCAGGGCCCGAAGTCGCCGGAGACCGGAACGACCGGACAGACCCGCCGTACGGCGGGCGCGGGGTCATCCCAGTTGTTTCCGGAGCTTCGCCACCTCGGCCTTGAGCTGCTTGGTCAGCCGATGGCAGATCAGATAAACCGCTCCCGGCCTGATCCCAAGCTCGGCGGCCACCTTCTCCACGGGCCAGCGGTTCCTGACGTGGAGGTCGAATGCCCGGTAATGCGCCTCCTTGGTCCTCTTGGCAATCCGCTCGCAGGCCGCCTCGATGAGGTGAAGCTTCCACTCTTGGTTCCAGTTGGCGTTTGGATCGGACCCGTCAGGGACACGTTCGATTGTCGCGGTGCGCGAGCCGCTCGTCCCCTCACTCGAGCGGGAACCCCGTCGCTCGGCCTTCGGCCGGGCGGCATACTTGTCCGCGATGCGCCACCGGGTCAGGTTCATCAGCCAGCCTCGGAAAGTACCGCGGTTGGGGTCCGATTCAAAATTGCCGATCGTCTCCGCCACGCGCTTGAACACCTCCTGGCACACGTCCTCGGCGTCGGCGTGCGCGAGGCCGGAACGGCGCGCCAGGCCATAGACCAGCTTCCAGTAAAGCTTGTAGAATTCCGCCCAGCTCGTCTGGTCCTCCCATGATCGGACCCGGCGAAGCAGGCTCGGACGCGTCGCCGACGACGTAATCGTGGCTGGATTCGAGTGCTTCATGATTGCGGGGAGTGCCGGGCGACGACGCGCACCCTGGCAGCAATCTCCCGGGACGTGAACCATAAACCCGGGATTGTTGAAAAAACGGCGGGCATACTGGCGTTTCGTAGCCATGCACAGAGCGACCCTTTCCATTGGCTGCCAGATTTTCCGGGGGCCACGCCCGTGCCTCCGGACGCCGCGGGCCGAAAAGCCGGCCGCTGGCGCAATCGGATTGCGCTTGGGGCCCGAGCCGCGATCGCCGAGGCACATAATTGTCCACCCCGGGAATTCGAGCTTCGCCCTTTCCCGCACCCGTGATAAATCCCTGCCCCGTGCCCGAAATCACGGCCAGAGCGGCGCCAGCGCTCGGGACGACCCGCCGTCCAGCGACAATCAAGCTGCCGGGGCGGCGCGTCGATTGACGCTGAAGAAATTGCGGAGCTGAAATGAGCGAACTCCAACGCCGCGAGGAAGAGATCTTCGCCAAGGCGCTCGCCCGGCCGACGGGGGACCGGCAGCGTTTCGTTGCCGAAGCGTGCGCCGGCGATGACGCCCTCCTCGGGCGAATCGAGGCGCTCCTCCGTGCTGACGAATCGGCCCGGCAATTCCTGGCGGGTGTTTCGGCCTACGCCGCGAAACACGACGGGGAGGTTGGTCCTCCGCCGGCAATGACGGAAGCCGAAAGCACGGTCATCGGTCACTACAAGCTCTTGCAGAAGCTCGGCGAAGGGGGCTGCGGCGTCGTCTGGATGGCCGAACAGGAGGTGCCCGTCCGCCGCCGCGTCGCGCTCAAGATCATCAAGCTCGGGATGGACACCAAGTTGGTCATCGCCCGGTTTGAGGCCGAGAGGCAGGCGTTGGCGATGATGGACCACCCGAACATCGCCAAGATCTTCGACGCCGGCGCGACGGAATCGGGCCGGCCCTATTTCGTCATGGAGCTGGTGCGCGGCGTGCGGATCACCGAATTCTGCGACCAGTTCAACCAATCGACCGCCCAACGCCTGGAGCTTTTCTCCCAGGTCTGCGGCGCCGTGCAGCACGCGCACCAGAAGGGCATCATCCACCGCGACCTCAAGCCCTCCAATATCCTCGTCGCACTCTATGACGGCGTTCCCGTCCCGAAAGTGATCGACTTTGGCATCGCCAAGGCATCCGAGGGTCGACTGACCGACAGCACGCTCTTCACCGCCCTCGAGCAGTTCATCGGAACCCCGGCCTACATGAGTCCCGAGCAGGCGGAACTGGGCGGGATGGATATCGACACCCGCAGCGACATCTACTCGCTCGGGGTCCTCCTCTACGAGCTTCTGGTCGGCCGCCCGCCCTTTGATCCGAAAACGCTCGTCCAGGCCGGCCTGGATGAGATCCGCCGGATCATCCGCGAAGTCGAGCCGCCCCGGCCGTCGACGAACCTGTCCACCTTGACCGACGCCGATCTCACCAAAATTGCGCGACACCGGGGCACCGACCCGACGCGGCTTTCGCTACAGCTGCGGGGCGACCTCGACTGGATCGTGATGCGCTGCCTGGAGAAGAACCGCATGCGCCGATACCAGACGCCCAACGCGCTGGCTGCTGATATTGCGCGTCACCTCCACCATGAGCCGGTGATCGCGCGCCCCCCGAGCGGCGCCTACCGGTTCGGTCGGCTTGTCCGGCGCAACCGGCTCCTGTTCACCGCCATCGCCACCGTCGCCCTGGCGCTGGTGGCGGGCACGGCCATCAGCCTTTGGCAGGCAGTGCGGGCCCGGCAGGCCGAGCGGCAGGCGCAGGTGGAGCGCGTCCGGGCGGAGGACCTGCTCAAGTTCATGCTCGGGGACCTCTATACCCAGCTGGACAAGGTGGGCCGGCTGGATGTCCTCGATGCGGTGGCGGACAAGGCGACGGCGTATTTCGCCTCGCTTGGACCCGGCGAACTCGACGACACCTCCCGGCTCTCGCGGGCCCGGGCTCTCCGGCTCTTGGGCGGGGTGCGGATGGCGCAGGCCCGCTACGAAGACGCCATCGCCGCGTTTACCGGGGCCTACCAACGCTCCGCCGACCTGGCGGCGCACGCTCCGAAGGACACCGAGGTGCTGTACGAACGCGACCAAACCGAGTACTGGCTGGGCATCGTGCACCAGAAGCGGGCCGAATACGCCGCGGCGATCGATTGGATGACGCGCTACCGCGAGACCTCCCGGATGCTCGTGGCGCTCGAGCCGTCGAAGCCCGAGTGGCGGCTCGAACTCCTCGACGGCTACAACAACCTGGCGGCCGTGCGCGAAGACCAGGGCGATCTGGCCTCCGCCAAGACGGAGTTTGACGCCGAATTGGCCGCCCTCGGACCAATGAGCGCGTCCGACCCCACCAACCTGGAGCTGCGCAAGCGGGAAGTCAGCGCGCATTTCAATCTCGGGCAAATCGCCGACCAACGGGGGGAATTTGCCGAAGCGCTGAAGCAATACTCAACCCAGGCGGCGGAGCTCGAATCCGTCGCCCGTGCCGACCCGGCGAGCGCCGAGTCGCGGCTGGACGAAGGCCGCGCGCTTCTGTACGTCACGAAAATCGACATCGCCACCGGGCATTTTGCAGCCGCGAGCGACGAGCAGAAGCGGGCGCAGACGCTGCTCGACGACCTGGTGGCCCGCGACGGCACCAACGTGGATTGGAGGAGCGCCGACCTCATCGCCCGCCTGGCGAAGGTGACGCTGGCGCGGCAACGGGCCGAGATCGGCGAGGCCAGCCGCGAGCTCGCCCGGGACCTCCCCATCATCGAAGCCATGGCGGCGAACACACCCTCCGATCCCTTCTACGCTGCGCTGCTGATGCACGGATGGAGGCTCAATGCCCAGGTCCAATCTTCCGCCGGCGAGCCGGAAGCCGCCAATTCGGCCAGCCACGCGATCGAGATCGGGGAGCGGCTCTCGCACGGGGAGGGAACCGACCCGGCCGATATCGCCGAATGCGCCAGGTCCTATGTCGTCCGGGGCGAGATATCCGCCAAAGCGGGCAATGGGCCGGCCGCCCAGCGCGATTGGCAGAGGGCGGCCGAACTGGTGGCCCCGCTCGCCGGCGGCATCAACTACCAGGTCCTCGACCCCGCGGTTCGCGCCGCGGCCTGGCTCGGCCACGCCCAAGAGTCGCGCGCCCTGATCGAAAAACTCACTCTCCTTGGCTATGTCCCCGTCGATCCGTGGCCTGCCCCCGATCGGCCGGCCTTAGCCAAGAATTCAGAACCACAACCAAAATAAGGAAAAGACGATATGAGTGCAAAAGCCAAAAACAGCATTGGAACCTCCGGAGCCGCCAGACCGACTGCACCCGTGTTGGGGAAAAGCGGGCCCACAGGGAAAAAAGGCCCCAAGAGACCGGTACCAACCGCAACCGCTTCGGGAGCCCGTGGTCCCAAAATTCTCTCCTAGCAGAAATAGTCCGCCTACCCCCGACAGTCGGCGGGGCATGCGAAAATGCATCCCCGCTCGTCTGTAGCCTCCTGGCTATGAGCCCCTCGATTCCTGAATCGATGCGGGCCAAGGGTTCAGAACTACAACCAAAGTAAGGAACAAACGATATGAGCGCAAAACCCAAAAAGACGAATGGAACGTCCGGAGCCGCAAACCCGCCTGCTCCCGTGGTGGGGAACAATGGGCCCACGGGGAAACAGGCTCCTCTTAGATCGGGACCACTCGCTGCCCCGTCGGGAGCTCCCGGTCCAAAAATTCTTTCCTAGCAGAAATAGTCCGCCTACCCCCGACAGTCGGCGGGACATGCCAAGATGCATCCCCGCTCGTCCATAGCATTCGGGCTACGTGCCCCTCGTTTCGCAAATCGATGCGGGCCAAGAGCTCAGAACACAACCAAGAAAACGAACAAACGATATGAGCGCAAAATCCAAAACAAACGTCGAAACGTCCGGAGCGAAGATGACACCTGGAACTGTGTCAGGGAAAAAGGGGCCCGTGGGCAAAAGGGTTCCCGTTAGACCGACACCGCCCCGTACCGCTTCGACGGGTCCTGGTCCAAAAATTCTCTCCAAGCAGAAATAATGGGCGTACAGCCCGAGAGTCGGCGGGCCTGTGGAAGCGCATTCCTGCTCGTCCGCAGCATCCTGGCTACGAGTCCCTCGATTCGGGCCAAGAGCTCAGAACCAACAACCACAACAAGGAACAAACGATATGAGCGCAAAATCCAAAAAAAGTGTCGGAGCGGCGGGAACCCGGAAGAAGCCCAAACCCGGTTTCGGGAAATTACCGCCCGTTGGAAAGAAACCCTTCATGAAGCCGAGGAGAAAGAAGGCGTCCACGCCCGTTGGGGCGAAAATTCTTTCTTAGCAGCGGTAATACCCGAACGCCGCGGCCGGCGGAAGGGCCGGCCCACTTACCGCGGGCTTCGCTCGCGCCATCCCCGTTCCCGGAAGGCGCGAAGCGGCTTTCATGGGCCGCCGCGGCCATGCTCATGATCGAGAACCTCGACTGGTTGCTGCGGTCCGCCCCGGCCGCTGGCGGCCGGGGCGTTAAGCGGTGCTCAACTGAGCGTCGAGTTGGAGGCGGCGGTCATCGTGGCGAACTCGGTGCCGGCGGAGGCCGACTGGACCTTCGCCTTGCGGCGGGCCGGCGCGAGGTGGTAGGTCGGGGTCCGGCTGTAGTCGCTGGCGAACATGCCGACGACGACCGAGGCGACCAGGATAGAGAACACGGCGGCGCCATCCAACGCGAAGCCGGCGACGAGAACGGCGGCGCTGAGGGCCGCGGCGGACGAGAGGACGATGACGATGGTCTTCATGGGAGTCTTTCCTTTAGCGGGTGATGTGGTGGCCAGCCTGGCACCGCGACGGCGGCGTTTGGCTTCAGGTAATACTAAATGATTTACCCGCCATTGTTACGGGTCGCGGGACGACTTTCTCCGGACGCGCTCCCCGGCGAGGAACCATATCAGCCACCGAACCCGCGGCCATCGAGGCCGGCCGCGGGCTGTCGTTGGCCTGGGCGGGGTGAGCACCAGGCGCTTCCCCCGCCGCTTTGGGGACGGTGAGAACGGTTTCGCCGTCGGCCGCCTCGGGGAGGCCGGGACCGGCCGCCCGAAGCCCGGCCGGCTCAGGTGGTGAGCGCCGCCAGCAAATGGCGCAGCTCTTCGTCCACCTCGCCCGGGGTGGCGACCGTCTGGGCCACTTCCCGGCGGAGCCCCTCCCGGAGGCGGTGGCGCATCCGGTACACCGCGACCCGGAGCGCCCCCTCCGTCAGCCCGGCCTGCTGGGCGACCGCCGCGTAACCCGCCTCCTCCTTGCCGCCCCAGACGATCGTGCGCATCAGCTCAAAGAGCGGCTCCTTGCCCACTAGGGCGTACTCCGCGCGCAGGGCCGCCATAACCCGGTTGAGCAGGGTGACGGCCCACTGCTTGTCATACTGCCCTTCGGGCGAGAGGGTGCTTCCGGACTCCGCCTGGAACCGGTGTTCGGCCTCGAGCTCGTCAAACGAGACGATGTTGCGGCCGCCCCCGCGCTTGGCCGCGGCCTGGCGCGCCCGCTCGTTGGACAGGAAATTCTTGAACGAGGCCAGGAGGAAGCTCCGGAAGCGGCCCCGCTCGCGGTCGGCCCGGGCGATGGCTTTCTTCTCGAGCAGGAAGACGAAGAAGGACTGGGTGAGGTCCTCGGCGTCGTGGACGGGAACCCCGCTGCGCCGGGCGTAGGAATAAAGCGGATACCAATAGGTGCCGCAGAGCTGCCCCAGGGCGGTCGCGCTGCCCTCCGAGGTCGGGCCGCCGGCGCGCAAGACGACCGTCCACCGGGTGGTGGCGAACACTCGGGCACCGCCCTTGGCGGCTTTGCTGGTCTCGTCGGGTTCCATGTCAGTTGGGCCGCGCTTCGCTGCGGGTTGGGAAATCAACCCACGATGGCTGACCATGATCGACGGCCGGTCCGGGAGGGCGCATCGCCATCTGCGGAGGCTTTCCCGAGAGATGGGGGGGGCGCACCGGCGGGACACCGCGCCGCTCGGGGCGCGCGCCCAGTGCCCCGACCTGCCTGTTGCCATCTGGAGACCATGGAAGACTGCCAGCCACCCGCCATCTGCCCCGGCGGGCCGAGAATTTGGCGCCGACCGGCGGGAGGCAAACCTTTAGGGAATCGGATGCCGCGGGGCGCCCGGCGGCGGGGGTGGATCCGGACGGGAGCCGTGGGCCGGGAGCGGCCAGGTATGGACAGTCTTGGTGGCGTGGCATAAGGGGTTGCAACCGGGTACTAACGGTTCGGCCCGCCAACGTTACAAGGGCCGACAAAAAAAAAGGGCCCACTGGGCCGAAGGGCCGCCCTATCCTCGGCAGGGGTCGTGGGCGGGACCGCACTCGGGACACGCGGTCCCCACCCAAGAGGCCACACCCGGCCGTCCGGCCGCCCCGGCTGCGCCCCGGAGAAAGGGAGCGCGGGCGAGAGGCGGCCAGCGGCCGGATGGGGCTAACGGGCCGCGATCAAGCGATCCGGACTACCGGCGCGGAGGGTCGCGGCCAGTTCCGTGACGGCCACCCGGTTGACGAACTGCAGGTCGGCGACTCGGCCGTTCGCGAACGTGACGACGACGGAGCGGCAATCCTTCACCGCCGGGTGGCCGGCGGGGGCCTGGAATCCGTGGAAGACCCAGACGTCCCGCGCGAGCCGCTCGCGGTTCTTGTACTTCATCGCGAAGAACACTTCGCCGTAGTCGGCGCCGCGCTCGATGCGGATGCCACTGTTGGAAACGAGGACGACGGACTGGATTTGGACGGCCACGGGGAGGCGGGACGCGGACGCGGCGGCCAGCGGGCGGGGGGCCAGGAGGCCAAACGCCGCGGAAAGGACGAGGAGGGAGACGGAGCGGGTATTCATGATTTTGTGACTTGAGGGCTGTGGGTGCGGCGGCCGATCGTCGGCCCGGTCCGGCGCCAGCCGGTCCGGGCATATCTCGGCCGTCAGTCCCTACTAACGCTTGGCCCGGCAAATATTACACGCGGCCCGCCGAATGATCCGAAGTCCCCCGGCGGCGTCCCCCGCGCGCACCACCGCGCGACCCGAGAACGGGGCGCGACCCCAGCGCCTCCCGCTGCCAATTCCAGCGCGACGATGCCCGTCTCCGGGGCCGCCTCGACCTTACGGCCGGCATCCGCAATTGCCTCGAGACCGGACCGTCGGTCGCCGACCCCGCGAGATGGGGCCGCCTCCCGCCACGCTTTGGAGCAGGGCGGCCTTCCGCCGGCCTCAGGCGGACGGCTTCGCGGGACGGCGCAGCACGAGGACGTTTCCCGCCAGGCAGAGCAGGACGCCGAGCACGGTCGCCGCGTGCCAGCGCAGGCCCTCAAAGCAGGTCGACACGACGAGCGCGACGATTGGGATGATCGCGTTGACGTAGCCGGCGTTTCCCGCGCCGATCCGGCCGAGCAGGGTCAAATAGGCCCCAAAGGCCAGCACGGAGCCGAAGAGGGAGAGATAGCCCAGCGAAAGCAGGTAGGAGGCCGAGCGGTCCACGACAAACGGGCGGCCGATGGCGAGGGCATAGGCGGCCACCAGCGCCGCGCCATAGATCATCCCAAAGGTGTTGAGCTGGACCACGGGCAGGCCCTGGCGCTGGTTGCGGGCCGCGACCAGGTTCCCCAGGCAGGCCGAGACGACGCCGACCAGGGCGATGCCGAAACCGAGCGTCAGGTGGCCCTGCTCGGACGCGTGGCTCAGTTCCGGAAGAAAAACCAGGGCCACCCCCGCGACCCCCAGGGCCGCGCCCACCAGGCTCGCCGGCCGGATGGTGGTCCCGAAGAACAGCCGGGCGCCCACCATATTGAAGGGCGAGAGCAGGGAGAATGTGACGGCCACGAGCCCGGACGCGATCAGGCCCTCGGCGCGATAGACGCAGACGTAGTTGATCCCGAACAGGAGCGCCCCCTGGGCGGCCATGACCCCATGCTCGCGCCAGGAGTACGCCAGGCGCAGACGGCGCGCCCCGCACCAAGCCAGGAGGAGAAGTCCCGCGAGTCCGAAGCGGTAAGCCACCGAAACCTCGGGCGGGACCGGGCCCAACTGAAAGGTGATCGCCAGCCAGGTGGTGCCCCAGATCAGGACCGCCGCGACATAAAGCCCGAGATTGTTCATGGTCAGTCGTCAGGTGTAAAATCAGGGTACGGGCCTGTCAAATATATCCATCAACATATACGTATATTATTATATGATTACCCGGAAGGTCGCCCACTTTCCCTTTTCGCGATGGCCGCCAGACACTCCCACTGAACAGCGTCGGGGCCGAAAATCCATCCACGAAGTTTATAGTTCGGGAGCTCCGACGGCCCCGGCGCCGTTCCCGATTCCGGGGGCATGCTTGGTGCTCTGGAGTTCCACTGACCTGGAGACTCCCTGTCACTCCCATGATCTCGCAATCTGACATCCTGGGGCTGCCCACCGGCTGCACCATCAATCCCTCCGACTGGCGGGTGCTGGCCCGCCACTGGTTTCCGGTGGCCTTCGGGACCGACGTCACCGACCGGCCCATCCCGGTCCGGCTGCTGGACGAGAAGCTCGTCATCTGGCGGACCGGCGACGGGACCGCCCACGTCGCCCGGGACCTTTGCCTCCACCGCGGCGCCGCACTCAGCCTCGGCTGGGTGCAAGGCGACGAGCTGGTGTGCAAGTACCACGGCTTCCGTTACGCCACCGACGGCCGGTGCGTGAAAATTCCCGCCAATCCCGGGGCCGCGATCCCGCCCAAGCTTTGCCTGCGGACGCATCCCGTGCGCGAGGCCTTCGGGCTCATCTGGACCCAGGTCGTGGCCGACGCCGAGGCGCCTTTCCCGGAGTTCCACGAGTGGTCCGACCCGGACTATGTCCGGTTCATGCCCAACCGGGTCCTGCTCCACTCCTCCGCGGGGCGCCAGGTCGAGGGCTTCCTGGACGTCAGCCATTTCGCGACGGTCCACACCTCGACCTTCGGCGAGGCCGACAACCCCCAGGTCCCGAACTACTCGGTCGAGCCCACGGCCAAGGGCTTCAAGTCCGAGTACACCAGCAGCGTCTCCAACTACGCCCTGGGCCAGAAGCACCGGCCCCCGCCAATTTCACGTGGCGCCGACTCTTCGAGGTGTTCTTCCCCTTCACCGCCAAGCTCACGGTCAGCTACCCGCACGGCAAGCTGCAGGTCCTCAACACCGTCGGCCCCATCTCGGCCAAGGAGGCCCAGGTCTTCGTGCCGATCTGCCGCAATTTCGACAAGGATGCACCGGTCGAGGAAACCCTCGACTTCAACCACCAGGTCTTCGCCGAGGACAAGGAACTGGTGGAAAGCCAATGCCCCGAGGAGCTGCCGATCGACCTTCAGTCGGAGGTGCACATCCGCGCCGACAAGAGCTCCATCGCCTAGCGCCCGGGCCTGGCGCGGCTGGGCCTGGGCCGCTCGTTCAGCTCGTAGGAGGGGAGGCTGGAGTCAGCGAGCCGCCAGCGGTCGGTAAATCAGTCCGACCATGAGCCCGACCGTCACCCATTGCACAAAATACATGCAGGCCTGCTGCAGCGTGAGCTTAAGCCCGACGTTCAGATTGGTGTAATTGTGCAGGACAAACGCCCCGACGACGAAAAGCCCGATCCAGGCTCCGAAACGGGCGCCTTCCGGCCAGCCGGCGCCTTCCCGGCAATTGAGCGCGTAGAGCACGGCCACCACCAGGACGGAGAGAAACACGCCCGCCATCCCGAGAGGGAGATGGCTCATCTGGCCGCCCTGATCGCGGTAGACCGCCGGATACTTTAGAAACTCGGCCTTCAGGGACGGGAAATGACCAAAGGCGACGCCGCCGTAAGTCATGTAGGCGGCGAAACCAGCCAGGGCCGCGAGGAGGAGCCGGGTCACGTTCATCGCCGATGGGCGGGAGCGTACCGCCGTCGTCTGGTCGGTCAAAGCGATTTCCCGGCCGAAGCACCACCAGGCCGGCGCGTCCAACCGCCGTGGCGAGTTGCGCCTAGGACGCCAGGCGGGGTGGCAGCGGGCTCGGCCGGTGCCGGGAAAGCCGGTGGCCCACCCGGATCATCGGCCTCTCGATCAGGAGATAGGTGAGGCAGCAGAAGGCGAGGGTCACGGCGCACTCGCCGACGAACCGGAGCCCGGCGCCCGGGAGCGCCCAGGAGACGTAGCGCAGGCCGCAGCCGTAGTTGAAGAGGAGGTGCAGTGGCATGTGGAAGAGATAGACCGAATAGGAGATGACGCCCAGCCGGCTGAGCGGGTAGACGAGCGCCGCCGCCCACGACCTCCGGACGGGGGCCGGCGGCGTCGCGCTGCCGGCGACGATGAGGATGAGGATGCAGGAGAAGAAGAGGCCGAGCACCGGCAGGTCCGCCAGCATCGCAAAGGAGCCCTTCGAATCGGCCAGGGCGAGCGTGGTGCCGACGAACCAGGCGAGCCCCGCCCCCACCCCGGTCCGGACCGCCCAGGTCTGGAATCGGCTGAGCCGGTCCAGGCGGCCGCCCTTCAGCAGGACCGCCACCATTCCCCCCATCATGAACTCGTCCATCCGGCACAGGGGAAGGAAGAAGCCGACCGAGGGTTCGTGCCGGACGAGGCAGAAGTAAAGCCGGCAGAGCCAGCTGAAGGCGGCGAGGGCGGCCAGCACGGCGACGCGGCGGCGGAACCGGTAGACCACCGCGGCGGCGACCGCGTAGAGGAAGACCTCGTCCGAGAGCGACCAGCTGACGGCCACGAAGCCCGCCCCGACATCATGGGTGAAGAGCGGCGCCCAACCCTGGCCGAAGACCAGGTAGACGGCGTTGGGCGTGGTCGTGCCAAACAGCTGGTCCTTGAGGTGGCCCTCCCGGATGAAGGGGGGCAGGTAGAAATAGCCGAGCAGCAGGAAGACATAGAGCGGGACGACCCGGAAGAAGCGGGCCAGGAGGTACTTCCTGGCCGAGCCGGGCAGCGCCTCGTTGGCGAGGAGCGTCGAGAGGATGAAGAAGCCGCTCAGGACGAAGAACAGGTCCACGCCCGCCCAGCCCTGGTAGGTTGCCACCCCCCAGGCGTAGAGCGAGCCGGTCGAGTCCCGGGGGATCTCGGCGCAGACGACATGGAACAGGAACACCATGAGGCACGCGGTTCCGCGGGCGGCGTCGAGTGCTGTGTTTCTCACGGTGTCCGCGGGGCCGGCCCGCCAGGTTCGAGTTCCAAATCCCCAGAAGGGCGGCCCGGGGCGCCGCCAGCAACCCGGAATTCGCCCGCCGGTTCACGCCTTGCCGCCCCCCATCCGGTCCGCTCTGATCGGGCCCGCCGCCATGTACATCCCCAAGCACTTTGAGGAGCGGGACCGCGCCGTCCTGCACGCCCTGATCCGGGCCCACCCCCTCGGCACCTGGGTGACGCCGGTCGGCGGGACGCTGTGCGTGAACCACCTGCCCTTCCTCCTGCACCCCGACCGGGGCGAGCACGGGACACTGGTCGGGCACGTGGCCCGCGCCAACTCGGCCTGGCGCGAGTGCTCGCGGACCGCGCCGTCCGTCGTCGTCTTCCAGGGACCCCAGGCCTACATCACACCGTCCTGGTATCCGGGCAAGCGGGAGCACGGCAAGGTGGTGCCAACCTGGAACTACGCCGTGGTCCACGCCCACGGGATCCCCGAGGTTCACGACGACCGCGAGTGGCTCCGCCGGCACGTGACCGAGCTCACCGCCGCGCACGAGGCCGGCGAGGAGCGGCCGTGGGAGCCCGCCGACGCCCCCGCCGATTTCCTGGACCAGATGCTGGCGGCAATTGTCGGCGTCGAGATCCCCATCGCCACCCTGGAGGGAAAATGGAAGGTCGGCCAGAACCGGAACGACGCCGACCGGCGCGGGGCCGTGGCCGGGCTCGGCCTTCGCCACACGGAGGAGGCTGCCGCCATGGCGGAGCTGGTCGCCCAGCGCCGGAAGCCGCCGGCGGCCCCTTAGTCGAAACCGGGCACCGGCCGGGGCGCGGCGAGGCTCACCCCGATCACCAGCAGCAGGTTGACCGCGAGGCCCCAGAAGCCCGCATTGATCCCCCGGAACGGGTCCAGGTTGGCGAAGGTGAGGCCGCCGGCCACCCCCAGCCCGGCCACCAGGCCCGCCAGGATGCCGGCCGATGTCACCCGCTTCCAGGCCAGGCCGAGGACGATGCCGGGACCAAATTGGCACACGCCGGAATAGCCCAGGAGGAGCAGGCCCACGAGGGTGGTGGAACTGTGGAGCGCGAAGTAGAGCGCCACGGCCGCGATGAAGGGCACGGCCCAGTGGGCCACCCGGCTGAGTCCCTCCTCCGAGAGGTCCGGGGCGACATAGGGCCGGTAGAGGTTCTTCGCGAGCAGGGTCGAGGCCGACAGGATCTGGATGGACGCCGGCACCATGGCGGTGAGCGCCCCGGCCCCGCCGATCACCCCGAGGAGCCAGGGCGGGAAGGTGGTGCGGACGGCGGTCAGGAGCGCAAGGTCGCCGGTTTTCAGGCCCGGCACGACCAGGAACGCGGCGCAACCCGCGAAGAACATGAGGGCCAGCGGCAGGACATAGAGCGGCATCAGGATGGCGTTGCGCCGGACCGTGTCCGCGCTCTTGGCCGTGAAGACGCTGCCGAAGAAGTGCGGCCAGGCGAACAGGCAGGAGTTCACCAGCACGGTGGTCACATACCAGGAGTGGGTGAGGTTGGTCGTGCCGCCCGGCATCGTCAGGTGTCCGGGGTGCTGCTTCAGCATGGCCGCGAACATGGGACCGATCCCGCCGAAGTGGGCGTACGGGAGGCCGACGCCCACGACGAGGGCGACCGCGACCAGGAGGAAATCCTTCAGCACGCTGACCCAGGTCACCCCGCGCACCCCGCTCATCCAGACGAACGCCGCCACCACCGCGGTCGACACCACCATCGCGGCGTGCTGGTCGATGCGCTCGAAGCTGGCCAGCCCGACGATGATGCCGAGCCCGGTCAGCTGGAGCTGCAGGTAGACGATCAGGAAGACGATGCCGGCCAAAGAGACCACGGCGGTGAGGGCGCGGCTGCCGTAGCACTTGGCGAAGAAGTCCCCGAGCGTCTGGAGGCCGTGCCGCCGCCCCGCCTCCCAGATCGGCGGCCCGATGAAGAAGTTAACGATGTAGGCCAGGATCAGGTACCCGAGGACGTAGAGCGTCGGGCCGCCCCGGGCGTACACCCACCCGCTGATGCCGAGGACCGAGAAGGTGGTGAAGGTCTCCCCCGCGAGGAGGATCCAGACGAGCAGGAGCCCGAGGCCGCGGCCGGCGACCGCCCACTGCTCCAGGTCGACCTGGCGCCGGCGGGCCGTCCCGATCCCGATGGCGGCGGCCGCGCCGACGATGCCGAGGAGGAAGGCGAGCGCGGTCGCGGGAGCGCTCATCGGCGGCGCTCGATCCGGTAGGCCCAGAGCATGAGGAGCGGCGTCACGCACGCCCAGGCCAGCATCCAGAAGAGGTTGAAGGGAAGCCCGAGGACCACCGGGTTCACCCGGTCCCAGAGCGGCACGGTGAAGCACACCCCCACGAACGGCAGGAAGCCGAGGAAGAGCGCGGCGGGCGAGGGTTTCTTCACGGGACGCGCGGGGACCGGCTCAGCTGCCGGCGGCCTTGGGCGGCAGCAGCCGCTTGAACCTCGGCTTGTCGCGGAGCGCGTCCCAGATCGGGTCGGCGCGCAGGAGCTCCGGCGTGAGCGGCCACGTCGACTTGGCCGCCAGGAGGTGCTCCAACCTGGCGGAAGTTTCGAGGTCGCGGCCCAGCAGACCGAAGATGACCGCCGGGTCCTCGATCCAGGCCCCGGTGAGGGCGTCGGCCGGCTGGCGCACCACCGCGGAACGCGCCTCCAGTCCGGCTTCGACCGCCCGGAGGAGGCTCGCCAGGAGCCGGCCGGCCGCCTCGTGCAGGGGAGCGGCCTTCGGGGCGATCCCGAGGCGCTTGCGGACCTCCGCCAGCGCCATCTCCCAGTCAGCCTGGGCCTGCGCCGTCTCGCCCAGGCGCTGGTGGGCGAGGCCGGTCAGGTAGCCCTTGGGCCCAAAGTAAACCGGGCCGGCGAAGAAGGTCCCCGGGAAGGCCTTCAGGGCGGTGAGCGCGTCGGCCGCGTGGCGGTCCAGCAGCGCGGCGTAGGCGCGGAGGAAGATCATCTCGTCTTCCCCCACCGTTGGCGACGCCGGCACCTGGGCCAAGATCCGCCCCGCGACGGCCCCGTTGGCGTGCCAGGAAAGCTCGATCAGCGCCCGCAGCGCCGCCGCCGCCTTGCCCGCGCGGGCGGCGAAAGACTTGGCGGCCAGGTCGTCCGCGTCCTTGAACCTCCGCAGGTAGAAGAGGGTCCGCGCCTGCTCGCATTGGATGGCCGCCGGGTCCGCCCCGCCCTTCAGGGCCCGGGCGTAGAGATCGAGCGCGCCCGCGAGGTTGCCCTCGGCGCGCTGCGTCTCGGCCAGGTCGGCCATCACCGCCGCGTTCGCGGGCTGCTTGTTGAGGGCCAGCCGGAACGCCTGCTCGGCGCCGCCGAGTCCGCCGATCTTGATGCGCTCCGCCCGCCCCAGGGCGACCAGCGCCTCGACGGAATCAGGCGCCAGCTTCAGGGCCTGGTCGGCCATCGCGTGGGCGCCCTCCTGGCGGTCGACGGTGCGCTCGATCCGCTGGCGGTAGAAGGCGGAGTCGAGCTCCGAGTAGGCGGCGAGGGCCGCCGCGTCGCCGGGATCGGCGGCGACCGACCGCTTGAGGATCCCCTCGGCGACCAGGAAGTCAGCCGGGCGGGCGTCCGGCGCCTCGAAGAACGAGCGCGCCTCGGCGATGACCGGGCTGGGCGCGGTCGCGACGGCCCGCGCCGGAGGGGGGGGCGTCGGCACCGGCGTCGGCTTCACCGCCGCGACCTCGGGGGCGGGCACCGCGGCCGCCTGGCGTTTCCGGCGGGCCGCGCCGCCCACGAGCAGCAGGGATGCGACGAGGGCCGCGGCCAGCAGGCCCCAGCCCAGGCCCGAGAGCGTCCGACCTCCCCCCGGCTTGCCCCGGAAGATTCCCCGCTCCGGCAGGACCGGCGGGGTCGGCGGAACCAGCGGCCGGAACGGCGGCGCCGTGCCGGGCACGCCGTCGGGCGAGAGATGGTAGACCGGGATCGGGTCGGCGATGTTCTTGAAGGACTGCGGGCCGATGAAGACGGAGTGCATCGCCAGCTTGCCCTTCACCGTGTCGTGCACCGTCTGGCTGATGCAGATGCCGCCCGGCGGCGCCTTGGTCTGCAGCCGCGCGGCGATGTTCACGCCGTCGCCGGCCACGTTCCCGTCGCGGACGAAGACGTCGCCCAGGTGAATCCCGATCCGGTGCTCGAGGCACTGGTCGGCCGGCGTGGACTCCTTGCGCGCGGCGAACTCCGCCTGGATCTGGAGCGCGCAGGTGACGGCGCGCACCGTGCTCGAGAAACAGATCAGCATGCCGTCGCCCATCTTGGTCAGCACCTCGCCGCCGTTCTGCTGGCACATCTCGCCCATCCGCTTCAGGTCCGCCTCGACCAGGTCGAGCGTGCCGATCTCGTCGCGCTGGGTGCGCGCGGAATAACCGGTCACGTCCGTGAACATGATGGCCGCCAGCCGCCGTTCCCCGACCGGAAACCCGGGGAAAGTGTCGCCACTCATGGGTATCACCGATCCCAAACCCCCGGGATTTTGTCGAAGTTTTTCCACCAGAGGGCGCACGCCGCGAGGGCCACCGCCGAGAGAACCGCTCCCGGCCAGAGCCGTTGCGGAAAATACGTAAGATGCAGCCGGCTGGGGCCCGCCGGGACGGTTACGCCCCGCATCCAGCCATGGACCAGGAAGACCGGCGCGGGGTCGCCATTGGCGGTGGCGGTCCACCCCGGGTACCAGGGTTCCGAGAGGACCAGGGTGCCGCCGGCCGGGCTGTCGACCTCGAGGTCCAGGCTGTTGCGCGCGAAGCGGACGAGGCGCGCGCGGCCGCCGCCCTCGAGCGCCGCCCGCGGATCGGCGGCGGCCTCCGGGCGCCAGACCGTGCGGCCGGTCCGCGCATCCCAGCCCAGCTGCAGGTTGGCCCACGGCACGGGAAACGCGCCGTGGTCGAAGACGTGCGGGTCAAATTCGTGGACGCCGAAGACCGGCGCGGCCACCCCGGCGGCGGCATGCACCGCGTCCCAGACCCGGGCGAGGTGCGGATTGGCGAAGCCCCCGAGGGTGGAGTAGCCCTCGACCATCCCGGAGTCGGCGCGGACGTGCCGCTCGTCGAAGGCGATCCGCGGCGGCACGCCTTCGGCCCCGAAGGCCCCGTGGGCTGCCAGGTCGGCCCGGACGTCCGCGTCCCAGGGGGCCGGCGGGACCGGCGCGGAATGCCGGGCGCCCACCACGACCCCGGAGGCGACGCATGCGAGCTGCAGGGCGGCCGCGGCCGCCCGCGGCGCGCCGCCCGGCGCCACGCGCGCGAGGGTCATCGCGCCGAGCCACAGGAGCGCGAAGGCGGCCAGGACGGCGTAGCGCGCGGGGAAGCGCAGCGCGCCGAAGCCGGGGACGTGCGCGGCCAGGAAGGGCAGGAGCGGGCTGTGCGCCCCGGCGGCGAGGCCGAGGCCGGCCACGGCGAGGACCGCCCAGGCGCGGGCCTCCCGGCTGCGCCGGCACAGGCAGAGCCCGGCAAGGGCGGCCGCGGCCAGCGGCAGGCCGATGTCGACGTTCGCCTCGCGCGCGATGGCCAGGGACGCGGAGGGCGGCAGGCCCAGCGAAAGCCACGCGGCCGGTTCCAGTCCCTGGGCGGTCGCATACGCGACGGAGCGGAGCGGGCGGTTGCCCTCATGCAGGAGCTCGAGCCACGGCACCAGCTGGACGGCCGCCACGGCGGCGGCGAGCACGCTGGCGCCGGCCAGGCGGAGCAGCGCGTCCACGGCCGCCGTCGGCGAGGGGCTGCGGGCGGCCGTCCAGAGGGCGAGGCCCAGGCCGCCCACCCAGAGGAAGGGCGGGCTGCCCGCCAGGAACCACCCGGCGAGGACGACGGCGAGGCCGGCGAGCGCCGCCCGGTCGCGGCGCTCCTGGAGCCGGGCGCCGGCCCAGAAGGCCGCCGGCATCCAGCAGAGGCTGCAGAAGACCTGGATCTGGCCGGCCTGCAGGCGCGCGGAGAGGAACCCGGCGCCCGCGAAGCTGAGCGCGCCGACCCAGGCCCAGGCCGGGGGCACCGCGAGGGCCCGCCCCAGGCGCACGCTCCCATAGAGCGCCAGCGCCAGGTGCAGGACCACGATCGCCCAGACCCCGGTCTCCACGCCGAGCGGGAGCACCAGCCAGGTCGGCGGGTAGCAGCACGCGGTCTCCAGGTCGGCAAAGAACGGCCGGCCGAGCGCGACGTACGGGTTCCACCACGGCGCCTGGCCGGACAGCAGGCCGTCGCGCAGGTACTGCTTGTAGAATACGTGGAGGTTCACGTAGTCGTAGCCCGCGAAGAAGGTCGACGGCAGCGCGAGGAGGAGCACGCCGAGGATGGCGGCGACCCCAAGGCAGGCCCGGGCGAGGCGGGGCGGCAGCCGGGCAGGCATTGGAAACGAAGGTGGCAATTCCCCCCGGCGCCCGCAAGACCTTAGGGCCGCCGAATCCCCGCGATGACCCGCACCGACCGCCTGATGGCCATCATGCTCCTCCTGCAGGGCCGGCGGATCGTCCGCGCGCAGGAGGTGGCCACCCAGTTCGAGATCAGCATCCGCACGGTCTACCGGGACATGGACGCCCTCGGCGAGGCGGGGGTGCCGATCGCCGCGGAGGCCGGCGTCGGCTACAGCCTCGTCAAGGGCTACCACGTGCCCCCGGTCATGTTCACGGTCGAGGAGGCGGCGGCGCTCTTCACCGGCGCCCGCATCTCCGACCACTTCACCGACCGGTCGCTGCAGAAGGAGATGGGCTCCGCGCTCCGCAAGATCCAGGCGATCCTGCCGAGCGCGGCCCAGGAGTTCGTGGAGCGCCTGCGGCGCTCGGTCGAGATCGTGCCGCGCGCCTTGGGCGGCGACCCGGCGCCGACCAGCGAGGCCCTGGCCCCGCTGCACCGCGCGGTCGCCGAGCGCCGGGTGCTGGAGATCGACTACGCGGCCGGCTCGCAGGGCCGCCCGAGCACGCGCCAGGTCGAGCCGCTGGGCCTCGTGTACTATTCCGAGGCGTGGCACCTGATCGCCTACTGCCGTCTGCGGCGCGACTACCGCGATTTCCGGACGAACCGGATCGAGCGCCTGGCTCCGGCGGCGGAAACCTTCCCGGCCCACCCGGACTTCTCGATCAAGGACTACCTGCACGACGACCGGCGCAAGGGCCGGGTGAAGACGGCCGACGTGGTATTCAAGCGCGCCGTCGTCGGCCGGGTCCGGCGGGGCTGGCACTGGGGCATCCTGGAGGAACGGGCCCACCCGGGCGGCGTGCGGTTCACGCTGGCGGCGCCCACCTACCCGTGGCTGGCCGAGTGGCTCCTCTCCTTCGGCACCGCGGCGCGGGTGGAGTCGCCCGCCTCGTTCCAGCGGATGCTCGGCCGCCTCGCCGCCGCGGTGGCGAAGTCCTATTCCTGACGGGCGGAAAAGGCTCCTGACATAACGTTGTCAGGAGGGGGGTGTAGGATGCCCCCATGAACTCCCCCATCCGCGCCGCCACCCGGCGCCCCGGCTCCCGGTCCCTGCGGCCGTGGGCCTTCGCCTCGCTCCTCCTCCTGCCCGTCCTCGGCCTCGCCGCGGCCGCGCCCGAACCGGCCGCCGCCGCGCGGCCCGACGGGACCCACGACTTCGACTGGCTGCCCGGCCGCTGGCACGTGCAGCACCACCGCCTGGCCAAGCGGCTGGCCGGGGACCACACCTGGGTTGAGTTCGACGGCACCTCCGTCGGGTGGCTGACCCTGGGCGGCCTCGGCAACGTCGACGACAACGTCGTCAACCTCCCGAGCGGCCCCTACCACGGCGAGACCTTCCGCACTTACGACCCGCAGACGCGGCTCTGGTCCATCTGGTGGGTGGACGGGCGCAGCTCAAACCGCCTGGACCCGCCGGTCGTCGGCCACTTCGAGCACGGGATCGGGATCTTCGAGTGCGACGACACCTTCGAGGGGCGCCCGATCCGGGTGCGCTACCGCTGGGACATCACCAACCCGGACAACCCGCGCTGGGAGCAGTCCTTCTCGCCCGACGGAGGGAAGACCTGGGAGGTCAACTGGCGGAACGAATTCACCCGCGCGCAGTGAACCGGCGGGAAACGCCCCCATGAACTCCCCCACCCTTCCGACCCCCGCGCCTCTCTCCCTCCTTCCACGCGGCCTCACCGCGGGCGCACCGGCCGCCGCGGCCGCCGCGCGGCCCGACGGCGCCCATGACTTCGACTGGCTGGCGGGCCGCTGGAAACTCCAGCACCATCGCCTCGCCAGGCGGTTGGCCGGGGATCGCACCTGGGTCGACTTCGACGGCACCGCGGTCGGTTGGCTCACCCTGGGCGGGCTCGGCAACGTCGACGACAACGTCCTCAACCTCCCGGACGGTCCCTACCGCGCCGAGACATTCCGGAGCTACGACCGACAGACGCGCCTTTGGTCCATCTGGTGGCTGGACGGTCGCGACCCCGGCCGCCTCGACCCGCCGGTCGTCGGCCACTTCGAGCACGGGATCGGGATCTTCGAGTGCGACCACACCTTCGAGGGCCGCCCGATCCGGATGCGCTTCCGCTGGGACGTGACCGACCCCGACCACCCGCGCTGGGAGCAGTCCTTCTCACCCGACGGGGGCGAGACCTGGGAGGTCAACTGGCGGATGGAGTTCACCCGGGTGAGGTGACGCCGCGGAAAGATCCGGCCGGAGTGGCCAATCCACGGAAGCGGGCCATCGTGGGGGATCCCCATGAGACCCCCACCCCGCCCCTGGTTCCGATCCGCGCTTCTCTGCCTCGTCGCCGGCCTCCTCGCGGGCGCCGCGCGATCCGCGCGGGCCGACACGCCCTACACCTTCCAGCGGGGCGTCAACATCTCCCACTGGCTCTCCCAGTTCGGGGGGGCGCGCCCCTACGGCGCCGCCTGGTTTGGCGAGGCCGACGTCGAATGGATCGCCCGGCAGGGGTTCGACCACATCCGGCTGCCGGTCGACTTCCGCGTCTGCCTGGCGCCGGACGGCGGCCTCGACGCCGCCAAGGTCCGGCCGATCGAGGATGCGATCCGCTGGGCGCGGGTCCGGCACCTGGGCATCGTCCTCGACGCGCACTTCCTGCCGGGCGCGGACTTCAACTCGACCGGCGGCGACAGCCGCGTCTACACCGACCCCGCGCTCGAGAAGCAGGCCGGCGACGCCTGGCGGCTCATGGCGCGGCACTTCGCGGGCGAGGGCCCCAACCTGCGCTTCGAGATCCTGAATGAGCCGGTGGCGCCGCAGAACGAACTCCTCAACCCCTTCATGGCGCACATGCTGGCGGCCATCCGGGAAAGCAACCCCACGCGGGTGGTCTATGTCACCTCCAACAAGTGGAGCAGCTTCCATACGGTGAAGGACGTGGTGCTGCCGGCCGACCCGCACATCGCCCTCACCATCCATTTCTACGAGCCGCTGGTGTTCACCCACCAGCGGGCGCCGTGGGTCGGCTTCGACGACACCCTCCCGCCGGTGACCTTCCCGGGCGTGGTGCCGGACGTGACCGGCCACACCCGCCCGGACTACCACCAGAACTTCCACGCCGGCGACCCGATCACCGCCGCGCCGATCGAGCAGGCCTTCGAGGGCGTCTCCGCCTGGGTCGCCGCGCACGCGCCCGGGATCGAGGTTTACGTCGGCGAGTTCGGCGTCTTCAACGCCGCCGACGCCGACTCGGAGCGGCGTTGGATCGGAACGGTGCGCTCGCTCGCAAAGACCCGGGGCTGGGGCTGGGCGGTGTGGGACTACAACGACAGCTTCGGGGTGCGGCGCCCCGACGGTTCGGCCACGCCGGTCCTCGCGGGCCTATTCCCGCGCGCGGCGGAGGGAGCCAGGAACAACTGATGCGTAATTCCCCCCTTTGACGGTTCTGGGGCCCGCCTCACGCTCCGTTCACCAGCTTCAGAAAAGGTCCCACCCCGCTCGAGCAATCTTCCTGGCGGAACGAAATCGGGCGGGGTGGGATTGTGATCCCCATCAATATAACCTCCGGTTGGCGGGAGGGTTTTTCGACAGTGATCACGAAGACGGGCCGGTTCTCGACGACCGTGATATTACCGTCAATCGCGGATGGGGATAACACCCTAGGTTCACCAAGTTTTAGCAGGGTTTTAGCTAACTCTTCATAGATCCGACCTTCCGTTGCCGATTGGCCTTCGTACAACGAGCACACCTGAGCTGACAACGCTGTCGACTTCTCCCTCATCCGTCATGGTCGGATTCAAACCGGAGACGTAGAACTTAATTGCTGATCGATTCTTTCTGAAGCGGAGACCAAGCGAATTGCCGAACGACTTATCGAGCCTGCCCGAATTGGTCTTAAACAATCGCCCGTAGAACGGCGCGCAGTGAGCAAGGATGTGGATGAACATCATGAGAAGGTCGGGCTTCTCAAACTCCAAGAACCTGCGCCGTCAATCAGCAGTCAGCTTCCGACCGCTAAGGTTGGGCGACCCAAACTTTAGGGGCCTTGTCCCGATGGGTTTTGGCGAACAAGAGCATGCCTTTGGACCCGTCTCTCAGGGATATAACCGCTGGGCATGGTCAGTCCGAAACCTTCCAAGCATCGAGAGGTTATCGATTGAATTCCTCGCCCAGTCTTAAACTCTTTGGGCATGCTTTGGCCTTGAGCGAACCGGGTTATTCCCGAAGTGTTCTATGATGAAAATGGCCAGCGGCATCATCATTGGTACTTAGGAAGCCTCGGCTGCACTGGCTCGGGCTGCCCAACGCATATCTCGCTAGAAGTGTGAATGAAGCGTTTCGCGACCCGCGCTCAAGTTGAGAAATGTCATTTTATTTGTGATAACGACCAGCCCGGTCCACGTTGGGGCATGAGACTTCGCTCCGGTATCATTATTGGCACATAAGTCGATGTCCGTTAGGGGCTAGAATAAGCACTTGCGGTATTGTTCAGGTGATTTGACGTTTCGCCACCTTGATAGCGCGATTCGTCGGTAGAGCGCAGGACTTTTATCGGGCGGTCGGCGGCGGCGGCTTCGATCCTCGCCAAGGCTGACTTCGACGCTGGGATCGCGATCAAGGAGCCAGTTCCTTGGCTTGCGACAAACCGATAAGCGCGAATTTTCCGCCATCGCGACAGTTGAGATCTGCGAGGCCGGTGACGACCCTTGACCTTGCCCCGCGCCGACCTCACTTGAATCGGGATGGACGCCCCCGACGAACCCACCTTCCTCCGCGACCTGGTCAAGGCCTCGCGCCAGCGGCCGCACCTGGTCAACTGGGTCGACCGCGACGGCACCGGCCGCCACACCGCCCTGACCCCCGCGGAGGCGACGCGGGTCGCGACGATCGCGGCGCGGGAGCGGATCTCGAAGAGCGAGGTGCTGCGGCGCGCCGCCCACATCCCGGTGGGCAAATCGGCGCCCCGGTCCGGTCCGGCCGGCCCCGACGCCCCCGCCCCGCCGACTACGCCGCAAACGGCGTGACCGGCGCCGGCGCCAGCCGGGCGTAGTGCTCGAGCGCGAGGCGCCACCAGGCGGCCAGGCGCGCGCCCGGCGTCGCCCAGAGTTCCTGGTGCAGCACGTGCATGGAGTCCGCGTCCATGAGGAGCGCCATCCGCTCGCGCGCCGAAAGCGCCGCCGGGCCCTGGTGGAGCAGCGTCGCGCGCAGGCCCCCGAGGCGGAGCTCGGTCTCGGGCGGGGACTCGCCCTTGTCCCGCAGGAGCGAGACGTGCACGGCGTTCACATAGGGGTCGACCACGGCCTGCAGCAGGCCGTAGTTGGCGGCGAGGTCCGGCGCGGGGGCGGGCGCCGCGCGCCGGTGGTCGATGGCGACCGCGAACTCGCGCAGCTCCGGCAGCGGCCGCGTCTCCTCGGGGGTGAGGAAGATGCCGTGGCGGCGGAGAGCCAGGCCCGGGCCGACCGAACCGGTGAGGAGGGAGAGCGGGATCGCCAGGATGAGGCCGGCGAGGAGCGGCGACATCCAGGCTGCGAGGAGCGGGTCGATGCGGTAGACGATGACCGCCGCCACGAGCCCGATCAGGGTCTGGAAGGCGTGCGCGCGGACCGGCTCCAGCCAGGCGCCGCCGGCGCCGCGGTTCTGGGTGCCCCACGAGACCTTCTGGCCGATCAGCGTCAGCAGGATGAACCAGCTGTGGAAGAGCATGAGGACCGGCGCCAGGAGCGTGAAGACGAGGGTCTCGAGGCCGACGCCCTCCAGCAATTTCCGCCAGCCGCCGTAGGACGCGACGTCGTCGGGCCGGCCCCGCAGGTCGGCGACCGCGAGGACCTTGGCGAGGAAGAGGAGGAGGAGGGTGTAGCCGAAGAGCGCCAGGGCCTCGCCGGCATAGCTCCAGTGCAGGTAGACCGCGAACCCGGCGTCGGGCAGGCGCGCCGAGTCGTCGCCCCGCCGGGCCGCGATCACGACCGACACCACCAGGAAGGCGAGCCAGAGGGGCGACGCCAGGTAGGAGAGGATCCCGAGGATGAAGTGCACCCGGTTGACGCCGTGGAAGCCCTTCGCGATCACGAGCCGGGCGTGCTGGAGGTTGCCCTGCAGCCAGCGCCGGTCGCGCTTGGCCAGGTCGACGATGGTGGCCGGGCACTCCTCGTAGTTGCCCTCGAGCTCGGTCGCGAGCCACACCGCCCAGCCGGCGCGGCGCATGAGCGCCGCCTCGACGTAGTCGTGGGACAGGATGCGGCCGCCGAAGGGGCCGTCGCCGGGCAACTCGGGCAGCGAGCAATGCCGCATGAACGGGGCGAGCCGGATGATGGCGTTGTGGCCCCAGTAGTTGGCCTCGCCCAGCTGCCAGTAGTTGAGGCCGGCCGCCGAGACCGGGCCGTAGAGGCGGCTCGCGAACTGCTGGATCCGGGCGAGGATCGTCTCGCCGTTCGTGAGCAGCGGGACGCCCTGGATGATGCCCACCCGGCGGTTTCGCTCCATCAGCCGGACCAGCCGGAGGATGGCCGCGCCGGTCATCAGGCTGTCCGCGTCCAGGACGACCATGTAGCGGTAGAGCTTGCCCCAGCGCCGGCAGAAGTCGGCCAGGTTGCCGGCCTTCTTGTTGATGCCGACCCGGCGCCGCCGATAGAAGATGCGCCCGTTGGCGCCGAGCTCGCGGCAGAGGGCGAGCCAGGCGGCCTCCTCGGCAATCCAGCAGTTGGGATTGGTGGAGTCGCTGAGGATGAAGAAGTGGCACTGCGTCAGGCGCCCGGCGCGCTGCAGCGACTCGTAGGTCGCGCGCACCCCCTCCATCACCCGGACGACGTCCTCGTTGCAGATCGGCATGACCACCGCGGTCGGCACCGCGATGGGCTCCCCGTCGTCCGGCGGCAGGCTGCCCGAGATCCGGCAGCGGTCGCCGCCCCGGCGGCGGACCGCGAAGCCGACCATCGCCTGGGCGGCCCCGAGCGCCACCAGGAGGAAGAGCGGGACGAAGATCACCAGGTGCAGGACGTTCCAGAAGTCGAAGCCGGTGCGCCAGTGCAGGTCGGCCATGACCAGCACGGCCGGACCGGCGAGGAGCAGCAGGATCGTCAGCATGCGGTGCCGCCGGCGGGCCGCCTCCCCGGGCGCCAGCTTCGCGGGATCAAACAGGGGCGCCTCCATGGGATCAGTGGCTGGCGGCCCAGGTGACGCCGAGGGAGGCGAAAATCAGGGTCCAGGTGACCAGCGCCCGCACCGGCACCCACCTGCGCCCGGGCAGCCGGGTGTCGCCGGACTCGAAGCCGAATTCCAGCGGCTCGGGCGCCATGTTGCTGAGGCGCAGCTCGGGCCCCGGCAGCACCTGGAAGGTGGAGAGCGCCGAGCCCAGGTCCACCGGCACCGGCTGGTCGCTGAGGAAATAGTCGGCCCACCGGCCCGGCATCCCGGTGGCGATCATGGCCAGCCGGCCGTGGGCGCGGTCCCGGTCATCCGACCAGTCGATCCGGTGCCCCGCCTTGGCAAACCATTCGCCGATCCGGGCATGCGTCACCTGCAGGGCCACCGCCACCGGCTCGCCCGAGCCGTTCTCGGGCATCGAGGCCCGGGCCACGGCGATGATCTCGGACGTGACCCGGTTGAGCAGCACCGGACTGCCGATGCCATAGGCCCGGAGGTAGCTCTGCACCCGCAGGAAGGCCTCGTCCCAGGCGGGATCGGCGGGCGACAGGAACGGGTTGCTGGACTCGGCGGCGACCATGGCGTCCCCGTTAGACGCCCGATCCGGGTTAAAGTTCGGACGGGTCTGGGGGGGAAAATCAGGACCCCTGGGTCGGCACCGTCCAGCCCCCGCCCAGGGCCTTGTAGAGGGCCACCAGGTCGACCCGGAGCGCGCCCTCGCTCTGCGCCAGCGAGTCCTCGGCCTGGAAGACCGCGCGCTCCGCCTGGAGTGAGGCCGTCTGGTCGGCGAGGCCCTGCGAGTAGATTTCCGCCGTAACCTGTTGGGCCCGGCGGGCCTCGGCGACGGCCGCCACCAGCCCGGTGCGGCGGTCCTGCTCAAACTGGAGCTGCACCAGCGCATCCTCCACGTCCTTCAGCGCCTGTGCGACCGCCGTCTCGTAGGCGAGCAGGGCCTGGGCCTCGAGCTCGTTCTGGACCCGGACAGCGGCATGGAGCCGCGACCAGTCCAGGATCGGCCAGCTGATGCCCGGCGCGATCGAGAAGTACCGGCTGCTCCACTCCGGCAGCTGCCGCAGGGTGCTGCTGTCGACGCCGAGCGAGCCGGTCAGGCTGAACTGCGGGTAGAGCTGGGCGGTCGCCTCGCCGATCTGCGCCGAGGCCGCGGCGAGCTCGCGCTCGGCCCGGCGGACGTCCGGGCGCCGCCGCAGGACCTCCGAGGGGACGCCGACCGGGACCGTGGGCGGAAGCGCGGGAAGCGGCTGCGGCGCCGACAGTTCCGCGGCCAGGGCGGTCGACTCCGCGCCGAGGAGGAACGCCAGGGCGTGCTCCGCCAGGCGCTCGGAGGCGGCGAGGGGCGGCAGCACGGTCTCGTCGACCTTCAGCTGCGCCAGGTCCTGCGCCGCCTCCACCTGGTCGCCGAGGCCCTGCTCAAACTTGTCCTGGGCGATCCGCCAGGTCTGCCGCGCCGAGTCGATGTTGCGGCGGGTCACCTGCACGCGCTCCTGGGTGAGGCGCAGCTGCAGGTAGGTGGTGGCCACCTCGCCGAGGAGGGACACCTGGACGCCGTACTGGCCCTCCTGGGCGGCGGTCACCTCGGCATCGGCGGCCTCGACCGCGCGGCGGGTGCCCCCGAAGACGTCGACCTCCCAGACTGCGTCGAGGCCGGCCTGGAAGAGGTTGGTCGTGACGCCCGGGAGTCCGCCCTCGCCGAAGGGCGACTGGGGTCCGCCGGGGGGCGCCGCCGACGCTGGGGAGCCGGCCGAAGGGGACGAGCTGCTGGCGTCGCGCGGCTGCAGCCCGCGGGCTGACGACGGGGTGGAGGAGGAGCCGGACGAGGCGCCGGACTTGCCCGACGAGGCGCCCCCGCTGCTCCCCAGGAGCGCCCCCAGCGGCAGGACGACGTTCCGGCTCCCCAGGCTGCGGTTGTACCCGGCGGTGGCGTCCAGTTCCGGGAGGAGCGCCCCGGCGGCGACCGACCGCTCGGCCCGGGCCTGCCGGACCCGGGAAACGGCGGTCTTCAGGTCGCGGTTGTTGCGGAGCGCGCGCTCGACGAGCGAGTTGAGCTCGGGATCGCCGAGGACGGTCCACCAGCGGGCGAGTTCCGCCTCCGACGGCGACGGCGTCGGCCCGGCGGCCCCGGTCGCTCCCGCGGGCCGCACCTCGCCGAAGGCCGCCGGCGCGGCCGGCTTTGGGGCGTGGTAGTCCGGCCCGACCGCGCAGCCGGCGGCGGCGAGGGCCCAGAGGGCGGGAAGCGTGAGCCTAGTGCGCCGCACTTTCGCCTCCCCCGAGCTTGACGTTGCGCAGCAGGAAGGCGCACGGCACGCAGCACACCGCGAGGATCGCCAGGAAAACAAAGACATCGAGGTAGCTCAGCATGTCGGCCTGGCGCGCGAGCACCTGGCCGAAGCTGGCGGTGGCCCGGGCGCCCACCAGGTGAACCCGGGAAAACAGCGTCACCTCGCTGGCGAGCCGGGCATGGTGGTACTGCCCGCGGTTGGCCAGGATCCCGACGGCGAGCGAGATGCCGAAGCTGCCCCCGAGGTTGCGCATCGTGTTGATGAGGGCCGAGGCGTTGTTGCTCTTACCCGGGGGGAGCCCGGCGTAGGAGACGTTCGTGATCGGGACGAAGAGGAAGGGCAGCCCGACGCCCTGATACAGCCGCCCGACCGCGGCGTGGGCGAAGTTGATGTCGGTGTCGAAGCCCCGCAGGTGGTAGCAGGCGAACGCCTCGACCACGAGGCCGAAGGCGATCAGGTACTTCGGCTGGATCTTCTGCGAGAGGAAGCCGACGAGCGGCATCATGCAGAGGGTCCCCACCCCGCCGACCGTGAGCGCCAGGCCGGCCTTCAGCGCCGTGTACCCCATGATGGTCTGGAGGTACTGCGGGATGACCTGGGTCGTGCTGATGAGGATGAAGCCGGTGACGAACATGACCGCCATCGCGGAGGAGAAATTGCGGCTCTTCATCAGCGGCAGGTCGACGATCGGGTCCTCATGGTTCAGCTCCCAGTAGACGAGGGCGACGAGCGCCACCGCCGAGATGATGGCGAAGGTGAGGATGAAGTCCGACGCGAACCAGTCGTCCTCCGTCCCCTTGTCGAGGACCACCTGGAGGCAGGCGAGCCCGACCGCGACCAGGATGAAGCCGAGGAAGTCGACCTTGAGGCCGTCCTTGAGCGCGTCCTCCCGGTCCTTTTGCACCGCCGGCGGGTCCGAGAGGATGAGGTGCGAGAGGAGGAGGGAGATCAGGCAGACCGGCACGTTGATCAGGAAAATCCAGCGCCAGGAGAAGCTGTCGGTGATGAAGCCCCCGATCGTGGGACCGAGGGTCGGGGCGACGACGACCGCGATGCCGTAGAGCGCGAAGGCCTGCCCGCGCTGCGCGGGCGTGAAGGAGTCGGCCAGGATCGACTGCTCGCTAGGGGCCAGCCCGCCCCCGCCCAGCCCCTGGAGGATCCGGAAGATGATGAGCCAGGTCAGGGAGGGCGCCAGGCCGCAGAGGAGCGAGCTGCACCCGAAAACGGCGACGCAGATCATGTAGAAGCGCTTCCGCCCCACCACCCGCGACAGCCAGCCGCTGATCGGCAGGATGATGGCGTTGCTCACGAGGTAACTCGTCAGCACCCAGGTGCTCTCGTCCTGGCTGGCCGCCATGCTCCCGGCGATGTGCTGGAGCGAGACGTTGGCGATGCTCGTGTCCAGCACCTCCATGAAGGTCGCCATCGAGACAATGATCGCCACCAGCCAGGGGTTGTGGTCACCGGCCGCTGACCGTTCGAGGCCCATGGCGTCAGCGCACCGTCGCGTTGATCTCGACCGACATGCCCGGCGCCAGCCGGCGGTTCGGGTCGTCCGGGATCTGGTCGAAGAGGATCTTCACCTCCACCCGCTGGACCACCTTGACCCAGTTGCCGGTGGCGTTCTGGGCCGGGAGCGCGCTGAAGGTCTGCCCGCTCGCCGGCTCCACGCTGTCGATCTTGCCGGTCAGCTTCAGGTCCGGGTAGGCGTCGACCGTGATCTTCACCGCCTGGCCCTTCTGGATGTGGGTCAGCTGGGTCTCCTTGAGATTGGCGGTCACGTAGACGTTCCGCGGCACGACCGCCATCACCGGCGTGCCGGCGGCGACCACCGTCCCCTCGGTGGCGTTCTTGTTCGCCACCCGGCCGTCGATCCGGGCCAACACCTTGGTGTAGGAGAGCGTGATATTGGCCTGGGTGAGCTGGGAGCCGGCGCTCTGGATCCCGGCGCGGGCGGCCGTGATCTGGCTGGCCGAGTAGCCGAGCTGCGCCGCCGCCGCCGCCACGGACTTGTGGGCGGCGTTCAGCTGGGCGGCCGTGCTCGTGGCCGCGGCGACCGCGCTGTCCATCTGCTGGTCGGAGACCGCGCCGGCGTTGACGGCCTTCAGGCGCTGGTAGCGCCCCAGCTGATGGGCGGCGTCGGTGGCGTTGGCCTCCGCCGTCCCGAGGTTGGCCCGGGCCTCCTCGACCTGGGCCGCATAGACCGTCTGCTGCGCCTCGGCCTCCGCCAGCTGGGCCTGGGCCTGGGCGACCGCGGCCTGCGCCTGGTCCACCCGCGCCTGGTAGTCGGACGGGTCGAGCTCGAGGAGGAGCTGGCCGGCCTTCACGTCCTGGTTGTCGTCGACATAGACATGCTGCACCCGCCCGGACACCTGCGGGCTCACGACCTGCGGGATCCCGTCGATGTAGGCGTCGTCCGTCGTCACGTGGTCCCGCGTATGCCGCCAGATCAGGATGCCGCCAACGAGGAGGACCGCGACGGCCAGGACGAGGAGGCCGACCGGCAGCGGGCGGCGGTACCAGGCGTTGCCGGCCGGCTTCTTCTTGCCGGGTGTCCCGCCCTTTCCGTCGCCCGTGTCGTCGCCCGGCTTCGTTCCGTCCCTCGTGGCCTCATCCTTCTTGCCGACGGCCGCGCCCTGGCCCGGTCCGGAACCGGGCTCCCTCTGGAGGAAGTCCTCCGCCAAGTGGCGGAGAACCGCTGCGAGGTCCTCCGGCTTCGCCGGGGCGGCCGCGCCGCTCTTCGGCTTATCGCCGTCTGGGTCTTTTCCCTTATCCTGCGGGTGGGGGTCCTCGGAGTTCATCGGGCGAAATGCAGCGTCCGCCATAGACCACCGAAGCCTCGCCCGGTTGCCCGCCAAGTGGGTTCATTCGCTCGAGGACGAGGCACTTGTGCGGCTGCGCCCGGCGGTCGTCGACCGGAGGGGGAGGCGGACGTACCGCGAAGAATCCCCAATTCCCATGTCGTCCGAGGAGCCCCTGGGACCCTCCATCATCGGCCCGGCCCTGCAGCTTCCTTGCAAAGCCGTCAATAACCCATGAATAACCACGCCCGAGCACCTGCAGATGCGAATTGCGGCCCAATGTGCCGAATTGATGACCAAAAAGAGCCCTTGGAGTGCGCGCAAACCCGCATCTCCATGGGGGTCAAAAACGTATCAAAAACCCCCTCCAATTGCCTTAGTTTTTGACCGGCTTCCGGGTTTTGTACGCAGTATTACTCATCTGTAAGCTCATAGGCTTGTGGAACCTAACCAACCGACCAATTAATCAGCGCGTTAGGAGCAGCGGGAAAAAAATAACAGCCATCGCCGACGAAATAAAGTCCCCCAACCCGTGAATAGCACCGCCACACGAGCCCTTGGATCCTCGACCGATCGGTCGATGGACTCGGCGCGTCTGCGGGTGCGGGTCAAGCGGGCTTTGACGATCCAGCGGGACGCCGAGGAACTCTATCAGTTCTGGCTCGACACGATTTCTCCCCACGAGCCTTCGGCGGACCAGGCGGCTCAGGTTTCCGAGGCCGTGGTCGAGAAGACAATTCCCGGCCAGCTCATTTCCTGGACGATCCCGGACCCCGAGAACGGTCCCCACACCGGCACGGTCCGCTTTGAGCCGGCGGTGGGCAACCTCGGCACCGAGGTCTCGGTCCAGCTCGAATACTTTTCCCCCGGCGGCAAGCTGGCCGACGCCCGCGTCAAGTTCAGCAGCCGCGAGGCGGCCGACCGCGTGGTCGAAGCCCTCTGCAGCCTGAAGACCGTGATGGAGACCGAGGAGATCGCCCCGGTGGCCGCCGCCCCGGAGAAGGTGCCGCAGCTGAAGTCCGACCCGCTGGTGACCGGCATCAAGCTGCGCCTGAACCGCATCGAGGCCCCCATTGCCAACATGATGGAGGACATGCTCCCCCAGTGGATGGGCGGGTCCTCGACGGCGGTCAAACCGTAAGCCTCGCCGCCCCGGCCGCTTACGCCGCCGGGAAGCGCAACTGAAAGGCCGCCCCGCCGCTGGCCGACGCCGCCACCGAAGCCGTGCCCCCGTGGGCCTCGGCCACGGCCCGAACCAAGGTAAGCCCCAGGCCGAGGCCCCGCTGGGACCGGCTGGCGTCGCCCCGGTAGAGCCGGCGCCAGATCGCCGGCCGCTCGGCCTCCGGCACCCCCGGCCCGCTGTCCGACACCGTGACCGTGACGGCCGTGGGCGTGGCCGCGGTCGCCACCACCACCTCGCCGTGCTCGGGCGTGTACTTGAGGGCGTTGTCGACCAGGTTGGAGAGGGCCTGGCCGATCCGGATCCGGTCGCCCTGCATGGGGGCGGTGGGGGGCAGCTCGAGGCGCAGGCGGATGTCCTTCTGCTCGGCGACCTCCCGGTAGAGGTCGGCGGCGCGCCGGGCCAGGGCGCTCATGTCCATGGGCTCCCGGCGAAGGCTGAGGACCCCGGCCTCGGCCGCCGAGACATCGAGGAGGGTCTCCAGGAGGTGCAGGACATGATCCGACTCGTCCACGCAGGCCGCCAGGGCCGAGCGCGCCTCGGCCGGGTCGCCCCCGTCGCTCAGGGCAAGTTCCGCGGTGCCCCGGAGCCGGGTCAGCGGGGTCCGCAGGTCGTGGGCGAGGTTGTCCAGCGTCTCCCGGAGCACGCGCACGTGCGTGGCATTCCGGTCGAGGAGGGCATTCAGCTGGCGGACGAGGACCGCCAGCTCGCCGCTGCCCGCCGGAGCCGGGATCCGGGCCGTGAAGTCGTCCTGCTCGATGATCCGCCGGGCGGTGGCGGCCACCTGCCGCAGGGGCCGGGTGGCCCGCCAGGCGAGCAGCGTGGCGGCGGCCAGGGAGAGGACGAGGGCGGTCGCCCCGACCGCCGCGAAGGCCGTCCGCAGCGGGGCGAGGAGCACGGCCCGGCTGTCGGTGCTCCGCGCCACCTGGATCAGGCGGCCGTCCGAAAGCACGCGCGACGCCACCGCCAGGTCGCGGGCGGCGTCCCGGGGAATCCGCACCGAGTGGATCTCCTGCGTCCGCCAGCCGCCCCAGCCGTCCGGCACCAGCCGGCGCTCCTCCTCGGGCGCCACCCAGTCCGCCGGCACCGTGGCAAACACCGTGACCCCGTCGGGACCGAGGAGCCGGACAAAGAGCGAACGCACTTCCGGGGAGGAGTCGGCGCTGATCCGCGCCCGCAGGAGGAACGCGCCACCCTGCTCGTAGGCCGCGGCGTAGGCCTCGGCCCGCTGCTCGACCGCGGCCCGGTCGCGGCGCTCGAGCGACCGCGCCAGGGTGTAGTAGAGGAGGCCGAAGAGGAGGCACGCCCCGGCGGCAAAGGCCGCAGTGTAGAGGGCGGCCAGCCGGATCGCCAGCGACTTCCGGAACTCGCTAAGCATGGGGACGGAACAGGTAGCCAACCCCCCGGAGGGTCTCGATCCGCGAATGGTCGGGGTCGACCTTGGCGCGGAGGCGGTGCATCACGACATCGACGACGTTGGTCTGCGGGTCGAAGCCGTAGTCCCAGACGTTTTCCAGGATCTTGGTCTTGCTGACCGGGTGGCCGGCGTGCCGGAGCAGGAAGGCGAGCAGCGAAAACTCGCGGGGCTGGAGCTCGACGGGCGTCCCGGCCCGGGTCACCTCCCGCGTCACGAGGTCGAGCGTGACATCGCCCGCGGACAGGCGGGTGGACTCCGGGGCATGGGTGGCGCGCCGGACCAGCGCCTGGATCCGGGCCAGGAGCTCGGAGAACGCGAAGGGCTTGGTCAGGTAGTCGTCCCCCCCGCTTTCCAGGCCCTTCACCCGGTCCTCGACCGCGCTGCGGGCGCTGAGGAAAAGGACCGGCGTCTGCCGGCGCCCGGCGCGCAGGCGGCGGACCAGGCTCAGGCCGTCCAGGCCCGGGAGCATGACGTCGACCACCGCCGCATCATAGCCCGTCGTCTCGGCCAGGGCCAGGCCGGTGTCGCCTTCCCGGGCGTGGTCCACCGCGTAGCCGGCCTGCTTCAGGCCCTGGGTGACGAACGACGCGATCTTGGCGTCGTCTTCGACTACGAGGATGCGCATGGCAGCACGGTGGACCAACGGCGGGGGGTTGAAAAGGAGCGAGTCGGAAGCAAGAAAAAGGCACCGGGCCGTCCCCCGGCCCGGTGCCCCCAACACCAAACAACACCTAACTGCCTCAGCTGGGGCCGTCAGGGAGCGCCGTCCGGGACGGTGTCACCCGTCTCGTCGACGACCACGTAGACCGTGTTCCCGTGCGACCAGAGCTTAAGGAGAGTCTTCTTGCCGGTGGCGGACGCGCTCAGGTCGACCGCCGCCTTGGCGGAGTTCACCGGGTGGCGGTCCAGCTCGAGGATGACGTCACCCTCGCGGAGGCCGGCGCGGGCCGCCGCCGAACTCGGGTCGACGCCCGTGATCATGGCGCCCTGGAGGCGATCCGGGAACTCGAGCTCGCGCCGGGTGTTGCCATCGATGTCGCCGACGGCGACGCCGTTGAGGACACCCTGGTCGGAGGCGGGGGCCGCCTCGTCCCCGGCCTCGCGCTCGGAGGCCGGCTTCACCGCCGTGACGACCGAGACATGCCGGGTCGCGCCCTCATGCAGGACGTCGAGGGCCAGGCTGGCGCCCGGCGCCGTCTCGCCGACCGCCAGGCTCAGGCGCCCGGAGGAGTCGATCGGCTGGCCGTCCACCGCGGTGATGACGTCGCCGCTCTTCAGGCCCGCCTTGGCGGCGGGGCTGTCCGGCTGCACGTCGGAGATCAGGGCGCCGCCGTGGGCGCTGAGCCCGAAGGAGTCCGCGAGGCCCGGGGTCAGGTCCTGGATGCCGACGCCGATGTAGCCGCGCACCACCTTGCCGTGGGCGACCAGGTTCTCGGCGACGTTGCCGACGAGGTCGGACGGGACCGCGAGGCCGACGCCCTGGAAGCCGCCGCTGCGGGAAAGGATGGCGGTGTTCATGCCGACCAGCCGGCCCTCGACGTCGACGAGCGCGCCGCCGGAGTTGCCGGGGTTGATCGCGGCGTCGGTCTGGATGAAGTCCTCATACTTGAGGCCGAGGCCGGCCCGGCGCCCGGTGGCGCTCACGATCCCGGTGGTGACGGTCTCGCCGATGCCGAAGGGGTTGCCGATCGCCAGCACGCGGTCGCCGACCTCGACGTTGCGGCTCGGGGCGAAGATGATCGCCGGCAGGTCCTTGGCGTTCACCTTGATGACGGCGACGTCCGTCTGCGGGTCGCGACCCACCACGCGCGCCGGGAATTCCCGGCCGTCGGAGAGGGTGACGGTCACGTTCTTGGCGCCCTCGACCACGTGGTTGTTCGTGACGATGTAGCCGTCCTTGCTGATGATGACGCCGGAGCCGAGGCCGCCCTCGGGCGTCTCGGGTGCCTGCTTGAAATGCTGGCCGAAGAACTGCCGCAGGGCCGGGTCGTTCATCCCCGGGAGCGGGCTGCTGCCGTCCCCCTGGAAGGAGGTCTGGCTCGGCTTGATGAGCACGGTCACCTTGACGACGGAGGGGGCGACCCGCTTTACGACCCCGGAGTAGCTGGCGGTTTCCAGGGCGCCGCGGTTCACGGCGCTCGGATCCTTCTGCAGGTCGATCAGGTTCTTGGGGGCGGAGGCGGTCTGGACCGCGGCGATGAGGCCGGTGGCGGCGAGGGCGAAGGCGCCGGCCAGGGCGGCGCGTCTCAGGTTCTGGCGGGAGGAATGGTTCATAAAAGTTGCGCCATGATCGCACACGTTCCTTTCCCCTTCCTTTCCGGGAGATTACAGAATGGTAAGGCGGCCGAAAATATTCTCCGCCCCCCTTCATTTCGGTTCAGGAGGATTGCACCAGTGCCGATATGGTATTTGTTTTCCCTTGAACCCAAACGGGTTAATCACTCATGACCGCTCTGTTGTGGCAGATTGCCCCCTGGGTGCTGGCCCTCGCCGGCGCCATATGGGTCCTGTGGCTCCGCCGGAGGCATGAGCGCGCCCTGGCGTCGAGCAACCTGCTGCTCCAGCGCGTGCTGCAGGCCGTCGAAAGCGCCTCCGATGCCATCGGGATCGGGGACTTCGAGGGCAACTCGACCTACCATAACCGCGCCCATGTGGCGCTCTTCGGCTACACCGTCGAGGAATTGAACGCCGTGCCGGGCCGCGGCGTCCTCTTCGCCGACCACGATGCCGCCACGGAGATCATGGAGACGCTCCGGGAGGGCCGGTCCTGGTCGGGGGAGGCCAACGTCGTCACCAAGGCGGGCCGGAAGCTTCCGGCCTTCGTGCGGGCCGACATCATTCGCGACCCCCAGGGGGTGCCGGTGGGGATCTTCGGCATCTTCCGCGACATCACCCGCGAGCGCCAGCTGGCCGACGAGGCCGCCCGCGCCAACAAGCTCGACTCCCTCGGCATGATGGCCGGGGGCATCGCGCACGACTTCAACAACCTCGTGGCCGTGATGCTCTGCGAGGTGTCGCTGGCGCAGATGGAACCGGGGCTGACGCCCACGGTGTCGGCCAGCCTCGCCGAGATCAAGAAGGTGACCGTGCGCGCCCAGGACATGACGGCCCGGCTCAAGGCCTTCGCCAAGGGCGAGAGCCCGGCGAAGGAGCCGGTGGCGCTCCCGCGGCTGGTCCGCGAGGCCGTGGAAGGCGCCACCCGCGGCACCCAGGTCCGGCCGCAGTTCGAGCTGCCGGCGGAACTGCCGCAGGTGCTGGCGGACGAGACCCAGCTCTTCCAGGTGATCCACAACCTGGCGCTGAATGCCGTCCAGGTGATGCCCCTCGGCGGGGCGATCATCGTCACCGGGGCCCGGCTCGGGAAGGAGCGGATCCGCGAGGTCGGCCTCGCCCCCGGCACCTGGGTCGGCATCAGCCTCGCGGACACGGGAGGTGGGATCTCGGCGGAGAACCTCGAGCACCTCTTCGAGCCCTTCTTCACCACCAAGGCGACCGGCACCGGCCTGGGGCTCGCGACCGGCTACAACACCATCAAGAAGCACGGCGGACTCATCAAGGTGGAGTCGACGGTGGGCTTCGGCACCACTTTCCAGGTCATCCTGCCCGCCGCGGAGAAGCCGGCCGGCTCCCGCCCGGCCGCCGCCGCCCCGGTCGCCACCGTCAGCGGCTGAGGAAGAGCGTCGCCCGGTTCACGATCACCGGCGGCACCACCATCTTCCAGGTCCCCGCATCGTCGTGGAACTGGACGGTGCTCTGGTGGACCACGTCGTCGTCGGTGTGCTGCCACTGGGTCTGGAGCGTCGCGTCGCCCGGCCCCTGGTCGGTCTCGCCCAGCACCTGCATGCCGCCGACCGGGTGCGGGCTGCCCGCGAGCGCGAACGCCAGCAGGTCCTCCGGCGTCGGGTACTGGCTCTGGACCTCCGCCGGGAGCGTCGGCCGGAGGGCCTCGAGTTTCGCCTTCTCGTCGTCGGACAGGAGGAGCGTGCCGGCCTCGAGCGCGACGTCGCCGGTGCGGGCCGCCCACAGCTGGGTGGCAAAGGCCGCCCGGGCGTTCGCCTGGCCGGCGTTGCCGAGCGACTCGACGGCAATGAGGCCGGCGGCGAGCGGCACCGCGGCCCGTCCGCCCTGGGCCGGGGCCGGGGCCGGGGCGATT
>Ga0302314_10001976_pt1 | contig 38354 bp, 32 predicted proteins | sample III_Palsa_N2_3_FD_200533 | JGI IMG/M metagenome (GOLD analysis project Ga0302314, IMG submission 200533) | Peat permafrost microbial communities from Stordalen Mire near Abisko, Sweden - III_Palsa_N2_3 | ecosystem: Environmental > Terrestrial > Soil > Palsa > Peat permafrost | place: Sweden...
GGCGCTTGTAGGAGTTGGTGGTGGAGTTGGCGAAGGCGTTGATGGCCTTGGCGTGCTTGATGATCCCGCCGATGTAATAGAGGCAGGTCTGGGAGAGGCCGGCGTATTTGTCGCCGGCGAAGAGGGGTTTTCCCTTGGCCCAGATGGACTGGTGGACGTGCATGCCAGAGCCGTTGTCGCCGAACATGGGCTTGGCCATGAAGGTGGCGGTCTTGCCGTAGGCGGCGGCCACGTTGTGGATGACGTATTTGTAGAGCTGCAGGCGGTCGGCCATGGTCAGGAGGTCGGAGAACTTCAGGCCCAGCTCATGCTGCGCAGGGGCGACCTCGTGGTGGTGCTTCTCCGGCTCCATGCCCAGTTCGCCCATGACCGCCAGCATCTCGCCGCGCAGGTCCTGGGCGGAGTCCACCGGGTTCACCGGGAAGTAGCCGCCCTTGGGGCCGGGCCGGTGGCCGAGGTTGCCTTCCTCATAGGCCTTGCCGGTGTTGGCCGGCAGCTCCACCGAATCGAACGAATAGCGCGTGTCGTGCGCCGCCGTCGCCCACCGGACGTCATCGAAGATGAAGAACTCCGCCTCCGGCCCGAAATAGACCGTGTCGCCCACCCCCGAGGCCTTCACATGGGTCAGCGCCTTGCGCGCCATTCCCCGAGGATCGCGGTTGTACGGCTCATTGGTGTCCGGGTTCAGCACATCGCAGAACAGGGTCAGCGTCGTCTGCTGATAAAACGGATCAATCGCCGCCGTCGACAAATCCGGCCGCAGCTTCATGTCCGACTCGTTGATCGCCTTCCAGCCCGCAATCGACGAGCCGTCGAACATCGTCCCGTCGGTCAGAAAATCCTCGTCCGCCATCGCCACATCAAACGTCACATGCTGCAGCTTCCCACGCATGTCCGTGAACCTTAAGTCCACGTACCCAACCTCCTTCTCCTTGATCAGAGCAGTTATCTCAGCGGCCGTGGTCATCGTCGTCATCATCCTTGGATTGAAATCATCAGGTGTGAGGCGGGGGCGGCGTCCGGCCGCCCCCTTTGAGCCCCGGTTCAGGTTTCGTGCAGAGCTTCACCATGGATGGCCATGTCGAGGCCTTCCTGTTCGTCTTCCTCGCTGACCCGCAGGCCGGTGGTGTACTTGCACACCATCAGGATCAGGAAGGTCACCACACCCGACCAGAGGATGGTGCCGATGCAGCCGTAGAACTGGGTAAGGGCGCTGTGCACCTTGCCGGCCGAATTGATCGTCGCGTCGGCGAAGACGCCAGTCAGGATGGCGCCGATGAAGCCGCCGACGCCGTGAACGCCGAAGGCGTCCAGGCTGTCGTCGTACTTGAAGGTGCGCTTCAGGAACACCGCCGCCAGGTAGCAGCCGACGCCAGCGGCGATGCCGATGATGAAGGCGCCGTTGGGGTTCACGAAACCCGAAGCCGGCGTCACCGCCACGAGGCCCGCGACGGCCCCTGAGGCCATGCCGAGCATCGTCGGCTTCTTGGACACCACCCACTCGGCGACCATCCAGGCGAGAGCAGCCGCGGCGGTGGCGATCTGAGTGTTGGCCATGGCCGCGCCGGCGAGGGCGTTGGCCGTGGTCGCCGAGCCGGCGTTGAAGCCGAACCAGCCAACCCACAGAAGGCTGGCGCCGATCATCGTATAGACGAGGTTGTTGGGGGCCATGTTGTCGTGGCCCAGACCCTTACGCTTGCCGAGCACCAGGGCGCAGACGAGGCCTGCGACCCCGGCGTTGATGTGCACCACCGTGCCGCCGGCGAAGTCGAGCACGCCGATCTTGGCGCCCAGGAAGCCGCCGCCCCACACCCAGTGAGCGATGGGCGCATAGACGAAGATCGACCACAGGGTCATGAACAGCAGCAGGGCGGAGAACTTCATGCGCTCCGCGAACGCCCCGCAGATGAGCGCCGGGGTGATGATCGCGAAGGTCATCTGGAACATCATGTAGACGTATTCAGGGATGGTCACGGTCGAGCCGGCGATGGTGTACGCCTTGTCCATCGTGATCTGCTTCAGCATCACATTGCCGAAGCCGCCCCAATACTGATTCTGGCCCGCGTCGGGATTTGTCCCGAAGGCGATGGAATAGCTGCACACGTACCAGACGATGGTCACCACGCAGGTGATGGCGAAGGACTGCGCCACCGTGGCGATGACGTTCTTGCGCCGCACCATGCCCCCGTAGAACAGGGCGAGGCCGGGGATGGTCATCAACAGCACCAAGGCCACCGAGGACAACATCCAGGCCGTATCGCCGCTGTTGGGGTTGGCGTTGTAGTTGGTCACCGGCGCCGCGGGCGCGGCCGCGGCGGGCGCCGGGCTCGCCGCGGGGGTGGCCGTGTTGGTCGCCGCCGCGGCGGCCGTGTTGGTCGCCGTCGTGTTCGACTGCGCCATGACGGGGGGCGCCACGGCGACCGTGGCCAGCATCGCCAGAGCCGCCCCCGCGGCTATGGCGTTCTTGATGTCCTTCAAGACTGCGAAACGACGCTTCATGCCAGGTGATCCTGTTCCTTGGGGTTCTTCTTGGATGGGTGTGATCAGAGGGCCGTTAGGCCGGTCTCGCCGGTGCGGATGCGCACGGCTTCCTCAACCGGCAGGACAAAGATCTTGCCGTCGCCGATCTTGTCGGAGGACGCGGCGCCCTTGATGGCGTCGATCGCCTTGGCCACCAGTTCATCTTGGACGACCGCCTCGATGCGTATCTTCGGCAGAAACGTCGCTTTGTATTCGGCCCCCCGATAGATCTCGGTGTGGCCCTTTTGCCGCCCGTGGCCGTGAGCCTCGGTGACCGTCATGCCCTCGACGCCCGCCGCCACCAGAGCGTCTCGGACATCATCGATCTTGAATGGCTTGATTACCGCTATGACCATCTTCATTGGCAGCCTCGTCTGTCCCTCGCCGCAAAACGCGAGAGACCGATGTGACAGCCTGGCCGCTTGGATTGGCCGCCCGTGCCCGGCGCGGGGTGAAATTGTGCAATTCGCCCAATTGCTCGGCGGAACGTCGGCGGCCGGCGCCTAGAAATTAGTCATGGCGAGGCGATGGCCTGCGTCCAACCCTTTCACAGGCCCTCGCGGGGAGGGCATAGTGCGCCCGGTCACCCATGCCGAAAGCGCAACCCGACTTGCCCCTGGATCACGCACCCGCCACGCACCTGGATTCCGTGGAGAGCATCACCGCCGGTCTGGCCGAGGTGGGCTACATCGCGTCACGCCGCATCGCCACCGCGCTCTACATGGCGGCGCACCTCCAGAAGCCCATTTTGGTCGAAGGCGTGGCCGGGGTGGGCAAGACTGAGTTGGCGCTCTCCACGGCGCGGTTGCTCGGCCTGCCGCTGATCCGCCTGCAGTGTTACGAGGGCCTGGACGAGTCGCGCGCGCTCTATGAGTGGAAGTACGGCAAACAGCTCCTCTACACGCAGATTCTCAGGGACCACCTGGGCCCTGCGCTGGGCGACGCGCCCGATCTCGCCTCGGCGATGGAGCGCCTGGAGGGCGCCGGCGACCTGTTCTTCTCCGAGCGGTTCCTAGAGCCCCGGCCGTTGCTCCAGGCGCTGAGAACCGAAGGCGGCGCTGTGCTGCTCATCGACGAGATCGACAAGAGCGACGAGGCATTCGAGGCCTTCCTGCTCGAGATGCTCTCGGCCTTTCAGGTGTCCATCCCGGAGATCGGGGTGATCAAGGCGATCACGCCGCCCATGGTGTTTCTCACTTCCAACAACGCACGCGACCTGGGCGACGCCTTGAAGCGGCGCTGCCTGCACCTGCATATTCCGTTGCCCGACCAGAAGCTCGAGGAGCGGATCGTGGCCGCCCGCGTGCCGGGATTGGACGGGCGCCTGCGCATCGGGCTGGTGACTTTCGTCCAGAACCTGCGCCGCCTCGACCTGCGCAAGCTGCCCTCGATCTCGGAGACAGTGGACTGGGCCCGGGCGCTGGTTCTGCTCCAGGCCCGAGCCCTCGATCCCGCGCTGGTGCGGGAGACGCTGAACGTGCTCCTGAAATTCGAGCAGGACGTCGTGGCCGTCGAGGGGAAGCTGGGCGAACTGCTGCGGTCCGATGGCGACCGCCCAGTCTGAGCCGGCCTCGCGGGTCCTGGAGGACTTCATCCGCGCGCTCCGCGCCAGTGAGGTGCGAGTTTCTCCGGCGGAGGCCATCGACGCCCACCGGGCGTTGGCGGAGGTCGGCTTCTCCGACCGGGCGTTGCTCAAGGACGCCCTGGCGGTGACGCTCGCTAAGGACGCGGAGGAGGTTCGGCGTCTCGACCTCTGCTTCGACACCTTCTTCGCCAGGCGGGCGCTCGGAGGTAGCGAAACGGCGGCCCCGAAGGGCGCGGACCTAGAGGAAATGATCGCCGCCGACGATCGGGCGGCTCTGGCTCAAGCGATGGAGACGGCCGCGGGCCGCGCCGGCGCCGCCGGCATTCAGCTTTCCACCCAGCGCGGGCTTCTCGCCCGCCGGACGCTGGACGAGATGGGCCTCCGCGGCCTTGAGACGCGAATCGCCAAGCTGGCCGAATCCGATGCCGCCGCTGATCGTGCCCTGGCCGAACGGCTTTCGGAGGCGCGCACGGCTCTGTTCGCGCAAGCCGCCGAGTTCGTTGATCGGCAGGCGCGGCTCTACGCCGGCGAGACCGGCCGGTGGCTCCGGGACCGCATCCTGGCGACCCAGGCCTTCACCGCCGTCGCCGATGAGGATCTCCGGGCCATGGAGGCCCTGACCCGGCGCATGGCCAAGCGTCTCGCTCAGCGCTACGCCCGCCGCCGCCACCGCGCCAGGGTCGGAAAGCTGGATGTCCGCCATACCCTCCGCCGCAGCCTCGCTCATGATGGCGTTCCGTTCGATCTGGCCTGGAAGCGCCAGAAAATCGAACAGCCCCAGATCGTCGTCGTCTGCGATGTCTCGCGGTCGGTGGCCGCGGCGGCCCAGTTCCTGCTGCTGTTTCTCTACAGCCTCAAGGAGGTGGTGAAGCGGCTGGACGCCTTCGCCTTTTCCGACCGGTTGGTCGGAGTGAATGACCTGTTGGACGATGAGAAAGTGGACGACGCCATCACCCTCATTCTGGAGCGGATCGGCTTTCGCCCGACGGACTATGGGCGGGCGCTCGAAGACTTGTTCGACCAGCACGGCGCGCGCCTCGACCGGCGCACCACCGTCATCATCCTGGGCGATGGCCGCTCCAACCACGCCGAGCCGCGCCTCGATCTGATGCGCCGCCTGAGCGAACAGACCCGCTCGGTCATCTGGCTCAATCCCGAACCCACGACCTATTGGGGCCAGGGCGACTCGAAAATGGACGCCTACGCCCGCTTTTGCCGGGTGGCCAAGACCTGCAACACCCTGGAAGGGCTGGAGCGCATCGTCGAGGACGTGCTGCGCACCTATCTTCCGAGATAGACGAAGTGAATCAGGGTTAGACTGCGCTGATGACCGAGATCGAGACCGAGGGTAACGCCCAGCCCTATAGCGTTTCCGAGCTGGCGTTCGCGCTTAAGCGCACCATCGAGGACGCCTATGGGTTCGTGCGCCTGCGTGGCGAACTCTCCAAGGTCACCTTCCACGGCAATGGCCACATCTATCTGGACCTCAAGGACGAGCGCGCCTCCATCGCTGGGGTGGTCTGGCGCGGCCAGGCGAAGTCGCTGGCGGTGCGCCCGGAGACCGGTCTGGAGGTAATCGTGACCGGTAAGGTCACCACCTACCCGGGTCGTTCCCAGTATCAGATCATCATCGAGACCATGGAGCCGGCGGGGGTCGGCGCCCTGCTCGCCCAACTCGAACGGCTGAAGGCCAAGCTGGCCGCCGAGGGTCTGTTCGCGCCCGAGCAGAAGCGCGCCCTGCCGGCCACGCCAGCTATCATCGGCGTGATCACCAGCCCGACCGGCGCCGTCATCCGCGACATCCTCCACCGCATCGCCGACCGCTGGCCCTGCCGGGTGATCGTCTGGCCGGTGGTAGTGCAGGGCGATCAGGCGGCGGCGCAGGTGCGGGCCGCCATCGAAGGCTTCAGTGCGCTGGCGCCCGGCGGGGCGATCCCCAGGCCTGACCTCATCATCGTCGCTCGTGGCGGCGGCTCGGTGGAGGATCTGTGGCCGTTCAACGATGAGGCGCTCGCCCGGGCGGCGGCGGCCTCATCCATCCCGCTGATTTCAGCCGTGGGCCACGAGACCGACACCACCCTCATCGATTTCGTCTCGGATAGGCGCGCGCCCACTCCCACGGCGGCCGCGGAGCTGGCGACGCCCGTCCTCGCCGATCTCGCGGCGACGCTCATGGGCCACGGCCGGCGGCTCGCGCGGGGAGGATCCCAGGCCATCGAGATCCGGCGCACGCGGCTCTCCGCCGCGGCGCGAGGGCTCCCCAGGCCTACGGACCTGATGGCCATCGCCAGCCAGTCCCTGGATCTGGCCGCATCCCGCCTGGCCGCCGCCTTGCAGCGCAATGTCGACCGTCACCGTCACGACCTCGTCGTGGCCGCTGCGGCGCTCAGGCCGCGCCTGCTGGCCGCCGCGGTGGAGGTGAAGTCGCGGCAGATCTCCCAGACCGGCGGGCGGCTCGGCCCGTCGATCACCCGTCGCCTGAGCTCCCTCAACGACCGGCTTACCGGAACTGGCAAGCTGCTCGTCTCGCTTGAGCCCAAGGCGCCCCTGAAGCGGGGCTTCGTGCTGATCAGAGGCGCCGACGGGCGACTCGCCTCGCGCGCCGCCCAGCTCGAGTCAGGCGCCGCTATCGATCTCGAATTCGCCGACGGTCATCTGGGCGCGCGAGTCGACGGAGAGGTCCCTTTTGCGCTAAGTCCGCCGCCATGAACGCCCACGACAAAGACTTCGCAGGCCCGGGTGAACCGCCCGCGGTGGTCAGCTACGGCGACGGCGAATTCACCGTGGTCCGTCAGGGCCGCTACGTTGTCTGCGCGGTCAGCGGCCGCCGCATTCCCCTCGAAGCCCTGCGCTACTGGAACCCTATCAACCAGGAAGCCTACGCCGGTCCGGCCGAGGCTCTGGCCCGTTGGAAAGAGCTCAATCCCTGACGGGCGTCCATGCAAGCCGCGGCTTGCGCGCGGCCAGCGTCTCGTCGAGCCTCCGGAGAGGCGCGTGGTAGGGCGCGCCCTTGAAGCGCTCGATATCCCGTTCCCTCACAGCGTCGCCGAGACGTAGCACTGCGTCGCAGAACCGGTCGAGTTCGCGCCGGGACTCGGTCTCGGTGGGTTCGATCAGCATCGCCCCATGCGCCACCAGCGGGAAATACATGGTCATGGGATGGAAGCCCTCGTCGATCAGGGCTTTGGCGAAGTCGAGGGTGGTGACGCCGCTGTCGTCCAGCCAAGTGTCGTCGAACAGCGCCTCGTGCATGCACGGGCCTTCGGGGTAGGCGACGCTCAAGGTCCCGCCGAGCCTTGCCTTGACGTAGTTGGCGTTGAGGACCGCGTCCTCGGCCACCTGGCGCAGGCCGTCGGCGCCGTGGCTCATCATATAGGCCAGGGCGCGCACATACATGCCCATCTGGCCGTGAAAGGCGCACATGCGGCCGAGCGCGGCGCTGGCCTCGCCTTCGGCGTGCTCCTCCAGTTGGAAGCCTTCCGACGTGTGACGCAGCCACGGCGTCGGCGCGTAAGCGGCCAGGGCCTCGCTCAGAACCACGGGTCCGGCCCCCGGTCCGCCGCCGCCATGCGGGGTTGAGAAGGTCTTATGCAGGTTGATGTGCATGGCGTCGACACCCAGGTCGCCCGGCCGCACGCGTCCAACGATGGCGTTGAAGTTGGCTCCGTCGCAGTAGAAATAGGCGCCGGCGGCGTGGGTCAGGCGGGCGATCTCGATGACGTCGCGCTCAAACAGGCCGCAGGTGTTGGGATTGGTCACCATCACCGCGGCGACGTCGTCGTGCAACTTGGCGGCCAGGTCGGCGAGGTCCACCCGCCCATCGGCGGTCTGGGCAATCTCCACCACGCCATAGCCGGCCAGGGCCGCGGTAGCCGGATTGGTGCCGTGGGCGGAGGTCGGGACCAGCACCGTCTTGCGCGCATCGCCCCGGGCCTCGTGCGCCGCGCGGATGGCCAGCAGGCCGCACAGCTCACCGTGCGCTCCGGCCTTGGGCGAAAGCGCCACCGCCGGCATGCCGGTCAAGGTCTTCAGCCAGTGGGCCAGCTCGTCCATCAGGGCCAGCGCCCCCTGGACGGTGGACATGGGCTGCAGCGGATGCAGGTCGGCGAAGCCCGCCAGGCGCGCCATCTTCTCGTCCAGGCGAGGGTTATGCTTCATGGTGCACGAACCCAGCGGATAGATCGCCAGGTCGATGGCGTGGTTCTTCTGGCTGAGGCGCACATAGTGGCGCACCGCCTCCGGTTCCGAGAGACCGGGCAGGCGCAGCGGCTTGGCGCGGGTGAGCCCGGCGAGATCGTCCAAGGGTTCGGCTTCGTCCGGCAGATCGACTCCCGATTTGTCCCAGCCCCCAAGTTCGAAGATCAGCGGCTCATACTGGACGAGGCCGTGGGTGGTGGCCGCGGCGCCGTCGCTCTCCGGCCGGGTGGGGCGTCCAACGCTGGCGAGGCTCATTGCGCGATCTCCAGCGTCAGGGCCTCGGCGAAGGCGGAGATGTCCTCGTCCGTGGTCGTTTCGGTGGCGCACACCAGGAGGACGTCATCCATGCCGGCGGACGGATCGACGCGGCTGAACGGCACGCCGGCCAGGATGTCCCTGACGGCCAGCGCTTCGACGACGCCCCTGGCGTCCTTCGGCAGGCGGACAGCGAATTCGTTGAAGAAGCGCGGCGTCAGAACCTCTACGCCGGCCACCGCCCTCAGGGCGTCCCGCAGACGCCGGGCGCGGGCGTGGTTGATCCTGGCTAGCTTGGCGAGGCCCGTCCCACCCAGCAGCGACATGTGGATGGTGAACGCCAGGGCGCACAGGCCAGAGTTGGTGCAGATGTTGGACGTGGCCTTGTCCCGGCGGATGTGCTGCTCGCGCGTGGAGAGGGTGAGGACAAAGCCGCGCTCGCCCGCGGCGTCCACGGTCTCGCCGCAGAGCCTTCCCGGCATCTGCCGGGTCAGCGGCTCGCGGCAGGCGAAGAGGCCCACATAGGGCCCACCGAAACTGAGGGCGTTGCCGATCGAGGCCCCTTCGGCGACGGCGATATCCGCGCCCATTTCGCCGGGTGATTTCAGGAGGCCAAAGGCCACGGCCTCGGTTGTGACGACGATGGTCAACGCCCCGGCGGCGCGCGCGGCCTCGGCGATCCGGGTGACGTCGGTGACGGTTCCGAACACATTGGGCGTCTGGACGACGACACAGGCGGTGTCGCCGTCGATCGCCGCCAGCACCGCGTCCTCGCCATCGATGGCGGCAGGCAGGCGCACAGTCTCGATGCCCGCCGAATGGGCCAGGGTGTGGGCCGCCTCGTCATAGTGTGGATGCACGCCGCCCGAGAGAATGGCGCGCTTCCGACGCGTGACGCGGGCGGCCATCATCACCGCCTCGGCGCAGGCGGTGGAACCGTCATACATGGAGGCGTTAGCTACCGGCAGTCCTGTGAGCGCCGCCACCTGGGTCTGGAATTCAAACAGTGTCTGCAGCGTGCCCTGGGCGATCTCGGGCTGGTAGGGCGTGTAGCTGGTCAGGAACTCCGAGCGCTGGATCAGGTGGTCCACGCTCGCCGGCACGTGGTGGCGATAGGCGCCCGCCCCGCAGAAGAACGGCCCCGCTCCCGCGGCTCGGTTGCGCGCGGCCAGAGCCGAGAGCTTGCGCTCCACGGCCAACTCGCCCGCGTGCATCGGCAGGTCGAGCGGCCCGGCTTGCCTCGCCGAAGCGGGCACGTCGCAAAACAGCGCGTCGATGTCCGCCGCGCCGATCACGGCCAGCATGTCTTCCCGGTCGCCGGGCGTGAGGGGCAGATACCGCATCGGAGGGTCTGGCCTAGAGCGTCTGCAGGAAGGTTTCGTAGGCCGCGCGGTCCATCAGGCCGTCGACTTCCTTGGCGTCGGCGACCTTGACCTTGACGAACCAGCCGGCGCCTTCGGGCTGATCGTTGACCGTCTCCGGGTTGTCGGACAGGGCTGCGTTCACGGCGGTGACTTCGCCGGAGAGTGGCGCGAACACGTCCGAGGCGGCCTTGACGCTCTCCACCACGGCCAGGCCGTCGCCCGCCTTGATGGTCTTGCCCGCGGTGGGAAGTTCGACGAACACCACGTCGCCCAATTGTTCGGCGGCGTAGGCGCTGATCCCGATCGTGGCGATGTCGCCGTCAAGGTTCACCCATTCATGGTCTTTGCTGAAGCGCATGGTTGGTCCTTAGGCTGAGGCGGGGCGATGATAACGGTGCGGAACGAACGGCAGGGCTGTCACTTCGGCGGCCTGAGCGCGGCCGCGCACTTCCACGGCCAGGCGCGTTCCCACCGCGGCCCGGGCTGGCGGCACAAAGCCCATGGCGATGGGCGCGCCCAGGCTGGGGGCGAATCCGCCGCTGGTGACGACACCCAGGTTCGCGCCCTTCGGGCCCACGATCCGCGCGCCTTCGCGGGCGGGCGCGCCTTCGAGAATCTTGAGCCCCACGCGCACCCTCGAGGGGCCCTTCGCCAGCTCCTTGGCGATGCGGACCGCGCCGCGCATGGCGCCGGCCTTGAGGCGTTTCTTGGACACCGCGAATCCCAGCCCCGCCTCCATGGGAGAGACTGTCGGGTCCAGGTCATGACCATAGAGAGGCAGGCCCGCCTCAAGACGCAAGGAGTCGCGCGCGCCCAGGCCTATGGGGCGCACGCGCTCGTCGGCCAGCAGTTGCGCCCAGAAGCTCGCCGCCTGCTGCGCCGGCACCAGAATCTCGAAGCCGTCCTCGCCGGTGTAGCCGCTGCGCGCCACGCGCAGTGAGCGCCGTCCGATCGACATGCGCTGATAGGTCATGAAGCCCAGCTTTTCCGAGACGGGAAAAATCCGGGCTAGAACGTCGGCGGCCTCCGGTCCTTGCAAGGCGATCAGTGCGCCGTCGTCGGCGCGGTCGAGGCGCGCCGCCGTGCCCACGGCTCCGCGGATGAGGTCGAAATCGGCCTCTTTGCCGCCCGCGTTGACGACGATATAGAGCCGCCCCTGGAACTCAAGGTCGGAGGGTCGGCCGATCATTAGGTCGTCGAGAATGCCGCCCTCTTCGTTGAGCAGCAGGGTGTAGCGGACCTGGCCGGGTTTGAGGCCCACGATGTCACCACTGACCAGGGGCTCGATGAGCGCCGCCACCGCCGTGTGGCGTTCGTTCGGGTCGCCGCCGGTGGCGCCGAGATCCAGGAACGCCGGCCCCATGTGCGAGACGTCGAACGCGCCGGCATGGGCGCGCGTCCATAGATGCTCCTTCAGGATGCCGGTTTCGTACTGCACCGGCATGTCGTAGCCGCCAAACGCGACCATGCGCGCGCCGAGCGCCCGGTGGGCCGGGCCGAGGACGGTGGACTTGAGGGATTCGTCGGACAAACGGAACTCCGGATCAGCGAAACGGAAGCGATGATGCGCCTCGCGACTCGCCCCCGCTGTCCCTTGGGCCTGAGAGATTCCGGACCCTTATCGTCAAGGGCCCTTGCTCCGTCGGCGATCCGCCTGGCCGAGATGGCGCCAAGCGTCTCTTTCCAGCGTTCGTTCTTCTCGCGCGGTCCTTTTGCCTGAGCGTTTCCGGGGCGGTTGCGCCTTCGGCGCCGGGCAAAGCCCGGTCTCTCCCGCGAGAGCGGGCGGAACGTGGGGGAGCCGGCGATGCGAGTCAAGCGCGGCGTTCACCCCGCTTCAGCTAAGTCCGTCAGGGATCAGTCCTGGGGGCCGCCCTGGTCCGGCGGCGGGCATCCGCCAGGCTGGCTGTTGCAAGCCGCGTTCTGGATCGTCGATTGCACCGCGCACCAGAACCCGTGGCAGGGCGGGGGAGGCGGAGGCGGCGGCGGGCCAGCGTCTTGCGGCGGCCCATAGCCCCCATCCTGAGGCGGCCCATAACCCCCATCCTGGGGCGGTCCATAGCCGCCGGCTTGCTGGTCGTCGCCGGGCCCGGGACCCTGGTCGGGCGGCCCGCCGTAGCCGTCGTCGGGCGGTGGTGGGCCACCGGAATCGTCCGGTCCGGGACCCGCGTCCTCTTCAATGGCGCCGGGGACGTCCTGAGCCACCTCACCGGTGGCCCCATTTATGAGCAACAGATCGGGTCCGTTGCGGATCCACCAGTAGCCCGGAGGCGGGGCGTCCAGGCCATAGTCGTAGTAATCGCTGATGTAATATTCGCTTGGCCACGCGGCGAATGGGAACACGGCGCCTATGCCATAGGCGCGATAGCCGTAGCCGTGACGCCAGTGGAAACGCGCGGCCCGGAACGCGCCATAGCGGCGGCCGTGGAACATGTAGGTGCGGCCGTCGGTGGCCCTCAGTGGCGCGCCGCCACGTGCGTAGAGGCCGCCGGAATGTCCGCCCGGCCCACCACCGCCTCGCACCATTGGGCCACGCCCGCCGCGGGTCAGGCCGCCCTGGCCGCCGCGAACCAACCCGCCCTGGCCGGCTCCGGTCCCCGGCCTGCCGCCGAACGGTGAGCCGCCGCTTCCGCCAGGTTTGAACAGACCGCCGCCCGGGGCCCCTTTGAGGCCGGGGAGGCCGCCCTTGCCGCCACCCCCCACGGCGGGTTTGGGACAGTTCTTCGTGCAGGGCGCCGCCGCCGCGCTCATCGGCGCCAGCGCCATCGCCGCGATTCCAAAAGCTATGCTGAGTTTCACGCTAGCCCCCCAACGTCGACAAAATGTCGACCGCTAAATGCCGGACTCTACGGATTACAGCCGCATTTTAGCCCAACCCGCATTCGCCTTCAACGCGAACCGCGCGCGGGCGCTGGCTTTCCTTCCTCCGGCCGTTCAGCCAATCTCGCCTCATGGCCCATGACCATCACGACCACGACCACGGCCAGGAACCGCCGTCCGACATCGCCCTCAGGGTCAAGGCGCTGGACGCCATCGTCGACCACTTCGAACACAAGACCGGACCGCGCAATGGCGCGCGGGTGGTGGCTCGAAGCTGGATCGATCCGGCTTTTCGCGCGCGGCTGCAGGCCGACGCCTCAGCGGCCGTCGCTGAATTCGGCTACACGGGCTCCCAGGGGGAGCACATGCGCGCGGTCGAGAACACGCCCGCCGTGCATAACCTCGTCGTCTGCACCCTGTGCTCCTGCTATCCGTGGCCGGTGCTGGGGCTGCCGCCAGTGTGGTACAAATCCTCCGCGTATCGCGCTCGGGCGGTGATCGATCCCCGGGGCGTGCTGGCGGAATTCGGGACCAAGCTGCCGGACGAGGTGGAGATTCGCGTGTGGGATTCCACCGCCGAGCTGCGCTACCTGGTCATTCCCGAACGCCCAGCCGGCACGGAGGGGCTGGACGAAACCGCCCTGGCCGCGCTCGTCACCCGCGATGGCATGGTCGGAACGGCTCGGGTGTGAACGGCGTCCACGACATGGGTGGGATGCACGGGCTGGGTCTGGTGGCCCCCGAAGCCGACGAGCCGGTGTTCCACGCCGACTGGGAGCGGCGGGTGCTGGCCCTGGTCATCGCCTCGCCGACACGCGGCAACATCGACGCCGGCTGCCACCAGCGAGAGTTGATCCCCGGAGCGGAATATCTCAGCATAACCTACTACGAACGCTGGTTCGCGGCTCTGCGCGCGATGTTGGTCAGCGGCGGATTCGTCACCGAAGGGGAGTTGGCAAGTGGCGTGGCCCTTGGGCCGAAAGTGACGCCCCGCCTGAGCGCCGAGGCCGTCCCCGCCGCGCTCGCTCGCCAGGGATCGTATCTGCGCGAGGGCGTGGGCGCCGCCGCCTTTCGACCGGGCGATCACGTCCGCGCCCGCAACCTCCACCCCGCTGGCCATACCCGCCTGCCGCGCTATGCGCGCGGCCGCGCCGGTGTCGTCGAAGCGTACCACGGAGCGCATGTGTTTCCGGACACCCATGCCCACGGCCGCGGCGAGGATCCCCGACCGCTCTACACGGTGCGATTCGCGGCCCGCGAGCTTTGGGGTCCCGCGGCGCCGGCGCGAGACAGCGTCCGCCTGGACCTCTGGGAGCCCTATCTTGAACCCGCCTGACGCGCCCAGGGTGTTTGCCGAGCCGTGGCAGGCGCAGGCGTTCGCCCTCGCGGTCCGTCTGAACGCCGAGAGTGCGTTCACCTGGGCGCAGTGGGCGCGGGCGCTGGCGCGGCAGATCGCGAGCGATCCCGCCGACGACGGCTCGCGCTACTATCACAATTGGGTCGCGGCGCTGGAGTCTCTCGCCGCTGAGCGAGGGCTGGCGAGTCCGGATGAACTGGCGCGGCGCAAGGCCGACTGGGCAGAGGCCTACCGCCGGACTCCACATGGAAAGCCCGTGGAGCTGGAGTTGCCCCGCTAAGGCTTGGCGGCGCGCTCTACATCCGTTCCGGGGTCGAAATACCGAGCAGATCCAGGGCCAGCTCGACCTGCGCCAGGGTGACAGCGGCGAGGCTGAGGCGCGAGGCGCGAGTCGTCTCGTCGGGGGCCGCAAGCACCGGGCAAGCGGCATAGAAACGGGCGAACGCCTGGGCGAGGCGAAAGGCGTGGTCGGCGATGAGGTTGGGCGCGCGCCGATCATAGGCTTCGGCGAGGGTATGGTCGAAGGCGTCCAAGGTCAGGGCGAGGTCGCGCTCAGCGTCGGCGGCGATGGTGATCGGACCCGCCGTGGCGCCCTCGCCGTCCGCTTTGCGCAGAAGCGATTTCACCCGCACCGCCTGGTAGAGCAGATAGGGTCCGGTCTTACCCTCGAAGCTGGAGAACCGGTCCAGGTCGAACACGTAGGACGTGCCGCGATAGTTGATGAGATCGGCGAACTTCAGCGCCGCGACGCCAACCTTCAGCGCCGTCTCCTCGAACTCTTCCGGCGACAGCTCCGCCCCGAGATCGGCCGCGCGCAAGCGCTCGCGCGCCTTGTCGCTGACCATCTCGATCAAGTCGCGCAGCTTGAGGACGCCGCCGGCGCGGGTCTTGAACGGCTTGCCGTCCGGGCCGTTCATGGTGCCGAAACCGATGTGCTGCAGCGAGCCCGGCGCCGCGTAGCCCGCCAGATAGGCGGCGCGGAACACGGTCTCGAAGTGATCGGCCTGACGCTGGTCGACCACATAGAGCGACAGATCCGGATCGAAAAACCGCCGGCGGTCGAGGATGGTGGCAAGGTCCGTGGTCCCGTACATGGCCGAGCCTTCCGAAGAGACCACCAGCAGGGGCGGGACGGGCCGCTTGTCGTCGTTCTTCGCCACGCGCACGATCCGCGCGCCAGCGTCGTCCACCAGCAGGCCCTTGGCGTCCAGCTCGGCCACCATGGGCTCGATCAGCGGATCAACGTCGCTCTCGCCGCGCCACAGGTCGAAATCGATGCCCAGGGAATGGAAGTCGCGCGCCAGAGCTTCCCGGGTGACGCGGGCGAAGTGCGCCCACAGCAGATGATAGCCCGGCTTGCCAGCCTGCAGCTCGGCCGTCGCCCGCCGGGCGCGGTCGCGGTACTCGGCGTCGGTCTTTGCCCGAGCCGCCGCCGCCGGATAGAGCCGATCGAGATCGGCGAGGCTGATGCGGTCGAAGACAGCTTCGGCGTCGACTAAGGGCTTGTCCGCCTCGATTGCCGCCGCGATCTCCGGGTCCTCGTCGGCGCAGGCGATGAGCAGAAGGCCCATCTGAAAGCCCCAGTCGCCGAAGTGGGCGTCGCCCTGCACTTCGTCGCCGCGAAAGCGGAACAGACGCTTCACCGCCTCGCCGATGATCGAGGCGCGCAGGTGGCCGACGTGCATCTCCTTGGCCACATTGGGTCCGCCGTAGTCGATGATGACCCGCCGAGGCGCCGCCACTCTGGCCGCTCCCGCGCGTGGATCGGCGGCGAGTTCCACCATGCGCGCCGACAGCGCGGCGTCGGCGATGCGCAGGTTGACGAACCCGGGACCGGCGATCCTGGCGCTCTTCACCAGCGGATGGCTGGCCAGGGCGTCGGCGATGGCCTGGCCAATCTCGCGCGGATTACCGGCGCCGGCCTTGGCGGCGGCGAGAGCGCCGTTGCATTGGAAATCGGCCAGGTCCGGGCGGTCGGAGGCGGTGACTCGGCCGAAATCACCGGACAAGCCCAGGGACGCGAAGGCGGCGGCGGCCGCTTCGCCGAGGCCCGAGTGCAGATCCGTCATGGCTTGGTGGAGCTGACCTGAGTCTCAGCCTGGCCGGCGTTGGCCTTGAAGCGTTTGCCCTGCCGATTGAAGTCCGCCATCTGCGGCGTGACGTCAAAGCCGGTCAGAACTTCGAAGTTAGCCCCGCTGACCCGGGAGTCCGCCCGCGGTATTTCGATGTTCTTGAGCGTATCGACCACGGTCGTGCGGTCAGCGCCGCCCGGGAAGGTCACCGGCAGGTCGAAATATTCCTTACCCAGCACGGCGTGGTTGCGGTCGGTGACGGCCACCCAATAGCGATAGGTCTTGTGGTCGCCGCCCGCCTGCGGACCGCGGCCCAATTCGAACAGGATCCTCATCCCCACCTTGATCGGTTCGCGGCCCTTGTAGGCGCAGACCGAGGCGATGGTGTTGATTTCGCCGGTATAGGCGACGTTGGCCGAGGCCTCGACATTGTCCTTGAACTCGATGTAGCGCGCCGCGTCGTACAGCGTCTTCACGAACGGGCACGGCCCGGCGTTCTTGAGCGCCGGCAACGGGCCGGCGAGGCTGCCGAATTCTTCCTTGCGTTTTTTCGCCTTGGCGTCGTCGGCGGCTTGCTGGTCCCCAGACGCGCCGCCGCCGCCGCCCATCTGTCCCCCGCCTTGAGCGAACACGGGCGCGGCGGGCAGGAAGCTGAGCGCGGCGGTGGCCACGAAAAGGTAAAGGCGAAGGCGGCGCATCGAGATTTCCAGGCTGAGGCTGGCGAAGGATGCGCGGTGATAGCGGCATAAGCGCGGCGCCGCAACGAACGAGCGCCTTGACGCGCCCGCGGCGCTCGCGGAAGGACCGGCATGGCCGTCTACACGGAAGTCAGCGACGCCGAGCTGGAAGCGTTCCTCGCCGGCTATCCGCTTGGCCGGGCGCTAAGCTTCAAGGGCGTGGCCGAAGGCGTCGAGAACTCCAACTATGTGCTCGAGACCGAGACGGGCCGCTACATCCTCACCCTGTATGAGCGCCGGGTGAAGGCGGATGACCTGCCTTTCTTTCTAGGCTTGATGGAATGGCTGGCGGCGCGGGGCTACCCCTGCGCCAAGCCGGTCGCCGACACATCGGGCCACATCCTGGGCGTGCTCGCCGGCCGGCCGGCGGCGATCGTCGCCTTCCTGACCGGGCTGTCGGCCAGGCGCCCCACGGTGCAACACTGCGTGGAGGCCGGCGAGGGTTTGGCCTGGCTGCACCAGTCGGCGCGCGATTTTACCGCGCGACGCGAAAACACGCTCGGTCAGGGCGCGTGGGCGTCACTGGCCGCGACACTCAGCGATCGGGCCGAGGCGCTGAAACCAGGCCTTGCCGCCACCATCGCCGCCGACATCGCCTTCCTGGGGCGCGCGTGGCCATCCAGTCTTCCCTCGGGCGTCATCCACGCCGACTGGTTTCCCGACAACGTGTTCTTTCACGGCGGCCGCTTTGCCGGGGCGATCGACTTCTATTTCGCCGCCGAGGATCAGCTCGCCTACGATATCGGCATCGCCCTGAACGCCTGGTGCTTCGAGCCCGACGGCAGTCTCAACATCACCGCCGCGCGGGGGTTCATCCAGGGCTATGAGCGTCGCCGTCCGTTGGAGCCGGCGGAAAAGTCGGCCCTGCCGGTCCTGGCGCGCGGCGCGGCCATGCGTTTTTTCCTGACCCGCCTCGCCGATTGGGGCGACGGGCGCGAAGGCGCCCTCGTACGCCCCAAGGATCCGCTGGAGTACGAGCGCAAGCTCGCCGTGCACCGCGCGGGCCTGCATCTTTTCGAGGCCTCATGAGCGGACCGGCAGTCACCATTTTCACCGACGGCTCCTGCCGTGGGAACCCTGGACCCGGCGGCTGGGGCGCGGTGTTGATCTCCGGGGAGCGGGAGCGCGACATCTGGGGCGGCGAGGCCCACACCACCAACAACCGCATGGAGCTCACCGCCGCCATAGAGGCGTTGAACGCCCTGAAGAAGCCCTGCCGCGTGGAGCTGCACACCGACAGCCAATATGTGAAGAACGGCATCACTCAGTGGCTCAGTCTGTGGAAGGCGCGCGGCTGGCGCACGCTTTCCAAGGGCGCGGTGAAGAACGAGGACTTGTGGCGGCGCCTGGACGAGGCCGCCGGCCGCCATCAGGTGGACTGGCGCTGGGTCAAGGGCCACGCCGGCCACCCCCTGAACGAGCGCGCCGATGGCCTGGCGAGGCGAGGGATGGAGGAGAGCGAGGCAAGAGCCTGACACGTTTGCACGGAACAGATGCGAATGCTGAAACAGGCTCCGAACTTTTGCTCTAGTTGACGATGGGCGTGTTGGTTGGTCCGTCGGACTTGGCCGCCTTGACCGCGCCCCTTACCGCCGAAGGCGCCAGCCTGGGCGTCACCAGCCGTCCAAGCCGCGGCGACAGCCAGCGCTCGATATCGTCCACGATCTCATAGACCACCGGCACCAGCAGCAGCGACAGCACGGTCGAGGTGATCAGGCCGCCGATCACGGCGATGGCCATGGGCTGGCGGAATTCCGAGCCCTTGCCGATGGTGAGCGCAGTGGGAAGCATGCCGGCGGCCATGGCCACGGTGGTCATGACGATCGGCCGCGCCCGCTCGCGGCAGGCTTCCCACAGGGACTCGCGCTGGCTCTTGCCCTCCCGCTCGCGCTCGATGGCGTACTCCACCAGCAGGATGGAATTCTTGGCCGCCACGCCCATCAGCATAAGAAAGCCGATGAGCGAGGGAATGTTCAGCGCCTGGTCGGTGGCCAGCAAAGCCAGCAGCGCGCCGCCGATGGCCATTGGCAGGGCCATCAGGATGATGATCGGTTTGAAGAAGCTGCGGAACAGCAGCGTCATCACCGCATAGACCAGCGCCACACCTTCCAGGAGGGCGGCGAGGAAGCCGCCAAAGAGCTCGGCGGACGCCTGTTCCTGGCCCTGCGAGGCGCGTCCGACGCCCGGCGGCAGGTGCTTCATGATCGGCAGGGCGTCGACCTTCTTCTGAGCGTCGCCCACCTCCAATCCCCCGGTGGTGTCGGCGATGATGGTGATATTGCGCTTGCGGTCGGCGCGGTCGATCTGGGCTGGGCCCGCCTGGAAATAGACGTCAGCCACGCTGTCGAGGGTCGTCACACCGCCCGACGCCGTCGGCAGGCGCAGGTTCTTGATCACCGACAGGTCGGTCCGTTCGCTCTCCGGCAGGCGCACGCGCACGGGAATACGGCGCTCGCCCGCGTCAAGCTTAGAGACATTGGCGTCGATGTCGCCTGTGGTGGCGATACGGGCCGCGTCGGCGATGGTCTGCACCGGCACCCCCAGGCGCGCGGCCTCGTCGATCCTCGGCTGCACCACCAGCTCCGGACCACTGGGCGGAGTCGCAGGCCTGGGGTCGGCTAGTCCGGGCACGGTGCGTATCTGACGCTGCAGCGCCAGGGCGGCGGCGTCGAGATTCTCGCCGGTTTCGCTGGTCAGGATGACCTGAACGGCGGCGACGCCGAAGCCGCTGGTGTCGAAGTTTAGGCGGGCGTCCGGGATCAGGCGCAGCAGAGGTCGCAGGCGCTCGCGGATCTGTGAAACCTTGGCCTTGTGATCAGAGGCAAGGATCGCCGTCACCGATCCCTGGTTGGTGCCCGACGATCCGGTGGTGCCACTGGGACCGGAGGAAACGTTCTCGTCGCCCACCTGGGTGAACACGTGCTGGGCGTCGCCCTTATCCATCAACAGCTTGCTCAACTTGTCGGTCACTACGCGCATGTCGGCCAGCGTGGCCCCGGGTGGGCCCTGAACGTTGATGTAGTAGTAGTTGGGGTTCCCCTCCGGCTGCAGGCCCTTTTTCAGCGGAACGAACAGCAAAATGGAGCCGAGGAAGATCAGGCCGCCGATGAACGCGGACAGCCACTTGTGGTCCAGGGCCCATATCAGCGGGCCGGTGTAGAACCTCGGCAGGGGCGCCCGCTCGCTGGCTGTCTTGGGCTTGAGCAGATAGGCGGCCAGCAGCGGCGTCAGCAGCCGCGCCACCACCAGCGAAAACAGCACCGCCACCGAGACGGTGAGGCCGAACTCGCGGAAGAACTGGCCGACAATCCCCGGCATGTAGGCCACGGGCAGGAACACCACCACGATGGCGAAGGTCGTGGCCACCACGGCCAGGCCGATCTGGTCGGCGCCCTCCATGGCCGCTTGATAGGGCCGCATGCCGACGAACACGCGCTTTTCGATGTTCTCGATCTCGACGATGGCGTCGTCGACGAGAATGCCGATCACCAGGGTCAGGCCGAGCAGCGTCACGACGTTGAGGCTAAACCCGATGAGATTCATGTAGGCGAAAGTCGGGATCAGCGAGACCGGCATGGCAATGGCGGTGATCGCCGTGGCCCGCCAGTCGCGCAGGAACAGCCACACCACCAGCGAAGCCAGCGCCATGCCCTCGAGCAGGGTGTGGACGGTGGCCGAGAAGCTGGCTCGCGTGGAATCCACATGCGACACCATCTTGTGGATCGCGAGGCCTGGGTTGTCGTGCTGAAGAGTCTTTATCGTGGCGTCGACCTCGTCCTCCACCTGGATCTCGCTGGAGAGCTTCGTCTTGTAGATTTGGAAGCCGACCACCGGGCGATTGTCCAGGAGGGCGTAGGTGCGCGCCTCGGCCGTGCCGTCGCCCACGGTGGCGACGTCCGACAGGCGCACGAATTTGCCGCCGGCGGTGGGTATGGTGAGATTGCGAATGGCGTCGACGCTGGTCGCCTCGCCCAGCACGCGCACGGTCTGCTCGCGGCCGCCGATGGTGGAAAGGCCGCCGGGGGAATTGACGTTCATTTGCGAGAGGGCGGTGTTGACCTGGTCCGCGGTCAAGCCCTGGGCGGCCAGCTTGTCCGGATCGACGAGGACGTTGATCTCGCGATCGACCCCGCCCAGGCGGTCGATGCGAGCGACACCCGGGTCTGCCTGCAGCACGCGCGACAGGTTGTTGTCGATGAACCACGACAGATCGGCTTCCGACATGTTCGGCGCAGAGACGGCGTAGCTGATGATCGAGTTGTCCTCGACATCCAGCCGCTCGACGACGGGAGGATCGACCTCGCGCGGCAGGGTGTTGCGGATCTGGTCGATCTTCGAGCGAACGTCCTCGGTGATCTTCTGCGGATCCTGGCCGAGGTGGAACTGGATGATGGTCAGCGACGAACCGAGGCCCACGGTGGAATTGATCGTCTCGACGTTGGAGAGCCCGGTCAGGGCGTTTTCCACCGGCCGGGTGACCTGGGATTCCATCTCCGCCGGGGCCGCCCCGTTGCGCGTCACCTGGATCAGCACCGCCGGAAACTCGATGTTCGGGAAGGCCTTGATGGGCAGGGCGAAGTAGGAAAACAGGCCGGCGATCACCGCAGCCAGGAACAGGACGGCCACCGGGATCGGGTTCTTGATCGCCCAGGCCGAGATACGCAGCTCGCGCCCACCGGACCAGGTGGGCGTTTGGTTGGGTTCAGTCATCGTGGGCGCCCGCCGGCGTCGGGCGCACGAAGTCGCCGGGCACAAGCATCGCGCCGGCCTTCTCCACCACGCGTGAGCCGTCGGGCGGCCCGGTGAGCAGTTCCACAAAGCCGCCGCCGCGCTCGCCGGTGGTCACCGGGACGCGCTCTACCCGGTTGCTGGCGTCCACCACCATCACCGAGGCGCCTTCGGCGTCGTAGCGCACCGCGGTCTCCGGCACGGCGAGGGCCGAGCGGGTGAAACCGGTGAAACTGGCGCTGGCGAAGCCGCCGGCGCGGACGTCGGAGCGGATGGGGAGGGCGATGCGCACCTTGCCGAGCTTGGTAGAGGGGTCGATGGCCGGACTGACCAGACGCACCACGCCTTGCACCTGAACGCCGTCGGCGAGCGTCACCGTCGCCTTGGCTCCCGGCTGGATCTTGTCGAGGGCGTTCTCGCTCACATCGGCGGCCAGCTCCACCTGCCCGTCTCGCGCCAGGCGGAACAGAGGTGTCGTCACCCCGCTCACGTCGCCGAAACGCACGTTGCGCTCGATGATGAGACCGCTGAAGGGCGCGCGCACCACCGTCAGCCCCTCGCGGGTGCGGATGTCGTCGGCCGCGGCCTGCTGCGCCCGCGCCTGCGCCCGGGCCGCCGTGGCGGCGGAACGACGCTGGTCGATCTGCTCCTTGGAGAGCAGGCCGGCGTTGTCCAGGCCCTTGACCCGGTTGGCCTGTTCGTCGGCCTCATTGGCGAGGGCCTTCTGCTGTGCGGCCAGGGCGTCCTGCTGGGCGAGCTGCGAGCGGATCAGCACGTCGTCGAGCTGGACCAGCGGCTGGCCGGCCTTCACCCAGCTGCCCACGTCGGTCAGCACCTTGGCCACGCGGTCGCCGGTGATCTGGGGAAAGATGGCCACGTCCTCGCGGGGGACAAGCGCGCCCGAAGCCGCCAGGCCGCCCTCGATCTCGCGCGGCGCCACCGAAACCACGGTGACGCTCCTCGCCTGATCGCGCGGATTCTCCGGGGCCTTCTTGGCGCAGCCGGCGAGCGCGGCCGCGACCATGAGCGCGCCGACGGTCCATTTCAGTCTGGCGGTGGGGGCGACCGGCATTATCGGCTCCTAATGTCGGTTGCTGTGTAGGCCCAGCCGCCGCCGAGGGCCTTATAGGTGGTCACAGACTGCCGCAACGCTTGCACGCGGGCGGAGGTCAGGGCCGAGCGGGTGGTGCGCCAGGCCTGTTCGGCGCTCAAGGCGGCGGTGATGTCGTCCAGCCCCATGCCATAGAGCTTACGGGCGGCGTCAGAGGCCCGATGCGCACGCGCCTCGCCCGCTTCGAGCACGGCGGCGCTCCGCTCGCTGGCGGCCAACGTCACCAAGGCGTTCTCGGCCTCGCCATAGGCGGTCTGCACCGTCTTCTCATAGGCGATGGCCGCCTGTTCAGTTCGCGCATCCTCGGCCTTGGCGTCATAGAGCAGCTGCGGAATGTCGAGCACCGGCACGGTCACCCCGCCGCCCACCGTCCAGAAGCCGAGGCTGGTGGTCTGCTGCTGCGGGAACAGAATGAAGCCGCCCGGCTGGGTGGGGCTGCTGGTGATGCCGACGCCCGGCTGGGTGGTGCTGTTGAGGCCGAGGCCGGGCAGCAAGGTGAAGGTGGGGAAGATCGCCAGGTGGCGCAGCTTGGCCGTCCCCGCTTCGACCCGGAACTTCGCCTCCGATTCGCGCACGTCGGGGCGCCGGGCCAGGAGATCGCCAGGCACCGCCGCCGGCGTTGCCGGCGGGTCGTAGACCTGGGCGTCCACGGGCAGGCTGGATGTGGGTTCGAAGGGACGGCCAACCAGGATCAGCAGCTGGCGCTGTGCGGCGTGAAGTTGCCCCTCAATGTTTTCCACCTGGGCGTTGGCCTGGGCGAGGTCGCCGGCCACGCGGTCGGCGTCGGTGGCGGCGCCCAGGCCGTACGTGGCCTTTGCCGTCGCCACGTGCTCGAGCTCGCCCTCGATGCGCGCGCTCTCACGGGCGTCGGCCAGTTGAATGGCCAGGCCGCGGGCCTGGAAATAATTGTCGGCGACGCTCGCCGCGAGACTGGCCCGCGTGCCTTCGATATCGAATCTGGAGGCCGCCAGTTGCGCCTTGGCCACCTTGCGCGCCTCCGCCAGGCGGCCGAACAGGTCCAGTTCCCAGGAGACATTGAAGTTCAGCGTGCGGGAGGTGGTGACGCCGCCGATGGGGAACAGGTCGTCCGAGGAGCTTGCGCCGATGTTCGAGGCGCTCTGGCGGCTGTAGTTGCCGGCGAGATTGCCCGTGGGCAGCGTCTGGGCGATCTGGCTGTGGGCCGTCGCCCGCGCCTCCAGGATGCGCGCCGCCGCCGTGCGCTCGTCCGGGCTCAAGCGGAAAGCGTCGGCCTCCAGGGCGTTCAGCTGCGGATCGTTGAACAGCAGCCACCAGCGATCGAGCTCGGCCGGCGCCAGCGCCGCTCCAGCGCCCGGCCCGTCATAGGCCGTGGGCATGGCGATCTTGGGCGGCTGCCGGGTGGTCTGGCAGGCGCACAAACCGCCCAGGAGCGCGATCAGGATCGCGGCGCGTTTCATGTCTGATTCGATCTCGCCACAATCCCGCGACCCCCCGCGTGGTCGCATTCAAGCATCACGGGCTTGGCCACATACCCCGGTTTCGCCGACATTTCACGGCCCGTGTTAACAGTGTCAAATTAACCCTCGGTAAGATGGAGCGGGCGATGGCGGGCGAAATCCGGGTTGGGATCGGCGGCTGGACCTTCGCGCCCTGGCGCGGCGTCTTCTATCCGGACGACCTGAGGCAGAAGGACGAACTGAACTTCGCCAGCCGCCAGCTCACCGCGATCGAGATCAATGGCACCTACTACTCAGGCTTCACCCCGGCGACTTTTGCCAAATGGGCCGCCGAGACTCCCGATGGTTTTGTGTTCGCCGTGAAGGCGTCCCGGTTCTGCACCAACCGCAAGGTGCTGGCTGATGGGGCTGAGTCGATCGCGCGCTTTTTCGCCCAGGGGCTTGGCGAACTCGGCGACCGCCTGGGTCCGATCCTCTGGCAATTCATGCCCACCAAGAAATTCGACCGCGATGAATTCGCCGCCTTTCTGGATCTGCTGCCTGCCAGCCTTGAGGGCCGCACGCTGTGCCACGCTGTCGAGGTGCGGCACGAGAGCTTTTGCGACGCGCGCTTCGTCGATCTGTGCCGCGAGCGCGGCGTGGCCATCTGCATCGCCCACCACGGCGTCTACCCGATGATCGCCGACGTCACCGCGGACTTCGTCTACGCCCGCCTGATGTGTGGAACCGAAGACGTTCTCACCTGCTATCCGCCCGCCGACATCGACGCTTGGGCCGCGCGCCTGCGCGCCTGGGCGGAGGGCGGCGCGCCCGCGGACCTTGCGCTAGTGAGCCAGGCCGCTGCGCCGCGGCCGGGCGGCCGCGATGTGTTCGCCTTCTTCATCACCGGCGGCAAACCCCGTGCACCGGCGGGGGCGATGGCCATGATCGCCAAGCTCAAGACCGGCGCTTGACGATCCCGGCGTAAGGGCCGTTCGATGCGACTGTACCGCGAGGGAGACGCGCCATGACGCCCGACGATCTGATGTTCAAACCCGGCCTGATGAAGGGCGAGCGCATCCTCATCACCGGCGGCGGCACGGGCCTTGGCAAGGTCATGGCCGAGGCGCTGCTGATGTTGGGCGCCGACATCTACATCTGCGGTCGGCGCGGCGGCGTGCTCGAGGAGACGGCCAAGGAACTCATGGGTGCGCATGGCGGCAAAGTGGTTCCTCTTCCCTGCGATATCCGTGTGCCCGAGGCCATCCACGACATGGTGGACGAGGTGTGGTCCCACGGCGGCGCGCTCACCGGCCTTATCAACAACGCCGCCGGTAATTTCATCAGCCGCACTGAGGATCTCTCTCCGCGCGCCTTCGACGCCATCGCCAACATCGTCTTCCGCGGCTCGTTCTTCGTGACGCTCGAGTGCGGCAAGCGCTGGATCGCCGAGGGCAAAAAAGCCTCCGTGCTTTCCATCCTGACCACCTGGGTATGGAGCGGCGGCCCATTCACGGTGCCTTCGGCGATGTCCAAGGCGGGCCTCAATGTCATGACACAGTCGCTGGCCGTGGAGTGGGGCCACAAGGGCATTCGCTTCAACGCCATCGCGCCCGGACCCTTCCCCACCGAGGGGGCCAGCACCCGGCTCGCTCCCGGCTCAGGCGGCAATTTTGGCGACCAGGGCGGCAACCCCATGGGCCGGGTGGGCGAAATGCGCGAACTGGCCAATCTGGCCATCTATCTGCTCCATCCCTTGTCGACCTACGTAAATGGCCAGACCATCGCCATTGACGGTGGGGCCTGGAACGCCGGCGGTGGCGGGTTCTCGCGCCTCCATGAGTGGGACGACGCCCGCTGGGCCGAGGCCCGCGCCATGATCCGCGGCGCCAATGAGGGCGACCGGGCCAAACGCACGGTGTGAGGCGGCCGGGTTCAACTTGACCGCACAATGCTCTACAGCTTTTCGGCTCATGTCCCAGATCGCCTATCTCCACCCCGGCAAACGCGAGATGACCAAGGCGGCCAACCGCCAGACCATCCTGCAGGCGGCCCGGGAAGTGTTCGGCGAATTGGGCTTCGATGTCGCCACCGTGCGCGACATCATCCGCCGCACCAACCTCTCGGTGGGCGCGTTCTATAACTACTACCGCTCCAAGGAGGAGGTGTTCGAGGCGCTGGCCGACGATGGCGCGCGGCGCTTTCGCCCCATCCTCCACGCCCAGGCGGCCAAGGCCACCGACTTCGAATCCTACCTGCGCGCGGCGGTCAGCGCCTATTTCGACTTCATGGCCGGCGAGCAGGCGATGTGGCCGGGCGGCGGCTTGGCGCGGGAGGATTTGCCCCACGCCCGCAACACGCCCGAGATGCTGGCCGTGTTCGAGGAAGTGCGTCAGGTGTTCGCCGACGTCATGGATCGCGGCCTCGCCCCCAAGGTGGACCTCGACTTTCTGGCGGCGAGTTGCATCGCCGTGGCGCGCGAGGTGGGCGACCTGATGCTGACGCGCAAGCCGGTGGATGTGAGCGAAGCCGGCGAGTTTGTCGTGCGCCTGATCCTAGGCGGCTTGCCGGCTCTGCCGCGCACGTCGGACTGACGCCCCAGATGGCCGATCCCGCCGTCGCCCGGTTCCAGCTTCGCCTGATGCTTTCCCTGCCGGCGCCCATTCTGCGCGCGCTCGCCGGTAGCGGTGTGGTCTACAAAGGCGGCCGCACCCTCGATCCACGACTGCAGTTCCTGGCCAGCCAGTCCGCCGGCGCGCCGCCTCTTTCATCTCTGACCCCCGATCAGGCCCGGGGCGGCGTCACCGCCATGATCCAGGTCATGGGCGGCCGGATCGAGCCCGGCGTCACCGTCGAGGCCCTGACCGTGCCCGGGGCCGAAGAGCCGATCGCGGCGCGCGCCTATCTCTCGGCGGACCAGGATCCGGCCGCCCCGCTCATGGTGTTCGCCCATTTCGGCGGCGGTGTGGTCGGCGATCTCGACACCTGCGAGGCGTTCTGCTCCGTGCTGGCCAAGGTGGCCCACTGCCCCGTGTTGTCGGTGGCCTATCGCCTGGCGCCGGAATACCGCTTTCCGGATGGCCTGGACGATATGCTGGTCGCCTATCGCTGGGCGCGTGACAACGCAGGCGACTTCGGCGCTCCCGCCGGCGCGGTCGCCGTCGGCGGCGATTCCATGGGCGGCAACTTCGCCGCCGTGATCTGCCAGGAGATGGCGCGCGCGGGCGAGCCTCAGCCGGTCATGCAGCTCCTGATCTATCCGGCCCTGGACGTCGCCGGCGAGGGCGGGTCCATGGAGACCTACGCCGACGCCTGGCCGCTCTCGCGCGACACCATGCAGTGGTTCATGGGCCAATACATGGGCCCGGAGGATTCGCCCGTCGATCCGCGCCTCTCGCCCGTGAAAGCGCCCAGCCTGCACGGCCTCGCGCCCGCGGTGATCGCCGCCGCGGGATTCGACCCTCTGCTCGACCAGGGGGAAATCTACGCACGGCGCCTGGGCGAAGCGGGCGTCGCCGCGCGCTACCGCCGTTTCGACGCCTTGGCCCATGCCTTTACCGCCATGACCGGCGTTGTGCCGGCGGCCGACGCCGCCTGCCGAGAGATCGCTGTACTCACCCGCGAGGCGATGCTGGGCCAGCCGGGCTGATGCGCGCCCTGGTGGTCGAGCGCCTGGCGCCGGACTATGCCGGCTGCGTGCTGAAAGATATCGCCTCGCCTGCGCCCAGCGCCGGCGAGGTGCGCGTGCGCATCAAGGCCGCCGCGGTCAATTTCCCCGACCTACTGATGACCCGCGGCGAATATCAGCACAAGCCGGACCTGCCGTTTATTCCCGGCATGGAGTGGTCCGGCGAGATCGAGATCCTCGGCGAAAGTGTCGAGGGCTGGAAGGTGGGCGACGCCGTCGTGGGCGGGGGGCGGGCCTTCGCCGAACAGGTCGTCGTCCCCGCCGCCAGCCTGAGGGCCAAGCCGGCGCGGCTCTCGTTCGGAGAGGCCGCCGGCTATGGCGCGGCCTATCTCACCGCCTATGTCGCCCTCGTGCGCCGCGCGCGGGCCGAGGCCGGAGAGTGGGTTCTGGTCCACGGCGCTGCCGGCGGCGTCGGCCTCGCCTGCGTCGATCTGGCCATGGTCCTGGGGCTGAAGGTCATCGCCGCCTCCGCCTCGGACGAAAAGCTGGTCGCCATCGCGGAGGCCTATGCCCCGGAGGCCATCCTCAACGTCGTCGGCGGCTTTCGCGACCAGGTGAAGGCCCTCACCGGCGGGCGCGGCGCGGATATCGTCTATGATCCCGTGGGCGGAGACGTGTTCGACGAGAGCGTACGCTGCATCGCCTTCGACGGACGCCTGCTGGTGGTGGGCTTCACCTCCGGCCGCATCCCCACGATCAGCGTCAACATGCCGCTCATTAAGGGCTTCTCGGTGGTGGGCGTGCGCGCCGGCGAATACGGCCGCCGCTTCCCCGAACGCGGTGCGGAGAACCTCGCCGCCATCTGGCGCCTGGCCGAGGAAGGCAGGACCCGCCCCCGCGTCCATACCGAACTGCCTCTCAGCCAATGGCGCGAGGCCTTTGACCTTCTCACGAGCCGCCAGGTCATCGGCAAGGCGGTGATCCGGCCGGATCTTTGAGCGCGTAAGGCGGCCCGACCCTACCCGGGCGCGGGCGCCCCCAGAGCGAGGCGTACCGTGTCGGCGATCCGATGACCCGAGAGCGCGACCCGACGCTCGCCGACGGTTTGCCATTGCGCGCGCACCTCTGGCGCAAGCACGCCGGCCGTCGCTGGAGAGGCCGACCCCTGAAAACGGCCATCGTCATAGACGACCGATCGCGCCAGCCCGAGACTCTCGTCCGCCCAGCTGAAGAAAGCCGCCTTGTCGGCCAGTCCATTCAATTCGGGCAGGCTCGATCTCGTCCAGGATTTCTCGAGCCGCAATCGCGTGCTTTCCACATGGGCGTCGTTCTCCTCGTCGCCACCGACAATGTCGTCCCAGTAGGCGTGCATGCTGCTGACCGGCGCCGCCGCCGAGGCGCGGATCAGGTCGGCCGCGCCGGCCTCGTCCGATTGGGGAAATCGCCTGGAGACCAGTGACGCCGCATGCAGAGGCTGTTGAATGTCGCCTGCCAGGTGGAACAGCCAGCACAGCGCCACCGCGCGGTCCGCCGCGGGCGCAAACCGATCCCCGACGGTCGCCAGACTGACCGCGTAGGCTTCGCGCGCCTCCCCGACCGAGGCGGTCAATATCGCCCTCGCATCGTTGGCAGGGTCGGTGACGGAGGGAACCACGCGCAGCCAGTAGTGCCATGCCGGGTGGTCGTAGGCCCCCCCCCGCGCGTCATCCGGCCAGCGCGCCATCAACTCGAAGAGCCGTCGGGTCCGCGACTCGCCCGTATAGCCGGCCAACGCCTTGTCGAAGCGCGCCTTCTCGGGGTGTGCCTGCATGATCGTCTCGACCTCGGCCACGAGCGCGGGGTCCGTGTTGTTCAGGTCATCGAAGGCGATGGCGCCGGTGACCATGTGACCCTGGTTCGACCACGCCCGAGTCGTGAGCGGCGTGGCGACCAGCCAGCACGCCAGCGAGACGCCTAAGAACGCATTCACGCGCATCCGCCCGGCTCCCCCCTGCCCTTGGACCAACCTAGCGCGCCTCGCCCGGTTTGGGCAGACCAAGCTCTGTCGGCCGCTCCAGATAGAGCGTGGTAACGGGCCGCCGTTGGTCCTACGAAGCTGGAGCGCCGCCGTGGCCACGCTTTGGGAGCGAGACGTGTCAAAAAAGGTCTATCTGTCCGGGCCCGACGTATTCCTGCCGAACGCCCTGGAGATCATCGGCCGCAAGGCTGCTCTGTGCGTCGAGTTCGGGTTCCAGGCCAACCTGCCGGACGACACCAAAGCCAGGTGCCGGCCCCCCGCGACGCCGACCGACACCTCGCGGCTGATCTACGAGGCCAACCTCAGCATGATGGAGACCAGCGATTTCGGCGTCTTTAACCTGACGCCGTTCCGCGGACCAAGCGCAGACGTCGGCACCGTATTTGAGCTGGGCATGATGACGGGCCTCGGCAAGCCGGCGTTCGGCTACACCAATATCCCCGGCGACTACATCACGCGCATCGCCCCGCGCCAGGTGCTCGACCCGAAGGCGGGCGAATGGACCGATGAGGACGATCTGCATATCGAGAACTACGGCAACGCCGACAACCTGATGATTGACGGCGCGATCGCCCTGGACGGCGCGCCGCTGGTTCGGCGGGAGATGCCGCTGTCGCGTCGCTTCGAGGACGTGGACGGATTTCGCGATTGCCTCAAGCAGGCCCAGGCCTACTTCGCCGCGCAGGCCTCAACCCCGCGTTGAATTAGCTTGACAGTTAGACGGTGCTGGCGCGGTGTTTCGCCGCCATCACTGGTAGCGCTTGCTCTGGCGGACGGCGGGGGGTCGCTATGCCAAGGTTCAGGATCTCGCTAGCCGTTTGCTGTGCGTCCGCGTGCTTCTTGGGCGCATGGACAATCGCCGCCTGCCAACGGAGCGCGCCAGCGCCGGCGGCCGAGGTCGGAGAGACGTCTGGCGGCCTTCCCAGGTTCGCCGACTTCGGTCAGCTGCCGCCACCGAGCACCTTCACGCCCGAGCGCGTCTTCAGGCTCAGCGCGGACTATCCGACCGTGAAGCCGGCGATCGAGCCCGCGGTCGCGAAGATTCTGACCATCGACTACACAAAGGACTGGCGGCCCTACATGGACGCCGTCCTCGACTACGTTCTTGAGGGCAATACCGAAAACCGAAGCGTCGGCGACGCCTTCTACCTCGAAGACAATAAAGTGCGGCGCTGGTACCACGTGCCCTGGCAGCAATGGGGCGACGACGGACGCGAAGGGCTCCACGGACTCACGGCCGAGGGGCCGGTCTTCCCCCAGGTGCTCTCACCTCTGCAGACGCACCAGTGGCAGACCTACGCAGTGGGCTTCTACAACAGCCTCGGCGGCTACGAGATCGGGCGGGTCTGGGCCGACCCCAATAACCCACGCATCGACGCGGTCACACGGGACGGCGGTTTCCCGGTGGGGACGGTTGTGGCCAAGCTGCTGTTCACCACGACGCCGGTCAGCGAAGCGCCGTTCCTCAGCAATCCCATCGAGTGGAATGGCTACGTCAAGCTGGCGTACAATGCGCCTGGCCCGACGGGCCTTCCGCTCACACCGCGCCACCTGACGAGCGTCCGTCTGATCCAAGTCGACATGATGGTGCGGGACGAGCGCGCAAACGCCACCGGCGGCTGGGTGTTCGGAACCTGGGTCTACAACGGCCGCCAGACCAAGTACGCCGATCGCTGGCGGAACCTCGTGCCGGTGGGCCTCATGTGGGGCAACGACCCGACCGTGACCAGCCACGCCGAGGGCAACCCGGCGCCAACTCGGACCGAGACCAACCCCGACCTCCGCCAGACCGTCATCAATGCGAACGACCCGGCGCTGCCGCCGATGCACCTCGGCTTCGGATTGCGACTGAGCGGGCCAAACGACAACACGCTGTCGTCTTGCAAATCCTGCCACTCGGCGGCACAATATCCGGCGATCTCGCCCATACTGCCGTTCCTCGGCCAGAAGGACGGCCGGCCGCTGCGCTGCACTGATCCGGAGTGGATGCTCTGGTTCCGCAATCTGGGGCCCACCGATACGTTTGATAAGCAGACCCAGACGACGGACAATTCGCTGCAGCTCTCCGGCAGCATCGCGAACTTCATCACCGCGCGGTCGATGCGCGAGGGCGGGCTCTACGCGGTCCAGTACTGGAAGGGCCGCCCTGTACTTTCAATCTATGGCGAACGCGGCGCCATGCCGGCCAATTCGGCGCCGTGCAGCAAATGACTGGAGCAAAGATAGATGTCCGACACGTCAGGCCAGAACAAAGCCGCAATCAACAAATTCTTCATTGACGGAATCGGCAACGCGGATCTAGGCGTCATCGCCGCTCTGCTTAGCCCTGACTACCAGTACAATCGCGAGCCAAGCTCAGTCAAAGACAACCAGGATTGGGTGCAGGGGCTGCATAAGTCGTGCCCTGGCCTCATCATGAGCATCGAGCAGATCCTGGCGGAGGACGACCTCGTGGGCCTGCGCTGGCGCATGGACGTTCCCGCCCATGGGGACACGCCGGCTACCTATGCGACCGCCACCAACATCATCTCAATGATCGGCGGACAGGTGGTGTCCAACATTCAGACGCCGCCGTCTCCATCCATGACGCCGGTGACCTAGAGCAAACCCTCGCGACACATCCGCGGATGGCCTCAGGCGCGGGCTTGCGCGGCAGCCTCCACGTGGTCGAGACCCTCGAGCGCAAGCTCCTGGTACCGCGGCTCGCGAAACATCGTCAGCCATCTTCGCGGCGGCACGCCCGCGCTCAACGCCTCGAAACGAGCGAGCGCCTTCTGGCCCTCGGCGATATCACCCAAATGGCCATAGCAGCAGGCGAGCAGGATCTGATTGGCGATCGCATGCGGTTGGAGGTGGGCAGCCTGCAAGGCGAGATCCGCTGCCTCCTCAAAGCGGCGCTCACATAGCAGGCTCGCGGCCAGACCGGTCATGTGAAGCGCCCGGTCCGACGAAATGGGATCCAGCCGCAGGGCCATGCGTAACTCGTCGGCGGCGCCTTGGGGATCGCCCAGCATCACCTTCATCCACCCGTTGACGCTGCGCGCATGGGCGGAGCCTGGATTCAGCGCGACGGCCCTCTCGCTGAGATCTGCGACTGTCTTGAGGTTTTCTCCGAGGTTGAAGAAAGCTTCGACAACGCGCGCCAGAACTTCCGGATCGTCCGGCGCCGCCTGGAGCGCGCGGCGAGCCAGATCCAGCCCCTCGCGCCGATGGAGGCTACGGTCGTCGTTCCATCTTACAAGCACCGCCTGGCCGTGGCAGTTGGCGGCCAGGCTGAGCGCGGACGCATTCCGCGGGTCCAGGGCGATCGCTTCGGTCGCAAGCGCCAGCGCCGAGCGAACATCCTCCGGGCCCAGAGATTGGTAGACCGAGAACGCTCGAAGATAGAGGTCGTAGCTGCCCAGTGTCTGCGTCGGGCGCTTGAGCGCGCGGGCGGTCTCGGCTGTCCGCACCGCCGGCTCCAGAACGCCGGCCACGGCCAGGGACACTCTGTCCTGCAACGCGAAGACGTCTTCGAGCGTATCTTCGAAGCGGTCTCCCCAAATCCGGACGCCGGCGCTGGTGTCGATCAATCCCACCGTAATGCGCACACGGCCGGCGGCCCTTCGGACACTGCCCTCGAGCAGGTAACGGACGCCAAGGGCTTGAGCCGCATCCTCGTGGCCTAAGCTCGCGGCTTTCAGCGCACGGCTCGAAGCGCTGGCGATCACAAAGAATGACTTGATCCGGGAGAGCGCGTTGGTGATCTCCTCCACCATCCCATCCGCGAAATAGTCTTCGTCCGGGTCGCGGGTGAGGTTTGCGAAGGGCAGAACGGCGATCGACGGCCGGTTCGGGACGGGCGGGGGCGCCGCGAGCTGACCTGCCGGAGCCTCGCCGCCGGCGACGAGCGTTCGAATACTGTCCAGCACCTTGGCCCAGGCGGGCGCCTGGAAGATATCGGCCGCGCCGTTCGTTTTGAGGCATTGGATCTGGTTGAACGGCAGCGGCGGGGTGGCCGCGTCGACGCTCAGCTGCACCAATTTTCCGGACTTGAGCGCCAGTTCGGCCTCGCCGCGGACCCATGGCGACTTGACCGCCTCCTCCGACCAGAGAACCAGCACCGCCTTGGCGCCCCTGAGCTTCGCTTCGATCACCTCGGCGTACATGCCATGGGCCGGCAGCGCCTCGTCGAACCAGACCGTGTGGCCTTCGCGGCGCAACGCCTCGGCCGCCGCCACGGCCAGGGCGGCGGAGGGACGCGCATACGACATGAACACCTCGTCGAGGCGCTCTTTCCCACCCGCCACTGCGCTCTCATCGTGCACGCCAGATCCCCCGGACCGAACGACCCTGACCTTAAGCGGGAAACGCCCAACGATCGATCGACAAGCACTGTAGCTGATGCCGGGGAGCTACGGCGAAAACGCTCCCCTTCACCGTTTGACGGCCGTGGGCTGCAAACTGCTCGCGGTCAAGCTCTACGCCACAACACCGCTTGCGCCAAAGTGTGCGCCGCGTGAAGGGCGCCGTGCTTCTGTCCCGGCGTTCTGCAATTGGTTAGGTTCACCCCCCGGGTAGGCCTTGGGGGCGGCGATGAGCGCGAAATCGGTTCTGCTGGCGGCGGCGCTGGCGTTAGCTGCGGGCGCGGCGAGCGCGCAGATCCTGGCGCCGGGGCCGGCCGTCAGCGACATGGTCGGCAAGGCCCAGCCGGCCCCCAGCGCCGACTACATCCAGCGTGAGGTGATGATCCCGATGCGCGACGGGGTGAAGCTGTTCACCGTCATCGTCATTCCCAAGGGCGCGCTGGGCGCGCCGATCCTTCTGACCCGCACGCCCTACAACGCCGCCGCGCGGGTGCGCCGCAACACCACCCTCTCGATGGTGGCCAATCTCTCGCAGAGCGACGAGTTGTTCGCCGCCGACGGCTACATCCGCGTCTTCCAGGACATCCGCGGAAAATACGGATCCGAGGGTGACTATGTGATGACGCGGCCGCCGCGCGGCCCGCTCAATCCCACCGCGACAGACGACACCACCGACGCCTGGGACACCATCGATTGGCTGGTCAAGAACACCCCGGAGTCCAACGGCAGGGTGGGCATGATCGGCTCCTCCTATGAGGGCTGGACCGTGGTCATGGCGCTGCTGGATCCGCACCCGGCCCTGAAGGCCGCCGTGCCGGAAAGTCCCATGGTCGACGGCTGGATGGGCGACGACTGGTTCCACTACGGCGCCTTCCGTCAGCCCAACCTCGACTACATCACCGGCCAGACCACCCTTCGCGGCGAGGGCCGTCCCGTCCCTCGCGACACCTTCGACGACTATGAGGGCTTCCTGCGCGACGGCTCTGTCGATGGTTGGGCGAGCACGGACGGCGTCTCGCAATATCCGTGGCTGATGCGCATGGAGGCGCACCCCGCCTACGACAGCTTCTGGCAGGGCCAGGCGCTCGACCGCCTCGTCGCCGCCCATCCCAGCAGCGTACCGACCATGTGGGAGCAGGGGCTATGGGATCAGGAGGACATGTGGGGCGCCATCCACAGCTGGACCGCGCTCGTCGCGGCCGGCCACGGCGACACCAACTTCCTGGTCATGGGGCCCTGGCGGCACAGCGGGGCCAACTATGACGGGACGATGCTCGGCCCGCTGGAGTTTACCGGCGACACGGCGCTGCAATGGCGGCGCGACGTGCTCAAGCCGTTCTTCGATCAATACCTGAAAGTGGGCGCGCCCAAGACCGATACGCCGCACGTGTTCATCTACAACACCGGAGAGAACCACTGGGACCGGTTCCCGGTCTGGCCGCTGGCCTGCGAGACCGGCTGCGCCTCGCCGATGAAGCAGCTCTTTCTGGAACCCAGCTTCGGCCTGGGTTTTCAGCAACCCCAGGGCGGCCCCGACGCCGCCGACGCCTATGTCTCCGATCCCGCCAAACCGGTCCCGTATCTGACGCCTCCGGTGCGGTTCAACGACACGCCGCGCTGGCAGAGCTGGCTGACGAGCGATCAGCGCGCCGTCGGCGACCGGCCGGACGTGCTGGTCTATGAGACCGCGCCCCTTGACCACCCGATGCGCATCTCCGGCGCCCCGATCGCTGATGTCTGGGCCACGACCACCGGGACGGACGGGGACTTCGTGGTCAAGCTCATCGACGTCTATCCGGACCTGGTCCCCTCTCGCCCTGAGATGAGCGGCTATGAGCTGCCGATCTCCATGGATATCTTCCGCGGTCGCTACCGCGCGAGCTTCGAGCATCCGAGCCCGATCCCGGCCGGCAAGCCGCAGCGCTACCGCTTCGCCCTGCCGACGGCCAACCACATCTTCCTGCCGGGTCACAGGATCATGGTCCAGATCCAGTCCAGCTGGTTCCCGCTCTACGACCGCAACCCGCAGACGTGGGTCGACAACATCTTCCTGGCCAAGCCCGGCGACTACCAGGCGGCCACGATCCGCGTGCTCCGCTCCGGCGACCACGCCAGCGCCGTCTGGCTGCCGCTCGTCGCCGCGCCGTGGAATTGACAATTTGCAATTACGAATGAAGAGACCGGAGCAATGCTCTCCGCTGCAGACGCCCCAGAGACACAATCTATAGGAGCATTTCCGCCCGGATAGGCAGGTCGCGGACGCGCTTTCCGGTCGCGTGGTAGACGGCGTTGGCCAAGGCGGCGTTCATGCCAACGATGCCGATCTCGCCGATTCCCTTGATGCCAAGCGGGTTCACCCGGTCATCGTCTTCCGGCACGACGATAATCTGTATGTCCGGCACGTCGGCGTTAACCGGCACCAGATAGTCAGCCAAGTTGCGATTGATGTACCGCGCGGACTTGGGATCGATCTTCGTGCTCTCGAACAGCGCCGCCGAAAGACCCCAAATGGCGCCGCCCATGAACTGGCTGTAGGCCGTGAGCGGGTTGACGATCGTGCCCGCCGCGAAAGCACTCACGACCCTCGGCGTACGGATCTCTCGGGTGCGCGCGTGCACCCGCACCTCCACGAAATGCGCGCCGAAGGCGAAGGTTGTGAAATCCTTGCGCGACGTGCCGCTCACCATCGCACTCTTTCCCTGGTAGAGCCCGGCCACAGCGTCCGGCTTGGTGCCGTTCGGCGCGTTCTCCACATGCACCTCGAGCACACCGCCGGCGACGCGAGCGAGGGCGGTCTTGAAGGGCTCGCCGGCCCCGGTGGGTCCGACGAGCGCGCCATCGGCGAGTTTCAGCAGCGTGGGGTCCACGTGGTGGAACGGCCCTGTGGGGTCACCGACCGCCGCGACGGCCATCCGGCTGCGTATCTCCTCGCAGGCCTTGTGGACCACATGCGCGGTCGTGGCCGCATTGTTCGAGCCGCCGGCCACGGTCACCGGGGGAAGGGCGCTGTCGCCCAATATGACGGTCACGTCTTCAATCTTGAGCCCAAGCGAATGCGCGGCGGTGATGGCCACCACCGTATAAGCGCCCGTGCCAATCTCATGGGCCGCGAGCTGCACCGTCGCTTTGCCCTGTGGCGTTACCGATAGCCTCGCGGCGGCCGGACCGATATTCGATGGATAGGTCGAACTTGCGCAACCCAAGCCTATCCGCCAGTCGCCGTCGCGCATCTCGCCGGGCTTTGGGTTGCGCTGGCTCCAACCAAACCGGGCCGCGGCTTGATCGAAGCAGGCCATCAGCGACCGGCTGGAAAATGCCCTGCTATCGACCGGATCGATGGCCGTATCGTTGACTCGCCGCAACTCGATCGGGTCCATGTTCAGCGCGTAGGCCAGCTCGTCCATCCCGCTTTCCAGGGCGAACATGTAAGGGGTTTCCGGTGGCGCTCTCATGAAGCCCGGCGTGCTGCGGTCCGCGTGGACCACGTGGACAGCGGTGGCGATGTTGGGGCAGGCGTACATCCGCGCCGTGCTTTCGGTTCCGGCGACATTGTAGCCGGAGGGGCGCGAGGTCACCTCCCAGCCTTCGTGGATCAGGGCGGTCAGTTTTCCATCCCGGGTCGCCCCAAGCGCCAGCCGCTGTTGGGTTTCGGCTCGGTAGGTGGCGATGGTGAAACCCTGGTCCCGCGTGGCGACCAGCTTTACTGGACGGCCAAGGCGTTTGGCGGCAATGGCGATCCAGGCTGTCCGCGATGTCGTACCACCCCGCGAGCCGAACGCGCCGCCCACATAGCGCGAGACAGTGCGGACCATCGCCGGGTCGATGCCGAGCTGTTGGGCGACGGCCGCCTTTAGCCCCCACATGGACTGGGAGCCTTCATAGATCGTCAGCCTTGGCCCATCCCACGCGCAGGTGGTGGTGAAAAGTTCCATTGGATTGTGATGTTGGGTCGGCGTCGAATATTTCGCGTCGATCCTTACGTCAGCGCTGGCGAGCGCCGCGGCAGCGTCCCCCTTCTTCGGATCCGGTGTCTCAGGCGTGGTCTTGTGCGGCTCGATCGTGACGCCAGGACTGCCGAAAGTGGCGCTGGGCGCTTCAACCACATAGTCGACCCCCACCCTGTTGGCCGCTTCCCGCGCCGCCTCGAACGTATCGGCGACCACTACCGCGATGATCTGGCCGTCGTGCCAGACCTGATCGCTTTC
>Ga0302314_10001977_pt1 | contig 38333 bp, 41 predicted proteins | sample III_Palsa_N2_3_FD_200533 | JGI IMG/M metagenome (GOLD analysis project Ga0302314, IMG submission 200533) | Peat permafrost microbial communities from Stordalen Mire near Abisko, Sweden - III_Palsa_N2_3 | ecosystem: Environmental > Terrestrial > Soil > Palsa > Peat permafrost | place: Sweden...
GCCGTGCAGCGCATGGCGATCTTCTCGCTCAATGTGATGCCCTACATCTCGGCCTCGATCATCGTTCAGCTCCTGCAGACGGCCTATCCGCCGTGGGAGAAGCTGAAGAAGGAAGGCGGCGAGGCCGGTCGCAAGCAGCTCAATCAATACACCCGCTATCTCACCGTCGTGCTGGCCCTGTTCCAGTCCTTCGGAATCGCGGTGGGCCTCTCCAACAGCCCGGGCATCGTCGACCAGCCGGGCCTGTTCTTCATCGCCTCGACCATGGTCACCCTCACCGGCGGCACCATCTTCCTGATGTGGCTCGGCGAGCAGATGACCAGCCGCGGCGTCGGCAACGGCATTTCACTGATCATCTTCGCCGGCATCGTCGCCCGCCTGCCCACCGCCCTGTGGCAGATGATCCAGGACGCGCGGCTCGATTCGTCCAAGACCTTCTCGATCTTCGGCCTGCTCATCCTGTCGGTGGCCATCATCCTGGCCATCGTGTTCATGGAGCGGGCCCAGCGCCGGCTGCTGATCGTCTATCCCAAGCGACAGGTCGGCAACCGCATCATGGGCGGGGAAAACTCCTTCCTGCCGCTCAAGATCAATGTCTCGGGCGTCATCCCGCCGATCTTCGCCTCTTCGCTCCTGCTGCTGCCGGCCACCGCCGTCGGCTTCCTGAAGCCGCAGAACCTGCCGTCCTGGCTGCAATGGCTGCCGATGGCGGCGGGCCAGCTCACCCACGGCAAACCCGCCTATATCGCCCTCTACGGCGCGCTCATCATCTTCTTCTGCTTCTTCTACACCTCCGTCGTCTTCAACCCCGACGACACGGCCGAGAATCTGCGCAAATACGGCGGCAACCTGCCAGGCATCCGTCCGGGCAAGCGCACGGCGGAATACATCGACTATGTGCTCACGAGGCTGACCGCCATCGGCGCCCTCTACATCGCCATCGTCTGCCTGGTGCCCGAGGTTCTGGCCGGTCCGACCGGATCCTACATGTTCGGCGGCACCTCGATTCTGATCGTCGTGTCGGTGACCATGGACACGGTGGCGCAAATCCAGTCACAACTGCTCGCCCATCAGTACGAAGGGCTGATCAAGAAGTCGAAGCTGAGGGGCGTCCGGCGCTAAGCCCGACCTTCTCGGCGGTTCTGGCCGCGGGGGGAGTATGAACCTGATTCTGTTCGGCCCGCCGGCGGCGGGGAAGGGGACTCAGGCCGCACGCCTGGTGGCCAGTCGCGCCATGGTTCACCTTTCCACCGGTGACATGCTGCGCGCCGCCATCGCTTCGGGCTCGGACCTCGGCAAGCACGTCGAAGACATCATGGCCCACGGCGAGCTGGTCACCGACGACATCGTCATCAGCCTGATCGAGGAGCGTCTGCCGGGCCTCAAGGGGACAGGCGGGGCGATCTTCGACGGCTTTCCGCGCACCCTCGCCCAGGCGGAGGCCCTCGACGCCATGCTGGCCACGCACGCTCGCCAGGTGGACCTGGTGATTCGCCTCAAGGTCGACGACGATGCGCTGCGGGCGCGGGTCGCCGGCCGTTTCGCCGAGTCGGGTCGGGCGGACGACAATCCGCAATCCTTCGAGCGTCGCCTGGCCGCCTACAACCGCGACACCGGCCCGCTCATTCCCTACTACCGCGCCCAGGGCAAGCTGGTCGAAATCGACGGCATGGCCGATGTCGAGACGGTGGCGGCCGAGGTGGCGGCGGCCGTCAAGTCGCACGCCTGACGTTCGGTGGGTGAGTCGCATGACGGCCCCCAAGCCGTCCCGAGAAGCTGGGCTCAGTTGAACCCGCCACCCAATGCGGACACTCGACAGGCATCTACCCTGCCGCCACTTCCGGCATATCAGTCCAATTTCCCTGGCTTTGTCATCGACGTCGCATTCCGTCGTAAGCGCATCAAGCCGCCCAATCCGCAGAATCCGATAAGCGTCATCGCCCAGCCTGTGGGTTCAGGCACTAGCGAATAGGCCCAAACGCCTGGGGCTTCATTGTTGTAGGCGAAATCGTCCCTGGGGCCGATACCGAAGAACCCGTTAGTAAGAATGACTGCGTCCGTAGCGCCATCATTGTTAATACTCATCAAAACTGGCGGGTCATCGATCGTGCAGCATTCGTCACCAAGAACAAAAGTGCGATCAGCCCCAACTAATTCCACAACTTCCCAGGCGGATATGTCGCCACTGGCGTCTGTTTCCAGAAAGGAGCTGCTGAGCAATGAGCGATCGTCTGGGCCGATGGCCTCGATTCCGTCTGCCATTGAAATTGACGCAAAAGGAAGAGAAGATGAATCATAGTATGTTGAGGGCAATAGAGGCGAAATAGAGTAGAAATTCATCGATAAATACGTTGACCCAGGAAGCGTATTTTCACCGTCTATACCGAAGGGTTGGCCTGTATAGCTATATTCATAAATGTCGGCGTGAGCACTCACGCCACATGAAAACGCAAGACTCGCGATGGCAGCCAGGAAACGTGCTCGCATATCCAACTCCTACCTGGTTTCGGTGACGTTGCACAAATTCACTTCAGCTTTCCACACAATCGCCCCTGGTAGGTCTCCGCCACTCTGCCGATGAAGTCTAAGGCGCGCCGCCGGCCAGGCGTTTGGCCACTTCACCGGCGATGGCCGCCTGGGCGCTGGCAAGGGCCTTGATCGGGCGGTCATAGGTCTGGGACCACAGCACGCGGCTGGAGGTGAAGATTCCGATCTGGCAGGTCGAGACCACCAACCGGGAGCTGAACAGCGAGCTGTTCTCCGACGAGTTCTTCGACGCGGAGACCTATCCCTGGATCAAATTCGTCTCGACATCCCTTGTCCGCACCGGTCCCAAGACCGCCAGGCTGGTGGGCGACCTGACCATGCACAACATCACCCGGCCAGTCACCCTCGACGTCACCTTCATCGGCGGCGGGATCAACCCCTTCGGCGACAAGGCGCAGATCATCGGCTTCCGGGCCGAAGGCATGGTCAAGCGCTCCGACTTCGGCATGGGCAAGTATGTACCCTTCGTCAGCGACGACACCCGGATCGTCGTCAGCTCGTCGCTAGCCCAGAAGCTGCCCTGACCTACCGCGCGTTGCCCGCTTGGCGCCTGAGCCGCGGCAGATGAGCGTCCGCTCCTCGGCGCCACGGCAATGACGAGGTTCGACCCAAGGCGGACGTTGAGTTTCCCTGACGAAGCAGCGAAGCTTTCGGGCATCCTCATCCCCAACGGCGCAGCCTCTAGGTCTGGCCAGTCCGGCGGGCGCGCCGGTGCGAGACCACTGAATGACAGACCTTTTCGACCCGAGCCGACACGAACCGCTAGTCGGCGCTCCCTGGTCGGAAGGTTTGGCGCGCAAGGCAATCGAGGAGATCGTTGCCGAAATCCGAGCCGAGGCCAGCGAGGTTGGCACTTGGGCCATCCATCCTAAGGAGGATGCGGCCGATGGGGCGCCGCCGATTCGTAATCTCCATTTCGGATCGGCCGGCGTAACGTTGGGACTGGATCATTTGATCCGTGTCGGCATGGCCCCGCCACGCCCGATCTACGCCGACTACCTCCCCGACCATCGGGGATGCCGTTGGCGACGCGTGAACGGCGCCATCGTGCACTTCACGAACCGACATGGACCGTTCGCGCATTCGCCGCTGCATCCGCCACAGAGACGACCTATCCAGAGCCTGAGCGAGGCGAAGGCCTCGCGAAGCATGGAGATACGGCATGTCGCAACAGGCCGAATCCGCCCATTCGCAAGGCGCAGGCATGTTCGCTCGAATCCCTCTCATTGGCGCTGTCGTGGTTGGGATTCTCGCCGTATCGGAAGGGCCGGCCGGCTTCCATGCGATGGAGCGTCAGCTGGTGGAAGGACACCTGCATGCGCCCAATCTGTCGCTGCTCGCCCACGCGCCAATGCTGCTCCAGCTCCACCTCGCGACCGTCCTGCTCGGATTCACGATCGGGGCTGTCCAGATGCTTGGGGAAAAAGGCACGACCATGCATCGCTTGCTTGGCTGGACCTTCGTAGTCTTCATGATGTTCACGGCGCTCGACGCGCTGTTTATCAAGGACGGGCCGACTTGGCGCGTCACCCCGATCCAGCTGTTCAGCCTCATCGTGCTGATCGGTCTGCCGTTCGCTGTGCTCGCTGCGCGTCGCCACAACGTCGCCGCGCACGCGCGCGGCATGACAGGGATCTATTTCGGCGGCTTGGTGCTGGCGGGGATATTCACCTTCATGCCGGGGCGGCTGATGTGGCGGGTCTTTTTTGGATGAAGGCGGCGACCGAAAATCAGCGCTCGGGAGTCACGGCGGGGTAGACTGATCGCCCTCCGGCATGTTCGCTACGGCCGCTATCGACCCAAAGCGGACATAGCCGGGGGAGCGCTTTCGACCTCGTCCGGATGCCCAGGTAAGCTTGCCTCGGCATACCACCTTGCCATTGTGGACCTCTGCTTGCTGGCCGCCACCAACAACCTCATGATGGCCCTGGGCGCGCGAAGTCCCATCGACGTCGCCGCCCGGGCATATGGGCGCTGAGCACTGGCCTGCCGGAGGACCCCATGGCGAAGCCCATCCTGAACCTCGACCAGGTCGTGTTCGACCATCTGGAGGAGAATGGCCTCTACACCTCCAGCCGAGGGACCATCGGCGCGCGCATCGGGGCGCGGCATCTTGGCTACAACCTCACCGTACTGCCGCCCGGCAAGGCGCAATGCCCCTTCCACTGCCACCACGGGGAGGAGGAGATGTTCTTCATCCTGGAGGGCGAGGGCGAGCTGCGGTTCGGCGACCAGCGGTATCCGATCCGCGCGCATGATGTGATCGCGTGCCCGCCGGGCGGACCGGAGGTGGCCCACCAGATAATCAACACCGGCCACGCGCCCATGCGCTACCTGGCGATCTCCACGGTGGCGGCGCTGGAGGCCTGCGAGTATCCGGACTCTCAAAAGATCCTCGTGACCGCCGGAGGGCCCGGCCCGAGCCGGCTTCGCAAGATCTTCCGATCCGAGGCCACGGTCGACTACTACGATCGTGAGGAGAACTGAGGACTGGCCCCTACAACTCCTGGGGGGCCGTCGGTCCTGCATCTTGATCTTGAGCGGGAGACCCGCCGGAGGTGATGCTGTCGGGGGCGCTGTAGAGGACGCCATCCCAACGGCCGGTATCGACCCAAAGCGGCCCCATTGTTGGTGTGTTAGCCCAGCGGTGAACCGACAAAGGATGACAGGAGCCAAAGTAGGCGCATGACAATCCCAGCCACCATCGGCGCCTTCGCCATCGTCCCATGTAACGACCTCCCCGCCGCGACGCCGTTTTGGGAGCGTCTCGGCTTCGAGCGCACCGGCGGTGACGCTGCCTATGTCATCATGACCGGCTGGGGTTGCGAGGTGCATCTGACCCAGGCGGGAACCGGCCCATGGCGCGTGCCAGAGGAAAACAACCCGTTCGGGGTCTTCATCCGCACGCCAGACGTGGACGCCATTGCCGCACTGGTGGACGACCTGATCATCCGCCCCGGCGGTGTGCTCCGCCACCGAGAGTGGGGCCTCTATGAAGTGGGCGTCTGCGGACCGGACGGCCTCCTTGTCCGCATCGGTTGGCCCTCCCATCTCATGCAAGAGGGCGGGGGCAAAACAGCGACCTGACAGGTCTGGCGTCAAAGCCCGCAATGCTTGGACATTTGCTGACCACCCGTTTCATACCGCACCAAAGTCCGGTTTCCAGCGCGGTCGCGATGGCCGCTGACGACCCAAAGCAGTCTTAAGGAGCAGGTCGCCAGGGGCCGTTTCGGGATTGGGCCAGAGATGCGAATGACGTAGCCACGATGGTCAGATTTGACGTATTCTCGCCGCACGAGAGAAGATGGGCCATCCACGTTCCTGAGCGCACGTCAGCCAACCAATGTCCGGTTCCCACCCATCCGCATCGGCAACTCCCAACGGGGGTAACATCAGGAGTCTGGTGACGGTCTGCGCCGCCGTCTTCGCCCTGGCCGGTCCAGCCGCGGCGGCGGGTGCAACCCCACCACCGCCGGGGCCTGAAATGGCCAGGCTGACGAAGGCGCTGACGGGAACCTGGTCGATCACGTTTAGACGCGAGCCGAGCGTGCAGGCGCCCAAGGGCGAGACCGCGAAGGGCGAGGAGGTGTGGCGGCCCGGGCCCGGGGGGTTCTCGCTGATGGAGGACTATCGCTCGAGCGGGGAGCTCGGCAAGCACAGGGGCCTTGAGGTCACCTGGTGGGACGAGGCCGCGCGGATGTACCAGGTGCTGTGGTGCGACAACAGCGGTCCGCCAGGCTGCTTGATGATCAAGCATGGAATGAATTGGGAGGGTGATGACTTGGTGGCCAGGAACGAATGGCAGGAGGACGGCAAGACGTTCGTATCCAAGGAGGTGTTTTCAGACATCACGCCGAGGTCCTTCAAACAAACAGTTTATGAGGGGGAATCCGGCGGAGAATCGAAGTTCTTCACCATTTTTGCCTTGAAAGCGGAGAGTTCGCACTGACCGGTGTACCGCTCGTGGCGAATGGTGACAGGGGCTCAGTCACTGCCCGTCGCCAATGGCCGCTTTCCACCCTTAGCGGACATTCCCAGAGTCCGTTTGTTGGTGAGTGGTTGCAGGCTCGTCCCGCTCCTGTCATCCAGGCTCGGCGCCATGAGTATACGGTCGGGAGCAAATCATCCCCGCCCCGCCGGTTCCGTCCGAACGGGATTAGTTCCAGCCGCCTCTGAAAATCCTGAGATTCCCTGGTCTGCCGCCATTGACCGCGGCGGTCAATTACCAATATAAGGCCGGTTCCGCGAAAGGGCGCGATCAGCGCGCCGGCCCGCCGCCCGCCAGGTGGCAGGGCCGGGTGCGCTTTTCGCGCTTGTCTGCGTGATCAGGAGAAGAGCTGCGTGGCCCGTATCGCCGGTGTAAACATACCGACCAACAAGCGCGTTGTGATCGCGCTGCAATACATCCACGGCGTCGGCCCCGCGAAGGCCCGCCAGATCGTTGACAAGGTCGGCATCGCCGATGCGCGCCGGGTCAGCGAGCTCACCGATCAGGAGGTCATCCAGATCCGTGAGACGATCGACCGCGACTATCAGGTCGAGGGCGATCTGCGCCGTGAGACCGCCGTCAACATCAAGCGTCTGATGGACCTGGCCTGCTACCGCGGCCTGCGTCACCGCAAGGGCCTGCCGGTCCGCGGCCAGCGCACCCACACCAACGCCCGCACCCGCAAGGGTCCGGCCAAGCCGATCGCCGGCAAGAAGAAGTAAGAGAGGCGCACGATGGCCAAGGAACCTGCGCGCGTCAAAAAGCGCGAGCGCAAGAACATCACTTCGGGCGTGGCGCATGTGAACGCCTCGTTCAACAACACCATGATCACCATCACCGACGCCCAGGGGAACGCCATCTCCTGGTCCAGCGCTGGCACGATGGGCTTCAAGGGTTCGCGCAAGTCCACGCCCTACGCCGCCCAGATGGCCGCCGAGGACGCCGGCAAGAAGGCCGCCGAACACGGCGTCCGCACCCTGGAAGTGAATGTCTCCGGTCCCGGCTCCGGCCGTGAATCCGCTCTGCGCGCGCTGCAGGCGGTGGGGATGACCATCACCACCATCCGCGACGTCACGCCCATTCCGCACAACGGCTGCCGCCCGCCCAAGCGGCGTCGAGTCTAGGCCCGCTCTGACGCCTTACCCCATTCGTCGGCCGATGCTTATCTCGGCCGTGAAGACCCCGCGCTCGAGGATATCCCGCCCGTGATTGAACGTAACTGGAACGAACTGATCCGCCCTGAAAAGCCGATGATCGAGTCCGGCGCCGACGCCCAGCGCAAGGCGCGCATCGTCGCCGAGCCGCTCGAACGCGGCTTCGGCGTGACGCTCGGCAACTCCCTGCGCCGCGTGCTGCTGTCCAGCCTGCAGGGCGCCGCCGTCACCTCGATCCAGATCGACGGGGTGGTGCACGAGTTCTCGTCCCTCGAGGGCGTGCGCGAGGACGTGGTCGACATCGTCCTCAACATCAAGCAACTCGCCCTGCGCATGCATAGCGAGGGGCCCAAGCGCATGACCCTGCGCGCCACCGGCCCCGGGGCGGTGACGGCCAGCCAGATCGAGGCCCCGTCCGACATCGAGATCCTGAACGGCAAGCACGTTCTCCTGACCCTCGACCAGGGCGCTTCGGTGCGCATCGAGTTCACGGTCGAGAACGGCAAGGGCTATGTGCCGTCGGAGATGAACCGTCCGGAAGACGCGCCCATCGGCCTCATCGCCGTCGACGCGCTCTACAGTCCGGTCAAGAAGGTCGCCTATCGCGTCGAGCCGACCCGCCAGGGCCAGAGCCTCGACTACGACAAGCTGATCATGGAAGTGGAAACCAACGGCGCGGTCTCGCCGGTGGACGCGGTGGCCTACGCCGCCCGCATCCTTCAGGACCAGCTGCAGGTGTTCATCACCTTCGACGAGCCCAAGAAGGCCCTGGACGGCGAATTCAAGCCCGAGCTGCCGTTCAACCCGGCGCTGCTCAAGAAGGTCGACGAGCTGGAGCTGTCGGTCCGTTCGGCCAACTGCCTGAAGAACGACAATATCGTCTACATCGGCGACCTGATCCAGAAGACCGAGGCTGAGATGCTGCGCACCCCCAACTTCGGCCGCAAGTCGCTGAACGAAATCAAGGAAGTCCTGGCCAACATGGGCCTTCACCTCGGGATGGACGTGCCCAACTGGCCGCCCGAGAACATCGAAGACCTGGCCAAGAAGTTCGAAGACCAGATGTGATAAGCTTGCGGCCCGTCGCGAGACGGCCCGCGCCTTGGAGAGATCGACATGCGTCACGGATACACCCGCCGCAAACTTGGCCGCACGTCGAGCCATCGCACCGCCATGTTCGCCAACATGGCGGCCAGCCTCATCAAGCATGAGCAGATCGTCACCACCCTGCCCAAGGCTAAGGAGCTGCGGCCCTTCGTCGAAAAGCTGGTGACGCTCGCCAAGCGCGGCGATCTGCACGCCCGTCGCCAGGCCATTTCCCACGTCCGTGACGTGGCCCAGGTGGGCAAGCTGTTCTCCACCATCGGCCCGCGTTACGCCTCGCGCGCCGGCGGCTACATTCGGGTGCTCAAGGCCGGCTTCCGTTATGGCGACAACGCCGCCATGGCCGTGATCGAGTTCGTCGACCGTGACGTCTCCGCCAAGGGCCTCGACTCCGGCCCCGTCGCCCAAGCCGCGGAATAGATATTTCCTCCTCCCCCTCGATGGGGGAGGTGGCCTCGCGCAGCGAGGTCGGAGGGGGTGGAGCGGCCACCCCACCCCGGACGGCTTCGCCGTCTCGCCCTCCCCATCAAGGGGAGGGAGGACGCCTCGCCTAACCGCGAATTAAGGTGACTCCCCGCCTGCGTGCTCCTAACGGCTGAGGAGCGGTCGGATAGGGGGGATTCCATGCGGCTTTCACTTAGCGTTGTGGCGCTCCTGGCGAGCGCGTCCGTGGTTCACGCGGCGCCTGCCGCTCTCGCGGACCTGGCCAAGCCGCCGGCCGACGCGGAAACCTTCACCATCATGTCGCCGGCTGGCGTGCACGGCCATTCGGCGCGCTGGACGACGCCGGACGGCGTCCGCTGGGGCCGCGAGAGTCTCAATCTCCGCGGCCAGATCTTCGAGGTCGACAGCGCCTCGCACCTCGGCGCCGATGGCATGATCGATCATCTGGTTGTGCGCGGCTTCACGCCCCAGGGCGACTCGGCCGAGACCTTCGATATCGCCAATGGTGTGGCGAGCTGGAAGAGCCCAGTCGACGGCGCCTCGGCGCCCTATGCCGAGCCGGCGATGTACAACGCCTTCGGCGGCCCCATCGATCTCACCGTCGACCTGGTCGACGCCCTCATCGCCGCACCCAATCACACCCTGGCCATGTTGCCCGGCGGCGAGGCGCATGCCGAGCCCCTGACGACCCTGACCGTTGGCGAGGGGGCGGCCAAGCGCACGCTCACGGCCTGGTCCGTCACCGGCCTCGGCAACACGCCCGCGCCGGTGTGGACGGACGACCAGGGCAAGTTCTTCGCCTTCGACGCCGGCCTGACCTTCATCCGCACAGGCTATGAATCGGCCCAACCGGCGATCGACAAGGCCCAGGACGAGGCCATGGCGACGCGCGCGCCGGTCATCGCCCACACGCTGTTCAAGAAGCCGGCCGGGCCGGTCGCCTTCACCCACGTTCGCGCCTTCATCGACGGCAAGCGCTACGTCGAGGACGAGACCGTTGTGGAGGACAACGGCGTCATCACCGCCGTCGGGCCGGCCGGCAAGGTCAAGGTTCCCCCGGGCGCCCAGGTCATCGACGGCGCCGGCGAGACCCTGGTGCCGGGCCTGTGGGATTCCCACCAGCATGTGGGCGACGATTTCAGCGGACCGCTCCTGCTCTCGCTCGGCGTCACCTCGGTGCGCGATCCCGGCAACATCACCTCCCACACCCTGTCCCGCGCCGCCCGGCGGGCGAGCGGCGACCTGATCATGCCGCATGTCTATCCGTCGATGTTGATGGACGGAAAAGGTCCGTATACGGCTCAAGTGGGCACGGCGGTCACCTCGCTCGACGAGGCCCTGGCCACGGTCCGCAAGGCCAGGGCCGACGGCTTTGTGGCCATCAAGTTCTACGGCAGCTTCAATCCGGCCTGGGTGGCTCCGACCGCCGCCGAGGCTCACCGCCTGGGCATGCACGTCCATGGCCATATCCCCGCCGGCATGCGCACCATGGACGCCATCAACGACGGTTACGACGAGATCACCCACATCTATTTCGTCGCCATGCAGGCCATGCCGGATGACGTGGTGGCCAAATCCAACACCATCGCGCGCATGGAAGGTCCGGCGAAGTACGCCAAGGACATGAACCTGGACGCCGAGCCGATGAAATCCCTCATCGCCACCATGGCCGCCAAGCAAATCACCTCCGACCCGACCCTGGTCGTGGTGGAGAGCCTGATGGTCCCCGACAACGGCGACCTGTCGCCCGCCTACGCCCCCTTCGTCGGCACCTTACCGCCGGCCGTAGAGCGCGGTTTCCGCCAGGGCGGCCTGCAGCTGGCGCCCGGCTATACCCGCGCTGACTACCGCGCCAGCTTCAGGAAGCTCGAAGATCTGGTCGAGGCGATGCACAAGGCCGGCGTGCCGATCGTGGCCGGCACCGACGGCTCGGGTATGGAGCTGGCCCGCGAGCTGGAACTCTATGTCGACGCCGGCTTCACCCCGGTTGAAGCCCTGCAGGCCGCCACGATCGCGCCCGCGCGTCTTCAGCATGCGGAGGATAAGACCGGGTCGATCGCGGTGGGCAAGAACGCCGACCTCCTGTTGGTGGCGGGCGACCCGTCCAAGACCATCGGCGACCTGCGCCACACGCGCCTGGTGATGATGGACGGCGGCCTGATGAACTGCGACGACCTGCGCAAGGTCGCCGGCATTTCGGCGAGACCCAAATACGCCGATTGAGGTTGCGAACCTCCTCCCCCTTTGATGGGGGAGGTGGCCCTGCGAAGCCTTGGCGAAGCAGGGGCGGAGGGGGTGGAGCGGTCACCCCGCCCCGGACGGCTTCGCCGTCTCGACCCTCCCCATCAAGGGGAGGGAGGTAGACTCCCGTAGTGGACGACCTCGACCTTTTCGAGCGTCACCAGGCCAAGCGCCTCCATACTGTCCAGGACGCCCAAAAAACCGCGTAGCTTGTCTTCCTCGTCGACGATCTCGATCACCAGCGGCAGCTTGGCGGACAGGTCGAGGATCTTGGCCGTGTGCACCTTGGCGTGCAGGCCATAGCCCATGGGTCCGCGCAGCACCGTCGCGCCAGCGAGGCCGGCGTCGCGGGCCTTGATGACGATGTCCTCATAGAGCGGTCGGCGGCCGTTCATCTTGCCTTCTTCGGTGTAGATCCGAAGCAGCATCGCCTGTTGCGGGGCCTGCATGGTCAGCTCCCTCTGACGGCGTTGACGGCGGCCGCGCCGACGAAACCCAGCCACACGGCCAGAAGGCATAGCACGACCGAGGCCACCACATTGACGCCGGCGCGGGCGTATTGGCCGTCCTGGGCCAGGGTCAGGGTCTGGTAGCTGAATGAGGAAAAGGTGGTGTAGCCGCCGCAGATCCCGACCATCACGAACTGACGGATGTCGCCGGAAACCATCAGGCGGCCGTCCGGGCCGGTCAGGCCGGCGAAGAGGCCGATGACGAAGGAGCCCAGCACATTGATGATCAGCGTGCCGAGCGGAAAGGTCTCGCCGAACCAGCCGGCGATCAGGCTGGAACAGCCGTAGCGCGCCACGCTGCCCAGCGCCCCGCCGGCCGCGATCCACAGATAGGTGCTCACACCCCCTCTTTCGGCGGTGGCGCGGGGAGGGTCAATGGCGCCCCCAGTGAGGCAATATGGCGCTCCACCAAAATGCGTCATCCCGGCCGCAGCGCGTGAGCGCGGAGAGCCGGGACCCAGGGGCGGCTCGCACTCGCGCCTGAACCACCTGGGTCCCGGATCTATGGCCTGCTGGCGCAGGCCTTCGTCCGGGATGACGCAACTTATTTGCGTGCGCCAACCGTTGCGTATAATCGATATATTTGCAAATATATGAAATCATATCCCCAAGGGAGATCCACCATGTCTGACGACAAGCGGCCCACGATGGGCGTCGGGGTTTACTACCGCGATCCGCGCGCGGCGCTGAAATGGCTGGAGGAGGCGTTCGGCTTCGAGATCACCATGATCGTCGAGAACGAGGACGGATCGATTGGCCATTCGGAGATGCGTTTCGGCGGCGGTCTGATCTATGTCGGTTACGAATTTGACGAGCGCCACCGCAGTCCGGCCTCCATGGGCGGCGTCAACACCCAGTCGCTGCACATCAATCTCGACGGCGGCCTGGACGAGCGCTTCGCGCGCGCCATGGCGGCGGGCGCGACCGCGCTGCGCGAGCCGGCCGATCAGTTCTATGGCGATCGCAGCTGCATGGTCACTGACCCGGAAGGGCACGTGTGGAGCTTCAGCCAGACCATCAAGACGATGAGCTTTGATGAAATGGCCAAGGCCGGCGGCGTCCAGGTGCGCGCCCGCCTTTGACCTCGCTCGACCGGACGCTCGCCGCCCTGGCCGACCCCCGGCGGCGGGCGGTGGTGGATGTGCTGCGGCGCGGGCCGCGGGCGGCGGGGGATCTGGCGCGCGATCTGGGCGTCAGTCCCTCGCTGATGAGCCGCCAGCTGCGCGCCCTGCGCGAGAGCGGGCTGGTCGAGGATTCGCACCCGCCCTTCGACACCCGCCTGCGTATCTACGCCTTGAGCCCGGGGCCCATGGTCGAGCTGATGCGCTGGCTGGAAGAGACCGAACGCGGCTGGAGCGAGCAGCTCGCGGCCTTCAAGGCCCATGTGGAGCGCACGCCGTGACCTCACGCGTCATGGTCGCCCTCAGGGTGGCGGCGAGCCCGGAGCGCGCCTTCGAGGCCTTCACCTGCGAGATCGCCGCCTGGTGGTCGCCCAACGCCCTCTTTCGCTTCACCCCGCGCGACCCGGGGGTGCTCAGTTTCGAGCCGGGGGAGGGCGGCCGCCTGGTCGAGACCCTGCCGTCGGGCAAGGTGTTCGAGATCGGCAGGATCAGCGTCTGGGCCCCGCCCACGCGCCTGGTCTTCGGCTGGCGCCAGGCGACCTTCGCGCCGGACCAGGCGACCGAGGTTGAGGTGCGGTTCGAGTCCGTGGGGGCGGAGACACGCGTCACCGTCGAACATTCGGGCTGGGAAAGCGTGCCGACGACCCACGTGGCCAAGCATGGGTTTCCCAACGCCTTTTTCCTTCAGCGCCACGGCGAATGGTGGCTAAGCCTGCTCGAAGCCTTCAAGGTGCGGGTGATTGAGGACCGGAGCGGCGAGGAATGATCGAGGAGGCTGCACCGCTCGCTGTTCGCCCGCCGCGCGCGGCGGCCTTCGGCTTCATCTTCGCCACGGCGCTGCTGAACGCGATCTCGTTCGGCATCATGATCCCGATCCTGCCCAACCTCATCAAGCAGATGACCGGCGGCGACACCGCCCAGGCCTCGGAATGGAACGTGCTCTTCGCCACCGTCTGGGGCGCGATGCAGTTCGTCTGTGGGCCGGTGCTGGGCATGCTGTCCGACCGCTTCGGCCGCCGGCCGGTGATGCTGATCTCCATCTTCGGCCTGTTCGCCGACTTCCTGTTCATGGCCTTCTCGCCAAACCTCGCGTGGCTGTTCGTGGGCCGGATCCTCAATGGGATCACTGCCGCCAGCTTCTCCACCGCCAACGCCTATGTCGCCGACATCACCCCGCCGGAGAAGCGCGCCCGCAACTTCGGTATCCTGGGTTCGGCTTTCGGCTTCGGCTTCATGATTGGCCCCAGCATCGGCGGCGTGCTCGGCGAGGTCAGCCTGCGCCTGCCGTTCATCGCCGCCGCCGGCCTGTGCCTGATCAACGCGCTCTACGGCCTGTTCGTTCTGCCAGAGTCCCTGCCCGTGGCGCGGCGGACAACGCATCTCAATTGGCGGCGGGCCAATCCGATCGGCTCGCTGGTGTTCCTGAAGTCGCATGGCCAGCTCCTGGGGCTGGCGGGCGTGAGCTTCCTCAACCAGTTGGCCCAGACCGTCCTGCCGAGCATTTTCGTTCTCTACGCCGGCTATCGCTACGGCTGGGGCCCAGGCATCCTCGGCTTCACCTTCCTGGCCTCGGGCGCCTGCATGATCGCCGTGCAGATGTTCCTGGTCGGGCCGGTGGTGAAGCGGCTGGGTGAGCGCGGCGCGGTGCTGCTGGGCTCATCCATGGGCGCGCTCGGATTCTTCATCTACGCCCTGGCTTCCAAAGGCTGGATGTATGCGGTCGCCATTCCGGTGTTCGCCCTCGTCGGCATGATGCAGCCTGGGCTGCTCGGCCTGATGAGCCGGCGCATCGATCCCCGCCATCAGGGCCAGCTGCAGGGCTCGGTCCAGTCCCTGCAGGGTGTCGCCTCGATGATCGGGCCCGGCCTCTTCGGCCTCACCTTCGCCTGGCTGGTGCGGCGCGACTCCACCCTGCACCTCTCGGGGGGGGCGATCCTGATCTCATCCGCCCTGATGGCCCTGGGCTTCCTGATCTCCCTGCGCGTGGCGACGCCGGTGGCGGACGCGCGCATCGCGCCCGCCGATTAGCTTCTCGTCCGGTGACGGCGTTATTTCGGGTTGATGGGTGTGATCTTCGAGCCGTGGATGTCGATCCCCGCCATCAGACCCTTCTGCGCGAAGGTGAAGACATAGACGTCTTGGGTAAGCGTGGTGGTGCTGGCCGAAACCGCCGCGCCGTGATCGACGACGACGACATTCGGGGCCGATCCGATCGCGAATCCGCCGCTCTTGTGCAGATAGCGGAGGGCGCGAGCATTCATGAAGAACATCGCCGAACTGAACGACTGGCCGCCGATTTGCAGCCCCCACGACGCGGCGCTGACGTTGTAGAACCTCGTCGGGCGGCCATGCACGAACAGCACCCCGTTGCCGGTCTGGGCGCCGAACACCAACCCCCCCTTGATGATGGTGGGGAAGACCAGGACGGCCTTGGCGTTGTCGGCGAACAGCCGCGATTTTGGCTCGGTGGCGTAGAGCTTATCGAGCGCCCGGCGACCGTCGGCCGCCAATTGGGCGGCGGAGGCGTGGGCCGTCGACGCCAACGGTCCCATGAGGGTGGCCGCGGCCATGATCGCCGTGAGAGTGAATCGACGCGTGATCGCCATTGGTCATTGCTCCCGCTTGAATGCCCCCGCCGATGGCGGAGAGGGTTGATCGAAGCATAACGCCTTTCCCCAACAAGCGTTGCGGCGCCATCTTTGCGTCGAAGAGCTCGGCGAAAAGCGCGCCGCCTTCTCACCTCGACGGACGAGACATGCGCCCCACAATCGCGGCCCTGACGATCCTCCTTCTCGCCGGCGCCGCCAGCGCCCAGGATGAGCCCCGACGCCCGCCGGCCGACGCGGTCAGCATGCGGCTCTCCTTCGCCCCGATCGTCCGCCGCGTCGCCCCGGCGGTGGTCAATGTCTATTCCAAGCGCGTGGTGCGCCAGCAGGTTGATCCGTTCTGGGGCATGTTCGGGGGTCAGGGCGAGCGCACCGAACGCTCGCTGGGGTCGGGCTCGATCGTGCGCGCCGACGGCGTCATCCTCACCAACCACCATGTGATCGCGGGCGCCCAGGAGATCATGGTCGTGACCGCCGACCGGCGCGAATGGCCGGCGACCCTGCTGCTCGACGACGCCCGCGCCGACCTCGCCGTCCTGCGTATCGACACCAAGGGCGAGCGGCTGCCCACCATCGACATCGACGCTGCCGAGCAGCCGCAGGTGGGCGATCTGGTGCTGGCCATCGGCGATCCCTTCGGCGTCGGCCAGACGGTGACCAATGGCATCGTTTCGGCCCTGGCGCGGTCGGATGTGGGGATCAGCGACTTCTCGGCCTTCATCCAGACCGACGCGGCCATCAACCCGGGCAATTCCGGCGGGCCGCTGGTGGACATGAACGGCGACCTCATCGGCGTGAATACGGCCATCATCTCCGCCTCTGGCGCGTCGGCGGGCGTCGGCTTCGCCATTCCGGCGCCGACGGCGCGCCAGGTGGTGGACGCGGCCCTGGGCGGGGGGCACTCGGTCGTTCGGCCCTGGCTCGGGGTCAGGACCCAGGCGCTCACCGGCGAGATGGCCCGCAGCCTCGGCCTCGCCGCGCCGCAGGGCGTCGTCGTCACCGACGTGTGGCCGGACGGCCCGGCGGCGCGGGCCGGCGTCGCCCAAGGCGACGTGGTGGTCAGCGTCGGCGGCCAGGAGGTCGATGACCAGGCCGCGCTCAACTACCGCGTCGGGGCCATGAAGCCGGGCGAGGACGCAACGCTGGTGGTGCGGCGCAATGGCGCTCCGGCCAGGACGCTCGCGGCCCGCGTCGAGGTCCCGCCCGCCGCGCCGGCGCCGGACTCGCTCACGGTCACCGGCCGCAACCCGTTCGCCGGCGCCACCGTGGTCAATATCTCGCCGGCGGCGGCCATCGAGAACGGCGTCGACCCCTTCGCCGGCAAGGGCGTGGTGATCGCCAAGGTCGAGGGCGGCTTTGCCCAGAACCTGGGGCTGCGCCCCGGCGACTTCATCCGCCAGATCAACGGACGGACCATCGCCTCCACCGCCGACGTGGCCGCGGCCACCCGCGCGCCGGCCCCTACCTGGTCCCTGTCGATCGAACGCGGCGGCCAGACGATCACCGCTCAGTTCAGCGGCGGGTGAGGTGCGCAATGCTTTCCTAAAATTGCGTCATCCCGGACGAAGGCCTGCGAGAGCAGGCCGCAGATCCGGGACCCAGAGGGTCCAACTCAGGCGAAGCGTTCATCCTCCGAGCAGTTTCGCGGCCGGCGGGCGGCAACCCTAGGTCCCGGCTCTCCGCGCTGACGCGCTCCGGCCGGGATGACGCAGCTAGTAAGAAGCCTCCCCATCAAGGGGAGGGAGGTTGGTGGTCTCGGTCGCGCTTCCTGATACGTTCGCGGAATGAGCGACCTCTTCGAAGCGGCGGGTCTGACGCCCGAGGCACCCGCGCCTCTGGCCGATCGGCTGCGGCCCAAGAGCCTGGACGAGGTCGTGGGCCAGGATCACCTGCTGGGACCGGAGGGGCCGATCCGGCGCATGGCCGTCGCGCGGCGGCTGTCGTCGTTGATCCTGTGGGGTCCGCCCGGCGCCGGCAAGACCACCATCGCCCGTCTGCTCGCCGACGCGGCCGGCTATGAATTCCAGCAGATCTCGGCCGTGTTCTCCGGCGTCGCCGACCTCAAGAAGGCGTTCGAGGCCGCGCGCCTGCGCCGCGCGGCCGGCCGCGCCACCCTGCTGTTCGTCGACGAGATCCACCGCTTCAACCGCGCCCAGCAGGACGGCTTCCTGCCCTTTGTCGAACAGGGCGTGGTCACCCTGGTTGGAGCGACCACCGAGAACCCGTCGTTCGAGCTGAACGGCGCGCTGCTGTCGCGCTGCCAGGTGTTCGTCCTGCGGCGGCTGGACGCGGACGCCCTCGATCTGTTGCTCGCTCGCGCCGAGGCCTTCGAAGGCCGGCCCCTGCCGCTCGATCCCGCCGCGCGCGAGGCGCTCACCGCCATGGCCGACGGCGACGGCCGCTATGTGCTCACCCTGGCCGAGACCCTGTTCAACATCGCCCCGGCGACGCCGCTGACGCCGGCGGACATGGGCCGCGTGCTGCAGAAGCGCAGCCCGGCCTACGACAAGGACCGCGAGGAGCACTACAACCTCATCTCCGCCCTGCATAAGTCGGTGCGCGGCTCCGATCCGGACGCGGCGCTCTATTGGCTGGCGCGGATGCTGGCCGGCGGCGAGGATCCGCTGTTCATCGCCCGCCGTCTGGTGCGCATGGCCATCGAGGACATCGGCGAGGCTGATCCGCTGTCGCTCCTCCTGGCGACCGCGGCCAAGGACGCCTACGACTTCCTGGGCAGTCCCGAGGGCGAGCTGGCCTTGGCGCAGGTCACGGTGCACATGGCCGCCGCGCCCAAGTCCGTCGCCGTCTACAAGGCCTTTGGCGCGGCCAGTGCGCTGGCCCGCGAGACCGGCTCGCTGACACCGCCGGCCCACATCCTCAACGCGCCCACCCGGTTGATGAAGGACCTCGGCTACGGCAAGGGCTACGCCTACGATCCGGATGCGGAGGAGGGTTTCTCCGGCCAGAACTATTTCCCCGACGGCGTCGGGCGCCGCGCCTTCTACAAGCCCAAGGGCGACGGGGCCGAGGCCAAGGTCAAGGAACGCCTGGAGCGCTGGGCCGCGCTCAGGAACACCCGGGGTGGCTGAACGCGCGCGCCTCTCGGCCGCCGACATCGATTTCGTTCGCGGCCTGGTCATCCATGAGGATGCGGAGATCCTGGCCTTCAACAAGCCGCCCGGCCTCTCCAGCCAGGGCGGGCGCATCGCCGCCCATACGCTGGACGACCTCCTGGCCGCCTTCGCCAAGCCGAGCGGGGTGAAGCCCCGGCTCGTTCACCGCCTGGACCGCGACACCTCCGGCGTCCTCCTCGCCGCGCGCAGCCAGCCGGCCGCGGCCTTCCTTGGAAAGGCGATGATGGCCCGGCGATTCCGCAAGACCTATCTGGCCGTGGTTGCGCCAGGCGCGCCCGATCCCCGGGCCGGGACGATCGAGGCGGTCCTGGTCCGCCAGGACATCGGCCGCGAGGCCTATGTCCGCGTCTCGCCTCCGGACGCGCCGGGCGCCCAGGCGGCGTTCACCCGCTACCGGACGCTGACCGCCGACGCCGTCGCCGCCCTGCTGGAGCTTTCGCCGCGCACCGGCCGCATGCACCAGCTGCGTGTTCATTTGGCTTCCATCGGCCGGCCGATCGCCGGCGATCCGCGCTACGGAGGCGCCCTGGCGCTCTATGGCCAGCCAGTTCCGCGCCTGATGCTGCACGCCGCCGCCCTGGTCTTCCCTCACCCCGCCGGCGGCGAGACCCGCATCGAAGCCCCGCCCCCCGCCGACTTCGCCGCCCTGGCTGATCGGATCGGGGGATAACCCCACCGCGTCATCCCGGACGAAGCAACGCGGTGCGTTGCGAAGATCGGGGACCTAGGGGCGGCTGGCAAGCGCGTCTGGCCGCCCCTAGATCCCGGGTCTCGTCGCGTTCGCTCCTCGCCCGGGATGACGCAATTTTGGGTCTGGCGTTCCGGTATGACGACGAGGCTCGCAACGCTATATGTCGGCCATGGGCGAGGTGAAGACTCTCACGGTCGGCGTCGGCGAGGATGGGGTGCGGCTCGACCGCTGGCTGCGTCGCCGCTGGCCACACCTGGGCCAGACCCAGATCCACAAGCTCGCCCGCAGCGGCCAGCTGCGTGTCGACGGCGGCCGCATCAAGGCCGACACGCGGCTGGGCGCCGGCCAGGTGGTGCGCGTGCCGCCGTTGCCGGAGGGCCCGCCGCCGCGCCCCGACGGTCTTTCCAGCGAGGATATCCGCTTCGCTCGCTCGCTCACCCTCTATGAGGACGACGAGGTGCTGATCCTCAACAAGCCGGCGGGCCTGGCCGTTCAAGGCGGCACCAAGACCAGCCGGCATATCGACCGGTTGCTGAGCGCCTGGGGGGAGGGCCTCTCGCGCCCCCGTCTGACCCACCGCCTCGACCGCGACACCTCCGGCGTCCTGGCGCTTGGCAAGAGTCCGGCGGCGGCGGCGCGGCTCTCGGGCGCCTTCGCCAAGCGGCGAGCCGAGAAGACCTATTGGGCGCTCGTGGCCGGCTTTCCCAAGCCCGGCAAGGGCGTGATCGAGCTGCCCCTGGCTAAGGTCGGCGTCGGCGACCGCGAACTGGTTACGCCCGTGGACGCCAAGGATCCACGCGCCGAGACCGCCCTCACCCTATACGTGACCGTCTCGCGCGCCGGCCCGCGCGCGGCCTGGATGGCGTTGCGGCCCTTGACCGGTCGCACGCACCAGCTACGCGCCCACATGCTGGCGCTGGGCCATCCGATCCTGGGCGATCCCAAGTACAATACCCCCGCCTCGATCGAGGTCTCCGGCCCGCTGAAGCTGCAGCTCCACGCCCGGCGCCTGAGCCTTCCCCATCCGGGCGGCGGCCGCATCGACATCGAGGCCCCGCTGAGCGCCGAGATGGAGGCCGGCTTCGCGCGCTTCGGCTTCGATCCGCATGAGGCGGGCGAGCTCGACTTTCCCCCTCCAAGGAGCCACGGCCATGGCAGGTGACAGCGGCGCGGTCGCCCATGTTCGCGACAGCGGACCGGGCAGTCTCAAGGTGACGATCTCGGTCGGCGGTCAGAGCTTCCCGGGCGACGAGCCGGTGGCGGCGGGCGGGACGGGCACGGGCCCCGCGCCGCACGATCTGCTCTCGGCGGGTCTGGCCGAATGCACGGCCCTGACCCTGCGTCTCTACGCCGACCGCAAGGCCTGGCCGATGGAAGGGGTCGAGGTCAAGGTGACGCACGAAGTCCAGCCGGATGCGACACCGCGCGATCTCTTCCGCCGAGCGATCAAGCTCATCGGGCCGCTGGACGAGGATCAGAAAGCCCGCCTGATGGACATCGCCGACCGCTGCCCCGTCCACCGCACGTTGACCGCCGGCTCGCGCATCGAGACAGCCGCGGGTTAGCATTCGCTCAACTTGGAGGCGCCGCGACCGCATGTCCGACACTGACAAGCTCGACGCCCCTGCGCCGTCCGAAGACGTGTTGCGCGTGGAGCGGATTGCCAGATGGGAAAGGGAACAGGCGGAACCGCTGACAGGCTGGGACTTCAGCCAAGCCCAAAACAGGCCGATTCTCGAACCGTTGCCCTGGGACTACCGCGCCGTCGCGCGTCCGTTTGTCGATGCCGCGCAGCGGATGCTCGACCTGGGAACGGGTGGTGGAGAAATCCTCCTAACGCTGGCGCCGCTGCCGCCCTTCTGCGTGGCGACCGAGCTTTCTGAGCCTCGTGCGCAGGTTGCAAGGCGCCGACTCTCCGCCCACTCGGTTCGCGTGGCTGTGCTTGATTCCACGCGCCCATTGCCTTTCCGACCAGGCGCATTCGATTTGGTCCTGATCCGAAATAGCGCATTCATCGCCCGTCACATTGGCGAAGTGCTCAATCGCGAAGGGGTGTTCCTGACCCAGCAGGTGGCGCGCGGAAATCTAGCCGATTTGCTGCAAGTGCTCGGCCTGAAAGAGGGAAACCCGGACTGGCAATATCCCGAACAGGCGGCCGCCGACCTCAGGGCGGCCGGATTCACCAGCGTTGAATTTCAGACCTTCGACTCTTTTTTTGAGTTCGTCAGCCTCGGCGCGATGCTGTGGTTCCTTGAAGGTATCCTGCCGGGCCGGGTCGAGGTGAGCGCCTGTTATGAAGGCCTGCTCGAATTGCAGCGCCGAGCCGATCGCGGCGAAAAGCTCCGCTTCACGCGCAAGCGCTATCTCCTGACCGCGCGAAAGTGATGCGGGATCGTTGAAGGCGCGCCAGTCGCCTAGGCCGCCGGCGCGGCCCTTTGTTCCGCCAACTCCTCCACACGGTGCACAGGCTTGGGCTGGGTGATCTGGGCGGGGGGGGCGGCGCGTTGCAGGCGCAGGGAGCGGCCCTGGAAGAAGGCGCCGGTCTCTATGGCCAGTTGTTCGTGGGTGATGTCGCCCTCGACGTGGGCGCCGCCGTAGAGGCGCACCTGCTTGGCGGTGACCGAGCCGGTGACGCGGCCGCGCACCTCGACCGCCTCGGCGAAGACGCCGCCGTCCACATGGCCGCCTTCGCCGACCACGACGCGCTCGACGCGGACGTCGCCGATGATGGCGCCGTCGATCTGCACTTCGCTGCCGCCGGTGATGCTGCCCTCCAGCTTCAGGTCGCTGCCGATCAGCGAGGCCGACTTCTTCGCCGGCGCCGGGGTGTGAACGGGGGCGTCAACCGAGGGACTGTTGGCGGCCGTGGGCTGCGCCGGGTGAGAGGATTGCGGCTTGCTGAACATGCTGAGGGCCTCGCTTTACTCAGGGGAGCCGCGGTACTAGCGGCCCCAAACCCTAACCCCGTAGGGCGGCGTGCGCCAGACCCCTGATTCGCTTCAAGTCAAGACCTTGGCCGCGGCCAGCACCTCGGCCACGTGGCCGGGCACCTTCACCTTGCGCCAGATGTGTCGCACCACGCCCTTGCCGTCGATGAGGAAGGTGGCGCGTTCGATGCCCATGTATCTGCGGCCGTACATGCTCTTCTCGACCCAGACGCCATAGCGCTCGATCATGTCGCCGTCCTTGGCGGAGGCAAGCAGAGGCGAAAGGCCGTACTTGGCCTTGAACTTCTGATGGCTGGCGGCGGAGTCCTTGGAGACTCCCACCACGACCGCGCCGGCGGCGGCGAAGTCGTCGGCCGCGGCGGTGAAGCCCTGGGCCTCGGCCGTGCAGCCGGAGGTGTCGTCCTTGGGATAGAAATAGAGAACGACGGTTCGGCCGTGGAACGCGGAGAGGTTGATCGGGCCGTCAGCGCCCGGCAGTTCGAAATCGGGGGCCCGGTCGCCAGCCTTCAACTCGATGCTCATTGCACGCTCCTTTTCATTGGGTGACGACCAGGCGCTTGCGGGCGTTGCCCTTGCGCAGTTCGGCCTCGGACCCGGCGACACTCACCGGCGCATTGGCGTCCATCACCTTGACGCCGTTGATGCGGAAGGCGCCGCCGGCGATCTGACGCCGGGCGTCGCCGTTGGAGGTGGCGAAGTCGGCCAGCACCATGAGGGCGGTGTTGGACATGGCCGCCAGCGCGCCGGCACTCACCTCGACGGTCGGCAAGTCGCTGGAAAGGCGGCCCTCCTCGAAGGCGGCCTTGGCCGCGCCCGCCGCCTGCTCGGCCGCCGCCCGGCCGTGAAGTAGGGCGGTTGCCTCGTTCGCCAGAACTTTTTTGGCCTCGTTGATCTCCGCGCCGGCCAGCGCCTCGAGGCGGACGATTTCGCCCAGCGGCAACTCGGTGAACAGGCGCAGGAAGCGGCCGATGTCGCCGTCCTCGGTGTTGCGCCAGAACTGCCAGTAGTCGTAGGCGCCGAGCAGCTCCGGATTGAGCCACACCGCGCCGTCGACGGTCTTGCCCATCTTGACGCCCGAGGCGGTGGTGACCAGCGGCGCGGTGACGCCGTAGGCTTCCGCCCCCGACACGCGGCGGATGAGGTCGATGCCGTTGACGATGTTGCCCCACTGCTCGGACCCGCCGAACTGCAGGGTGCAGCCATGGCGGCGGTGAAGCTCGAGGAAGTCGGCCGCCTGCATCAGCATGTAGTTGAACTCGAGGAAGGTCAGCGACTGTTCGGCCTCGAGCCGGTTCTTCACGAACTCCAACGACAGCATCTTGTTGATGGTGAAATGGACGCCGTAGTCGCGCAGGAACTCGATGTAGCCGAGCTTCTCCAGCCACTCGGCGTTGTTGAGCATGACCGCTTCGGTCGGCCCGGCGCCGAAGGTGAGGAAGGGCGTGAAGGCCTTCTTGATGCCGGCGATGTTGGCCGCGATGACCTCGTCGGTCAGTAGCGGCCGCTGAGAGGTCTTGTCCGAGGGATCGCCGACCTTGGTGGTGCCCCCGCCCATCAGGACCAGCGGGCGATGGCCGGTTTGCTGCAGGCGGCGCAGGGTCATGATCTGCACCAGGCTGCCGACGTGCAGGCTGTTCGCCGTGGCGTCGAAGCCGATGTAGGCCGAGATCGGGCCCTTCAGGGCCGCGGCGTCCAGGCCTTCGAGGTCGGTGGCCTGGTAGACGTGGCCGCGTTCGAGGAGGACGCGGACGAGGTCCGATCTGGGCTTGAAATCGGGGGCGGGCTGCATGGGACGGCTCCTTATCCTATCGAGGCCGGAGACCGTCTCCCTTTTTCGAGCCGCCGCCGACCGGTTGGGCGGCGGACGTGTCAGGTCGGCCGCTCGCTAGCTGGGCGAGCGGTAATAGGCGCGCAGGTCGAGGACGCTGTGGCTCATGGGCGCCTTGCTAACGGTCGCCGCCGCCGGCCGTCAAGGTGGAGGCAGGTCCGTGACATTCAATTGCGTCATCCCGGACGAAGCGCCGAAGGCGCGAAGATCCGGGACCTAGGGGTTGCCGGGCGGTCTGTGATGCTGCGCGACGGACGAAGCTTCCGTTCGCGTTTGATCGCCTGGGTCCCGGACAGCCGGCTGCGCCGGCTTCCGGGATGACGAAATGAGGTGGAGCGCCGCCGCTGGCCGTCAAGCCGGGTCGGCCTCCAGGCGCTTGTCGAGATAGGCGCCGACGCGGGTTTCCACCTCGACGAGGTTCTCGGTCCAGAAGTGGCCGCCGTCTTCGACCAGTTCATAGTCGATGACGATGCCCTTCTGGGTGCGCAGCTTGGCCACCACCTTCTCGACCTCGGCGTAGGGCACCACCGTGTCGGCCGAGCCGTGCAGGATGAGGCCCGAGGCCGGGCAGGGGGCGAGGAAGCTGAAGTCGTACATGTTGGTCGGCGGAGAGACCGAGATGAAGCCGTCGGTCTCGGGCCGGCGCATCAGGAGCTGCATGCCGATCCAGGCCCCGAAGTCGAAGCCGGCCACCCAGCATTGCGAGGCGGCGGGGTTGGTGGTTTGCAGCCAGTCCAGCGCCGTGGCCGCGTCGGCCAGCTCGCCGATGCCCTGGTCGAACTCGCCCTGGCTGCGGCCGACGCCGCGGAAGTTGAAGCGCAGGACGTTGAAACCGCGCTTCATGAACAGGTGGAAGAGCTGGACGGCGACCGGGTGATTCATGTGCCCGCCCGCGCGCGGGTGGGGCGCGAGGATGAGGGCGATGGGGGCGGTGTCGTCCTTGCGCGGAGAATAGCGGGCCTCGATACGCCCGGCGCTGCCTGGCAGAATCAAATCAGGCAAAGAGTTATCCTTTATTTTTATTGGGATCGGGAATAGTTGACTAGCGCACTTGGTCTTACTAGATGCGCATCGACGGCCGGGACGGCCGATCTCTCGCGGCGGCGGCTTGTAACAAGGAGCGGCCCAAAAAAGCGAGGAAAACCGCAACGGACGCGCCATGCAGCTCAGCACCAAGGGTCGATATGCGGTCATGGCCATGACCGACCTCGCCGGTCGGCCCAGCGAAAAGGCGACGCCGCTGGCCGCGATCGCCGAAACCCAACAGATTTCCAAGGCCTATCTCGAACAGCTGTTCGCCCGGCTGCGGCGGCGTGGCCTGGTCGATTCGGTGCGCGGGCCGGGCGGCGGCTACCGCTTGGCGCGCGAGGCGGGCGCCCTCAGCGTCGCCGAGGTGGTGGCGGCGGTGGACGAGCCCCTGCGCGCCACGCGCTGCGCCGGCCGGGGTCCTGGCTGCATGAAGGGCGGCGCGCGCTGCCTCACCCACGACCTGTGGGCCGAAACCGGGCGTCAGATCGAGACCTATCTCGCCGGCGTCTCCCTGGCCGACGTCATCGCCGGACGCCTCACGGGTGACCGGGAGCGGGCCGCATGAGGGTCTATCTCGACTACAACGCCACCGCGCCGATCCGGCCCGAGGCCCGTGCGGCGGCGCTGGCCGCCCTCGAGGTCGGCGCCAATCCCTCCTCGACCCACGCCGCCGGCCGCGAGGCGCGGGCTGTGCTCGAACGGGCGCGTGGGCAGGTGGCGCAGCTTGCCGGCGCCGCGCCTTCAGCGATCACCTTCGTCAGCGGCGGCGTGGAAGCCAACGCCCTGGCTATGGAAAGCGCCGTGGCCGACGGCTGCGACCGGCTGATCGTCGGCGCCACGGAACACGACTCGGTGTGGGCGACAGCGCAGGTGCTGTCTCCGAACGTCGAGATCTGGCCGGTGGACGCCCACGGGGTCGCCGACCTTGGCTGGCTGGAAGCCGCCCTGGCGCGCGGCGGCCGGCCGCTCGTCTGTCTGATGGCGGCCAACAACGAGACCGGCGTCATCCAGCCGGTGGGCGAGGCCGCGCACCTGGTGCGCGAGGCCGGCGGCTGGCTGCACGTCGACGCCGTCCAGGCGGCCGGCAAGCTGCCGCTCGACTTCGAAGGTCTGGGCGCGGGCACCCTGGCGCTCTCCGCGCACAAGATTGGTGGTCCGCAGGGCGCGGGCGCCCTCGCGGTTGGCGGCCATGTGGCGGTAGTGCGGCGGTTACACGGCGGGGGTCAGGAGCGCGGCCGACGGGCGGGCACCGAGAATCTCTCCGGCATCGCCGGATTCGGCGCCGCCGCCGTCGCCGCCCTGCGCGACCTTGCCAAACTGGAGGCCCACACTGTCTGGCGCGACGACCTTGCCGATGAGATGGCGCGCGCGGGCGCCGTCGTACTCGGCGCCGGCGCGCCCCGGCTGTCGCAGACCCTGTGCGTGGCGACCTCTGGATTTTCCTCCGAGGTCCAGGTCATGGCCCTCGACCTCGCCGGGGTGATGATCAGCGCCGGGGCGGCGTGCTCGTCCGGCAAGGTCAAGGCCAGCCGCGTCGTCGAGGCCATGGGCCGCCCGGATCTGGCGTCTTCGTCCATCCGTATCAGTGGCGGCTGGGCGACCACCCCGGCCGACTGGCGTCGCTGCGGCGAGGCCTGGGCCGAAGCGTTCGCCCGTCACGCGGCCCGCCGCAAGGAGTATGCCTGATGGCCGCCGTTCAGCAGACCCTCACCAAGGTCGCCGACCTTGAGGCCTACAAGCACGGCTTCGTCAGCGATATCGAACAGGAGTTCGCGCCCAAGGGCCTCTCTGAGGCCACGGTTCGCTTCATCTCGGCCAAGAAGGACGAGCCGGAGTGGATGCTGGCCTGGCGGCTCGAGGCGTTCGAACGCTGGCTGGCGCTGGAGGAGCCGACCTGGGCGCGGGTCAATTTCCCCAAGATCGACTATCAGGCCTCCTATTATTACGCCGCGCCCAAGGAAAAGGTTGGACCGGCGAGCCTCGACGAGGTCGACCCGGAGCTGCTGGCCGTCTACGCCAAGCTCGGCATACCGTTGAAAGAGCAGGAGGTTCTGGCAGGCGTGGCCGGGGCGCCGCGCTACGCGGTCGACGCGGTGTTCGACAGCGTCTCGGTGGTCACCACCTTCAAGAAGGAATTGGCCCAGGCCGGGGTGATCTTCTGCTCGATGAGCGAGGCGATCCGCGACCACGGCGATCTGGTGCGCGCCTATCTGGGCTCGGTGGTGCCAGTCTCGGACAACTATTTCGCCTGCCTCAACAGCGCGGTCTTCTCGGACGGCAGCTTCGTCTATGTGCCGCCCGGCGTGCGCTGCCCGATGGAGCTCTCCACCTATTTCCGCATCAACGCCGCCGAGGCCGGGCAATTCGAGCGCACCCTGATCATCGCCGACAAGGGCGCGTACGTTTCCTATCTGGAGGGCTGCACCGCCCCGATGCGCGACGAGAACCAGCTGCACGCGGCGGTGGTGGAGCTAGTCGTCATGGACGACGCCGAGATCAAATATTCCACCGTCCAGAACTGGTATCCCGGCGACAAGGACGGCAAGGGCGGCATCTACAACTTCGTCACCAAGCGCGCCGACTGCCGGGGCGCCCGCTCAAAGGTGAGCTGGACGCAGGTGGAGACCGGTTCGGCCATCACCTGGAAGTATCCCTCCTGCGTGCTGCGCGGCGACGGCTCCAGCGGCGAGTTCTATTCCATCGCCATCACCAACAACCATCAGCAGGCCGACACCGGCACCAAGATGATCCACCTGGGCAGGGACACGCGCTCGCGGATCATCTCCAAGGGGATTTCGGCCGGCCATTCGTCCAACACCTACCGCGGCCTGGTCTCCGCCCATCCCAAGGCGACCGGCGCGCGCAACTTCACGCAATGCGACTCCCTGCTGATCGGCAAGCACTGCGGCGCCCACACCACGCCCTACATCGAGGCGCGCAACGCCTCGGCCAGGTTCGAGCACGAGGCGACCACCTCGCGCCTCTCCGATGACCAGCTGTTCTACGCCATGCAGCGCGGCCTCTCGCAGGAGGAGGCGGTGCAGCTCCTCGTCAACGGCTTCGTCAAGGAGGTGCTGCAGGAGCTGCCGATGGAGTTCGCCGTCGAAGCCCAGAAGCTCGTGGCCATCTCCCTCGAAGGAAGCGTGGGATGAGCTATCCGGAGACCGAAATCGACAAGATCGGGTCGGAACTCCACGAGCTCACGGAGGCCTATGCGGCCAAGGCGGAGAGTTTGGCGAGCGATCCCTATTTTCGCGCTGCTATCGTCAAGACGTCGGTGTCTGGTTTCACCTGGTCGCTCTACCACGCATTCGATGGACCCGTTGAGCGTCGGGCGCTTGCCGAGGAACTGACGATCCAGCGTGATGCGACAACCGCTTCATATGAAGCGACGTATCGTCGGGGTGCGGCCTGCGAGCGGCCGCTGCTACAAGCCATCGATCATGTGCAGGTGGCGATCCCGAGGGGCGGGGAGGGCGACGCGCGCCGCTTCTACGGCGATTTCCTGGGCCTCGGCGAACAGCCCAAGCCGGCCAATCTCGCCGCGCGCGGCGGCTGCTGGTTTGAGAGCGGAAGCGTGAAGGTTCACTGCGGCGTCGAGGACCCGTTCCACGCCGCCCGCAAGGCGCACATCGCCTTCCGTGTCGACAGCGTTGCGGCGCTGACGAGCCGGGCGCGCGAGGCAGGCTTTGAGACCTCGCAGGACGAGCCATTGCCCGGTCACGACCGCGTCTACATCTACGATCCCTTCGGCAATCGGCTGGAATTCCTGCGGCCGACATCCACAAGTGAAAGCGCCTGAATTCAATGCTCTCAATCGATAATCTTCACGTGCGCGTGGCCGAGGCCGAGATCCTCAAGGGCCTGACGCTCGACGTGCCCGCCGGCGAGGTGCACGCGGTCATGGGGCCGAACGGAGCCGGCAAGTCGACCCTCGCCTACGCCCTCGCGGGGCGGCCCGGCTATGAGGTGACCGCCGGAACGGCGAAGTTGGATGGTGAGGACCTCGTCGGGCTCACGCCCGACGTGCGTGCGGCCAAGGGTGTCTTCCTGTCGTTCCAATATCCGGTGGCCATTCCGGGCGTCCCGGCGCTCACCTTCCTGCGCACGGCCCTCAACGCCCAGAGGAAGGCGCGCGACGAGGCGGAGATCACCGCGCCGGAGTTCCTGAAAGCCATTCGCGCCCGGGCCGCCGAGCTGAAGATGGATTTCGAGATGCTGCGCCGCGGCCTCAACCTCGATTTCTCCGGCGGCGAGAAGAAGCGCATGGAAATCCTTCAAATGATGATGCTTTCTCCGCGCCTCGCCATCCTGGACGAGACCGATTCCGGCCTCGACATTGACGCCCTGCGCATCGTCGCCGAGGGCGTGAACGCGACCCGGGCCAAGGATCGCGCCATGCTGGTCATCACCCACTATCAGCGCCTGCTGGACTACATCCGCCCCGACCGCGTCCACGTCCTGGCCGGCGGTCGCATCGTCCAGTCCGGCGGACCGGAACTGGCCCTGGAGCTCGAACGCGCCGGCTACGACCGCTTTGCGAGCGCCGCATGAGCCACGGTATAGCCACGGACGACCTCACCCAGCTGCCCTCGCGCCGCGACGAGGGCTGGCGCTGGAGCGACCTGCGCGGATTGATCCGACAACCGTTGCCGGGGTCCGAGGCGTTCGGCGAGGCGGTGCGTCCCGGCGGCCCTTTCGAGAGCCTGGGTCTGGCAGAGGTCGTGCTGGCCAACGGTCACCTCAACTGGTGGCCGGAAGGCGAGGTTTCGGACGGCGTGGACGTGACTGTCCACGATACGCCGACCGCGCCTCACATGTCGGCGACCATGCCCATGGCGAGGCTGGCGGCGAGCGAAGCCAGCGATCCGAAGGCCCTGATCGTGACTTTTAAAGGCGCCGGCGCGCCAGGCGCCCTTGTCCGCTTGGTGAGCCATGCGACCGATTCCGCTCACCACACCCGCGTGGGCGTGATGGTCGAACCGGGGGTGAGTGCGCTGCTGTGCGAGAGCTATGAGGGTCGAGGCTCCGGCTATCTGGCCAATACGCTCGTGGAAATCTTCGTGGGCCGGGACGCGCGCCTCGAGCGGCTGGTCATCGCCGACGACGACGCGACGGGCGTCAGCGTCTCCTCGACGGAGGTGCATCTTGCACCGGGCGCCGCCTTCTCCCAGACGGTGGTGACCACCGGCGCCAAGCGCCAGCGGATCGAGACACGAGTAAATCACCCGGGCGGGGGCGCTTCGCTTCGCCTCGACGGACTTTATCTCATCGACGGACGCCGGCACGGCGACATCACCACGGTGGTGGTTCACCAGGGTCCGGACGGAACGACCGAGCAGCTCACCAAGGGCGTCGCCGCCGACCAGGGCCGGGGCGTCTTCCAGGGCCGCATCGAGGTGGCGCCGGGCGCCGACCGCACGGACGCGAAGATGGGCCACCACGCCCTCGTGCTGTCCGATCACGCGGAGGTCGACGCCAAACCTGAGCTGGAAATCTACGCCGACGACGTCGTCTGCTCGCACGGCAACACCATCGGCGCGCTCGATGAGGAGGCGCTGTTCTACGCCCGTCAGCGCGGCATCCCCGAGACCGAGGCGCGCGCCATGCTGACCGAGGCCTTCGTCGGTGAGGTTGTCGACCGCATCGAACACGAGGGCGCGCGCGATATCGTCCGCACCTTCGTCAGCGCGCGCACGGCGGGCCTGGCATGAGCTTCGATGCGAACGCCATCCGCGCCGAGTTCCCGATCCTGGCGCGCCAGGTCAACGATCGGCCGCTGATCTACCTCGACAGCGCCGCCTCGGCCCAGAAGCCGCGCGCGGTGATCGGCGCCATGACCGCGGCCATGGAGGGCTCCTACGCCAATGTCCATCGCGGCCTGCACACCCTGGCCAATGAGACGACCGACGCCTACGAGGCCGCGCGCGAGGCGGCGCGGCGCCTGGTTGGCGCCGGCTCGGCCTCCGAGATCGTGTTCACCAAGGGCGCGACCGAGGCCATCAATCTGGTGGCCGCCTCCCTCGGCCGGGGCTGGGGCGAGGGTGACGAGATCGTGGTCACCGAGATGGAGCACCACGCCAATATCGTGCCCTGGCACTTCCTGCGCGAACGCCAGGGCGTGACCCTGCGCTTCGCGCCGATCCTGGACGATGGCCGGCTGGACCTCGAAGGACTCTACGCGCTTATCGGCCCGCGCACGCGCATGGTGGCGGTGAGCCACATGTCCAATGTGCTGGGCACCATCAATCCGGTGCGCGAGATCATCGCCGCGGCCCACGCTGGTGGAGCGCTGGCGCTGGTCGACGGCTGCCAGGCCATCGTCCATGGCCTGGTCGATGTGACCGAACTCGACGCGGATTTCTATGTGTTCTCAGGGCACAAGCTTTACGGCCCGACGGGCATCGGCGTGCTCTACGGCAAGGCCGATGTGTTGGCGTCCATGCCCCCCTATCAGGGCGGCGGCGAGATGATCGACACGGTGACGAAGGAAACGGTGAGCTATGGCGTTCCGCCGCATCGCTTCGAGGCCGGAACGCCGCCGATCCTGGAGGCCATCGGCCTCGGCGCCGCCATAACCTGGCTGGAGGGTCTCGACCGTGCGGCCGTGGCGGCTCACGAGCGTGCGCTCTACGACCGCGTCAAGGCGCGGATCAACGGCGCCAACTGGCTGACGGAACTCGGCCAGGCGCCCGGCAAGGGCGCGATCTACGCCTTCAACATGGCTGGCGCTCACGCCCATGACGTGGCTCAGGTGCTCGACCGCTATGGCGTTGCGGTTCGCGCCGGGACCCACTGCGCCGAGCCGCTGATGCGCCGCTATGGCGTCACGGCGAGCGCGCGCGCCTCATTCGCCCTATATAACACCCTCGAAGAGGCCGACTCATTCGTCGACGCCCTCGAAAAGACCCGGACCTTTTTCGCCTGATGGATGACGCCACTCTCACCCCCGCCGCCAGCGCCCTGCCGCAGGCCGAGCTCGACGCGCTCACCGACAAGCTCGTGGAGAAGCTCAAGTCGGTCTTCGATCCGGAGATCCCGGTCGACATCTATGAGCTTGGCCTGATCTATCGCGTGGATGTGTCCGATGAGCGCGCCGTGGCCATCGACATGACCCTGACCGCACCCGGCTGCCCGGTCGCCGGCGACATGCCGGGCTGGGTCCATGACGCGGTGGTCGAGATCCCCGAAGTGACCAGCTGCACGGTCAATCTGGTCTTCGACCCGCCGTGGGATCCGTCGTTGATGTCCGACGAAGCCAAGCTTGAACTGAACATGTTCTGACCGATGGAAACCATTCAGAGAACCCGCCGCGAACGGCCCAAGGTGGTCACCCTCACCGAGGCGGCGGCGGCGCGCGTGCGCGAGATCATGGATCGCGCCGAGAAACCCTACGCTGGCCTCCGCGTGGGGGTGAAGAACGGCGGCTGCGCCGGTCAGGAATACGTTCTCGAATATGCCGAGACCTCCGACCCACTCGACGAGATCGTCGAGGACAAGGGAGTCAAGATCCTCATCGAGCCAAAAGCTGTGCTGTTCCTGGTCGGCTCGCAGATCGACTATGAGACGACGCGCCTGGCGTCGAAGTTCGTGTTCCACAATCCGAACGAAACCGACGCCTGCGGCTGCGGCGAGAGCGTCACCATCGTCCCGGCCGGCGCGGCGTGACCTTGCGGCGCCCTTGACCTTCCGCGTCGCCCGCAGGCAACCCTAGCGGAGGAGGACGCCATGACCCAGGACATGCAGGCTCTGCTTGAGGCCCAGAAGGCGGCGCATCTGCGTGACGGGGCGCCGACGGCTGAGCAGAGGATCGAGCGCCTCGACCGCTGCATCGGTCTTCTGGTCGACCATCGCGCCGAGATCGAGGAAGCGCTCAACGCCGATTTCGGCGCCCGCTCGCGCGAGACGACGGCCTTCGCCGACGTGGCCTCCTCCATCGGCACGCTGAAATACGCCAAGGCCGGTCTGAAGGCCTGGATGAAGCCGGAGAAACGCAAGACCACGCCGGCCCTGCTCGGCCTCTTCGGGGCCAAGGCCGAGATCCGCTTTCAGCCCAAGGGCGTGGTCGGCGTCATCAGTCCGTGGAACTTCCCGGTCAATCTCACCTTCACGCCCCTGGCCGGCGTGCTGGCCGCCGGCAACCGGGCGATGATCAAGCCCAGCGAATATACTCCCGCGACCTCCGAGCTGATGGCGCGGATGTTCGGATCGGTGTTCTCGCCCGAGGAAATCGCCGTGGTGACCGGCGGGCCAGAGGTTGGTCAGGCTTTCGCCGGCCTCGCCTTCGACCATCTGGTGTTCACCGGCGCCACCTCGATCGCCGCCCACGTCATGCGCGCCGCGGCCGAGAACCTGACCCCGCTGACTCTGGAGCTCGGCGGCAAGAGTCCGGTGATCCTCTCACGCACGGCCGACATGAAGACCGCGGCGGCGCGGATCATGAACGGCAAGACCATGAACGCCGGTCAGATCTGTCTCGCACCCGACTATGTGCTGGCGCCGGCCGATCGGCTGCCCGAGTTCATCGCCGAGGCCAAGGCCGCGGTCCAGGGCATGTTCCCGACCATCAAGGACAACCCTGACTACACGGCCATCGTCTCACAACGCCACTATGAGCGGATCACCGGTTACGTTGAGGACGCGAGGGCCAAGGGGGCGGAGATTATCGAGCTCAAGCCGGACGGCGAAGATCTGGCGCAGCAGGAGCACCGACGCATCGCGCCGACCCTGATCATCGAGCCCACGGACGACATGACGGTGATGAAGGAGGAGATCTTCGGTCCGGTGCTGCCGATCAAGGGCTACAAGTCCATGGACGAGGCGCTGGCCTATGTGAACGCCCACGATCGGCCGCTGGGCCTCTACTATTTCGGCGCCGACGCCGCCGAACGCGAGGCGGTGCTCAGCAAGACCACCTCGGGCGGGGTGACGGTGAACGACGTCATCTTCCACGTGGCCCAGGAAGACCTGCCGTTCGGCGGGGTCGGGCCCTCCGGCATGGGCGCCTATCACGGCCAGGACGGCTTCCGCGAGTTCAGCCACCGCAAGGCGGTCTACACCCAGCTGAAGAACGATCTTTCGCAGCTGAAGGCGCTACGTCCGCCCTACGGCAAGGCGATCCGAGATTATCTGGCGGGAGCGATCGCCCGCTAGTCTTCCGCTGAAACGGGGAGGGCGCGGGCCAGGAAGGCGGGCATGTTGGATCCGAATCCAACGACGCTGGGCCCAAGATCGTCGCCCCCGCGGGGGGCGGCCCGTTCGGACGCTTCCGGGCGGGCGTCGGGCTTGGCGCCGCGCCGCTCGCGCCGAGGCGCATGGCGCTCTTGGCGAACCTGCTCTTCGCGAACATGTTCTACCCGCGCGCGCTTTTCCTGCACGGGCGCCGGGGCCTCGGGCGCCTTGGCGGCCGGTTCCGGCCTGAGCGGCTCCATCGCCGCCACGGCCGTCTCGCCGGCTGGCCGGCCGTAGGAGCGGTCGCGTCGCTGGCGCGGCGCGCGGCTGGCGCCGCCGGGCCGCGTATTGGCCTCGGACCAGTCCACGTCGAGCTTGACCTCTTCCGGCGCGTGGCCGGTGAGCTTGACCACCTTGTCGAGCGCCTTGCCGTCGGCGGGCGTGACGATCATGAAAGTCTGACCGGATCGGCCGGCGCGACCCGTGCGCCCGATCCGGTGCACATAGTCGTCGGCGTGATGGGGTACGTCGTAGTTGAAGACGTGACTGACGTCCGGAATGTCCAGGCCGCGCGCGGCCACGTCCGAAGCCACCAGCACCTTCAGTTCGCCGCGCCGGAAGGCTTCCAGGGTGCGTGTGCGCTGGGATTGCTCCAGATCGCCGTGAATCGGCGAGGCGTCGAAGCCATGCTTTTTCAGCGACTTGGCGACGATATCCACCTCGGACTTGCGGTTGCAGAACACGATGCCGTTCTTGACGTCGTCGCGCCCGACCAGGGTGCGCAGCGCCAGTCGCTTCACGGCCGGATCGGCGGAGGGAATGCGAACGATGTTCTGGGCGATATTCTCGGCGGTGGTCGCTGGCCGGGTGGCCTCGATGCGCACCGGGTCGTTCAAGAACTGTTTGGTGAGCCGGGTAATCTCCGGCGGCATCGTGGCGGAGAAGAACAGCGTCTGCTTCTTAACCGGCGTCAGTTTGAAGATGCGCTCAATGTCGGGGATGAAGCCCATGTCGAGCATGCGGTCGGCTTCGTCGACGACCATGATCTGGACGCCGGTGAGGAGCAGCTTGCCGCGCTCGAAGTGATCGAGCAGACGACCGGGCGTGGCGATCAGAACGTCGACGCCGCGGTCGAGTTTCATTTCCTGGTCGCCGAACGACACGCCGCCGATCAGCAGGGCCCAGGTCAGTTTCTGGCCCTTGGAATATTTATCGAACGAACCCGCCACCTGATCGGCCAGTTCGCGCGTGGGCGCGATCACCAGGGAGCGCGGCATGCGCGCCTTGGAACGGCCCGCGACCAGTCGGTCGATCATCGGCAGGGTGAAGGCGGCGGTCTTGCCGGTGCCGGTCTGGGCGATGCCCAGCACGTCACGGCCAGCCAGGGCGACCGGTATGGCCTGGGCCTGGATAGGGGTGGCGACGGTGTATCCGGTGTCGGCCACCGCCTGAAGGGTCGGAGCGCTCAGCCCCAGTTGAGAAAATTCAGTCATGCCTTGAAGTGGCCGGGCGGCGAATCATCCGGCGCGAAAATGCGCGCTCGAAGTCACGGCTCGGGCGCGCGGAACATAGGGATCATCGTCGCCAAGTCAATGTGCGGGCGGGATTTGCGGCTTGTTCAGAGATCGACGTCGTCGGCCGCGAACTCGGCGTTTTCCTGGATGAAGCGGTAGCGAAGCTCGGGTTTGCGGCCCATCAGCGTTTCGACGAGCGCTTCGACCGGCTCCTCGGACCTTGGCAGGCTGACGCGCGCTAGCGTGCGTGTCGCGGGATCCATGGTCGTCTCTTTGAGTTGGGCTGGCATCATCTCGCCCAGGCCCTTGAAGCGGCCGATCTCCGGCTTCTTGCCCTTGTAGACCGTGGCGAGAAGTTCGTCCTTGTGGGCGTCGTCGCGGGCGTAGGCGGTCTTGCCGCCGTGCGACAGGCGATAGAGCGGCGGCAGGGCCAGGTAGAGTTTTCCCGCCCGCACCAGGTCCGGCATGGTCCGGTAGAAGAAGGTGATGAGCAGAGAGGCGATGTGGGCGCCGTCGACGTCGGCGTCGGTCATGATCACCACCCGCTCATAGCGCAGGTCCTCGTCGCGATAGCGGCCGTTCCCCTGGACGCCGAGGGCCAGCATCAGGTCGGCCAGTTCCTTGTTGCCGCCGGTCTTGTCCTGGGTGGCCTGGGCGACGTTCAGGATCTTGCCGCGCAACGGCAGGATGGCCTGGGTGCGACGGTTGCGCGCCTGCTTGGCCGAACCGCCGGCGCTGTCGCCCTCGACGATGAACAGTTCGGCGCCGTCCGCGCTTCCGCAAGAACAGTCGGCGAGCTTGCCGGGCAGGCGCAGCTTGCGCGTCGCCGAAGCGCGGGCGACCTCCTTGTCCTTGCGGCGCTTGAGACGCTCTTCGGCGCGTTCGGCCACAAAATTGAGGAGCGTGCTGGCCGCCTTGGGCTGGGCGGTCAGCCAATGGTCGAACGGATCGCGCAGGGTGGCCTCCACCAGCCGTTGCGCGTCGGAGGAGGAGAGGCGCTCCTTGGTCTGCCCCTGAAATTCCGGATTGCGGACAAAGACGCTGATTAGGGCGCCGGCCTGGGCCACGACATCGTCGGCGGTGATGATCGCGCCACGCTTGTCGCCGGTGAGTTCGGCGTAGGTCTTGAGGCCGCGGGTCAGCACGGCGCGCAGACCCGCCTCGTGGGTCCCGCCCTCGGGCGTCGGCACCGTATTGCAATAGGAGCGCGTGAAGCCGTCGGCCTCGCCAAAGCCGGCCGGCGTCCAGGTCACCGCCCATTCCACCGCGCCCGCCTCGCCTTGCCGCTCGATGCGGCCGGCGAAGGGCTGGGGCGTCACCGTCTCCAGGCCCTGGGTGCTTTCGGCCAGGAAGTCGGCGAGGCCGCCGGGGAAATGGAACACCGCCTCTTGGGGCGTCTGGTCGACGATCCGCTCGGGGGAGCAACGCCAGCGGATCTCGACGCCGGCGAAGAGGTAGGCCTTGGACCGGGCCATCCGGTAGAGCCGCGCCGGGCGGAAGGCCGCGTCAGGACCGAATATCTCGGGATCGGGGATGAAGCTGACCTGGGTTCCGTGCCGCCGGCTGGGGCCGATCTGTTCGAGCCCGCCGACGGGCCTTCCGCGCGAGAAGGCGTGGCGCCACTCGAAGCCGTCCCGCCACACCGTTATGTCCACGCGCGCGGAGAGGGCGTTGACGACGGAGACGCCAACCCCGTGCAGGCCGCCGGAGGTCTCATAGGCCTTGCCCGAGAATTTCCCGCCCGAGTGCAGCACGGTCATGATGACCTCGAGGGCCGACTTGCCCGGGAATTTGGGATGGGGGTCGACCGGCATGCCGCGGCCGTCGTCGCGGACGGTGAGGACGCCGTCCGCGCTCAGGCTGACGTCGATGACCTTGGCGTGTTTGGCCACCGCCTCGTCCATGGCGTTGTCGAGCACTTCGGCGAAGAGGTGATGCAGGGCGCGCTCGTCGACGCCGCCGATGTACATCCCCGGACGCTTGCGCACCGGTTCCAGGCCCTCGAGGACCTCGATGTCCTTGGCCGAATAGGCCGACATCGGATGGGCCGGCGCGAGGGCGTCGTCGAACAGACTGGCTTGGGCGGTCTTGGCCATCGCGACAGTTTATCGTCGATTCGCGTGGCGGAGTTCAGGCGTCTGAGGGGACGGGCGCGAAAGCCCGTCCCATTTCAACCTAGCACTTGAAATACATATCGAATTCCACCGGGTGGGGATGGAGTTGCAGACGCACGACCTCTTCCATCTTGAGCTCGATGTAGGAGTCGATGAAGTCGTCGTCCATGACGCCGCCCTTCTTGAGGAA
>Ga0302314_10001978_pt1 | contig 38329 bp, 33 predicted proteins | sample III_Palsa_N2_3_FD_200533 | JGI IMG/M metagenome (GOLD analysis project Ga0302314, IMG submission 200533) | Peat permafrost microbial communities from Stordalen Mire near Abisko, Sweden - III_Palsa_N2_3 | ecosystem: Environmental > Terrestrial > Soil > Palsa > Peat permafrost | place: Sweden...
TCAACGTGACGCGATTTATCTCGTGCGGCCCGACGGGTATGTGGCGCTCGCAAACGCCGAATCCGATGAAGCCACGATCGAGACCTATCTGAGCGAACACAAAATCGGAGTAATTGCTCAACCCGCCGCCGCCTCCGCCACCAACCAATCGCGAAACACCTGTACTTCCCGATGCGGCCGTTGCGGCCGCTCCGGCGTGACCACGAAGTAAGAGTGGTCGTCGGCGAACTCAGCGTCGAGCGCCGGCACCAAGCGCCCCGTCGAGAGATAAGACGCAAGGTACACACGGTTCGCCAGCGCACAACCCGTACCGCTGGACGCCAGTTCGAGCCCGGCCAACATCGTGTCCACCGCCAGCCCGGGGTGTGCGCCAATATTCCCCAGCCCCAACGCCTGGCGCACACTCAACCAATGGTTGTCGTACCCCATGATACGAATCAAGTGGTCGGGAAGCAGAGTCGCCGCCTCTCCGGCTGCCCTGACCGCCTGCAGCAGCGTCGGACTGCACACCGCCACAATAGGTTGATTGAGCAAATGCTCGGCTCGGTACCCATGCCAATGACCCCGGCCGTAGCGAATCTCGAGGTCAGTGGCCTCATCGGGCACCGGGTTGTCCCAGATCACCGAGGACAACCGCAAGTCGATGGTCGGATGAGCCGCGCTGAACAGCGGCAACTTGGGCGCCAGCCATAGGGCCGCCAACGACACCGGCGCAGTGACCGTGACCTGAATCCGCTCGTGGCCACCGAACAGCCCCACCGTGGAATCGGCCAGCTCTTCGAACGCCTTGCGAACCGGCGGCAGGTAGGCCACCCCCATGGCGGTGAGCTTCACGCCCCGCGCTAACCGCTCGAACAGCGCAAACCCCAGATGACCCTCCAACGCCCGAATTTGGTAGCTAATGGCTCCCGACGTCAGGTTGAGCTCGGTCGCAGCAGCCGCAAAACTCGACGTTCGAGCCGCCGCTTCGAAAGATTTGAGCCAGGCGAGGTTAGGCAACCCAACTACGGGTCTGACAGTATTCATGGGTCCTCAGGCATTAATATTTTATAGCCAAGGTACCAAATATCTCGGTTGCGCGCCAAAATGGATCAATTTATTGTGGCCTCTAACCACTTTCCAGCGGATTTCATGAAAACCAACGCGCGCATTGTCATCGTGGGTGGCGGCATCATGGGTGCCAGCCTGCTCTACCACCTCGCCCTCGAAGGCTGCACCGACACGGTGCTCATTGAAAAGGACGAACTCACCTCCGGGTCCACCTGGCATGCCGCAGGCCAGTGTCCCAGCATCACCGGCAGCTACAACCTCGCCAAGATCCACGCCTACAGCAACAGCCTGTATCCGAAGCTGGAAGGCTTGACCGGCCAATATACGAGTTGGCATCAGTCCGGCGGTCTGCGTCTCGCGAACAATGAACATGAGCTTGCTTGGCTCAAGCATATCTACGGTTTCTCGAAGAGCATCGGTTTCAACATGGAAATCGTCGGCCTCGACGCCATCAAGAAACTGAATCCCTTCCTGACCACCGACAACGTGCTGGCCGCCGGCTGGACCACCGAGGATGGTCACGGCGACCCCTCGGGCATTTGCAATGCCATGGCGAAAGGTGCGCGCGACTTGGGAGCGACCGTGGTTCGTCACAATCGCGTGCTCGACATTCGCGTGCGACCCAGCGGCGAGTGGGAAGTGATCACCGAGAAAGGCACCATCGTCGCGGAAATCGTCGTCAATGCCGCAGGCTGCTATGCCCGCGAAGTCGCCAAGATGGTGGGCAGCGATGCGCCCATCACCAACATGCAGCATCACTACATCATCACGCACCCCATTCAAGCTTTCATCGATCGTAGCGAAGAGATGCCGGTGATGCGCGACTCGTATACCGCCGGGTATTTCCGCCAAGAGCAGAAGTCCGGCTTGATCGGCGTCTACGAGAACGTAGGATTGCAGGAGGCCTGGGCCCCCAAGGGCTACCCCGCCTGGGAATCCACCAACGAGCTCTTCCCGGACGACTTGGAGCGCATCTCGCCCTGGCTGGAGCGCGCCATCGAGCGTATGCCCATTTTTGGCGAGGCCGGCATTCGCCGCGTCATCAACGGCGCCATTCCGCACACGCCGGACGGCGGCCCGCTCCTGGGTCCCGCGCCGGGCCTCAAGAACTTCTGGATGTGCTGCGGTACTTCGTTCGGCATCGCGCAAGGCGGCGGTTGCGGCAAGTATCTCGCGCAGTGGATGCTGCACGGCGACGCCGACATCAACATGACGGAATTCGATCCGCGTCGCTACGGCAAGTTCGCCGACGAGGCCTATTCGCGCGCCAAGGTGTACCTCGATTACAAGCTCACCTTCGTCACGCGCCGCCCCGGCGAAGAAGAAATGGACGGGCGCCCTCAAAAAACCAGCCCGCTGCACGACAAGCTCGAGCGCCAAGGTTGCGTGCACACCGAGACCTACGGTTGGGAGCGCCCCAAATGGTTCTCCCTCGACGGCCGCGAAGAGGACTACAGCTATCGCCGCAACAATGTTTTCGAGGTCGTTCGCGACGAAGTCGCCGCAGTGCACGAGCGCGTGGGCCTCTTGGATTTGACCGGCTTCGCGAAATACGACATTAGCGGCCCTGACGCGGAGAGCTTCCTCAATCGCATTATCGCCAACAAGACGCCGCGTAAAGTCGGTGGCATCGGGCTGGCGCATACCCTGTCGCCGCAGGGCCGCATCCTCGGCGAAATGACCATTAGCCGTCTCGGCGAGGATCGCTACTTCGCCCTCTCGGCCGCCGCAGCGGAACAACGCGACCTCGACCTCATGCAGCAGAGTCTGCTCTCGGGAGAAAAGGTCACCATCGCGAATGTCACCGAGCAGTACGGCGTCATCGTGCTCTCCGGTCCGCGTTCGCGGGATGTGCTCCGCGCCCTCACCGAGACAGATCTTGGCAATGATCAGTTCCCGTGGCTCCGAGCCCGCGAAATCACCGTAGCGGGGCAACCCGTGCGGGCGCTGCGCGTAAGCTACGTGGGCGAATTGGGGTGGGAGCTGCATACTCCGATGGCCTCCATGAGCGCGCTCTACGACGCGCTATGGGCCCAGGGCCAAGCCTTCGGCATTGCCAACTACGGCCTGTACGCCGTCAACAGCATGCGCATGGAAAAGGCTTACAAGGCCTGGTCCACCGAACTCACCAATGAGATCAACATGCTCGAAGCCGACATGCCGCGCTTCATCGATTTCAACAAGAGCGATTTCGTCGGCAAGACGGCAACTCTGCAACAGCCGCCACGCCCCTTGAAAATCGTCTACGCGGAAGTCGCCGCCACCGACACCGACGTGCGGGGCGGCGAGGCCATACTTCACGGGGAGCGCTGCATCGGCGTCGCCACCTCGGGAGCCTATGGTCATCGCGTAAAAAAGAGCCTGGCCTTCGCCTGCGTGCCGCCCGACTTCGCAACCCCAGGCAGCACCTTCGATATCTTGATCCAAGGGGAACGCCGTCCTGCCACCGTGCTCGACGCGCCCGCCTTCGATCCCAACAATTCCCGCATGAAGGCCTGACCCATGGCGAACGCTCTCCCCTCACGCGCGCGCGTGGTCATTGTTGGCGGCGGCGTCATCGGTGTGTCCGTGGCCTACCACCTGGGCAAGCTCGGCATTAGCGATGTGGTATTGCTCGAGCGTAAACAACTCACCAGCGGCACCACCTGGCATGCGGCCGGACTCGTCGGCCAGCTGCGCCAATCCATCAACATGACCCAGCTGGCTCGTTACACCGCCGGCCTGTACCGCGGCCTCGAAGCCGAGACCGGCCAAGCCACGGGCTACCGTCAATGCGGCTCGATTTCATTGGCGACCACCCCCGGCCGCATGGAAGAGCTCAAGCGCAATGCCTCCATGGCAAAGGTGTTCGGTCTAAAAGTCGACGTCATAAGCCCCAGCGAGATTCGCTCGCTGTACCCGCTCGTGAATGTGGACGATGTCATCGGCGGCATTCACATCCCCAGCGACGGCTATGCCAACGCCGTGGATATCACCCAGGCGCTCGCCAAGGGCGCCCGCGCCAGCGGCGTGCAAATTTTTCAGGAAACCAAGGTCACTGAGATTCATCATGATGGCACCCGGGTGCGCGGCGTGTCGACGCCCCAGGGCCGGATCGACGCCGACTATGTGGTGCTGTGCGGCGGCATGTGGACTCGGGATGTCGCGGCCAGTATCGGCGTGACCGTGCCGCTCCATGCCTGCGAACACTACTACGTCCTATTCAAGGATGTGCCCGGCCTAACGCCTGACCTGCCGGTGCTGCGCGATTACGATCACTGCAGCTACTTCAAGTACGACGCCGGCAAATTGCTGGTGGGCGCCTTCGAGCCGCACGCCCGTCCCTGGGGCGAGAACGGCATTGCGGAGGATTTCTCCTTCGGCGAGATCGACGGCAATTTCGAGCACTTCGAACCCGTGTTGATGGATGCCATGCGTCGCGTCCCCGCACTCGAGAATGCCGGCATTCAAAAGTTCTTCTGCGGCCCCGAGAGCTTCACGCCAGATGTGCGCTACCACCTGGGTGAGTCCGCCGAACTCAAGAACTGCTTCGTCGCGGCCGGCCTCAATTCCATTGGCCTGCAATCGGCCGGCGGCGTGGGCAAGGTCATTTCCGAATGGATACGCGACGGCCATCCGCCCATTGATCTATGGGAAGTGGATGTCCGCCGCAACATGCCATTCCAGATCAACCGCAAATACCTGCGCGAGCGGGTCTCCGAAAGTCTCGGCCTGCTGTACGCCACGCACTGGCCCTACCGTCAGTACGAGACCGCGCGCGGCGTGCGCAAGTCGGCGCTGCACGACCGGCTCGCCAAGGCCGGCGCCTGTTTCGGCGAGGCGTTCGGCTGGGAGCGCGCCAATTGGTACGCGCCGGCAGGAGTCGAACCCAAGTACGAATACAGTTACGGCCGTCAGAATTGGTTCGTGCACAGCGCCCGTGAACACCAGGCGGTGCGCAACGGTGTCGCCCTCTTCGATCAATCCTCCTTCGGTAAGCTGCGCCTCGAAGGCCGCGATGCCGAGCGAGTCATGAATCGCGTGTCGGCCAATGCCATGTCCGTGGCGCCCGGCAAACTCGTCTACACGCAATGGCTGAATGAGCGCGGCGGCATCGAGGCGGACCTTACCGTCACGCGCTTGAGCGAGACGGCCTATCTCATCGTCACCGGTGCCGAAACCGAGGTCAAAGACTTCAATTGGCTGCAAAAGCACATCGCAGCGGACGATCACTGCGTCCTCACCAACGTCTCCTCGGGGATGGGCGTCCTATCCATCATGGGCCCCGACTCGCGTAAGTTCCTGCAGTCGCTGACCCCCGACGACTTGTCGGCCGCCGCCTTCCCCTTCGCCAGCAGCAGAGTTATCGAACTGGGTTATGCCTTGGTGCGTGCGTCCCGCATAACCTATGTTGGTGAACTCGGTTGGGAGCTCTACGTCCCCACCGAATTCCTGCAGGGCGTGTACGACGAGTTGGTGAACGCCGGTACGGCCTTTGGGCTGGTTCACGCCGGCTATCACGCCTTGAACTCCCTGCGCATGGAAAAAGCCTATCGGCATTGGGGACACGACATCACCGACGAAGACACACCGCTCGAAGCCGGTCTCGGCTTCGCCGTGAAACTCGACAAGGCGGGCGGCTTCGTCGGCCGCGATGCCCTTCTCAAACAAAAGCAAGACGGGCTGCGCAAACGCCTGGTGCAATTTCAACTGAAGTCGCCCGAGCCCTTGGTGTACCACAACGAGCCCATCTGGCAGGGCGACTCCATCGTGGGCTTCATTCGTTCCGGCATGTATGCCCACACCCTGGGCGCCGCGGTGGGACTGGGCTATGTCACCGCGCCGGGCGGCGGCGTGGTCGGCAATATCGATCCGAATGGCTATGAGATCGAAGTCGCGGGCGTTCGCTACCCCACCATCGCCTCGCTCAAGCCCCTGTACGACCCCACGAATCAGCGCATCAAATCATGAGCACCCCTTCAACGAAATCGGAGATCCCCACGATGGGCAAGTCCAATGTCATCGAATCACTGGCGTCTGAAACTCGAGGCGGCTTGAGCCTGAAGCGCGAGTTCTACTGCGACGACGCCGTGTTCGCCGCGGATATGGACAAGGTCGTCAGCCGTAAGTGGCTGGTGGCGGGCCATGTCGACCGGGTGCGCAGCAAGGGCGATTACTTTCTGTTCAAGGTGGGCAATGAGTCTCTCATCATCGTGCGCAGCGACGAATCCACCATCAACGCCTTTTTCAATGTGTGCCGGCATCGCGGCTCGTTGATTTGCACCGAGCCGCAAGGCAAGGTGGGGCGTCTCACCTGCGGCTACCACGCCTGGACCTACGGTCTCGACGGCGCGCTGATCGCCGCCCGCCTCATGCCCGCCGATTTCAACAAAAAGGACAATGGACTGCATCGCGCGCACGTTCGGGTGTTCTACGGTTTCATTTTCGTCAATTTGTCGGAAGAAGAACCCGTGGACTTCGACGCCTCCTTCGGCGATCTCGCACCGTACCTGGACTTCCACGGCTTCGCCGACGCCAAGATCGCCTATTCGAAGTCCTACCCCACCTCGGCAAACTGGAAGTTGATCGTCGAGAACTTCGTCGAGTGTTACCACTGCGGCCCAGCGCACCCGGAATTTTGTTCCATGCATCCGCCCGAGGCGCTCATCGCTTTCGGCGCGGGCCCGAGTTCAGGACCTGCGGATGCGGTGGAAAAGTATCTGCCCACCCTACAGGCGTGGGAGCGCCGTGCAGCCACCCTCGGTCGTCACATCGGCACCGTGGATGACGACGCGAAGTCCTCGCATCTGCGGCTGCTCTTACAGCGCACCGTGCGCGACGGCTTCGAAAGCGAAACGCAGGACGGCCAACCCGCCTCCTCGCTGATGGGCAAGCGCTTGGGGTTCGATCAAGGCCGCATGTACCTATCCTTCAGTCCCTTCACGCAATTGGTCGCCACCAACGATTTCGCGGTGCTGTTCCTGTTCACGCCGCGCAGCACCTTCGAGACCGATGTGGATCTGTACTGGCTGGTGGATGGCAAAGCGACCACCGTGGACGTGGAAAAAATGATCTGGGGCTGGGACAGAACCACCTTGCAGGACAAGGAAATCACCGAGAACAATCAGGCCGGCATCCTCTCGACCCGCTATCAACCCGGTCGCTACTCCGAGCACGAAAGGCGGGTGGTGACGTTTCACGAATGGTATTTCGCGCAGTTCGGTCACCCTCTCAAAATGGTCGCTGACGCGGTATAGGCACGGCCTGTATAGGCAACGGCGCATCGTGCCAGGTAGGTAGCCGATGGCCGCGCACGTCGAGAATGGCGGCGATGCGCGCCAGCGGCGGCAGCACCGCTCGGATACCGCTGCGAGTCAATGTGCCGGTGAGTATCCCGATGGTGGGACGTACCTGACCCCGCTGCAGCGATGCCACGCCGTAAAGCAGGCGCGCCTCGTCAGTGCACAGACGCGCACAGTCACACTCCTGGAATATGAGCGCACGCAGGCGGTGTCGGCGTAGCACGTCGAAGGTCTGCTCAAAGGCGCACAAGGCCGCCGACACATTCATGTAGGCGAACACCGGCTCCAGTTCCCGCCAGGCCAACATGGGATCTGGGTGGAGCTGGAAGGCATCCCAGCAGCGGCAAGCACCCACCATGAATTGCTCCGCGACGGTCAATCGACACACCGTCATCGCCGGCAGTTCGCCGAAGCTGCGTTTGCTCAATCCTGACATCATGCGTATCTCCGAAACCAGCGTTCGGCCCATGTAACGATATTTCTTACCAAATGTAAATAAGAATCATTCTCATTAATGGCGCTGACCTTCGCCCCCGAATTTGCCGATCCGGGGTCTAGCGCAAGCTCAGGCTTTAGGTTCCGACTTGGCTTCGGCTTTAGGTTCGGGCTTGGGTTCGCTCGCGCGCAGCCGCTGCACGGCCTCGCGGGGCAACTCATCGAGCCCCGCCTCGCCATGGTCCAACTGGTCGAAGAGCTTGCCCCGCATACGCTTGGTCCAGAAGCTCTTGATGTGATTCGCGATGCCGGCGATGGCGTCCTCGCGATTCGGCTGGGCACGGAAGAAATTGCCGATGTCATTGGCCATTCGTACTAAATTCTCTGAACCGCTCATGGGGTGCCCTCTGAAGAAAACTTCCGTCCAATGCTCTATTTTACCGGGTTAGGGGCCGGCATGCGCAGTGGTACGATGAGAAGGTTCCATGAGCATGCCGTGACTGCCACCACTTATCCGCGCGCGACCCTGGCCGCGACCATTCTGGGATCGAGCCTCGCCTTCATCGACGGTTCCGTGGTCAATGTGGCCTTACCGGCCCTGGCGCGCGATCTCGGCGCCACGCCCACGAGTTTACCCTGGGCTATCAACGCTTACTTATTACCTCTGGGGGCCCTCATTCTGTTAGGCGGCAGCCTCGGCGACCATTTTGGAAGGCGCCGGTTGTTTCTCATAGGGCTCGTGGCCTTTACAGTCGCGTCGATATTGTGCGCCGCCGCCACCACTTTTCCTTGGCTGCTGGCGGGGCGCGGTCTGCAGGGTCTGGGCGCTGCCCTGCTCATGCCGAATAGCCTGGCTCTGCTGGGCAGCGAATTCGAGGGCGAAGCGCGCGGCCGCGCCATTGGCACCTGGGCAGCCGTGGGAGCGCTTGCGGGTGCCGTGGGTCCTATTGTCGGCGGCTGGCTGATCGATGCCATCGGATGGCGCATCATTTTCTTCATCAATGTCCCCATCGCTCTGGCTGCCGGCTATCTCGCGTGGACGTATGTAGCCGAGCGCAGTGAGAGCCGGCATGAGGGGTCGCTCGACACGCTGGGCGCCGGTCTCATTACCATCTCATTGGGGCTACTCACCTGGTCGCTGACCGAGACCTCCGGAACACAGAACTCGTCGATTCTGATTGGGGCCGCTGCAGGCACGGGGACCCTGCTTTTTGTCGCTTTCTTGACGCTCGAGAGTCGCTTGAAGCAGCGCGCCATGATGCCGCTGGCGGTGTTCGCCGGCCGCTCCTTCATCGGCCTCAACCTACTGACCTTCTTTCTGTACGGAAGTATGGGTGGCCTGGTGGTCGTGCTGCCCTATTTCTTGATACGCATGGAACATTGGACCGCGATTCGAGCCGGTGCGGCGTTGCTGCCCCTACCCGTGTTGATCGGTCTCGGGTCGCGGTACATGGGTCGTGTAGCCGCACGTTACGGCGGACGAGGACCGTTGACGCTCGGATCAATTTTAGTCGGGATCGGATTGATGCTGTACGCACGCGTCGGCAGCGGAGCCGTCGACTACTGGACCGACCTATTGCCGGGCACCTTGCTGGTGGCCTTAGGCATGGGAGCCTGCGTGGCGCCTCTGACAACCAGCGTCATTAATGCGGTCGATCAGGAGCATGTCGGCATAGCCTCCGGCTTCAACAACGCAGTCGCGCGTATCGCCGGGCTGATCGCCACGGCCTGCCTGGGGTTCGTATTCGCCCGCCAGGATTCGATCGCAAGTTTCGTCGCTGGATTTCGCATCGCCGCGCTGGTTGGCGCGGCGTCGGCACTGGCGGCAGCTGGATGCGCACTCGCGCTCATAGCGCGCGAGTGATCACCACACGACGCAGCGATCGGCGTCGCTGCGCGTCATCGGGTCGCCCACCTTGCAGCTGAAAGCCGAGGAAAAAGCTGGAAAGTTCGACAGCGGGCCAATCACCCGGTATTTCGCAACCGGATGCGGATCCCCCTGCACCATCAGTTTCTGGGTCTCGGGGCGTGTTTCGTCGCCGCGAAATTGACCCCAGGCGATGAAAAATTGCTGATCGGGGGTGAGACCATCGATGGTCGCATCCGATTGGCCCTGCGGAGTTTTCTTGAAGGCCACATAGGCTATTTTCAAACCGCCGAGATCGCCGATGGATTCACCGAGCACGAGATTGCCGTTGATGTGAATGTTCGGATCGCCATCGATGGGAAACGCGTTGAACTGCTTGACGACGCAAGCCGTCCTCGAATGGAATTTATTGAGATCATCGGGTGTCCACCAGTTGTCGAGCTTACCCTGCGCATCGAATTGTGCGCCCTGGTCATCGAACCCGTGCGAGATTTCATGCCCTATGACCACGCCGATCGCGCCGTAGTTGACCGCATCCACGTAGTCCGCACTGAAAGCCGGAGGCTGCAGGATGCCGGCGGGAAACACGATCTCGTTCATGGTGGGATTGTAATAAGCGTTGGAGGTCGGCGGCGTCATGCCCCACCGTGCACGGTCAACCGGCTTGCCGATCGTGGAGCGGTCGTCGGCCACTAAAAATCGGCTGGTCGCCATCGCATCATCGAAATAGTTTTCTCGCGTGATTTTCACCGACGAATAGTCCTTCCATTTGTCGGGGTAGCCAATTTTGACATTGAAGGCGGCAAGCTTCTCGAGGGCCTTTTGGCGAGTCTCAGGTGTCATCCAGTCGACACTGTCGATGGTGTCATGCATGGCGGAAAGAATGTTGGCCACCATTTCCTGTGCTCGCTGTTTCGCTTGCGGAGGAAAATAGCGCTTCACGTACTCCTGGCCGAGCGCCTCCCCGAGCGCCAGATCGGTTTGTTCCGCGCAGCGGGTGGGGCGTGGCTTGAGCTCGCCGACCCCCGCTAGCTGCCTCTGGTAAAAATCAAAATGGGCGTCGACGAAGGACTGCGAGAGCACGTCAGCCTGGCTGTTGATGAATTGCCATCGCAGATACGTCCTCCAATCCGCCAGCGATGTTGCCACGAGTTGCCGCTCGAACTCTGCCATGAACTCGGGTTGATCGATGTTAATCACACCAGGCTCGACATTCGCTCGCTGAAAAAATCCGGCCCAGTCGAAGTGCGGCGTCATCTTCTGCAATCCAGCCAGATTCGATGGGTGGTCGGACTTATGCGGGTCGCGCAGGGCTACATTGTCCAGCGAAGCTTGCGCGAGTGCCGTTTCCATACGCATAACAACCTGCGCAGACGCCTGTGCGTTGTGCTCGGAGGAGCCTGCAAGCGTGAGCATTCTCGCCACGTAGACCAGGTAGGCGGCGCGGGCGTCGGCGAAACGCTTGTCAGGCTTGACGTAATAGTCACGGTCCGGAAGGCCCAGACCCGCCGCTCCGACATCCGCAATCACATTTTTTGGCGCGTGCACGTCCTGCGATGCGCCAAGGTTGAAGGGAACCATCACATTGATCGCATGCAATTCGCTCAACTCACGCTGCAGGCCGTTGATGTCGCGGATCGAGTCGACCTTCGCAAGGTATGGCCTGAGCGGCCGGGCGCCGGCTGCATCGACGGCCTTGATGTTGGTACAGGCGGCGTAGAAATCGCCGGTCAACTGCGCCGGTGTTCCCACGGCCCGGTTGGGGGCGGTCGACACCTGGTCGAGTATGGTGCGCAGCCGGTCTTTATTTTCCTCGCCCGCCTGCCAACGGCGACTCCACCTATCCATGGAGGGAGGAATCGGATTGTGAGCGCGCCAGCCGCCATTGGCGTAATCGTAGAAATTGACGCAAGATTTCGCGGTGTGATCGAGGTCGCTCATGTCGACGCTCTTTAGAACGGCGCTCTGCCCGTGAACGGACATGCCGATGCTCAGGGCAAACAGAAAGGTAAGGCTTCGGCGCATCACGGGTATCCCTATCCAGGTGTTTTTTTGGAGCCAACGCAACTTTACCCGGAACGATGCTCCCTCGCCATGGTTCCGCGCCGGGTCTACTCCCCTAACAAATGCAGCGCCACCGTCCGAGTGTGGGGACGACGCCGATGCTCGAACAGATAAATGCCCTGCCAGGTCCCGAGCGACAAGCGACTGCCGATCAACGGAATACTGAGTTGCACCTGAGTGAGGGCGGTGCGAATGTGCGCCGGCATATCGTCGGGCCCTTCGTCGTCGTGAGCATAGACTGCAGCGTCCTCGGGAGCGATGCGCGCAAAATAGGATTCCAAATCGCTTCGCACCTCACGCGCGGCATTCTCCTGAATCAGCAGCGACGCCGAGGTATGGCGGCAGAAAAGCGTCAGCAATCCCGTGCCGAACCCCTGAGCGTGGGTCCATTCAGCGACTCGATCCGTGATGTCGAGCAGACCCTGCCGCTCGGTGCAGACCGACAATAGGGTGGTCACCTGGTGCATGGAGCAAGTATCGCACGCGGAGGTGGCGACGACGCCTCCATGGGTGGAGTAAACTTGGAAAAAGCGTAAGAGAGACCTCATGCCGGTTGCAGCAAAGAACAATTTGGACGAACTGTATGCCCAGCAACGCCTGCTGCAGACGGAAGTCGCGCGTCTCGAAATCGAGTATGACAGCCTGGACCCCGAGCCACCGGGGGCGGACCGCCGGTACATTCTCGATGTCCAAATTCGCGCCCTCCAAGAAGAGGCGACCAAGCTGAACTCCTGCATATCGGACATTCTCGAGCGCGACTTGCAGCGCTGAGCCCATGAGTCCGCCGGCCCCCGCACACGCCAGAGCCTGGTACCGCCAATTATGGGTACTCGTGCTGATTGCCATGCTGCTGGGCGCCCTGCTCGGATGGAAATATCCGCCGGCTGGAACAGCCGTACAGCCGCTGGGCGACGCCTTTATCAAGGCCATTCGCATGCTAATAGCGCCCCTCATTTTTTGCACGGTGGTCACCGGCATCGCGCAAATCGGCGACTCGGCCAAGGTGGGACGCCTGGCCGTCAAGGCCCTTATTTATTTCGAGATCCTAACCACCGTCGCGTTAGGGCTGGCGCTGGGCCTCGTCAACCTGCTGCAGCCCGGTCATGGCATGAACGTGGATTTATCCCAGGTGAACTCCAGCGTGCTTGACCCCTACCTGAAGCAATCGTCAGGCGCCGGCGGTGTCGTTCCGTTCCTGACCAATATTATTCCCAATACCTTCGTCGGCGCCTTCGTCGACGGTCTCACCCTGCAGGTGCTGTTCATTTCCGTACTCACCGGCTTCGCCCTAAGTCTCCTCGGGCAGGCCGGCAGGCCTCTTGCGCAGCTGATCGACGCCATCTCCAAAATGATTTTTGCCGTGGTCGGGATGGTCATGTGGGCCGCGCCCATCGGCGCCTTTGGCGCCATAGCCTTCACCGTTGGAAAGTTCGGGCTGGGGTCACTGGCGTCGCTCGGCAAGTTGGTGGGGGACTTTTACATCACGTGTCTGATATTTGTGTTCGGCGTCCTGGGTATCGTGTCGTTGATCTGCGGTTTCAGCCTGATGAAGCTCATGCGCTACCTCCGCGAGGAAATCCTGGTGTGCATTGCCACCACGTCCTCAGAGGTCGTACTGCCGCGGCTCATTAGCAAAATGAAACAGGCCGGATGCGACGAAGCCATTGTCGATCTCGTGGTGCCCGCCGGCTATTCCTTCAATCTCGATGGCACTTGCCTGTATCTCGCGACGGCGGCAGTGTTCCTGGCCCAGGCTACGAACACGCCGCTTGATCTCGGCCAGCAAGTCACTCTGTTGTTGGTGCTCCTGGTAACCTCCAAGGGAGCCGCCGGGGTGGCCGGCGCAGCGTTCGTCGTTCTCGCGGGGACATTGTCTGCCCATCAGACCATCCCCGTCACCAGCGTGGCCCTCATACTGGGTATCCATCGCTTCATGTCGCAGGGTCTCACCCCCACGAATTTCATCGGCAATGCCGTTGCCACCATTGCCATATCCAAGTGGGAACGCACGCTCGACTCGACGCGCCTGACGGCCGCCCTATCCTCGCGCACATGACCCACTCACCCCGCAATCCCATGACGCTATGGAGGGCGACGGGCGGCTTGGTGCTGAGGGTGTCGTTGCTTAGGGTGTCGTTGCTGAGGGCGTTACTGCTGTGTGCGTCGCTGCTGTGTGCGTCGCTGCTGAGGGTGTCGCTGGCGAGCGCGTTGCTGCTGTGCGCGCGCAGCGCTTTTGCGGCCGACAGCTGGGGCGGCTCGGTCTCCGCCAGCGGTGACTATTTGGTGCGAGGCATCTCGCGCACGGACGACCACGCGGCGTTGCAGTTCGATTTTCACTATGAGAATACTTCCGGGCTGATCGCGGGTTTGTTTGCCTCCAACTCGCAAATCTATCCCGGCGCATCGGAAGACGTCGAGCTCAGCCCCTTCGTCGGGTTTGCCTGGGCCGTGGGCGATGACTGGCGTACGCGTGTCCTAGGCGCCCACTACAGTTATCCCTGGAATCGCGCCGGTTCGCACTACGACTATGACGAGGTGGATCTCGAGGCGGAATATCAGGGTTGGCTCAGTGCCGGGTTTACTTATTCTCCGAACACGCCTTACGTCTCCCTCAATGAGTACCAACTGCGCAGCGCCGCATCCGAATCGGCGCAAATTAACCTCCAACACCGCTTGGTGGGCAAATTGATGGGCAATGCAGGCGTGGGGTACGCGTATTTGGCCGGTCCCAACGCCGTGGGATACGGGTATTGGAGCGTCGGCTTGAACTATGATTTGCGGCCGTTCACCCTGGCAGCGACGTATGTGGGTACGACGTCGCAGCCCGAGGTGCTGTTTTACGGTACCTCGGGCGGAGGCCGCTGGACCGGCACCGTAATTTGGCGGTTCTGACGCTGCCTGTCGCCCCTTTGTCACACCCATTTGGCCGTCCGGCGATACATACAGAGAGTATCGTGTACGACTCGTTTAGAGACCCACTGAGGCCAAGCGTGTATTCTCCGGCGACAATCCCCTTGATACGAGCTTCCGTGTGGCGCCTGGCCGCCGTGACGTGCATGCTCGCGTGGACTTGCGCATGCACTCATGCTCCCGTGCGCATCGAATCGGGTGCGCTCATGGGAAGAGTCGACGAGCCCGCCGAGGGATTGATTATTGCGGCTGTCGACAACGAGAGCGCACCGTTCGTGGGGCGCTCCGGCAGCACCCCGCGCGGCTACGATGGCATAACCGTCTATGGGCCGACTGCGGACGCCCGCCGCGTCATGCATTCTCTAGAGGTCGACTATGGTTTGCGCGAGTTGAGCGCATGGCCCATTGAATCTTTGCACCTACACTGCGCGGTGTTGGCGCCGCCCGCAGGTGTCGATCGCGCGGCCCTACTGGTAAAACTCTCACAGGATCCGCGCATCAAGCTGGCACAGCCACTGCAGACATTCGCGACTCGCACCCAGAATTACAACGATCCTTACGTGAGTTTGCAGCGCGGTTTTCAGGAAATGAACGTCGCCGAGGCACACCCCTGGTCTCGCGGGGACGGGGTCCGAATAGCCATTATCGATACCGGCGTCGATATATTGCACAAGGATTTGCAAGGCAACATCGCGGCCGCCGCGAATTTTGTCGACCGCGATACCGAACAATTCAGGCGCGATCGCCACGGTACCGAAATGGCCGGGGTCATCGCAGCCGTTGCCAATAATCGAGAAGGCATCGTAGGCATTGCGCCGGCATCCCGAATCCTGGCCTACAAGGCCTGTTGGCAGCTTAGCGCCGACGCCGATGCCGCCCGGTGCAACTCCTACACTCTGGCTCAAGCGCTGGTCGCGGCATTCGACGCTCACGCACAGGCCATCAACCTCAGCATTGCCGGCCCGGATGACCCGTTGCTGCACAGCCTCATACAGGAGGGCCTGAGACGCGGCATCGTGTTCGTCGCCGCCGCGGCTCCAGGAGACGGGGAAGCCCCGAGCTTGTTCCACCAGCCCGGGGTCATAGAAGTCGCCGGAGCCGAAAATCGCTCGACCGATTCCTCACTCCTCTACGCTCCCAGCCACGAAATACTGACCTTGACCCCCGGAAGTCACTACGACTTCGCCTCCGGCGACTCGATCGCAACCGCGGAAATCACCGGTGTGGTGTCCTTGTTGCTCGCCAAGAACCGTGGACTATCGGCGGCCGCCCTGCAGGATCTGTTACGTGAAAGCGGGATCCGCTTAAGCGAAAATGGCCGAGTCGACGCCTGCGTTGCCGTCACCGCCGTAGTGCATGACGGCTCGTGTAAACCCGCGGCGGACAGCGAACATAGACCGGCTGTAGGGCAGAATCTGTACGCTCCCAATTGAGGAATGAAAGGCCAACCTTTTGTTTCATATAGACTATTCGCCTGTCCGCGGGGGGCACGTGGGAAATCCTCAAAACGTTAGAACTCTTTTGCGACAGGCGGGTACATACGGGGGATGTGCTGTCTCGGGATAACTCCGACCGATGAGTGAACTTGCCAAAAACTCCCTCCAAAGGAGCGATAGCGACCTTGTGGCGGCGATAGCGGCCGGGGACCGGCAGGCGTTGGAGCAGCTCTACCTCTCCTACCACCGCCGCCTCTCGCGCTTTTTATTGCGCGTCACACAACGCTACGAAAATGTCGAAGAGGTCATCAACGATACTTTCTTCGTCGTTTGGCAGAAAGCAGGCGAGTTCCGCTCCGCCTCGCGGGTGTCCACCTGGATATTCGGCATCGCCTATCGCACCACGCTGAATTCCATACGACGCCAGAAAAATCACACCGCAGCGCTCAGCTTGGATGAGTCCCCCGAGCAATCGGTTGAACCCATGGTCGATGCTGAGATGGAAGACTGGGTCATGCAAGGCCTCAAGCAACTTTCCGCCGAACAACGCCTCACCCTGGAGCTTGCCTATCACATGGGGCACTCCGCCGAGGAAATTGCCCTGATAACCGGATCCCCGTTGGGGACCGTGAAAACACGCATGTATTACGCGCGGCAAAAGCTGCGCGAATATTTGCCGGTACTAGGCGGCGATGCCCCCGAACCGCCCACGAGTGTCCAATGAAACACACCCCCCGCAACGAATCGGAACATGCCAGTGTCTGGGAACTCATTCCTTGGTACTTGAACGACACGCTGACCGAGCTCGACCGTAAGCGAGTCGACCTACACCTGACGGCCTGTGCAGCTTGCCGGGACGAGATGGCCATCGAGCGCCGCATTCACGAGCGCATCGCCAGAACCGACACGGTCGAACACATGGCAACACCGTCACTGCAGCGCCTGCAAGAAAGAATCGATGATTTCGCGACCGCGGCAACGCCGGTCGCACAACGTCTACCCCAGCTACCACCGCGTTCGGCAAATCGACGAGGGCTCCGTCGCGTGTTGTCCTGGCAGGGACTGATGGCGGCTTCCGTCGCGATACTGGCCGCGGCACTCATCATGACGGCGACCCACCGAGCTCAACCTACTCTGGCGAGAACGCCGCCGCCCGACTACTACACGGTGACGACAGCAGCCCAGCGGCCGCCTGGGGAAGCTATTCGCGCCGTATTCGCACCCACCATCACCTTAGAGGAGTTGCAGAGCATCCTCGCTCTGTCCCACCTCAAAATCGTCGCCGGGCCAACCGAAGCGGGAGTGTATTCGCTCGCCCCGACATCCACCCTTCCCGTGACCTCTTCGCTGACCCTACTGCGTCGTCAACATTCGGTGCGCTTCGCGGAAAAGACCCCCCCCGATCTCGACGGGAACACGCCTTGAGCGCAGGTGCCGCGGTCATCATGCGAACGGCACTCATGGAAGATGTGCAAGGCTCGGCGGATGCTCGCCGAATTGCCATCGATCGAGTCGGCATCAAGGGCATTTGCTACCCTATTAAGATTCGAGACGGCGTCGGCGAGCAACACACCGTGGCAACCTTGAGTATGAACGTCAATTTGGCGCACGACGCCAAAGGCACGCATATGTCGAGGTTCATCGAGATTCTGGAAGACGATGCAGGCACGCTTTCCATCGACTCTTTCGCCCGCATGCTCGAAGAGACGGCCGAGTGCCTGGGTGCAACCACGGCTCGCATCGAGATGACATTTCCCTACTTCATCAAGAAGTCGGCGCCCGTCTCGGGCGTCCAAAGCCTCATGAATTACACCGCATCGCTGTTCGGCGAACGGCGCGACGGTAAAACCGACATATGGCTAAAAGCGGCAGTCCCGGTCACGAGCCTCTGTCCCTGTTCGAAAAAAATCTCCGACCATGGCGCGCACAGCCAGCGCTCGCATATCACTATCGCGGCGAAGACCTCGGCGTCGCTGTGGTTCGAGGATTTGATACGTATAGCGGAGGGAGCCGCGTCTTGCGAGGTATTCGGCATCTTGAAGCGGGCCGACGAGAAGTACGTGACCGAGCGCGCGTACGACAATCCTAAATTCGTCGAAGACCTGGTACGTGACGTCGCCGTCGAACTCAACCAAGACGACCGCGTGCGTTCCTACGTGATCGAATCGGAGAATTTTGAATCGATCCACAATCATTCGGCATACGCCATGATCGAGTTCGACAAAGAGCGGCCCTAGACTTGCGAACCCCGTCGCATCGGCTCCCGCTGCTGACCCTCTACGCCACCGACCGCTGCAATTCAAAGTGTGTCACATGCGATTATTGGCGCCATGGCCGAATGGACCTGAGTCTCGACACGGTGACGCGCCTGCTTCCGGACCTCGCCGATCTGGGTACCGAGGTCGTACTCCTCTCGGGCGGTGAGCCGCTGCTCAACCCGCAGTGGCCTCTGATCGCGGAGCTACTGAGGTCGCGCGGACTTCAGGTTTGGCTTTTGACCTCGGGCGTGTCGCTGGCCAAGCACGCGACCCGCGTCGCCGATCTCTTTGACTCGGTCACGGTCTCGCTTGACGGCACGAACCCAGCCACCTATGCGGCCATCCGGGGCCTGGACGCCTTCGACAAGGTATGCGAGGGCATTCGCGCATCGGCTGCCCAAGGTCTGGCGCCCGGCCTACGGGTTACCGTGCAAAAAGCGAACTACCGAGAGTTGCCGGCCTTCGTCGAGCTGGCAAAGGAATTGGGCGCGCGGCAGGTCTCGTTCCTTGCAGTCGATGTCGCCAATCCTCATGCGTTCGCTCGTACCTCGGCCGCCTCCAATGAACTGGCCTTAGGGTCCGACGACCTGCCCCGCCTGCAGGACTGCCTCACTGCCATGGAGTCGCTCTACGCGGCCGACTTCCGCTCGGGCTTCATCGCCGAGACTCCCCGCAAGCTTAGGCTGATTCAACAATATTTCGCTGCGGTCAACGGGCTTGGACCCTTCCCGTCGGTGCGCTGTAACGCCCCGGAATTCTCAGCCGTCGTGAACGCGACCGGCCAAGTCCAACCGTGTTTTTTCATTTCTGGACCTCCCAACCTCTCGTCCAACGAGGGCTTGGCCAGGGCCCTCGACGCCGACGCGATGCGAGAGTTGCGCAGCGCCATTGCCGACGGCGAACGCCACGAGTGCAAGACCTGTGTCTGCTCCATGTGGCGCGACCCAGCCGTGTTTCGCAGCTTTTTGACGCCCTCGGCGGCGCAGGCTCGGCGCTCGCCGCCCGTATGAGCATTCTATCGACGGCCTGGAGTCTACTGGACTCTCAGCAAAAGCGTCGCTTGGCCGCGCTACAGGCGCTTTCCATGCTGATGGCACTGTCGACAGTGAGTGGAATCGCGATTGTACTACCGTTTTTTACGATACTCACCGATCCGAGCGCCATTCACCGCAGTGCCGTGCTCCGCTTCGCGTTCGCACACTTAAGTTTCGGTGGGGAGCACGGATTCCTGGTAGCTCTTGGTATCCTGTTCATTGTGATTGTGCTGCTCGCCAACGGGATCAATCTCTTCGGCACCTTGATCATGAATCGCTTCGCCTTCCAGGTGGGAAACGGGCTCCAAACCGCGCTTTTTGACGAGTACCTGCATCGCAGCTATCAGTTTCATTCCGCCAACAGTAGCTCGGCGCTCGCGACGAAGGTCATTTACGAAAGCTCGCGCTTGACGGCGGGTATCCTGCAGAACGGGCAAATTCTCGTCACGAATCTGGTCGCCGCCGCACTCATCATCGCATCCGTGATTGCGTTCAATCCGCTGGTTGCTGCCTCGGCCGCCTTGGTACTCGGCGCAAGTTACGCCGCCATCTATCTGGTGTTTCGCGGGAAATTGCAGCGCAACGGCATGGTCGAGAGTCGAAGTTACGAAAAGCGAAACCGGGTCGTCAACGAGGGGTTCGGTGCAGTCAAAGAAATCATCCTGTGGCAAACCCAGGCCCCGTTCGTCGATAAATTCGGACAAACCTGCACGGACATCTCTCAATCCGTCGTTAGCACTCTGACCATTTCTCAAAGCCCGAGGTATTTACTCGAGTCGGTCAGTGTCTGCATGTTGGTTATCGCTGCCCTCTATCTCGGCGGACGCAGCGATGGCGGCGGCCCCTTGATTGCGCAACTCGGCTTCTTCGGATTGGCCACCTACCGCTTGCTTCCGGCTTTGCAGCAGGCTTTCGCGGCCGTCGCCAAGATCCGCACCGATCGATGCGCCTTCATGAGCGTGGCGAGCGACTTGCGGCAAGGACAGGATCGCAACGCGCGACGGCATCGAGAACCCCTTCAGCCACTGTCAACCCGAAATCCGCAACCCGATATTCGCCTTCATTCGATGACGTACAGGCACGTCACCGGCGGCCCAGCCGCCGTCAGGGATATGAGCCTGGACATCCCAGGCGGCACGATGATCGGCCTCACCGGAGCCAACGGCTCGGGTAAAACCACGCTCGTCGACATTTTGAGCGGCTTGCTGGTGCCTCAAACGGGACGAATCGATATCGATGGTACGACGCTGGATGACACCACGAGAACGGCATGGTTGTCATCCATTGCCTACATGCCGCAGCACATTTATCTATGCGATTGCACGGTAGCGGAAAACATCGCGCTGGGAGTACCTCTGAGTCTCATCGATCGAGATCGAGTGCAGCGGGTCGTTCGACTGGCCGGCCTCGGCTCTTGCATCGCGAACCTGCCCCTTGGATATGACGAACCAGTGGGGGAATACGGCGCCCGACTGAGCGGCGGACAACGCCAGCGGTTGGGGATCGCACGTGCGCTGTATCGCGATGCGCCGCTGCTCATCCTGGACGAGTCGACCAGTTCACTGGACATTGCCGCGGAAAACGAAATTGCCGCCATGCTGCAAACCCAGCGTCGCGGCAGAACCACCGTCATCGTGGCACACAGAATAAGCGCACTTCGGCATTGCGACGTCATTTACGAGCTTGCCGGGGGCCGCATCGTTCGACGCGGCACCTTCGAGCAGCTATGCGGCAACTCACTCGAGGCAGTCGAGTGAAGCCATGACCAGCCCGACCATCCGTCCTTGTCGAGTCGACGACGAGGCGGCGTTGCCGGCCCTATTTTTCAACTCGTTTGGCCGCCGCATCACGGCGGAACAGTGGCGATGGAAATTACGGGGGAATCCTTCGCCGGTCGACAATGCTTGGACCGCAGCGAGCGCCGACAATGCGCCGGTGTTCCACTACGCTGGCATCCCTCAGCGTTTTTCATTCGACCGGGAATTGACGACATGCATGGTGGCTGTGGACGCCATGACGGCTCCGGGGCACCGTCGCCAGGGATTGTTGACGCGGGGAGTACAGACAATCCATTCTGCCTGGCGAGACGGCGGCGTGCCCTTCGTTCTCGGCCTGCCCAACGAGCAGTGGGGGTCGCGCATCCGGTCACTGGGATGGCAGACCTTGTTTCCGCTGCGTTGGCTGGTTCGGCCCCTACGACCCTGGTCGATGCTGTGCAGGCGAATCAACCTGCCAACCCCGGAGCGGCCGGTCGCCCTCGACTCTTGTTGGAATCAGTTCTTCCGCTGGCAACAGATACGCGATCCGGCATTGCGCCTGCGCCATGCGCGCTCCGGCGATGACGCGTTCGATCGAATTTGGTCACATTGCCGGAATAATTCAATGTTCTCCGCTGTGCGCGACGGCGCTTGGGTCGAATGGAGATTTCTCTCGGCGCCTCACCGGAATTACGTGGTGACCATCGCGGAGCGAGGGAGTGCCCCCGTTGGATATTCCGCGCACCATGTGGTGCGCGGCGAACGGGCAACGCATGGGGTTCTGGCGGATATACTCACCGAAACGGCGGACCAAGCCGCGCGCGACACTTTACTGTCCAAAGTGATAACCGAACTGCGCACCGGCAACGCCGAATCCCTGGCGACCCTGGCCATCCCGGGCACCACACACTATCGGTGGCTGCGTCGGGCCGGTTTCTTTCCGCGCAGCGAATTTTCCGTTGAGATGGTTCCTTTACGGCCAAGTTTGCCCCTCGAGACCATGCGCCAGGCCCACAATTGGACTCTCAGCGGCGCGGACTTCGATGTGGTTTAGGTCCGGATTGAGGCCGGCGAAGCGCGCAGCCGCTTTTTTGATGGAGCAACTCTGGAGTGTGGGCTTCCTCTTGGCGGGCATGATCCGCCCGCGCAAGGTACGACGGTGGTCATCGCCCGGCGGCGACAGGATATTGATAGTCGCTCCTCACCCAGATGATGAAGCGGCGGGTTGCGTCGGCACCCTGTTCAAACACCTCGCATCCGGAGACGAAGTCATCCTGGCGATTGCCACCGATGGCCGGCAATCCCAAGTCAATCCGGATCCGCATCAAGTGTGCCGGCAACGTCAGTCCGAGGCCCAGCATGCGGCGCGACTGCTGGGGATTCAGCGGCTGGAATGGATCGGGCTGGCGGAGGGGGAATGGCGGGTGCCGACCCTCGTCGAGAAGCTTACAGAAGTAATCCTCTCCCACTCGCCGACGATTATTTACGCACCCTCCCGTATCGACTTTCATCCGGAACATCGGCAGGTAGCCCATGCGCTGGCTCTCTGCTTGGCCGGCGCCACCCCAGGAGCGTCTGACGCGCCACGGCTGCGCATTTATCCCATTCAAGTCCCATTGCATGGCGCGGTCGTAAATCTCGTCGCCGACGTGTCGAGTTTTCACCGTCAGACCGACGCAGTCATGGACGCCTACGCATCCCAGGTGGGAAGTTTACGTCGCTGCAACCGTCCCCGGCGGTACAGCGGAAAACGCTATGGCATCAAAGGACGCGCGGAAGTATTCTGGGAACTCTCCGCACGAACCTACGTTGCCCTTCACCGAGAGTCTCCCGAGCGTTGGCCTGATGCATTCCGCGGGCTGCGCGATTTTCCGCTGACCGATCCCCTCGCCTACGTCCGTGGATTCCGTGAACAGCGCCGCCTAATCGCGAAAGCAACCCGCTAGAGCTCCAGACACAAAACGCGCACCGGCGATCGAAAGATGGTCGCGATCGGCGTACAACAGTTCCTCGTGGGACTCATACAGACAGACAGCGCCGCGACATAGCGCATCCTTGAGATCCGTCGTTTCCAACTCGCCGCCCCGATGCAACTCTGAAAACTCGCGTTCCGGGAGGACAAATTGCGCCTCGGCCTGCGCCCGTCGGACTGTCAGAAACTCCTCGGAACCCCCCCGCTGTCGCGCCATCCCCACCGCATAAGGCACGCTATAGGGAAAAATCGGGACGTCGAGCACGGCACACACCGTGCGTACCCCGGTATGCAGTCCCTGTAATGTGTACTCCAGGGATCGCCGAAAGTTGGATTTTCCAGGTGTCGAGGCAGGAATATCGTCCGACAGAATGAGATCGTCCACGCCGCTCCAATGCGCATTCAAAATGACCAGTTTGGGAGACAACTTCTCGATTGCCAGCAGGACTGCCGCATTGAATCTTATGCACCCCGCCTGCCGTTCGATGGTATCCGCACTGTTGGTTACGCCGATCAGCGGCTTGCAGGCGGGCTTTACCGCAAAGTAGATGCGCAGCTGTCGCGCGTTGGCCCATTGTTCATACGCCGGCAGCAGCGCCATGGCGTGACTGTCGCCCCAAACCAGAACCTTCGGTGCCGTGTCGGTTTGCGGTCCGTAACTGCAAAGATCCGCCGCGGCAATCTTCTCGACGGGTCGGTTGACGCAACCCAGCACACTGCCGCTACTCGCCATCCAGTTCTGATCCAACACTGCCAACTCCGGCGGAAAGCGTCCTGGAAACCCGGTCGAATGCCACAACCCTAAGCCTATCAGCAACAGCGCGGCACCCGACATGACGGCCCATTTGACGAATACGGCATCGGTCCGCAGAACGGCACGACTGCGGACCGGCTGCTCGACAAATTTCCAGGAGAGAGTCGCCAGGAGACAAATGGCGGCCATCAACCCCGTCGTCACCACCGCAGGTGTCTGCGTGATGTGGTAATAGGCAAACAACAGCAGCACCGGCAGGTGCCACAAATACAGGGAAAACGATATCTTGCCGCCAAAGACACAAGTCGGCCTCGACAATAGGCGATACGTGCAGGTGCGATGCTCCCGACCGGAAAGAATCAGCAGTGCCGTGGCGACGCAGGGGCCAAGAGCATACCAACCAGGATAGCGCGTGGCCGGCGAGTACACGTGCACGAGAAACGCGATGATTGACAGGCTCAGCAGCGCCGCGATCTCACACACCCACCGATTCCACTTCCATTGCATCCTTGTCGTGGTCAACAGAGCTCCGAGCAACAGCTCCCACGCGCGGGTCGGCGCAAGGAAAAAGTTCGCCAGCGGATGATGGTATGAAGCCCAAACACAACCGATAAAAGAGGTCACCGCGACCGTCGCCAACGCTGCAAACAGGTAGCGCGGAAACAGTTTGGCGATCAGCAGCAGCATCAGGGGGTAAAGAACATAGAATTGTTCCTCCACCGCGATGGACCACAGGTGTGTCAGCGGGGCGTACGCTACGCGACTGTCGAAATAGTCCGCCTCATCCACCCAGGCGGCGATATTATTGGCAAAGACGGTAGTGGCGCCAAGATACCCGCCGTATCGCTGCAGGTCCCAGGGCAGGAGTAACACGACGGCGGCCACGGTCGTTACCGCGCAAGTCAAGAACAGCGCGGGAAGAATCCTTCGGCCCCGTCTATAATAGAAGTCCGTCAACGCCATTCGCGGGGGCCACCCCTGTGAGCCGACCAGCACTTCCGTAATCAAAAACCCGGAAATGACGAAGAAAACGTCGACTCCGATGTAACCGCCGGAAAACCCCACCACTTGGGCGTGATATAGAATTACCGCCGCCACCGCCACCATCCTGAGTCCGTCGATATCGGAACGATAATTCGGCTGACTCACAAACTACACGCCGCGACACGATACAGCGTCCAGCCGTTTTTCATCCCGATCTGCCTCAGTCCGACCTCCTGCTCGAGCCAGTGAACATTCAACGCCGGTGTCCGACCCGTCCATTGAGACTCTGTGTTCCGGCGATCCACATAGAGATACACGGATGCGTTGCCGCAGACAATCGGCCGCAGCGATTGAGGTGACTGTTCGAATAGATCGACCACCGCGAGCTGTGTATAATGCGCCACCGATATGGACAATCCGAAGGTGACCACCGTCGAGCCGGCCGGCACCTGCGATTGAAGATATTGAATCTCGGCCTGCTGTTGTCGCGTGCCTGAGTCGAATGCCATGAGGCTACGACAGGCAAATCCACCCGTCACGATCAATGACCCAAACAGCAGGATCCAAGACACCCGGGACGAGATGCGAAATCTCGCCGGTAGCGTCCATAAGCCGATGCCGGCGAACACCGCCAACGGTGTAAAGAAGGCCAGTCCGAATCGGCCGTTCTCGTAAGGAATACCGATGAGATAGCCATACAGTGTGGCGACCCATCCGCCCAGCAAGAGCACGGCCGACGAATGGCGCAACCGCCACGCGCCGACCAACACGCACCCCACCAACACCGGGCACAGAAACAGAGGATGAATCAGAGGACCCGCATAAAAAATCAATGGCGGAACGTGGTACTGGAAGTGACCATCCGGATTATCGAATGCCAAGCGCCACGAGTTGACCATACGCCAATCGACCACCCAGCTGTGATTCTGCACCGGCGCGGAAGAATGCGCGTTGAGATACAGCAGAATCGCCAAGAGGCTCGACAACAACAATGCCGAGATCCCCACCAAGGCGACCGTGGCCCTCGAGCCCGTGCGCCGAAACTTGCGGCCGCCGGCTACCAGCGCGAATACCGAAAATGGTATGAGCAACCCACCGTAAATCCATCGAGTAGCAATTGCGGCGGCCAGCGCCGCAGCGGCCAAGGGAAGCGCGAAAGGAAACTTCTCCGAATGACGTTCCCAACGTAACAACAGGGTCGCCGACAGGCTCGCCCAGAAAAGTCCTGGAGCATCCGACATGATGACCAAGGAAGACAGCATCAGTTGTCCGCACACCGCGGTGAGCAACCCGGCTGCGACGGCCGCGTCTATCCGACGCTCCGATTCGTATGAGGGCGGCATGACGGTTGCCACCGTCCAATACGCCAGCGGCGCGATCGCCGCTCCAGCCATCACACTCGCGAACTGTGCCCCCCGGGCGGCCGTTCCCGTGACCGACATGACCAGTGCCGCCAATGCAGGATAGCCCAGAGGCCACCGGAAATCGTTACAGGGATCCGGCCCCGCCACCAGTTGTCGGGCGCATTCGAAATAAGCAAAAGCATCCTGACCGTACAGGCCATCGGTGTGTACCAGGGATAGCACGAGCAGTCGAATGGACAACGCAAATAAAAACAGCCAGAGCGCAACATATCCCTGTCCCGCAGATTCGGCTTTGCGTAGCCGTGCGTAATATTCCTGTATTCTAAACGACATGCCGACACTGCCTATTTTGTCGTATCACAATATCGGCGTCTGTCCACCGGCGGGTCGCTTCAAGCTTCTCTACGTCACTCCGCGTCAATTCGAAGCGCAGCTCCGGGCTTTGCATCGACTCGGGTTGCGCGGCGTCTCGATCGGCGAGGGATTGCGCCGGCTCAATCAGACCGGAAGGACCGGTTGCGTGGCGCTCACCTTCGACGATGGATACGCGGACAACGTTACCCACGCGTTGCCGCTGTTGCAGAAATACGGCTTCACCGCAACTTGCTACCTGGTCAGCCATGCGATAGGCACTTACAACCATTGGGATGCCGCATACTTGTCGGAGAAGAAGCAACTCATGCATCACGGCCAGATTCGTGAATGGTTGGCCGCGGGCATGGAGATCGGCTCACACTCCTGCTCGCATCCAAAGCTCGAGGACTTGGACGATGCGGCCGCGGGCGCCGAGATTGTCGATAGCCGCCGCGCTCTACAGTCGGCTTTTGACGCGCCGGTCGACCACTTCGCCTACCCGTACGGTCGTTTTCGGCCATCCACCGTCGAGCTCGTACGGCGCGCAGGTTATCGATCGGCCGTGAGTCTGCTGCGCGGCATTGCCGGCCAGAACGACGATCGCTTTGGTCTGCCGCGAATATTCGTGAATGGCGATCACGGCATGGCGAAATTCCTGCTTCGCATCGCCACCCCGTACGAGAATTGGCGTCGCCCGTCGGCGGCGCCATAGCTCCTTCGACGTTGATGCTCATACGGGGTGCCGCCGGCGTCGGCGCAAGGCCAGCAGCCATTCAGGGAACACTGTGCGCAGTAGCAGTTTCATCGCTTTCAGCCACCAGTCGGCACATCGCCACGAGAATACCGTGCTGCGCGCCAGGACACGCAGCGCATTGCCGCGGTTTCCGCGGATGGCGTACTGGTAGGCAAGGCGCAGGGCATTGTTCGTGCGCGCCCGGCGAAGAAGATTGCGCCGATCCGGGCCCACCGCTTGCTGCAGTTGTTCGAATGTCCGGTCCTGCCCAACGTAGGCGCTCGACCAGTCTGAACTGTGGTTCTCGCGATGCGATCGCACGTGCACCAGGGACTCAGGGTGGAGAGCAATGTGGCTGCGCAGCGCCAATCGAAACCAAAGATCGTAGTCTTCGGCAGAGCGCATGGATTCGTCGAATGCACCCACCTCCAGCAGTAATCGTCGACTGACCAGCACGGTAGGTGTCCGAATGGAGACTTCGCCCCGCGTCATTCTCTCAAAGATGTCGCCATCGCAGGCCATCCAGCGCCGGCGTGCTTCCTCCGGCAATATCCGGCCGTCCTGGTCGACATTGAGGAAAGCGGTGTAACTCCAGAGGCACTCTCGGCGCCGCCGCAATAAATCCAGCTGATACTCGAGTTTCCGCGGGTGCCAAAGATCGTCGGAATCCAAGAAGGCGACGTAAGTTCCGGTGGCTCGTCCGATGGCGGCGTTACGGACGACCGCCGGAATTCCGCTATGCTCGAGCCATAGCACCCTCACCCGGGGCAATGATGCGATCCCGGACAGATATTCGCGGGTCGCTTGTGCGGAGCCGTCATCGGCAACCACGAGTTCCCAATTTTTATACGTCTGCTCGAGTACCGAGTCGATTGCCGCACGCAGGTAGGACAGTCGATTGCACGCGGGTATCACCACCGACACCAGCGGCGACGTGCATGGGTGCTCGCCACTCTCGGTTTCCACTATGTCGCTCGTCGGGTGCATCGGTGGACCGAGGCAACCGCCTAAATACCGGTGACGCGAGGGTCGGCCATGCGAGCGAGAGTTTTCGACAGATCCAGCTCCCAAGGACTATCGTAACGGCGGAAGCGGTAACGCCACGCGGCCAGCGCCTGTAATCCGCTCCTCGTCCAGGACGACATGCGCACGTCCTGGACGGTCGGGAAACGACATCCCAGCACGGTGACAAAATCGCGAATTCGACGACGGAGTCTGTCCGTCATCCAGGGGGCATCGGCGTGACAGGAATATTTGACCCATCGCTCCTCGGTCCACTCTTCAGGCGATCGAGGGAATTGCAGGACATTCCCCTCGGCATCCCGGAGGATGGTCGCTGACGCACGCGCGCGCGAATTGAGGGGCAAGCTTTCGGGCGGCAGCGGCGTATACACGTAGATAATGATTTCGGAGTGTGGATTGACCCGCTTGATTTGCCGTATGAATTCGAAGGTGCGTTCAGTCTCGCCTTCCGGGTCGTGCGGAGGCGCAACCATGAATGACAGTTCCGGAATGACACCTTGGTGCCGGCAAAGGTCGGCGACCTCCAGCGTTTGCCCCACGTGGGTCCCCTTTCGTATGTTTTTGAGTAAGCTGTCGCTGGCCGATTCTGCGCCGATATAGGCCATACGCAGCTGACTTTTGCGCACCAAGGCCCACGACTGCGGTGACATATTCAGCAACGCGTCCGCCCGCGCGTAACACCACCAAGGTAGCTGCATCTTGGCCATTACCCGCAGTATGGGCAGCATGTCCTCCTCGCGGTCGAAAAAATTGTGATCGAAATACTGTATGGAATCCGCGCCCAGACTCTCTTTCAACCACGTCAAGTCGCGCTCCAACCTCTCCGCCGGTGGCAGGACGGTAACGCCTCGAAACATGCCGGCCACCCCACAAAAAGTGCAACGAAACCGACAACCCAGTGCAGCCTGATGCGCGGCCGTTCGCTTACCCAAAAAAGTCTTGACGAGATAGGCTTTGCTGTCGGGCAATAAGTCGTAGGGCATTAGTACCGCCGAGCGCCGATCGACAATCGGGCGATCCGGATTGTGCACGGTCACTCCCTCGCGCTTCCAGCTCAGTCCGGCAATCGACTCGATGCCCGCACCAGCGCCGCCGGTTATCGCCGCCAAGAGCGCCGCAAAGGTGTCCTCCCCGGTCCCTCGAATAGCGTAGTCCACGTAGGAAGCATTCGTCGCCGCGTCGGTGTAAAGCGTAGGGAAATAGCCGCCCCAAATGATGGGAGTACGCGGCGACGACGCACGCACCGCCATCGACGCCGCGATGGCGGATCGCACCTGTGGGCCGCCCATGACGGTAACTCCGACCGCGTCATAGCGGTGCTCGCCCAGAGCATTCGTGATGGTGAGGATGTAGTCATCATCCATATTTCCATCGATGATGCGGCATTGGAATCTTGGTTGGAGATGCCCTGCCAATGCCAACAGCGACAACGGAAACCGAGCGCTTCTTCTCGATGTGATCTTAGGATTAATCAGCAGCACTCGGGGTGTCGTCATAGTCAACTCAGTCTGATTATCAGAAGCTTCTCATTGATGAAGTTACGTTCCGCGACGACTTCCATGGCGAATCCGTGGCGTTGGAATTCGAGAATGAACGAGCCGGGATCGCCGAATGTCGACAGAAGAACCAGCGCACATCCACCGGGATTCAAGTGGCCTCGTAACGCGCACGCGAATCGCTCCGCGACGTCGGTTGAGCGCCAAGCGCGGTCGGCGTCGTTCCTCGGAGCGGCTCGGACATAGGGCGGATTGAATAGAATGAGGTCAAAGCGCCGCCCCGTCAGCGGTGCGAACAGATTCCCCTGCAGCACTCGGACCCGACCATCCATTCCATTGAGCAGCACATTCAATTGCGCACACCGCACCGCATTGTCATCGATGTCCACCGCCGTGACGTGACTTGAATGCCTGGCGGCGACGAGGGCGCAAACGCCCGATCCCGTTCCCATATCGAGAACCTTGCTCTCGGCCTTCAGCGGCGCGTGCACTAGTCGCGACGCGAAAAAAGCTCCACTGCGCATCGACCTAGGATTCAGCACGCCGGGAGTCACCAGCAGCGGCACACCCTCGATGTGTTCGAGCACGACCGTTTCGCGCCGGCGCCGCTCTCGCTCTCGGTACCGCCAATACAGCGCCTTGCCGATGACGCGGCCCGCCCTGCCGTAGGGCGACGCGCCGAGCAAGTCTCGAATTTTCTCCACCGACGTAGTCATTAAGTGATGGGCCACATCAGCGCCTTTTCAATATCATCAGGAAATGGTCCCCCATGTCGCGGAGCAACGGCCAGCCCGACATGCGCCTATCCAGGCGCCAAAGCCATTCGTAACTACGCGGATACCGCTCACGAATCGAAGTGAGGTAGGGAGGCGGCGCGAAAAGACACAGTGCTCGATAGTGATCGAGTACGAAATGCGCGGCGAATTCCCGGTAGAACTCTCGAGGGCTATAGTAGTGAGTCCAGATCGTTCTCTTGTTCATTCCCACCGATACGGCATCGGGGGCGTACCTCACCTTGATCCTCGCCCAACGGCCTTGGGCAGCGTAATGGGCCATTTCCCAAGGACAGATTCGTCCAATGACCGTGAAGACGAGCGCGCCGCCGGGCTTGAGTAGACGCGCGCAGTGCCGAGCGAACTCGCCGAGATCGGGAACGCAATTGAGCGGACCTAAGTTCGAATATGCCCCGTCATAGGCCTCCGGACCCTCCAGACGATGAAACTCGTGTCCGCCCACGGCAATGGCGGTCACTTTGTCGCTCACTCCGGAGGCGGCGGCGCGCAGGTGTGTGCGCTGGACCATGGCTGGGGCCCAATCGGTCGCGGTCACTTCGTGGCCGAGCTTCGCCATGCGGATGGCATCGAGGCCGGTGCCGCATCCCACATCGATCAAACGGCAATTCGAGGGAAAGGTCGCGTCCAGCCAGCGCCACATTTCTTGGCGCATGTCCTGAATGAGCGCATTGTTGCCGCGCTCGCCATCATAGTCCGCCGCCACACTGTCGAATGCGTCCCGGGTTTCGCCTAAGTTGGACTCCTGCAGTTTCATCATTCAGACGAGACTCCTATAGAGAGTCAAAAAGTGGCCCGCCGTGTAGTCCACATCCTCGCGGACGGCCAAACGCGACGCGTTGGCCGCAAGGCTCATCCTTAGGGCGTCATCTTCCATCACTCGTCGAATGGCGTTCGCAAGGGCTGCCCAATCGCCCACCGGCACCGTCAATGCCGCCTGCGGAGCCCACTCGGCGAGATGACCTACGGCGGTACCCACGGTCGGAACCCCGACGACGGCGGCCTCGAGGAGCACCAGGGGTCCGGCTTCATGGCAGGAGCTATGAACCATCAGATCCGCCGCTTCCATCAGCGGTCGCAATTGCCGCTGGGTCAAAAAGCCATGAAAGCGCACTTTGGCCGAAAGACCCCAGTTTTCGGCCATGCTCATCACTTCGCCGTGCAATGTGTCCTCACCGACCACATCCATCTCGAATTCAAGCCCGGACTTTTCAAGCGCGACCAATGCTCGCAACAACGTGGCCTGGTCCTTGACTCGATTGAGGCTTGCCACATGAATGAGTCGCACCACTCGGCTACGGTCCCGCGCCACGGGATCTCGCTTCGGCCAGGTATCGAGGTCCACGCCAAGGGGTATTCGTTGCGCCTCGATACCCAATGCCAGCAGGGAGTCAAGCACCGGTGCGCTGGCCGCCGTCACCGCCCGCGCCAGGCGCAAGACCATCGGCTCTCGGAGACGTCCGCGCCAGGTCTGCATTCCACCGTATCCGATCTGCGGCATGCGTACCAACTCGCCACCCGCGACATGGATGCAGCTGGGTATCCCCAATATTTTGGCCGCGGACACCGCGACCAGACCGCAGGCTCCCGACCAAATGGCCTGAATCACCTTGAAGGGGGCGTACCGATGAACGCGGCAGATGTCGCGAACGGCACGCAGCCTCGTGAAGGGCCCGCCGACATTGTGAATAATCGCCGCGCCGAGCGTCCACTGCGCCGCCTTGTCTTCTTGATAAAGGGCGAATACATGAACCTCCGCGTGCAAGGATAGTCGTCGGATCAGAGCCAATAACGCCGGGATCACGCGAAACTCCTCCGATCGATCGACTCCTCCGGGGACGACTAAGGCAATGCGCATGTGCCCCCCAGCAGCGACTGCACAGCGTCCAAGCCCTCGGCGGGATGGCGGCCGCGGCGCAGTTCCACCACAGCGAGATGCGACAGATTTCGGGTGAAATCGCGCCACCCCGGTAGATTGGCCGCGTAGGGCTGGGCCAGCGCCAGTCGCGGAATCCAGTCGATCCGCCTCAAGGGTCGTAACAGCGGACCCCGACCGGATCCGCGTGGCGATACAAATACCGCTGCCACCAATTTCAAAGGTCTCGGGGCCGCCCGCCAACGAACTTTGCGTAGGTCCACTTCGAACTTACGCACGCCGCTGCGCCGCGTGATGATCGGCGAGCTCCGGATACGCGTCGCCGTATCGTCTTGCTCCACCCAGCGCAGAGCATTTGCACGAATGTGCAGGAAGTTCGCTGCGCCGGTCGCGTGCATGGTTTCAGGGGCTACGAAAACCGCATCCTCGGAGACGAAATCCCAATCCCGGAGAAGTGCTTGCAGAGCCAGCGTCGACTTGCCGGCTCCGCTGTGCCCCATGAGTAGCACGCCGCGGTCGCCTTGCCCGAAACAGGCGGCATGCAACGGCACGAGTGCACGAACTCGCGTCGCCAATGTGAGCACCGCGAATTCGATGATCTCGTATCGAAGCAAATAAGGGTGTTCCAACATGGCCGGGGTGACGACCACCAGCGCCGCGCGCTGCTGCGGCGATACGATGACGGTATTCGTAGCGCCGGTGGTCGCGCCGAGGAGACCTAGCCCGCCCATCATGGTGAGCGGTGCCGGGCGCCGACGTCTGCGAGCGCGTTGGACGGGTGCCAGGTGCAGTCGGATACGCAGTCGGGGGGCGGGGCCCTGCAATCGATGGGCCGGCAACCCGGCATAGGCGGCTTTCACCAAACGCAGCAAATGACCGCTATTGCTCTCGAATAGAATGCTGGCGCCCAGTAACTGCAGCCGCAGAGAGAACTTCGCAACCGCCGACTCCCCAAACGGGTCGGCGGCAGGGGCAGACGTTGCCGGACTCATTGCCGAGCCGAGAAAGCCGCGCGCACCGCGTGCATGGCCACCGGGCGCACCGGGCGGGACCCGAGCCACCTCAGAATGCGCCGTCCCTGCGACATGGTGGACCACTCGCTACCCGCCGCCCAACCGGTAGAGCTCGCACTAGCGCGCCAGGCGATGTGCTCAGGAGTCGGCCGAAAGCGGTTCCAGACATACTTGACAGCCAGTGGGGCAGATTCCGACCACTCGATCCCGGGAAACGCGTCGATTCGCAGACGCGAATACGATACGTCGGTCAAGGTGTGCGCCGCAGTCAGCTTCGTGAGCACGCGCGGGCAATCCTGCGACGCCCTGGCAAGGACGACCGCGGGGATGCGGAACTCGTAGTAACGCGCGGTCAACCGCAATGGCGGCAACGCCCACCACAGCGGCCCACTTGCCCCACTCTCGAAGACCTCTTCCCACTCCGGAGCCTCGAGGCGTGAGGCCAACAACGCCAAGTCGTGCAGGTGCAGCAACCGCAAGGAACGTTGCGCCATCGCACCCGCGGCATGAAACAAGAGGTGCAACATCAGCGCAGCCCTCGACGGGTATTCGTTGAGCCCGGCGCATGGCATTGCGGGGAAGATACGCTCTGTCACCGCGGTGATGCGAAACGGCAATTTTTCGCTAATTCGCTCGTGCAATTCGATTTTGATGTGATTGTCGGCGTGCTCGCCGAGCGCAGCGGGTACGCCGTTACTCTGAGGCGTGAATTCTCGTTCTTTCCAATTCCTGCTCGACTCCTTAAATCCGATCGAACGCAACATTGCCGCCGTTCTTTCCGCATCCACCGGGCGCACCAGCACGTCGATGTCCGCCATGGGTCGTTCGCCGGCCCGGTACAAACCCATCGTATGCAACGCGGCTCCCTTCAAAGCGGTCGCCGCAATACCGTCCTCGGCGCATCGGCGATCCAGAAGTCGCAACAGTTCCAGGATGCGCGCGTGGCGACGCCGCGTGTGACTCGCTTGTTGCTCGAGAAACGACATCCACTCCTCGGGACCTCGCCAGCGCAGATTCGACCACAACAACGGGGCGACCCCATGCGTCGCTGCAACCGCCCTGGCGAGAGTCCAATCCCGATCCGACCAAGCCGGTACCGTCCCAGTCGGCCGGGCGAGTTCCCGCGCCAAGGTCTCGGTGATCCTGCGAAGCGCCGATTGCAGTTCGCGCATGGGGGGAATGACGCCATCCCCGACATTGAGTTGACCACTAGTCTTCATGAGGCCGCTAGCAGACCATTCGAGCTCGCCGAACTGCCAGGAGAACGATACCGGGCTTCCTCGTCGATCAGCTTCCGCCACCGTTCATCGAGGGCCGGAGAAATTTTGTCCGACATGCCTTGCATCGATACCTGGTCGTGCAACAGGTTTCGTACGGCACGGTAGAATTCACTGGTGAACGTGCCGTGAAACATCATGTCCAAATCGTTGCTCTCCTGCCAATGAGTCTTGCGGCCCAGTTGCGCTTTGACCAGTTCGTAGAACCTGGTCCCGGGCAAGGGATAGGAAACGCTCACGCCAATCTCATCGGGTCGCGACGTGTGCAGAAGATCGCGGGTGGCAAGAATATCCTCCAGTTCCTCCCCCTGATAGCCAAGTTGAATGAAGAATCCCACGCGAATGCCTTCCGCCTTAAACCGGCGGCGCGCAGTGAGTATTTCGGCGATGGTCGTACCTTTGTTCATGTCATCCAGCACTCGCTGGCTACCGCTCTCTGCCCCGATCCAAGCTTCGCGGCAACCCGCCTTTTTCAATAGTCGGGCCATGCGCTCACTGATCAGATCGGCGCGGGTTTGAATGCTGAACGGAATTCCGCCGCCCGCGGCATCGACCGCCGCCGTGAATTCCTCGACCCACTCGGGGCGAAAACCGAAAATGTCGTCCGCAAACCAAATATGCTGCGGGTCGTAGGTCTTCTTGAGATGCACGAGCTCCGCAGCCACGGCCTTCGCCTCGCGTTGTAGGTAGAGGTTTCCCCAGGTGGGCTTGGCACACCAGGTACACCGAAATGAACACCCCCGGGACCCCACCATGTTCAGGCTAAAGTAGCCATGCGCTTTGTGCCAAACGGAGCGGTAGCGATCCATGTCCACGAGATCCCATGCCGCAGATCCGGCGTATTGCGCGGCCGGTAATACCATCCCGCCGGGTTTGGTGACCAGGCGGTCTTGGCTGAGAAATGCAACGCCCGGCACTCCCTCCGTCAACTCGTCGATTGGCGCGCCCGGCTGAGACATCAAGCGCGGCAGCAGATCCATGAGCGCCCCGAGACCCTCGCCTTTCAACGCCATGTCAGCGCCTGCTGCCAAGTAGGGCTGCGGCCGATCGCTAACGTCGGGACCTGCGACGATGACCCGAGCGCCGGTCCGGCGAGCGACTGCGATCATCTCGCAGGCGGCGCGCTGCATGACACTCAAGCACATCTTGCTCAGGAAGTTGAAAGTGTCCTCATAGAACAGCACTACCTGCGGCCGATCTCTCACCAATAGCCGGTGATACTCCTCCTGGTCTTCCGCGAGCATGGAGTCGAAAAGCGTCACTTGATGCCCGGCTCTGCGCAGCATCGCGGCTGCTTGCAACGTGGCCAGCGGCGGATAGGGCTTACCGCGGGCCCGCTGCTTATGATCCAGGTGTAAAAAGTAGGAATGGCATACTAGGATGGACAGCATGTGCGCTCGGTATCGACTAGGTCAGAAAAATCCGTGAAATTCGACGAAGTACTGACGCTGGTGCTCAGAGTTGTCCTGCGGAATACCGTCGTAATAACGCAGCCCCGTGCGTATCTGTAAAAACTGAATTGGAGTCAGCTCGTACACCAAGCTCCATCGGGTCTGCTCTCCGTTGGGTACCGCACGATTGGGATTGAGAAACTCGTCGGTAATCTTCAAATTGTTGCCGCGGGCGATGAGCCAGTTCGCCTCGAGAAGCGTAGCGAGTTCTTTTCCCTGTCCGTTGGCGATACTCTCATCGTCGGTCACTTCGGCCTGCGCCAACCAGGAAATCGGGCCAGTCCGTAGGCCCGCGAATACGCCGTAAGCCGTTTTTTTGCCGCCCGATTGATCGTTGAGGTTGGCGGCAAGACCCAGTCTCCAGACGGATTCCACGTAGATCAATTGACTGCTGTACTGTTTGCCGTCACCCGTCACGGCGCCACCCGCGGTACCGTTGCTGACGGCGAACTGCGCATCCCAGTGGCCATGTTCCCACCCGAATTCGACGCCTTGGTCGGGTGTGGTCATATTGATGCCGGTCGCCGTCAGGACAAAGGCGGTTTGGTCCTGCAGCCGAAAGCCGAACGGCAGGTACATTTGTCCGGCTTTCAGATACCAATCATGGCTCGCCGACCAGAACAACACATAGGCCTCGCGATTCAACGCGCCGCCGGGAGCCACCTGCTCGTCGACATAAGCAAGCAGCCGCCCGGGAATCACGTCGGCCTCCAAATAAACCCGGGTCTGTTCCAAGTCGAACTGCTGGAGCGAGCGGGTGTTGGGGGCCGTGGTAACCGCCGCGTCGAATCGCAAATCGCCGCCGGCGCGCAAGTACTGATTGACAGCGCCGGTCCAGTTATCCGCGGCCCCATCCAAGTGGTTCGCCGGCAAAACTGTTTGCGCGAATAAGTCGCCGAACGTCGTGCGCAGGCCGCCGCCGGTGGGGTTGACGTGACATTGGCCGCACTTAAGGCCAAGTTGCACTGCTAGATAGGGTTCAGACTGGGCGGTATATGCGCCGCAAGCCAAAATCAACACGAACAGGACGCGCCACACAGAGTTCGTTAGACGATACTTCATTGGTCGGATTCCACCGTGAACACAGCGGACGCATTCGAACCGAGGGGCACTGCATTCAGGTTAGCCATCGCTCCTCCGCCGACTCCTCGCACGGTGACGCGATAAGTACCGGCAGCTAACGGCACCGAGGGTGTGATCAAGACGACCGACGGATTGAGCGGCGCGAGAACGCCTGAGGCGGCCACCTTTGTTGGGTTGTCCGCAGGCTCGTCCCCGCAGGCCGCCGCGTCGACACCATCTACCGCGCAGGACTCGCCAACGCGCTCCAAGATGACCGTGGAATCATTCACCAGGGACGCGTCGACCTCCTGGGTGAAGGCCACCACGACATGCGTCAACGGTGCCCTGACAATCGCCTTGTCGGCAGGCGCGGTGGACTGCACCGCAAAGGCGCTTGCGGAGGCGGTGGCTACATTCGGCGCGCCATTGGTGATCCATTGACGGATGGCGTCGATGGTCGCTTGTGGGAGCGGCGTTTCACCCAGCGGCATTTGGCCGCCAAGGATTCCCGATGCGCCCTCGATTTTCCTGACCATGTAACTGTTGTCGGGATCGCTGGGCTTCACGCGCAGCAGTGAGGGATCTTCCGCGCTGGGCACCCCGACCAGCAGGTTGTAGCTATGGGCGGCGTCTAGCTGCAGGCCCTCCGGAGCGCTGGCGCCAATGTGGCACTTAGAACATATGGGCGTAAAGACATTGTCCTGAATTGACTGGAAGTCCGCGGTTATCGCCCCGCTCGACGCGCCGCCTGACACGATGGGTTGGCCATTTTGATCCAGCCCTTTACCGTTCCCGGCACAACCGGCTAGGCAAACCGCCAGCACCAGCGCACTCCCGCCCCTATGTCCTTTTGCCCTCATCCGACCTTCCCAACATACCCATGACGATGAGTAAGTACCCGCGGCCCGGCGCGAGGTTTTATGGGTCAAGAAGTATTTGGCATATGGACACCAGTATTGTCCGCGAAAATATCCCCCCTCAGCGCACCGACCATACCCGGCCTGCGCGGCGCTAGGCGCCCACCTCGTGCCCGGCCAACCGGCCGTTGCCAACTACCGGCCAACCCTTTAGCATTGCCCCGGAATTG
>Ga0302314_10001982_pt1 | contig 38313 bp, 33 predicted proteins | sample III_Palsa_N2_3_FD_200533 | JGI IMG/M metagenome (GOLD analysis project Ga0302314, IMG submission 200533) | Peat permafrost microbial communities from Stordalen Mire near Abisko, Sweden - III_Palsa_N2_3 | ecosystem: Environmental > Terrestrial > Soil > Palsa > Peat permafrost | place: Sweden...
CGTTCACGCTCTTGATGAAGGTTCTCAGCCTTGGATACCGGACATACTGCTGGCAGCTTGATGATCGACGGCGACCGCCTGCGCTCGATGTATTTGAAGTTCTTCGCCGAGCGTGGCCATGCCGTGATCCCGAGCGCCTCCGTCATCCCCGAGAATGACCCGAGCGTGCTGTTCACGACCGCCGGCATGCATCCGCTCGTGCCCTATCTGATGGGCCAACCGCATCCGGCCGGCACGCGCCTGGTCGATACGCAGAAATGCATCCGCACCAACGATATCGAGGAAGTGGGCGACGCCACGCATCTGACCTTCTTCGAGATGCTCGGCAATTGGTCCTTGGGCGACTATTTCAAGGAAGAGTCGATCACCTGGAGCTGGGAGTTTCTGACCAGTCCCGACTGGCTCGCGATCCCCAAGGAGCGGATTGCGGTCAGCTGCTTCGGCGGCGGCTTGGGCGTCGAGCGCGACGAGGTCTCCTACCAGGTCTGGCGCAAGCTGGGCGTACCGGAAGAGCGCATCGCGTTCCTCGGCATCGAGGACAATTGGTGGGCGGCCGGCGACGAAGGCCCGTGCGGTCCCGATACCGAGATCTTCTACAACCCGATCGGCGGCACCTGCGAACGCGGCACCGACTGCCGTCCGGGCTGCCCGTGCAACCGCTGGGTCGAGATCTGGAACAACGTGTTCATGGCCTACAGCCGTTCGGCCGGCCAGATTTCCGAGCTGCCGAAGCGCAATGTCGACACCGGCATGGGCCTGGAGCGCACGCTCGCGGTCCTGAACCGGGTCGAGACGGTCTATGAGACCTCGTCGTTCCGGCCGATCGTCGAGGCGCTGATCGCCAAGGGCAAATATACCGAGGCCGAAATCCGCGCGACGCCGGCGCTGCTGCGGGCGCTGCGCGTCATCAGCGACCATCTCAGGACCTCGGTGTTCGTCATCGGCGACGAGCGCGGTACGGCGCCGTCGAACCAGGGGGCGGGATATGTGCTGCGCCGCCTGATCCGCCGGGCGATCCGCTTCTGCGACACGCTCGGCATTCAGCCGACCGATTGGGTCGAAACCCACAAGGTCGTGATCAACCTGTTCGGCGATGCCTACCCGGAACTGCGCCAGAACGCCGACCGGATCGCGCATGAGCTGACGCTGGAATATAAGCGCTTCGACACGACCTTGAAGACCGGCATCCGGTTGCTGGCCAAGGACATCGAAGACCTGAAGGCGCAAGGCACGACGGTTCTGTCGGGCGAGGCGGCGTTCAAGCTCTACGACACTTACGGCTTCCCGATCGAATTCACCAAGGAACTGGCCCAGGAGCGGGGCTTCTCGGTCGATATGGACGGCTACGAGCGCCGCTTCGCCGAACATCGCGAGGCGTCGCGGACCGAGGCGGCGAAGAGCGGCCTCGCCGATCTGTCGGACGAATCCGTGCGCTACCACACGGCGACCCATCTGCTGCATGCGGCCTTGCGCGACATCCTCGGCGATCACGTCATGCAGAAGGGCTCCAACATCACGCAGGAGCGCATGCGCTTCGACTTCTCCCATCCGGCGCCGATGACCAAGGAACAGGTCGCCCAGGCCGAGGCGTGGGTGCAGAACGCGATCGATGCCGCCATCCCGGTGACGAACGAAGTGCTGTCGCTGGAAGATGCGCGCAAGAAGGGTGCGATCGGCCTGTTCTCCGACAAATACGGCAACCAGGTCTCGGTCTATACGATCGGCGACAAGTCGATGGAATTCTGCGGCGGCCCGCACGTGCAGAACACGGCCGACATCGGCAAGTTCAAGATCCAGAAGGAACAGTCCTCCTCCGCCGGCGTCCGCCGCATCCGTGCGGTGATCGGCTGATATCCAATCTCCGTCATTCCCGCTTTCGCGGGAATGACGGTTAGATATGGCAGCTAACCCCGGTCCACGAGCAGAACCTCCGGCTCGTCCCGGTCGCGGATTGCTTCGAACAGCTGGCCGCACAGCACCATGTCGACCGTCTCGCCATCGCGGGACAGCGGCAGCATCAGCCGGTAGGTGCGCTTGAAATCGGCGATGAGCGCGAAGCCGGTGCGGCCGTCGTCAAAGCTGTTCGCCGAATAGACCGGCACGCGCTCGGTGATCACGCGCCGATAGAGCGAGCGCATATAATCGAGATAGGCGCCGCTCACCAGCTCGCCCAGCAGGCGGCCGGTCACCGCCCGGCCGAGTTCGCGTTCGAGTTCGGTGCCGACCAGGCGATAGCGGACATCGGCGCCCTTCTCGATCACGTCGACCAGCAGCACATGCGGCAACAGCGCTCGGAATTCGCCCGGATCGATATCGGCGCGGCTGGGCATCGCGCGCTCGCCGCGCTTGGACAGCCAATAGGTATACAGCGCCATAAGACGCTGATCCGACAAAGATTCCGTAAAACCCATCGCAACACGCCCGGACCTAAAAACGGCCCTGTTTCGGAGATGGACGGGCCGGGCGCACTCTATGCAAGGGTGTATTGGCAAACAACCCTAAAATGTATGATCATCGGAGGATTGCCGTGCTTAGCGCACCGAGCGGTTAAGCCCGCCGTCGACCAGGATGTTCTGGCCGGTGATGGCACCGGCGCCGTCCGACAGCAGGAACGCGACCGTGTCGGCGACTTCCTTCAGCGTCACCGCCCGGCCGATCGGCGTCGCTTCGCGCACGGGTTCGGCCAGCGGCCAATTCTCGACGAAACCCGGCAGCACATTGTTCATGCGAATGCCGTCGCGGCCGTGCCGGTCGGCATAGAGCTTGGTGAAACCGTGCAGCGCCAGCCTGAGCGCGCTGATCGGATATTCCGGGCGCGGCTCGATCGTGCCCAGCGACGAGATATTGACGATGGCGCCGCCGCCCTGGCGCTGGAAGATCGGCGTCACGATCCGCGCCATGCGGATGACGTTCATCAGATAGAGATCCAGCCCCTGGTGCCACTCGGCATCGGTGATGTCGAGCAGATGCTGCTCCCCCTCGGGATAGTAGGTCGAGGCCTGGGTCACGCTGCTGGAGCCGGCGCTATGGCCGGTGTTGTTGACCACGGCATCGACCCGGCCGGTCTCGTTCAGCGCCAGATCGACCAGGCCCTGCAGGTCCGCCGTCTCGGTCACCGAACCGCGGCGGGCGAAGCCGCCCAGTTCCCGCGCCAGGCTCTCGCACGCGGCCGAGGTCGACATCAGCCCGACGCGCCAGCCTTGCGCGGCCAGCACCTGGGCGGTAGCCGCGCCGATGCCGTGGCCGGCGGCGATGACGAGGGCGGTTCTGGTCGTGCTCATAGGTCTTCCTCAGGCTGTTCCGCTTCGGTGTCTGGCGCCGAAGCGGCGCGCGCGGTCTCGATGAAATGTTCGGCGAGCGTATGGTAGAGCGGCTGCGGCGAGATCAGCCGCGAAGTGCCGAAGCCGATGACGGAGGCGACCATCAGCGGAATGACCATATCGTGATCGGCCGTCATCTCGACGATGATGACGAAGGCGGTGATCGGCGCCTGGACGACGCCGGAGAAATAGCCTGCCATGCCGAGCACGACGACCACGCCGGCCGGAATGGCGGGGAAAAACGGGACCAAGGCACCGCCGAGGCCGGCGCCGACCGACAGCGATGGCGCGAAGATGCCGCCCGGGATGCCTGACAGGGTCGAGACGAGCGTCGCCAGCAGCTTCATCGGCGCATAGGTCCAGTCGAGCGGGAGACCTTCGAGCGCGCCGCGCGCCTGCTCATACCCGGTGCCGTAGGTGGCGCCATGGCTGGCAATGCCCAGCACCGCCACGACCAAGCCCGCGAGGGCGGCAACCAGCATGGTGTTGCGGTTGGGGCGACGCAGGACGAAGGCGCGGATCCACTTGGTGCCGGCCAGAACGATGCGGCTGAAGCAGGCACCACCGATGCCGCCGCCGATCCCGCAGGCGAGGACCGCCGGCCAGGCCCTCAGCATATCAATGCCGGCGTTGGTGACGCCGAAATAGCTGTAGTTGCCCAACAACGCCACCGAGGCGATGCCCGCCAGGATCACGGTCGAGAGGATCAGGCCGTTGGTCCGGTGCTCGTAGCTGCGGCCCATCTCCTCGATGGCGAACACGATGCCGGCAAGCGGCGTGTTGAAAGCGGCAGCGACGCCGGCAGCCGATCCGGCCAGGATCAGCCCGCGCTCCCGCCCCATGCCGCCGAGCCGGGCGGCTTGCAGCATGATCGAGGCGCCGACCTGCACGGTCGGACCCTCGCGCCCGATCGAGGCGCCGCAGGCCAGGCCGAACAGGGTCAAGAGGATTTTGCCCGCCGTCAGCTTGAGCGACAGCAGGCGGTTGCGCCCGACCGGGTCGCGCACATGTCGGGCCGCGATTGCCTGGGGAATGCCGCTGCCTTGCGCGCCCGGAAATACGCGACGGCAGACGATGGCCGAGGCCAGGAACCCGACGGGCGTCAAGATCAGCGGGATCCAGGGCGAAAAGTCGATCACCCGATCGAACAGCAGACTTGCCCGGTTGGCGGCAAGGGCGAACCCGGCGCCGATCAGCCCGGTCACGATCGCCCCGCCCCAGAACACCAGGCGGCGGCGCCACAGCCGGCGCGAAAAGAACAGGGTCTGCGGCCGGCGCAGGCGTTGGGTGGTGCGTCTCGATAGGGAAGTGATGTCGGGATCCTCCAGGCCTCTAATCTCGACTGCGGCGGCGGCCGGGTCAATCGCGCGGCGAATCGCCTGCGACGGAATGTCCTGACGCGCTGCGGCAACATCGGGTAGGATCGCCGCCATGCGACGGTCTGTCACCCGCTTCTCCCGGTTTCGTCCGCCGCGCTTCGGCGCGGTGCTGGCGCTGGTCGCGCTGCTGATGCAGTTGCTGCTGCCCGCCGCCGGCGCCTTTGCCATGGGCGATCCGCTGGGGGCCGTGCCGATCTGCACGACCAGGGCGCACCATACCGGCGGGACGGGCGATCCGCACAAGGCGCGGCACGTCAGCTGCCCCTTGTGCCAGGGCCAATCGGCCGCCTGGGGCTTCGTGCCGCCGGCGCAGAGCGTCGTCATCGGGCCGCAGCGGCTGGTCCGGATCAGTTGGCGGCATGAAAGGCGTGCGACGACGCCGACGGCCGTCGCCCGTCTGAACGCACGGGGACCGCCGGGCGTCGCTTGAGCCCGATTGCCTCCGTTCCGGCCGCCGCCGTGCCCCCAGGGCCGGGGCGAGTCCGCCAGCCGTTCGATTGAAGGATCTACCCCTCGATGCAATTCCGTCGCTTTCTGTTCAGCGGCCTGGCCGCGCTCATCGCCGTCGGCGGTGCCGCCGTGGCGCAACAGGCCCAACCCGCCGCCGCCGCCAAGGTCGAGGTCACCCAGGCCTGGGCGCGCGCGACCCCCGGCAAATCCACCATCGGTGCCGCCTATGTCACCGTGACTGCGCCGGCCGGCGACAAGCTGATCGGCGCTTCCACCCCGGTCGCGGGCAAGGCGCAACTCCATCAGCACACGATGGAGAACGGCGTCATGAAGATGCGCCAGGTCGATGCGGTGCCGCTGCCCGCCGGCCAGGCGGTGACGCTCTCGCCCGGCGGCTATCACATCATGCTGATGGATCTGAAGGCGCCGCTCGTCGCCGGCCAGAGCTTTCCGCTGACGCTGACCTTCGAGAAGGCCGGGACGGTCGAGACCAAGGTGATGGTCGGCGGTGTCGGCGCCTCCGGCCCGGGCGGGACCATGGCACCCATGGACATGGGGCATATGAACATGGGGTCGAAGGGATGAGCCGCGCCAATAATTTCCAGATCGGCGGGCTCGTCGCCCTTGCCGGTCTGCTGCTGGTCGGCATCCTGCTCGCCGGCGGGCTCGTCTGGGACCGCTATCAGGGCGCGTCGTCGACGACCAAGATCGGCGGCCCGTTCGAACTGGTCGACGCTCAGACCGGCCAGACCGTCACCGACCAGAGCTACAAGGGCAAATGGCTGCTGATCTATTTCGGCTATACCCATTGCCCGGACGCCTGTCCGACCGCGCTCAACGACCTGTCACTGGCGCTGGACAAGCTCGGCGACAAGCGCCGGGAGATGGCGCCGTTGTTCATCACGATCGATCCGGACCGCGACACGGCCGACGTGATGAAGGACTATGCCGCCAGCTTCGCCCCGGACATCGTCGGCCTCACCGGCTCGGCCGAGCAGATCACCAAGGCCGAGAAGGAGTTCCGCGTCTATGCCGCCAAGCATCCGACCAAGGATGGCGGCTACGACATGGACCATAGCTCTGTCATCTATGTCATGGATCCGGCCGGCCACTTCGTCACCAACTTCACCCACGAGACCGACCCGGACCAGATGGCGGCGAAGCTGATGTCGCTCGCCTCGTGAGCCAGCGGGCGACCATCGCGCTCAGCCTCGCCGTGGCGGCGCTTGCCGTCGTCGGCGGGGTGCTGGCGGAATTTGCCTTCGTCCCGGCCCGGCCGAAATGGTCGGTGCCGGGCGACGACCCCAGGGAGATCGCGGCCGGCGCCACGCTCTATCAGGCAAATTGCGCGTCCTGCCATGGCGCGCATCTGGAGGGGCAGCCCGATTGGCAGGAGCCGGGACCGGACGGGCTGCTGCCGGCGCCGCCCCATGACGCGACCGGCCACACCTGGCAGCATTCCGACGCGGAATTGACCGAGCTCGTCGCCCACAGCGTCGTCTCGTTCGCGCCGGCCGGTTACAAGACCGCGATGCCGGCATTCGAGGGCAAGCTCACCCCGGCCGAAATCCACGCCACCATCGCCTTCATCAAAAGCACCTGGGCCCCCGGCATCCGCGCCTACCAGGCCGCCCAGAACCCCGGCGGCCCATCCTTGGCCGAACTGCCCGGCGACTGGCGCTTCCCGCCGACCTGCGGCTATCATTTCCCGACCAAGGTGCCGGCGGCGGATCAGAAGGGTTAAAGCGCCGGGATCTTCTTCAGGATGAGCGCGATGTCGCCGTCGGTCGCCTGCTGGCCGACGATGTCGAAGCCGTGGCGCAGCAGGGTGATGATCAGGTCCTTATGGGCGGCCGGCGCATGGGCGAAGATGCGCTTGCCGCGGAAATAACGTTCGATCTGGTTCAGGAACTTGCGGCCATGGCCGAGCGAGCGGAGCTGCTGATCGACGACCAACTGCACCACGGTCGGGCCGGTATCGATGGCGGGGTTGTAATCGATCAGTGCCGCGCCGGCGATCAGGCCGCCGTGCAGGTAATAGAGGATCATCCCGAACTTCAGGAACTTCCGCGCGGCTTCCTGGCTGAAACCGGGGTCGTTGCGTTCCAGGAACCGCCAGACCGCTTCGATCTCGCCGGGTTGCGACGGCTCCAGCCGCACGATGCCGTCTTCGTCCGTGGCACCGCCGACGCCGTCGATCCGCCGGAACGTGTGCGACCGGCCGATGCGGGGGCCGCGCTCGATGATCGACTGATCGACCAGCACCTTCAGCGCGCGGCTGACCGCCTGCGACTTGATGCCGAGGAAGCGGGCGATCTGGCCGGTATCGACGATCTCGTACCGGTCGGCAGCCAGGATCGTCTCCAGGCAGCGCAGCACGCGATGGGATTCGCCGCCGAGCGAGCGGTACTTCTCCAACGCGATCAGTTCGGCAGTGTCGTTGGCGGGATGGATCTCGGCTGCGACGGCGGACAGTTCTCGACGGGGTGCAGACATGCGGCAACTCGACCAATCAACTGGGATTGCGGGAACGCTCGACCTCGTCGCGGGAGATCTTTCGGCGGTTAGATGGGGATGCGCTCAGCCCCCGAACAGGGGCTTCAGATTGCGCACGGCCTGGCGGATGCGGTCGGTATTCTCGACCAGCGCCAGACGGACATGGCCATCGCCATATTCGCCGAAGCCGATGCCCGGTGCGACAGCCACATTCGCCTTTTCCAGCAGCAGCTTGGAGAATTCCATGCTGCCCAGATGGCGGAACGGCTCCGGGATCGGCGCCCAGGCGAACATCGAAGCCTCGGGCGAAGGCACGTCCCAACCGGCGGACGCCAGGCCCTCGATCAGCACGTCGCGGCGGCGCTTGTAGGTCTGGCGGAACTCGGCGACGCAATCCTGCGGACCGTTCAAGGCCGCGATGGCGGCGACCTGGATCGGCGTGAAGGCGCCGTAGTCGAGATAGGATTTGACCCGGCCCAGCGCCGTCACCAGCTTGCGGCAGCCGACGGCATAGCCCACGCGCCAGCCGGGCATCGAATAGGTCTTGCTGAGGCTGCCGAACTCGACCGCGACATCGCGGGCGCCCGGGATCTGCAGGATCGACGGCGGCGGTTTGTCGCCGAAATAGATCTCGCTATAGGCGACGTCGGACAGCACATACATGCCGCGCGCCCGGGCGAACTCGACGATCTCGCCGTAGAAATCCAGATCGCGCACCTCGGCGGTCGGGTTCGACGGGTAATTGACGATAAGCGCGATCGGCGCCGGTACCGAATGCTTGTAGGCACGCTCCAGCGCCGCCAGGAACTGCGCCGGCTCGCAGGGCGGGATATGCCGGATCGCGGCCCCGGCGATCATGAAGCCGAAGGCATGGATCGGGTAGGAGGGGTTCGGCACCAGTACGACGTCGCCGGGGCTGGTGATCGCCTGGGCGAGGTTGGCCAGGCCCTCCTTGGAGCCCAGGGTCACGATGACCTCGGACTCCGGATCCAGATCGACTTCGAAACGACGCTGGTAATAGCCCGCGATCGCCTTGCGCAGGCCGGTGATGCCCTTGGAATTGGAATAGCGGTGGGTGCGCGGGTCCTGAACCGTCTCGATCAGCTTGGCGACGACATGGGGCGGCGTCGCCATGTCCGGGTTGCCCATGCCGAAATCGATCACGTCGCGCCCGGCGGCACGTGCCGCTGCCTTCAGCCGATTGACCTCGGCAAAGACATAGGGCGGCAGGCGGCGGATGCGGTGGAATTCGGACTCGGCCATGGCGGGACGCAACTCGGGCTGATAGCAAAACGGGGGATCACTCAGCACGAAATACTTGGGTCCCGCAATAAGCGGATTGTTCAGGTCAGCTTTTCATTCCGATCATGTCGGAAAGCCGGGCATTCGTGAAATCTGCCTCTTCGGCATGCGCGCCGGTGAGGTTGGCGAGCGACAGATCCGCGCCGGAGAAAATGGCGCGTCGGACATCGGCGCCGCGCAAATCGGCATGGCGCAGTTCGGCGCCGTCGAGCCGGGCCGGCAGATAGCGGCTGCCGCCCAGCACCAGGGCGCCTAGATTGCAGTCGCGCAGGTCGGCGTAATTCAGCTTCGCGTGCTTGAGATTGGCCCCGCGCAGATCGGCGCGAACCAGCTTGGCCGAGCGCAGATCGGCCCCTTCAAGCTGGGCGCCCTGCAGGCCCAGCCCTTCCAGATCCAAGGACACGAACACGGCACCATTGGCCTTGAGCGCTGCCAACTGCGCGCCGCGTTTGATCCGGGCATGGCGCAGATCGAAGCCGCTGACGTCGAGCGGTGCGCCGCTGGCGCCGTTGGTGGCGGCCCATTCCTCATGCCGGTGGATCAGATCTTCGAGCGGCATCGACAATTGCGACAGCGGCTTGCCGGATGCGCGGTCGGTCAGGATACCGGTCATGTCGGCGCCGTGGGTCTCGGTCGAGCTCATATCGGCCGCAACCAGGATCGCGTCTTTGAGACAGGCGCCGCGCAGGTCGGCACCATTGAGATCGGCGCCCTCCAGATTGACGCCGGTCATGTTGGCATTGCGCAGATCGGCGCGCACCAGCTTGCAATTGCGCATGATCGCATCGCTGAAATCCGTATGGGTCGCGACCATCCCGGACATGCGCGCCTGGGTCAGGTTGGTATTGACCATGCGCGCGCCGACCAGATCGCTGGCCCCCTCGTCGATGCGGACATTGACGATCTCGCCGTTGCCGCTCCGGGTCGCGAGCGTGCCGTCGCGCAGGTCGGCATCGAACAGGTCGGCGCCGGTCAGATCGGCGCCGCGCAGGCTCGCCCCGCGCAGGTCGGCGCGGATCAGCTTGGCCGCGCGCAGGTCGGCCTGGGCAAGGTTGGCGCCGAACAGGATGGCGCTGTTCAGAATGGTGCCGGTACAGCGGGCACCCAGCAGGATCGCGGCGCTCAGATCGCCATCGGCCAGGTTTCTGCCGCTGAGATCGAGCCCGGTCAGATCCCGGTAGGAGAGCATCGCCCGCTGGCCGCCGTGGCGTCCGGCCTGGAACAAGGCGTGGCGCCGGATCACCTCATCCAGTTCGGTCTGGGAAATCGGGGCCCGGGGACGACTGACGCTGTCGGCACACATTGATTGTTACTTCTTACTCGCGGCTCTCCGGCGGAGTGAAGCGCGTTCCGGGCGGGAAGACCAGCGAGAACTCGGTCGCCAGCACGGCCAGCAGATCTTCATCCGTCCCGACCTCGTGGCGCTCGGTCTGGCCGTTTGCGCGGGTTTCGAGCAGTCGGTCGCGCAGGATCGCGCGGCGGTGGCGGCGAATGCGCTGGACGGTCAGCGCAGAGCGGAACGGCGAGGATGGATGGGTCGCCACGAAATGATTGGCGACCTCCAGATCGACCGGATGCTGCGGCTCGAGCGTGAAGGCGTAGAGATCGCCCCAGCCGTCGCCCACGTCCGCCTCCAGCACCCAGAGCCCGCCCTCGTGGCGCAACCGATGGGCCGAGCCCGGCCTGTGGCTGACCAGTTCCGGCAGCAGCGGCATCGGCTGCAGCGGCCCGTCGCCGCCGAAGCCGACATCGGCCAGGTATTGGCCCTGGGGGGTGTCGACCTCCAGCAGGAAATGGGAGCGGGGACGGATGACGCCGGGCGGCGTCCGGATGCGGACGCGGGCCGCCAGGAACCGGCAGGAAAAGCCGATGCGTTCGAGCGCCGCCTTGAACAGCGTCGCATGCTCGAAGCAATAGCCGCCGCGCCGGCCGTCGACCAGCTTGGCCTGGACCGAGGCCAGGTCGACCCGGATCGGCAGCCCCAGCAGAATATCCAGATTTTCGAACGGAATCGCCGCCAGATGGGCCTCGTGCAGATCGGCGAGGCAGGCGGCATCGAGCACCAAACGGCGATCGTAGCCCAGGCGGGCAAGGTAGGATTCCAGATTGAAATCGTCGGGATTCATTCGAATTCTCCTTTTCGAATGTTGCGCGCGTAACCGCTTTTGCGCAAGAGCACGCAAATATCTTCTTGCCGGATCGCCTCGCCCTGGGTTAGCGTCCGCTCCAACATGAACCGGCATCTGACCATTCTGGCCATTCGGCGAATTATTCGCCCGGTCCTCTAGGAGGATCGGGTCGAGTTGTTACGCCTTTATGCCCAAAGTGAGTTGCCCCATCATGTCTACGGATTCCGTCCGTTTCGACGCTGACCGCGTCGACGCTGCCCTAGAAGCCCAACCCTACCGAGCCTGCTTTGCCGTCCGCGCCGCCGCGGATCCGGGCAGCCTGCCGCGCATCCTGGAGATCTTCGCCAAGCGCGGCCTGGTGCCGTCGAGCGTCCAGGCCCGCCTGACCAACGACGCGGAGCCGGCCCTGTCGGTCGATCTGCAGGTGACCGGCATGGAGCCGGCGCTGGTCGAAATCGTCGCCGAAACCTTGCGGCAGATCTGGGTGGTCGAGCGCGTGCTCACCGCCGAGGTTCTGCCGGCGCGCGTCGCCTAAAGCGCCAAGAGGAGACGGTGAGATGACGCGTATCCATCTTTACGACACGACTCTGCGCGACGGGGCTCAGACCCGCGGCGTCGATTTCTCCGGTGCCGACAAGCGCGCCTTGGCCCTGATGCTCGACCGGCTGGGCGTCGACACGATCGAGGCCGGCTGGCCCGGCGCCAATCCGGCCGACACCGCGCTTTATGCCGATCTGCCGGTGCTGCGCCACGCCCGCTTCGCCGCCTTCGGCATGACGCGCAAGGCCGGCCTCAAGGCGTCTCAGGATCCTGGCCTGGCCGCCGTGCTGTCGGCGAACACGCCGGCGGTCTGCCTCGTCGGCAAGAGCTGGGATTTCCACGTCACCTCGGCCTTGGGCGTCAGCCTGAACGAGGCGCTCGATATGATCGCCGACACGGTCTCGTATGCGGTCGAACAGGGCCGCGAGGTCGTGTTCGATGCCGAGCATCTGTTCGACGGCTGGAAGGCGAACGCGCCCTTCGCCCGCGACTGTCTGCGCACCGCGGCGGAGGCCGGGGCGCGCTGGCTGGTGCTGTGCGACACCAACGGCGGAACCTTGCCGCACGAGGTCGATCGCATCGTCGGCACCATGGCCGACCTCGTCGGCGGCGACCGGATCGGCATCCATGCCCATGACGATACCGGCAATGCCGCCGCCAATTCGCTGGCGGCCGTCCGTGCCGGCGCCCGCATGATCCAGGGCACGCTCAACGGCTTGGGCGAGCGCTGCGGCAATGCCAACCTGATCAGCCTGATCCCGACCTTGAGCCTGAAGCTCGGCTATGAGACCGGCGTCACCGCCGAGGCGATGGCCGAATTGACCGCGCTCTCGCGCCAGGTCGACGACCGGCTCAACCGCTTGCCCGATCCGCGTGCGCCCTATGTCGGCGCCGCCGCTTTCGCGCATAAGGGCGGGTTGCACGTCTCGGCCGTCGCCAAGGACGCGCGCTCCTACGAACATGTCGAACCGTCGCTGGTCGGCAACGAGCGCCATATCGTCGTCTCCGACCAGGCTGGTCGCGCCACGCTGATGATGCGTCTGGCCGAGCTCGATCTGAAGCTCGCAGCCGACGATCCGAAGCTGGCGGCGCTGGTCGCCCAGGTGAAGGAACGCGAGGCCGCAGGCTTTGCCTATGACGGCGCCGGTGCCAGCTTCGAACTGCTGGTCCGCCGGGCGCTCGATATCGGCGCGCCGCCGCCGTTCTTCCGCTTGGCCGGCTTCCGCGTGGTCGACGAACGCCGCCGCACGGCCGACGGCGGCATCGAGACGCTGTCCGAGGCCCAGGTCGAGGTCGAGATCGGCCAGCGTCCGATCATGGTCGTGGCCCAAGGCAACGGTCCGGTCGATGCGCTCGACACCGCGCTCAGGCGCGCGCTGGAGCCGGTGTTCCCGGCCTTGGCCGGCGTGCGGCTCACCGACTACAAGGTCCGCATTCTGACGCCGGAGGCCGGCACCAAGGCGGTGACGCGCGTGCTGATCGAAAGCCGCGACGGCTCGGGCGAGCGCTGGTCGACGGTCGGCGTCGGCGCCAACGTCATAGACGCGTCCTACCAGGCGCTCGAAGACGCGCTGATCTATCGCCTGATGGTGCAGGGTGCCGAGACCGACCGGCAGGTCGCCTAGTCTCCGGCGAAAATCGTGACGGTGTAGTCGCCGACCGGACGGAAGCCCAGGCTTTCGTAGGCGCGCTGGGCGCTGATGTTGCGCTGGGGCGTGAACAGCACGGCGCGGCTGATGCCGCTGTCGCGGGCCGCCAGCAGCGAGCCGCCGACGACCGCGCGGGCATAGCCGCGGCTGCGCAGGGGTGGCGGGGTCCAGACTCCGCCGATCTGCACCGTATCGGCCAGGCGGGCATTGAAGGTCGAGGTCGCGACCGGCGTCCCGGCGGCTTCCAGCACCCATTGTTCGGCGCGATCGATATAGCGCTCGATCGTCTCGCGATGGCGTTGGCGCGACGTCTCCGTCTCGCTCTCGCCCAGGGTTTCGGCGCTATAGGCGGCGCGCCAATCGGTCAGCAGGTCGAAATCCGCCGGTCGGCCGTTGCGGCAGCAGACGCGGCCGTCGGCGAGCGGTTCCGGGGTTCTGAGCTGGGCCAGCGGCAGGGCGTAGAGGATTTCCTCTTCCGCGATATGGGTGGCGCGGCCCATCAGGCCCAACCCGCGACGGGCGGCCATCACCTGCTCGTGCGGGCCGATCAGCCCACCCAGACGGCGGCGGCTGGCCTTGATCGCGGCGGCGGCCAGTTCGGCTGCCTGTTCCGGGGCCTGCAGGATCAGGTTCTCGTTCCAGAAATGCCCGACGACCGCGACGATCTCGCCCTGGCGAAATGCGGCGGCATAGGTCCCCTGCAAGGCCTGGCCGTGATCCATGAGCCCGGCGATCCGGAGGTTCGAGCGCAAAAACAGCGAACTGTCGGCATGCCGCATCAGGAAGCGATCGAGCCACGCCTCGTCGCCTTCGCTCAGGATGCGGATGCCGCTGCCGGTCATGAGGTTCCGGTGAGGGCGGCCGGGTTCATCACCCGGATCGGGTTGCCGTCCAGCCAGGCGGCGACATCCTCGACCGTGTCCCGATAGAACACCCGATAGGTATCCTCGGTCACGAAGCCCAGATGCGGCGTCAGCACGGTGCGCGGCGCCTGGCGCAATGGATGGTCGGCCGGCAACGGCTCCTGGTCGTACACGTCGAGTGCCGCACCGCCAATGCTGCCGGCGTGGAGCGCCGACAGCAGCGCCGCCTCGTCGACGATCGGTCCGCGCGAGGTATTGACGAGCCAGGCGTCCGGTTTCATCAGCGCCAGATCCTGGGCGCCGACCAGGCCGCGGCTGCGGTCGGACAGGATCATATGGATGCTGATCCAGTCGCTGGTCCGGAACAGGGTCGCCTTATCGACCCGATGCACGCCCGCGGCCTCGGCCTTCTCCGCGGTCAGGTTCGGGCTCCAGGCTTGGACCTGCATGCCGAACGCCTTGCCGATGGCGGCCACCTTGCCGCCGAGCTTGCCCAGGCCCAGCACGCCCAGCAGCTTGCCGTCGACGACCCTACCGACCGTGGTCTGCCAGGCACCGGCGCGCATGCCGGCCGTCTCGGTCGGGATATGGCGCGCGGATGCCAGGATCAGCGACCAGGTCAGTTCGGCCGTCGCCTGCTGGCTGCCGTAGCCGGTGTGGCTGACGATGACGCCGTGGGCGCTGGCGGCTTCCAGATCGAGCGACGGCGCCCGGCCGCCGGTCAATGTCATGAATTTGAGTTTCGGCAGCGCCTGAAACAGCGAGGCCGGAAACGGCGTGCGTTCGCGCATCATGCAGACGATGTCGAACGGGGCGAGCTTCGCCGCCGCGTCCGCGCCCAGCGCCTGGTCGAACACGGTGATATTGACCCGGTCGCGGAGCGGCGCCCAATCGGCCAGCGACAGGGCGATGCGCTGATAATCGTCGAGGATCGCCAGCTCAAACATAGTCACCCTCAACGCCGTCGAGCGGGTCGGGCGATTCCGGGACCGGCCGCGGCCGGCCGTCCCCATCGATGGCGACGAAGGTGAAGGTCGCCTTGGTGACCTGGACGCTTTCGAAGTCATGACGCGGCCGGCGCCAGGCCTCGACCTGGAACTTCATCGAGGTGCGGCCGACGCTCAGCAGGCGGGCATAAAGACTGACCTCGTCGCCGACATGGACCGGCGACAGGAATGCCATGCCATCGACCGCGATGGTGACACAGCGGCCGCGCGCGCGCCGGGCGGCGGCGTTGCCGGCGGCCAGATCCATCTGTGCCATCAGCCAGCCGCCGAAAATATCGCCGGCCGGGTTGGTATCGGCCGGCATGGCGATGGTCCGGATCATCGGCACGCCGGCGGGCAGGATGGGCGCTGGGCTTGACTGGGTCATGGCCTTCGGTCCTAGGGCTCGGGCTGAATGTGCATGTGCGAAGGGTCGCCCCTGCCGCAGCCCTCGGCAAGGTTTTTCCTCATACGGCCGGTAGCGCGATGCCCCGCGCGCTGCGGAACGTCGCCATCTCCTCCAACAACCATCGGGCGAACGCGATTGCGCCAGGGCTTTGCGGTCCCCCCTCCGGCGTTACCAGCCAATAGGCGCCAAAACAAGCGATTTGCGCTAACGGCTGGGCGAGACGACCGGCCGCGACATCGTCGCCGGTCAGAATGGGGTCGCCCAGTACCACACCTTGGCCGAGCACGGCCGCTTCGATCGCGAGCGTCGCATCGCGGAACACCGGGCCGCGCCGCACCGCGAGATCGGGCAGCCCGGCCTCGCGGAACCAGCGCGCCCAATATTCCCGGTCCTCCTCGTGCAGCAGCGTGTAATGTACCAGGTCGGCCGGTGTTTCCAGCGGCGGCCCTTGGGCAAGCAGGCTGGGCGCCAGCACCGGCGCGCCCCAGATCTCGGCCAGCGGATGGCTTTCGGTACCGGGCCAGCTGGTCTCGTCGTCGGAATAGCGGATGGCGAGCTCGGCGCCGCTGCCGCTGAGATCGACCAGATCGAAATCCGGATCCAGCACGACATCGATCTCGGGATGGCGCTGGTTGAAGCGGCCCAGCCGCGGCAGCAGCCATTGCATGGCGAACGGCGGCTCGACGCTGATCTGCAGCAGGCTCTCCGGCGTGCCGCCGCCGATGCGCAAGACCGCCGCCTCGATCCCTTCGAAGGCATGGGTGGTCGCGCTGGCCAGCATGGCGCCGGCTTCGGTCAGTTCGACCCGGCGATGCAAGCGATGGAACAGGGGGCGGCCCAGCGCCTCCTCCAGCTCGCGGATCTGGCGGCTGACTGCGGCCTGGGTCACGAACAGCTCGTCGGCGGCGCGGGTGAAGCTCTGATGCCGCGCCGCCGCCTCGAACGCCTTCAGCGCCGTCAAGGACGGTAACCGCCGCACCATGGGAGAGCTCCTTCGGTCACATAACCTGCCGTTATGCAGAGCCCAAGATATCGCCGTTTGCGGGATCTGGCGAGACCGGCTGATATGGCGACGCTCAAACCAAGGAGTATCCGACCATGTCGTCCTGGATCCTGCGGGTCTATGGGGAGCTTGCGGGCTTCCTGACCCTGCGGCCGGCGGCCCCAATCAAGCTTCCGGCCGAGATCTGAACTCGAGCCAAACCAACGGCCGGTCCCGAAAGGGATCGGCCGTTTCGTCTTTCGGCTCCGGCCTCGTTCATCAAAAGCGATCTTCGATCGCCCGCGATCGAAGATCGCTTAGATGTTATTGAACTCGAGCGATTTCTTATCGTTTGGATGATTCCATCCAAACGGAAAGCGCTCTAGGGTGGCGCAAAACATCCATAAGACGAGGTCCCGATGAAACTCTTCCTCCGCACGTGCTTCATCTTGAGCTTCGTTCTGCTCATCGCCGGTCCCGCCAAGGCGGCGCCCAGCCCGTCGGATGTGATCCGTAATTTCTATGACGTCCTGCTCGACAATATGAAGAACGCCCAGGCGCTGGGCATCAAGGGCCGCTTCGACAAGATCGAGCCGGTCGTGTTCGAGAGCTTCGACGTGCCGTTCATGTCGCGCCTGTCGGTCGGATCATCCTGGAGTACGCTGACGCCCGACAAGAAACAGGAGCTGGTGAAGGCGTTCGGCCGCTATATCGCCACCACCTACGCCACCCAGTTCGACGGTTATTCGGGCGAACAGTTCAAGGTCGACGGCGAACAGAAGGTCAAACACGCGACCCTGGTCAAAAGCGAGATCGTGAAGTCGAACGGCGAGCCGGTGCAGCTCAACTATCTGCTGCACGACAATGATCAGAAATGGCAGATCCGCGACATCTACCTGGCCGGCACGATCAGCCAGCTCGCGACCCGTCGTTCCGAATTCGCCTCGATCATGAAGGGGCAGGGCATCGACAAGCTGATCGCCGTGCTCAATGAAAAGTCCGACGCGCTACAGCATTAAACCAGCATCGCGAGCTGCGCCGCCAGCAACTCGCATTGCCGGCGGATGTCGGGCACCGCGGTCATTTCCCAGAAGGCGCCGCGGGTGACCGGGCCGACGGCGAACAGCTGGCGCGAGATGGCGCCCTGCCGATCCTTGAGCGCGCCGGACGGGGTCACGTCCAGGCCCAGGCGATGGGCGTCGGGCCGCACCATGCCGTCCGCCAGCAGGCGGCGGACCAGCGGATGCGGGATCCGGTCGAAGTCGCAGGCGGGACCCGCGCAATTCACCACGCGGGCGACGCGGAGTTCGTGGCGCTCGGCCTTGCCGCGCGGCCGGTAGCTTACCGTCGCGCGATCCCCGTCGGCGGCGATGCTGTCGATCCGGCCCGCGTGAATGCGCAATTGGCCGCGCGCACGGGCCGCATCGATCCGGCACGAGACATCCGGCGCCAAGCGATGGCGATGCACGTCCCACCAGGGCCTGAGATGGCGCAGGAAGCGCGACCTGTCGTCGGACGTGAGGTTCTGCCACAGGTCGCGCCCGAACGGCCGGAGCTCGTCGAGCGCCGCCTGCCAGGTGCTGCCGTCGCGCACCGCCCGACGCGCCTCGGCGCGCAGCATCTTGACGCAATCGGTCAGGCGGTCCGGGATCGCTGCGCCGGGCCGCCGCGGCGGCTTCACGGCGGCGGCGTGGCAGAGCGGGGTCAGGCCGCGGCGCGACAAGGCGTGGATCGGCCCGCGATGGCCGGCATCCTCCAGCGACGTGACAGTATCGATCATGGTGAGGCCGGTCCCGATCAGCAGCACCGGTGCGTCCGGATCGAGCCCGGCCAGCGTATCGGCAGCCCAGGGATCGGGCCGATAGAGCGGCGTATCGTAGAAGCCATGGTCGGCGATCGCCGGCGGCTCCGGCGGGAAATTGCCGATGGCGAGCACGGCCAAGTCGGCCTCGATCCGGCGGTCGCCGATACAGAGCGACAGCGGTCCCTGCGCTTCCGTCTCGATCGCGGCCACGTCGCCGCGCACCAGTTCCAGCCGGCCTTCGGCGCCGGGCCGGCGCAATTCCTCATGCAACAGCTGGCGGATATAGGCGCCGAACTGCCGGCGCGGGGCGAAGCTGCCGGGGCCGAACCCGGCCGGCGCATCGGGCTGGCGCGCGAGCCACTCGAAGAAATCCTCCGGCCGATCGTGAAACGCGCTCATGCGCCCGGCCGGCACGTTCAAGAGATGGCTGGGATTGCCGGTGGCATAGGCCGGACCCTGGGCGAACCGGTTCTGCCGCTCGATCAGAACCACGCGCACCCGGGTCGGCGTTCGGCGCAGCAGATGCAGCGCCAGCAGAGTGCCGCTGAAACCGGCACCGACGATCGCGAAGGTGGCCATCGGTGATCGAACCTCCGTGTCTGGGAGTGCGATCATCTGTTTCACATGTATCTTTCGTCAATCAAATTTAAATTACAGAAAAATTTCGAGCATACGGTCGGTGCCTATCCCGGCCTATAAACAGGGACCCGCGCCCTCTCGATCCCGGAGCCACCCGCCTCGTGACTGCCGCCTTCCCCTCGCTCCATCTGGTCGACCATCCGCTCATCCAGCACAAGCTGAGCCTGATGCGCGACAAGACCACGCCGACCATCCAGTTTCGCCAGCTGCTGAAAGAGATCGCGCTGCTGATGGGCTATGAGCTGACGCGCGACCTGCCGCTGACGACCGAGCGGATCGAGACGCCGATGTGCGCGATGGACGCGCCGCGCATCCATGGCAAGAAGGTCGCGATCGTGTCGATCCTGCGCGCGGGCCTGACCATGGCCGAGGGGCTGCACGAGCTGATGCCGTCGGCCCGCACCGGACATGTCGGGCTCTATCGCGACCATGCCACCCATATGCCGGTCGAATATCTGGTCAAGCTGCCGGAGCCGGAGGGGCGCCTGTTCATCGTGGTCGACCCGATGCTGGCGACCGGCAATTCGGCGATCCATGCGGTCGATGTGCTGAACAAGCGCGGCGTCGAAGATGCGCGCATCCGCTTCATGGCACTGGTGGTGGCGCCGGAAGGCATGACCACCTTCGCCGCCGCCCATCCGGGCGTCACCGTCTATGGCGCGGCACTCGACGAACGGTTGAACGAGAACGCCTATATCATTCCGGGCCTGGGCGACGCGGGAGATCGATTGTTCGGGACGAAGTGAGGCGGAACTCGCGCGCGCGCGCGTCGTTTGCGACCATGATCCGTCTGTCTGCCCGCCTGTTTCTGGCCAGTTTTCTCGTTATCCTATTGCCGGCGGCCGTCGCGCGGGCCGATGGCATCGCCTATGAAACCAGAATCACCGGGATCGACGATAGCGCGCTGCAATCCGATCTCGAATCCAACTCCCAACTGATCAAACTGCAGGATGACAAGCCGCCGGCCACGGTCGGCGCCTTGGCGCGCCGCGCCCGCGACGATACCGACCGGCTGACCGCGGTGGTCGAGGCCGCGGGCTATTACGAGCCCAAGATCGCGCCGGTAATCGACGAGGCGGCGAAGCCGATCAAGGTCGAAATCAAGATCACGCCCGGGCCCCGCTATAAGCTGGCCAAGGTCGCAATCACCAATCAGGCCGGCACCGCGCCGCCGGAGATCGGCGTATTCGACCCGGCCGCGGTCGGCCTGATCGTCGGCGGTCCGGCCGTGTCGGAGCCGGTGGTCGACGCCGACGCGCGCATCGCGCGGCTGTACCAGATCAAGGGCTATCCCTTCGCCCGCATCGTCGACAAGCATGTCATCGTCGATGCCGCGACCAAGACCATGGAGGTGACCTTTATCCTCGACGCCGGCGCCAAGGCGCGGTTCGGAGCGACCGTAGTCAACGGCCTGGCACGGCTCGACGACAGCTGGGTGCGCCGACGCATCAAATGGACCGAGGGCGCGCCGTTCGATCAGGCGCAGGTCGATGCGACGCGCCAGGCGATGGTGTCGAGCGCGCTGTTCGGCACGGTCTCGGTCGCCCCAAACGGCCCGGTCGGGCCCGACGGCACGGTGCCGATGCAGGTCTATGTCATCGAACGCGCGCCGCGCTCGGTCAGCATCGGCGCCAGCTACGACACGACCGAAGGCATCTCCGCCAACGTCTCCTGGGAGCATCGCGACCTGTTCGGCGGCGGTGAGGATCTGAAATTCACCGCGACCGGCGGCACGTCGGACAACAGCCTGGCGACGATCTTCCGCCTGCCCGACCTCTGGGCCGACAATCAGGATTTCGTCGCCTCGCTGGTCTTGGACGACCAGAATTTCAAAGCCTACGACTCGATCGAGCAGAAGGGGCAGGTCGGGTTCGAGCGGCATTTCGATTCGACGCTGACCGGCGGCGTGGCGCTGGAGGCCGAGCACGCTCGGGTCAATGAAAAGGTCGACTACCGCTCCTACGTGCTGGTCGGCGTGCCCGTGTTCCTGAAAAAGGACGGGACCGACGATCTCTTGAACCCGACGCGCGGCTATCGCGTCGGCATCGAATCGACCCCCTATCTGCGGGCGCTCGGCTCGAACCTCACCTTCCTGCAGACCAAATTGACCAGCAGCTGGTACGATCAGCTGAGCCCCAGCGGCAACTACATACTGGCGCTGCAAGGCACCCTGGGCTCGACTGTCGGTACCTCCCTCGATGCCATCCCCAAGGATCATCGCTTCTATGCCGGCGGCGGCGGCTCGGTACGCGGCTTCGGCTTTCAAGAGGCGGGACCGCTCGACCAGTTCGACAATCCGATCGGCGGGCTGTCACTCGCCGTGGTCTCGGCCGAGCTTCGCACCAAGATCACCGACACGATCGGCCTGGTGCCGTTCCTCGACGCCGGCTCCGACTATGCGAGCCAGGTGCCGGACTTCAAGGGCCGCGTCTCGATCGGCGCCGGCATCGGTCTGCGCTATTATACGGCGATCGGCCCGGTCCGGCTCGACCTCGCGACCCCGCTCAACCCGCGCGGCGGCGGCGTGGATTCGCCGATCCAGATCTATGTCAGCCTGGGACAGGCGTTTTAGGATGGTTGCGCCATTCCAATATCTCCTCTCCGCCCCATTGGGGGGGAGAGGCCAGGTGAGGTGGGGAGCGCTCATGTCACAAAGCGCTCAACTCCTTGAACCGAGCTATCCCCCACCTCACCCATCCTCTCCGCCCCCAGGGGCGGAGAGGGGAAGATTCATGCTGCGAGGCTCGTCATGACCCGCGCCCTCCGGTGGATCGGCCTCGGCCTGGCGGCACTCCTCGTCCTGATGATCGTGATCGTCGGCGGCGGGTTGCTGTGGTTCGCCAGCAGCCTCGGCCATTCCTGGCTGACGGCCGAGCTGACGCGGGTTTTGAGCGATAGCGACACCAAGGCGACCGTAACCGGCGTCGAGGGCGCCGCGCCGTTCCATCTCCAATTGGCCCGCCTCGACCTGGCCGATCGCGATGGGGTCTGGCTGACGGTCGAGAATGTCTCGGTCGATCTCGATGTCGGGGCTTTGCTGCGCGGTACGGCCCGCATCGACCGGATCGCCGCCGGCCATATCCTGGTCGCGCGTGCGCCGTTGCCGCCGACCCAGCCGGCGCCGGCGATGTCGAGCGCGACGTTTCAGCTGCCGCATCTGCCGGTGGCGCTCGAAGTCGGCACGCTCAGCGTGCCCGCGATCGATCTGGGTCCCTCGCTCTTGGGCGAGCCCGCCAGCTTTACCCTGGCCGGTGCCGCCAGCCTGCACAGCGGCCGCGCCAATGCCTCGTTGTCACTGGTTCGACTGGGGGCGGCTGAGGGCAAGGCCACGGTCAAGCTGGTGCTCGACGACAAACTGCTCGATCTCGATCTGCAGGCGATCGACAGCTCCGGCGAGCTTTTGGCCAAGCTCGATCCCGATGCCGGCCGACAAGCGCTGACCCTGGCGCTCAAGGGACGCGGGCCGCTATCGGCCTGGCAGGGCAGGCTCGACGGCACCACCGGCGGCGGGTCCAAGCTCGGGGCCGATCTGACGCTCGGGCTCGACCAGGGCTGGGCCGCCTCGATCAAGGGCACGGCCGAGATGGCCTCCCTGCTGGCCGATCGGATCAAGCCGACCGCCGGCAACGTCGTCAGTTTCGATATCGCCGCCGCCGGTCCGACCGGCAAGCCGATGGTGCTCGACCATGCCGGCATCCAGCTGGCCGCCGGCACGATCGCGGCCAAGGGCTCGTTCGACCCGGCGCACCAGACCGTCGATGCCACGGCCACCATCAAGGGCGATCTCCAGACGCTGGAGGCGCTCGCCGGCCAGCCGGTCACCGGCAATTTCCAGCTCGATCTGGGCGTGAAGGGCGAGACCGCGCATCCGGCCGTGTCGATGCTGTTCAATGCGCGCGCGCTGGGCGACGGCGACACTGGCGTCAATGATGCCACCGCCAAGCTCGAGCTCGCCGTCGAGGCCGACAATCTGCTGCATGTCACCGGCAGCGGCCGGTTCAGCGGCATCAAGGCCGCCGGCGCACCGCCGCCGGATGCGTTGGGCGACAGTATCGATTGGACGCTCGACCTGACCAGCGACCAGCAGGGCGGCAAGATCCAGCTCGGCAAGGCGACCGCCACCGGCGCCGGTCTCCAGTTCGATGCCTCGGGCACGTTCAACGGCACCACGGCCGATGGCAAGCTGCATCTGGCGGCGGCCGACCTGTCGCGCTTCGCCGGGTTGGCCGGCCTCGATCTGGCGGGTGCCGTCACGCTCGACGGCACCGTCACCAGCCCGGACGGCAAGGCGGTCGAGGCGAAGCTCTCCGGTCGCCTCGCCAATCTCAAGACCGGCATTGCCGAGGCCGACGGGTTGTTCGGGCCTTCGGTCGCGCTCGACGCCGCCGGCGGCCGCTCGGCATCGGGTACGCTCAGCCTGACCGAGCTCAAACTGACCGGCACGGATGTCGGCTTGACCGGCAAGGGCACGTTCGATCCGGCGACGCAAAAGCTCGACGGCCACGCGGCCCTGACGCTGCCGCGGCTTGCCGCCCTCGGGCCCGGCTATGCCGGCCAGGCAACCGTCACGGCCGAGGCAACCGGCCAGCCGAAGGATCCGGCGGTGACCCTGCAGGTCGACGGCAGCGGCATCGCCGCCGGCAGTCGCAAGATCGATCGCCTGGCGCTGACCGCGACGTTCGCCAGCCTGGTTCAGCGCACGGTGGTGCTGACCGCCAAGCTGACCTCCGGCAGCCTCACCGCCACGCTCGACGGGACGGTCGCCCAGACCGGCGACACGGCCTATGCGGTCAGGGGGCTGCACCTGACCGGACCGGGCACCAGGCTCGCGGCCGACCTCACCCTCGATACCGCGACAAAGCGCGGCGCCGGCACGGTCACCGGCGCGGTCAACGACCTCGTCGTCTGGGCACCGCTCGCCGGTGAGCCGATGGGCGGGGCGGTGAAATTTTCCGGCAAGCTCACGGGTGCGGCGGCCACGCTCGACGCCGACGTGGCCAAATTCTCGTTCGGCGCCGGGGCCGCCGACCAGCGCATCGCGCTCGATCATCTGACCGCGAAGGCGAATCTCACCGACATCTGGTCCAGGCCGCGCGGCACGTTCGCGGTCGACGTCACCAGGCTCGCCGCCCCCGGCGCGTCGGTCACCCAGGCGAAATTGTCGGTCGCGAGCGACAAGGCCGGCGCGTTCGGCTTCACCCTCGACGGGGCCGGGACGGCGCAAAAGCCGTTTCAGCTCGCGTCCCAAGGCACGCTGACCTTGGGCAATGGGCAGGATCTGACGCTGCGTCTGGCCCGGTTCGACGGCAAGCTCGGCGACCTGCCGCTGACGCTGCGCCGACCGCTGACGCTGGCACGCAAGGGTTCGGGCTATACGCTCGCAGATCTGGCGCTCGGCATCGGCCAGGGCGATCTCGCCGGCAGCGGCAGTGTCGACGGCAAGAGCCTGCGGCTCGACCTCGACGGCAAGAGCCTGTCGATCGCCGCGCTGGGCGCGCTCGCCGGCCAGGTCGGGACCGAGGGCACGCTGGGCCTAGCCGTCCATATCTCCGGCTCGGCTGCGAAGCCCGCCGGCACGATCACGGTCGCGGTGCCCGATCTGAAGCTGGCGGCGGCGACCCATCCGGACCTGCCGCCGGTCGGCCTCGCCGTCACCGCCGATCTGGCGCCGGGCCGGGTCGATCTCAGGGGCAAGCTCGACGGGTTGAAGAACCAGGCGATCGGCTTCTATGGCCATGGGCCATTGCAGATCAAACCCGACCTCTCCGGCGTCGTGATACCGCCTGATGGTGGGGTCCTGTTCAAGCTCGAAGGCGCCGGGCGGCTGGAGACGCTGAGCGAGATCCTGCCGCTGGGCGAGGACCGGGTCAGCGGCGCCTTCACCATCGATCTGTCGGTGGGCGGCACGGTGGCGCATCCGGAGGCGGGCGGACGGCTCGCGGTCAGCGACGGCCAATATGACAATGACGCCTCGGGCATGACGCTGCGCGCGCTGACGGTCGAGTTGGACGGCACCCAGCAGAGCTTCGTGTTGAAGAGCCTGACCGGCAACGACGGCGGCCAGGGCACCATCGGCGCCTCCGGCCGGGTCGACCTCGCGGCCGCCGGCGGTCCGACCCTCGACCTCAAGGCCGAGCTGAAAAGTTTCACCGGCGCGCGGGGCGACACGGCGACGGCGGTGCTGAGCGGGACCGCCTCGGTCACAGGGCCGCTCGCCGGGCCGGCGGTCAAGGCGGAGATCACGCTCGACAAGGCCGACATCAATATTCCCGATCAGCTGCCGCCCAATGTGGCGACGCTCAATGTCGTGCGCATCGACAGCCGCTATCCGAAGCGCCAGGGTCCGGCCGGGCCGATGGTCGCGGCAGCACCGCCGTTCGCGGCCACGCTCGATGTCGATTTCACCTCACCCGGCCAATGCTTCATCCGCGGCCGCGGCCTCAACAGCGAATGGCGCGGCAAGATCCATGTGAAAGGCACCAGTGCCGCCCCGATCGTGACCGGGCAATTCGAGGTCGCCAACGGCACGTTCGATATCTTGAGCCATACCTTCACGATCGAGCGCGGCGTGATCGGCTTCGCCGGCACCACCAATCCGGAACTGGACCTGTTGGCGACGGCGAAGACGGCGGATATCACCGCCAACATCACGATCCAGGGCTCGCCCACCAGCCCGTCGATCAAGCTCAGTTCGACCCCGGACCTGCCGCAGGACGAAGTGCTGTCGCGCGTGCTGTTCGGCACCTCGGTCGGCCAGATTTCGGCGGTGCAGGGGCTGCAGCTGGCGGCCGCCGCGGGCTCGCTCGCCACGGGTGGCGGGCCGGGCGTGCTGGATCGGCTCCGCAACGCCACCGGCCTCGACCGGTTGACGCTCAGCTCCGACAATACCTCCACCTCCAGCGGCTCGACCAACGGCAACAACCAGAAGAGCGCGCTCGGCGGCGCCTCGGTCAGCGGCGGGAAATATGTGGCGCCCGGCGTGTTCCTGGGCGTCGACCAGGGTGCCGGCGTCGACACCACCAAGGCGCGGGTCGAGGTCGAGGTGCTGCCGCGCGTCACGGTCGATGCGACAGTCGGCGCAGGCTCGGATTCGACCAGCCTGGGCGTAAACTATAAGTTCGATTATTGATTGAGCAATTGCTCGCGCAAGATTGATCGTTGCCGCGGGCCGGACCGGCGTAAGCTCGGCCGTAACCATGTCTGGAGGAGGGATCGTTCACCATGCCCAAAGTTGCATCCGATTTCGCCGGCCTGTTTCCGACGATGGACCTGAGCCGTCGCGGCTTCGTCGTCACCACGCTCGCCGCGGGCTTCGCGCTGACGGTCCAGCCGGTCGCGGCCTCGACGATCACGACCGACACGGTCAACCTCATCGCCGGCGAGGTGAAGATCCCGACCAAGGACGGCACGATCCCGGGCTATCGGGCCCAGCCGGTGGGATCCGGCCCCTATCCGACGATCCTGGTGGTCGAAGAGATCTTCGGCGTGCACGAGCATATCAAGGACATGTGCCGTCGCTTCGCCAAGCTCGGCTATCTGGCGGTGGCGCCCGAGCTCTACAGCCGGCTCGGCAATGTCGTGGCGATGACCGACATCAAGGAAGTCATGGCAACGGTGAACAAGGCGCCGGATGCGACCTGCTTCGCCGATCTGGACGCGACCGTCGCCTGGGCCGCCAAGAACCGCGGCGACGTCAAGCGGCTGGGCATCACCGGCTGGTGCCGCGGCGGCCGCATGGTCTGGATGTATGCGTCCCACAACCATAATCTCAAGGCCGCCGTCGCCTGGTACGGCCCCCTGGTCGGCACGCCGACGCCACAGATGCCGACCAACCCGGTCGATATCGTGGGCCAGGTCAAGATCCCGGTGCTGGGGCTCTATGGCGGCCTCGACCAGAGCATCCTCGCCGAGCATGTGGCTTTGATGCGGCAGAAGCTGGCGGAAACCGGCAATACCAAGTCGCAGATCGTCGTCTATCCCGACGCTCAGCACGGCTTCAACGCCGACTATCGCCCGAGCTACAACGAGGCCGACGCCAAGGACGCCATGGAACGCTGCGTCGCCTGGTTCAGGGCGAACGGCGTGGGTTGAGCCTCAACACCATGGACCGGCAGCGCACGGCGGTGCTGGTCCATGGGTTTCTGCGCACCGGCCGGAACATGCGGCCGCTGGCGGCCCGGCTTCAAGCGGCCGGCTATCACACCATTTTGGCCGATCTCGATACGGTCTTCGGTCGGTTCGATCGGGCGCTCGACGTGCTGTCCGCGACGGTCTACCGGGCCGGATCCGACGCGCCGCTCCACCTGGTCGGCCATAGTCTGGGCGGGCTGCTGATCCGCCACCTGTTGGCACGCGAGGCGGTGCCCAACATCGCTGCTTCGGTGTTGATCGGCGCCCCGGCCGACGGGTCGCCGTTGGCCCGGACCTGGCGGGTGCTGCTGCGGCCGTTCCCGGTCAATCCCATTCCGCTGCTGGATGCGTTGCAGGCCGGTTTGCCGCCGATCCCACCGCCGATCGGTAATCCACCGCTGGGCGTCATTGCCGGGACGGGGCTCGATTTCCCCGAGGGCTACATATTCGCACCTTGGTTCCGCGGTGAGCCGCATGACGGCCGCGTAGCGCTCGCCGCGACCCGCTTCGACGGCATGAGCGACTTCGTCCAGTTGCCGCTCGGCCATCGCGTGATCCACCACCGGCCCGAAACGGCGGAACTCGTGCTCCGCTTTTTCGAGACCGGCCGGTTCCAAACCTAGAGGCTACTTCGACAGCGGACACCCGGTCAGCTCCGGCGCCAGGAAGGCTTCCTTGGCCGGGATGGTCGCGACCTTTTCCAGATAGTCCCAGGGATACTTGGATTCCTCGGGCTTCTTGACCCGCATCAAGAGCCGGTCGAACACCAGCTTGTTGTTCGATTGGATCTCGCCATGGGCGGTGAAGATATCCTCGACCGGGGCGGCCTTCATGGCCGCCACGACCGGCGTGGTATCGGCGGTGCCGGCCTTCTGGATCGCCTGCAGGTAATGGGTGATGGCCGAATAGACGCCGACGTGGGTGTCGTTCGGCATGCGGTTCATCTTGGCGAAATAGCGCTTGGCCCAGGCGCGCGTCTTGTCGTCCGTGTCCCAGTACCAGGACTGCACGATCAGCAGCCCCTGGGCGTCCTTCAGTCCCATGCTGTTGACGTCGGACAGATAGACGATCGGGGCGGTCACCTGCTGCTTCGGCGAAATGCCGAATTCGACCGACTGTTTGAGCGAGCCGACCAGGTCGGCGCCGGCATTGGCCAGCATGACGACCTTGGCGCCCGAACCCTGGGCCTGCAACAGGAAGGAGGAGAAATCGGCGGTATTGAGCGGGTGCCTGACCGAGCCCTTGATCGTGCCGCCCAGCTTGATGATCTCGCCCGTGGCGTCGCTCTCGAGGCTGCGGCCGAAGGCATAGTCGGCAGTGATGAAGAAGAAGCTGTCATAGCCCTGCTTCATCAGCCCGCGGATCGGCGCCACCGCGTTCGACCAGTTGTTGTGGGTCCAGCCGATGCTGGTCGCGGTGCAGGCCGAGCCGGTGAGGTCCGACGAGGAGGCCGAGGTGAAGATCGCGAGCTTGTTCTGATCCTTGGCCAGCGACTGCACGGCGAGCGCGATCGCCGAATTGGTGAAGTCGATGATCATGTCGACATGGTCGGGCCCATACCATTGGCGCGCGATCGACAGGCCGATGTCGGCCTTGTTCTGATGATCGGCGACCAGCAACTTGATCGGCTTGCCGCCGACCGTGCCGCCGAAATCATCGATCGCCATCTGCGCCGCCACCACCGACCCGGGCCCCGCCAAATCGGCATAGGGACCGGACTGGTCGTTCAGTACGCCGATACGCACTGCATCGCCGGTAATCTCGGCGTGCGCGGTGGCGGCCGTCAGCAGTAGGGCGAGCGCGCCCAGGACCCGTCTCATCACCATGAAGCTCCTGTTGCCAGCGACGCGTCTCATGGGGCGCGTTTGACCGGAGTTTAGAACGGCTTGCCCGCGCGCGTCACGGGTGCAATCTCCCTCTCCGCCCTTCAGGGGGCAGAGAGCCGGGGTGAGGCGGGTCGCGCAGACGGAAACTATCGGGAAACGACCTACGGGCGTCGATACCCACCTCATCCTAAATCCTTCTCCCCCCTGAAGGGCGGAGAAGGACTTTTCCCACGAGAGGCGACCTAAGCCCGCCCGAACCCGCCGCCGCCCGGCGTTTCGATCACGAACACGTCGCCGGGCGCCATCGCCGTCTCGTCGGTGGAGGCCAGGGCCTGCACTGTCCCATCCGTCCGCTCGACCCGGTTCAGGCCAACCCGGCCCGGCGCACCGCCCTCAAGGCCGTAGGGCGGCACGATGCGGCGGTTCGACAGGATGGCCGCGGTCATAGGCTCCAGGAACCGCATGCGGCGCACCGTACCGTCGCCGCCGCGGTATTTGCCGGCGCCGCCCGAGTGGGCCCGAATGCCGTAGCTCTCCAGCAGCACGGGAAAGCGCCATTCCAATATTTCCGGATCGGTCAGGCGCGAGTTGGTCATGTGGGTATGCACCGCGGTCGTGCCGTCGAAGCCGGGGCCGGCGCCGGCGCCGCCACAGATCGTCTCGTAATATTGATGGGTCTCATTGCCGAAGGTGAAGTTGTTCATGGTGCCCTGGGCGCCGGCCATGACGCCCAAGGCGCCATAGAGCGTATCGGTCACCGCCTGGCTGGTCTCGACATTGCCGGCGACGACGGCGGCCGGATAGCGCGGGTTCAGCATCGAGCCCTCGGGGATGATGATCTCCAGCGGCCGCATGCAGCCGGCGTTCATCGGAATGTCGTCGTCGACCAGCGTGCGGAAGACATAGAGCACGGCCGCGAAACAGACGGCGGACGGCGCGTTGAAATTATTGGGCAATTGGTCCGACGTGCCGGTGAAATCGATCTTGGCGCCGCGCGTCGCCCGGTCGATCGTGACCGCGACCTTGATCACGGCGCCATTGTCGAGCGCGTAGGAGAAGGTGCCGTCCTTCAGCACGTCGATGACGCGGCGGACCTGCTCCTCGGCATTGTTCTGCACATGGCCCATATAGGCCTGGACGGTCGCGAGGCCGAACTGTTCGGCGATGCGCTTCAGCTCGCTCACACCCTTTTCGTTGGCGGCGATCTGGGCGCCCAGGTCGGCGATGTTCTGGTCCGGATTGCGCGCCGGATATTTGCCGGACGAGAGCAGCGCCCGCATCTCCGCCTCGCGCATGCGGCCGCGCTCGACCAGCAGGAAATTGTCGATCAGCACGCCCTCTTCCTCGACATTCTTGCTGCCGGGCGGCATGGAGCCGGGGGAGATGCCGCCGATGTCGGCGTGATGGCCGCGGCTCGCCGTATAGAACAGCGGCCAGACGCCATCGCCCAGGAACACCGGTGTCACGAGCGTGATGTCGGGCAGGTGGGTCCCGCCGTTATAGGGCGCGTTCAGCACATAGACATTGCCGGGCGCCATGGTGGCGGCGTTCTGGCGGATCACCGTCTTCACGCTTTCGCCCATCGAGCCCAGATGCACCGGCATGTGCGGCGCGTTGGCGATCAGCTCGCCGTCGCCATCGAACAGCGCGCAGGAAAAGTCGAGCCGTTCCTTGATATTGACCGAGTGCGAGGTGTTCTCCAGCGTCGAGCCCATCTGCTCGGCGATCGACATGAACAGGTTGTTGAACACCTCGAGCAGGATCGGATCGACGGTCGTGCCCACGGCATGGTCGCGCGCCAGCGGCACCACGCGCTCCAGCACCAGATGGCCCTTGGCCGTCAGCTCGGCCTGCCAGCCCGGCTCGACGATGTTGGTGCCGGTCGGTTCGATGATGACGGCCGGACCCGCGACCCGATCGCCGGCGCGCAGCGCCAGGCGGTCGAACACCTGGGCGTCGCGCAGGTGCGCTTGAGCATAGAGCCGGGTCCGGGCGAGGGGCGCGGGCGCCCCGGTCGAGGCCGCGACCGGCGCATCCTCGTGCCGGTCCATATGGCCGATCAGCTCGACCGCGACCGCCTCGACGATATGGCGCTTGCCCGGCACGGTGAAGCCGTAGCGGCGGATGTGGGCGGCCTCGAACCGGCGGACCAACTCGTCGGCGGCATCGGGACCGGCGGTTGGCAGCTCGACCACCAGGAACGCGTCGGTGCCCTCATAGCGCAGGCGCGCGGTCGGGATCGCCGCCATCTGGCTGTCCGGAATACCCTGGGCCGCGAGGTCGCCGCGTGCGGCCTCGCTGAGCGTCGCCACATGGGCGGCGAGGCTGTCGAGCGTCTCGGGCGAGACCGGCGCCTCGATCGCCAACTCGCGCATCACCCGGAAATCGGCCAGGCCCATGCCATAGGCCGACAGCACGCCGGCGAAGGGATGCAGGAAGATCCGGGTCATGCCCAGCGCGTCGGCAACGGCGCAGGCATGCTGCCCGCCGGCGCCGCCGAACGAGCAGAGCGTGTATTTGGTGACGTCGTAGCCGCGCTGGATCGAGATTTCCTTGATCGCGTTCGCCATGTTCTCGACCGCGATGGTCAGGAATCCGTCGGCGACCTCGTGCGGGCTGCGCGCCGTGCCGGTCTTTTCGGAGATTTCACGCGCCAGCGCCTCGAACTTCGCCTCGACCGCGGTTTTGTCGAGCGGCTGGTCGCCGTTCGGCCCGAATACCTTGGGGAAGAAATCCGGCGACAGCTTGCCGACCATGACATTGGCGTCGGTCACGGTCAGCGGGCCGCCGCGGCCATAGGCGGCGGGGCCGGGATTGGCGCCGGCGGAATGGGGACCGACGCGGAAACGGCTGCCGTCGAACGACAGGATCGAGCCGCCGCCGGCCGCGACCGTATGGATCTGCATCATCGGCGCCCGCATGCGCACGCCCGCGACCTTAGTGTCGAACGCGCGCTCATACTCGCCGGCATAGTGCGACACGTCGGTCGACGTGCCGCCCATGTCGAAGCCGATCATGCGGTCGAACCCGGCCGACAGCGCCGACTGCACCGCGCCGACGATACCGCCGGCCGGGCCGGACAGGATCGAATCCTTGCCCTGGAATGCCCTCGCGTCGGTGAGGCCGCCGTTCGACTGCATGAACATCAGCTTGGCGCCGCCCAGCTCGCCCGCGATCTGGTCGACATAGCGCCTGAGGATCGGCGAGAGATACGCGTCGACCACGGTCGTGTCGCCGCGCCCGACCAGCTTCATCAGCGGGCTCGCCTCATGGCCGACCGAGACCTGGGTGAATCCCACCTCGCGGGCGATCTTGGCGACGGCGATCTCATGCTCGCGCCAGCGATAGCCGTGCATGAATACGATGGCGCAGGCGCGGATGCCGGTGGCGAACGCTTCCGTCAGATCGCGGCGGGCGGCGTCGAGATCGGCCGCCTGCAGCACGGTGCCGTCGGCCATCACGCGCTCGTCGACCTCGACCACGCGCTCGTAGAGCTGTTCGGGCAGGACGATCTGGCGCGCGAAGATCAGCGGCCGGTCCTGATAGGCGATCCGGAGCGCGTCGCGGAAGCCCTTGGTGATCACGAGGAGCGTGCGGTCGCCCTTGCGCTCCAGCAGCGCGTTGGTCGCGACCGTGGTGCCCATCTTGACCGCGGCGATGCGCTCGGCCGGGATCGGGTCTCTGCTGCCCAGCTCCAGGAACTCGCGGATGCCCTGCAGGGCGGCATCGCGATAGCGCTCCGGGTTCTCCGACAGCAGCTTCTTGGTGGCGAGCGTGCCGTCGGGCCGTTTCGCGACGATATCGGTGAAGGTGCCGCCGCGATCGATCCAGAATTGCCATTGCTGGGGCGCCAGGTCCTGCATCGTCTCGTCCTTCGGGGCCATCATCGGGTCGGCTGCGATTTAGACTCGCGGCAGCTCACGCGTCCAATTTTCAATTTCTATGCCGCGCGATCAATTTCCGTGATGACCGCCGTCGCGGACAGCGTACTGTGATGCGCTGTCTTCAGCCTTGGTCGGTCGCAGAGCTTTCCCGTCGGACAGCGCGCCTGCGAACCCTGTCCCCAAGGCCCGACGCGCTGCATCGTTCGGCCCCCGATGGTTCTTCGCAGGCGGTTTTGCCCCCGCGTTGGAGGATCCATCATGTTGAAACGATCGTGCCTGGCCGTCCTTCTGCTCCTGGCTCTCTGGTCGAGCCCGGCGCCCGCCGACACCACTGGCTACAGCTTCACCTATGCCGATCTCCAGACGATCTTCGTCCAGAACCAGCAATATTTCGTGCTGGACGACAACGGGCTGGGCGATGCCTCGCTCAACCATCTGCATTTCACCAGCATCGACCCCACGGACGGCGTGTTCACCGGAACTTTGTGGGCGCCGCAGGTCCTGCCGGCCTTGGCGCAAGTGACGGTGCCGGTGGCCGGAAAGCTGACGATCCATACCGATATCAACGTCGGCGGCTTTTCGTCGGGCCAGGGCTACTACTACGAGATCGAATTTTTCTGGGCGCATGCCGATGCGTGCGAGGGCCAGCAGGCCTCCTACAAGGGGGCGATCACCTTTCGCGGCTATCAGGGTGCCGTGATGCAGGCGAACGTCGCCGGCACGATCCACTCCAGCGAGTCCGCCTGCGGCGGCGGCGACCTGCCGTACAGCCCGCAGCCCTTTTCGGGCACGCTGGTGAAATAGCGCCGCCCCCCTCTTGAGGAGACCCATCATGCTGAAACGATCGTGCCTGGCGGCGGCGCTCTGGTTCGCCATCCTCACCAGCCCGGCCTCGGCCCAAACCACGGGCTATTACTTCACCTATGCCGATCTGCAGAAAATCTTCGTCGAGAACCAGCAGTACTTCGTCTTGAACGACGAAGGGTTCAACAACCCGGCGCTCAATCATCTGCATTTCACCGCGATCGACACCAACACGGGCGCCTTCACCGGCACGCTCTGGGCGCCGGTGCTGCAGCCGAACGAGCCGCAGACGGTGGTGCCGGTGACCGGGAGTCTCACCATTCATGACGGGGTCAGCAGCCTTGGCCTGTCGTCCGACAATGGCAACTATTACGAGATCGCGTTTTCCTGGATCCTGAACGGCACCTGCCAGGGAACCGAGGCGTCCTATCACGGCGCCATCAGTTTCCGCGGCTATCAGGGGGCCAAGATGACGGGGCTTGTCGGTGGCACCGTCACCTCGACCTATTCCGCCTGCGGGATCGGCATCCTGCCGTACAGCCCCCAGCCGTTCTCGGGGATCCTGACCAAATGAAGCATCCGCCGTCCGGGCTCGAGCCCCGGACGGCGGTTTCTCTCAGTGGCGGGCGGCCTTGGCCGGCAGCTTGAAATGCCGGAGCTCGCCCAGCAGGGACTGCACCTCCGGAAAGCTCATCGTGGCACTGCTCCAGGCGTCGTCGCGCACCGCGACATCATCCTTGGCCGGGGACTTGCCGGCATAGGCGCCGAAGATGACTTCCGCGCCGGCCGCATCGAGATAGCTGACCTTGTGGCTCGGCACCTTCGTCGTGCCGGCGATGCCGATCCGCACATTGGCGTTGCCGTGCTTGCGCTTGCAATCCATCAGGTTGCCCAGGATGGCGCGCACGTATTCTTCCTTGTTCGCCACCGTGGGCAAAGCGTCGGTGATCGTCGCGTTCGGCTCGAAAATTAGGACTGCCATGGTCGCTCCGTTCTATCCAGCCGGCCAGTATAGAGGGTTACCCGGCCGGGTACGAGCTTTGCGGTATGAGATGGGCGGAATAGGGGATCGTGCTTGACTTAGAGTGGCTCGACTGGGCAGGCATCAATGCGATACCAGCGAATGCCGAGACCACCGACGTAAAGATTGGGGCATGCGATGCCGCCGAGCCGGGCAGCATCATATTGCTGTTTCGTGACGATGACAGTCGAAGGGCCGGACACGGGTCCCCATGGCGTCAGCCTCAGTTTGTAGCTAATGCCCCCGTGTCCACTCGGCGATCCTGCCTGTATTTTTTCAATGACCCCTGCGCGGAAAATCGAAGGCGCCGACTTGTCGATAGCGGTGTTTGTTATCACGACGGCGCTAAAGCCGTAAAAGGCGGACAAGACCAAGGTGATCAAAACGACGGCTTTTACCGTCCGGGCCGTCGGGTCCACGATCATTGCAAAATAAGAAAAGACAGCGCCATAGAAGACCGAAGCTAGTACGGCATAAGTTACATCAACCAAGTTTCTATATTCAAGATGACCGGCGGCAAACCAATATCCAGGAGCTAGCATCAGAAAGAACACGCTCTGATCGCCACACCAAGGGTCTCGAAAGAGCCCACCAATTCGGCGGATGCTCAGGATCGTTATAATAATACACCCTGTTTCGAGGATCGGAATGGCGATCATCGAACGAAATACCAACCAAGTTGCCAGGGCGGATGCAAGTATCGCAAAGAAGGCGATCGCCAGAGCTTTCCGTCGAGCCGCTATTCTCGCAGATCGCTGCTCTATTGCTTTCACCCCGTCGGTTGGGACCGATGCGCTCGTCACGTCACTCATTAATCCCCGCCACGCTCACCCCCGCCGGCGCCGTCCCCCGCCCACGGGTTCGTCGAACAGCTCGGCCAGCTTCTCCATCACCGTGCCGCCCAGCTGTTCGGCGTCGACGATGGTGACCGCGCGGCGATAGTAGCGCGTCACATCATGGCCGATGCCGATCGCGACCAACTGCACCGGCGAGGTGCGTTCGATCATTTCGATCGCCTGGCGCAGGTGCTTTTCCAGGTAATTGCCGGGATTGACCGAGAGCGTCGAATCATCGACCGGCGCGCCGTCGGAGATCACCATCAGGATCCGGCGCTGTTCGGTGCGGGCGATCAGCCGGCTGTGGGCCCAGAGCAGCGCCTCGCCGTCGATGTTTTCCTTCAGGATGCCTTCGCGCAGCATCAGGCCCAGCGAACGGCGCGCGCGGCGCCAGGGGGCATCGGCGGCCTTGTAGATGATGTGGCGCAGGTCGTTGAGGCGGCCGGGGTTGGGCGGCTTGCCGTCGGCGATCCAGCGCTCGCGCGACTGGCCGCCCTTCCAGGCCCGGGTGGTGAAGCCCAGGATTTCGACCTTGACGTTGCAGCGTTCCAGCGTGCGCGCGAGAATATCGGCGCTCATGGCGGCGACGCTGATCGGCCGGCCGCGCATGGAGCCGGAATTGTCGATCAGCAGGCTCACCACCGTGTCGCGGAAGTCGGTGTCCTTCTCGCGCTTGTAGCTCAAGGGATAGGCCGGGTTGGTGACGATGCGCGACAGGCGTGCCGCATCCAGCATGCCCTCTTCCAGGTCGAATTCCCACGAGCGGGTCTGCTTCGCCATCAGGCGCCGCTGCAGCCGGTTGGCGAGCCTGGAGATCACACTCTGCAGGTTCGACAGATGCTGGTCGAGCATGGCGCGGAGCCGTGTCAGCTCGTCGGCGTCGCACAGTTCCTCGGCCAGCACGATCTCGTCGAACGCCGCGGTGAAGGCGCGATAGGCATTGGGATCGTCGGCGGGGCCTCCCGTCTGGCGCTGGTTGGCCTTGCCGGGCTGGCTTTCGTCATCATCCTCGGCGCTGCCCGGCATCATCTCGCCGGACATTTCCTCCGCCCCGCCGTCCTCGCCGTCTTCCGGCGCGCTGTCGGACGGCATGGTCTCGGGCTCGCCGCGCTGGCCTTCGCCGGATTCCTGCTCGGCCTGCTGGCTGTCGCCGGCCTCGCCCTCGTCGGAGCCGTCCTGCTCGTCGTCGCCCTCGGTGCTGTCGCCCTCGGCGTCGCCCAGATCCAGGTCCAAGTCCTTGATCAGCCGGCGGGCCGCGGTGGCATAGGCTTCCTGGTCGTTGATCGTGCTTTCGAGTGCGGCGAAATCCTGGGTCAGCTTGCCTTCGAGGAACGGGCGCCACAGCTCCATCAGCTGGCGGGCGGCCGGCGGCGGCTTGGCGCCGGTCATCTGCTCGCGCGCCAGCAGGCGGATCGCTTCCGGCAGGGTCGCCTCGTTGCGCTCGATCACCCGGTCGAAGCCGGCACGGCGATAGCGCTCGTTCAGGCCCATGGCGAGATTATCGGCGACGCCGACCATCCGGCGGGCGCCGATCGCCTCGACCCGGGCCTGCTCGACCGCTTCGAAGATCGCGCGCGCCTGCTCGCCGGCCGGCACGCGGCGGGCGTGGACGACCGGGTCGTGATGCTTCAGGCGGAGCGCGATCGCGTCGGCGGCACCGCGCACCTGGCCCGCGATCTCGGGCGGCAGGTCGCGCGGCGGCGCCGGCAGGCGGGCCTTGGTTCCGGTCAGGCCGGGCGGATCGGCGGCATAGGCGACCGTGACGTCTTCCCGTTCGGCCATGGCCCGAAGCGTCGCGGCGGTGGCCCGCTTGAACTCTTCGACCGCGTCGTCAGCTTGCGTCATTTATGCGCGGCCAGCCCTGATGCCGGTCTCCTTCAGCTCGGTGCCGAAGCAGCGCTGGTAATATTCGGCCACCGTCGCGCGCTCGATCTCGTCGCACTTGTTCAAGAAGGTCAGGCGGAAGGCGAAGGCCACGTCATTGTCGAAGATGCGCGTATTCTCGGCCCAGGTGATGACCGTGCGCGGCGACATGACGGTCGAGATGTCGCCGTTGATGAAGCCGGCGCGGGTGAGATCGGCCAGTGCCACCATCGACGAAATCATCTTGCGGCCGGGCTCGTCGTCATAGTTCGGTGCCTTGGCCAGCACGATCGCGACTTCGTCCTCATGGGGCAGATAGTTGAGCGTGGCGACGATGTTCCAGCGGTCCATCTGGCCCTGGTTGATCTGCTGCGTGCCGTGATAGAGGCCGGTGGTGTCGCCGAGGCCGACCGTGTTCGCGGTCGAGAACAGGCGGAAGGCCGGGTGCGGGCGGATGACCTTGTTCTGGTCGAGCAAGGTCAGCTTGCCTTCGACCTCGAGCACGCGCTGGATCACGAACATAACGTCCGGGCGGCCGGCGTCATATTCGTCGAACACGATCGCGGTCGGGCTCTGCAGCGCCCAGGGCAGGATGCCTTCGCGATATTCGGTGATCTGGACGCCGTCCTTCAGCACGATCGCATCCTTGCCGATCAGGTCGATACGGCTGATGTGGCTGTCGAGGTTGATGCGCACGCAGGGCCAGTTGAGCCGGGCCGCAACCTGCTCGATATGGGTCGACTTGCCGGTACCGTGATAGCCCTGGACCATGACGCGGCGGTTGTAGGCGAAGCCGGCCAGGATCGCGAGCGTGGTCTCGCGATCGAACTTATAGGCGTCGTCCACGTCGGGCACATGCTCGGTCGGCGTGCTGAAGGCCGGCACCTGCAAATCGCTGTCGATGCCGAAGGTCTGGCGCACCGAGACGGTGATGTCCGGCAGCTTATGGGCGAGGACCGTTTCGGCAGCGGAGGAAGAGGCGGAAGGCATCGGCTAGGCAA
>Ga0302314_10001983_pt1 | contig 38300 bp, 28 predicted proteins | sample III_Palsa_N2_3_FD_200533 | JGI IMG/M metagenome (GOLD analysis project Ga0302314, IMG submission 200533) | Peat permafrost microbial communities from Stordalen Mire near Abisko, Sweden - III_Palsa_N2_3 | ecosystem: Environmental > Terrestrial > Soil > Palsa > Peat permafrost | place: Sweden...
TCTGTGCCGCCCCCTGAACGAACAGTTCATCCGGATCGCTGGTGCGGCAGGCTGCCTGCGCACTCCAGTCGTCAACCCAGCTCATGCTGGTGCCGTCCTCTCCCGAATCGAGGCTCCCCCACGGCGGCAACGGCATATGCACTGTTGCCAGTTGAGGACGTTACGGAAGAACGGCGTGATGCAACAGCCCCCTGAGGCCCAATCCTGTATGGCCCATTCGGACTATGCGTAGGGAAGAGATCACCCACGGGAGTGACCGCAGGTAAGAGGCCAAGCAGGCTTCGGGGACCTGTTTGACCCGTTTCCTGTGGTCTTAGTTGCTGTCATATGCCAGCAAACCGGACAGATCTCATCACCCACACGAGTGAGTTCAGGGAGCGCACAGCAACTTGTCGCAAGCTTGTGACAAGAGTAGGCGAACATCTGCCCGCCTGTACGGGAAACGGCCACGTATGGTTCTGCCATGGCAGCGAATGGCTCTGGTTCCCCCCTCCACAAGGTCGGTCTCGGTGTACGCCTGATCGGTGCGAGCGTGCTGGCAGGCGCGATCGTCGCCGGTCTCGGCATCCCGGCGGTCGGCGCGATCGGCCTCAGTGCCAAGTCCGCCTCGAACGACTTCAACAGCATCCCGGACGACCTCACCCTCCCGACCCTCGCCCAGTCGTCGACGATCTACGACGACAAGGGCAATGTGATCGCGACGTTCTACCCGCAGGACCGCACGAGCGTGCCGCTGAACAAGATCGCTCCGATCATGCAGGACGCGCTCATCGACATCGAGGACCACCGGTACTACCAGCACGGGGCCATCGACCTGGAGGGCACGCTCCGCGCCCTGGTCAACAACTCCAGCTCCGGTGCCACCCAGGGCGGCTCGACGCTGACGCAGCAGTACGTCAAGAACGTGTTCGTCAACAACGCCGGCGACGCCAACTCGGCGGGCTTCGCGCAGGCCACCCGGCAGACCACGGGTCGCAAGATCCAGGAGCTGCGGTACGCGATAAAGCTGGAGGAGACACTCAGCAAGCAGCAGATCCTCGACGACTACCTCAACATCACCTACTTCGGTGAGAAGGCGTACGGCATCGAGGCGGCCGCCGAGCTGTACTTCAGCGTCCACGCGAGCCAGCTGACCCTGCCGCAGGCGGCCGTGCTGGCCGGCCTGGAGCAGGAGCCCTCGGCCTACGACCCGATCGCGAACCCGGCGGCGGCCACCACCCGCCGCAACGAGGTCCTGACGGCGATGGCCACCTACGGCACCATCACCCAGGCCCAGGCCGCGCAGGCCGAGGCCCAGCCGATCAAGCTGAAGGTCACCTACCCGAAGGCGGGCTGTATCACCGCCCGGGCCGGCGAGGGCTTCTTCTGCGACTACGTCACCCAGCAGATCCTGGACGACCCGGCCTTCGGCGCCACCACCGCCGCCCGGCAGGAGCTCTGGAACCAGGGCGGCCTGAAGATCTACACCACCCTGGACCCCACGGACCAGGAAGCCACCGCGAAGGCCATCGCCAGTCACACCAACCCCGCGGACAGCGTGGTCGCCGTGTCGGCCATGGTCCAGCCGGGCACCGGCAAGATCCTGGCCATGGCCCAGAGCCGCCCCTACGGCGCCGGCACCAACCAGACCGAGATCAACTACAACGCGCCGGCCACCGAGGACGGTGGCGAGGGCTTCCAGACCGGCTCGGTCTTCAAGGCGATCACGGCGGCGACGGCCCTGTCGCAGGGCTACGGGCTGGACCACACCATCAACGCGGTCGTCTCGGGCGACTACCCGGCGATGACGGACTGCAACGGCAACCCCCAGCCGGCCGTGCCCGGTATGGAGAACGACAGCGACACGAAGTACGGCAACATCAACATGGTGCAGGCCATGGCCGGGTCGGTGAACACCTACTTCGTCCCGCTCGAGGCGCAGGTCGGCCTCTGCAACGTGGTGAAGATGGCCCAGGCCTTCGGCCTCGGCTACCAGGCGGCACCCGACCCCAAGAGCCCCAACGGTCTGGCGCCGATCGAGCAGGTCCAGACGCTGACCCTGGGTGTGAACACCTACACCCCGGTGCAGATGGCCAACGTCTACGCGACCTTCGCCGACGACGGCATGTACTGCAACACCAGCGCGATCACCGGCGTCACCAACGCGCAGGGCAAGAGCCTCGCGCTCCCCTCCGCCGACTGCCACCAGGTGGTCACCCAGCAGGTCGCCGAAGGCGTCAACACCACCCTCAAGTCCGTGGTCTCGGACGAGGGCACCGGCGCCTCCGACAACCTCGACAACTGGGCCGACGCCGGTAAGACCGGTACCACCAACAACGACGACCAGGCCTGGTTCGACGGGTACACCCGGCAGATCGCGGATGCCACCATGTTCACCAACCCCAACTACCCGAACGATTCGATGGACGGCGTCGACATCGACGGCAACTACTACGCGCACGCCTACGGCTACCTTGTCCCCGGGCCGGTCTGGCGCCAGGCCATGGAGGCGGCGATGGCGGGCATGCCGAACGAAGGGCTCGACTTCGCATCGACACCCGCCGCTCCGGCCCAGACCACGTCGAGCACGACCACCGCGGGGACGAACGGGACCACCAACGGGACCAACGGAAACGGTGGGAACGGTGGCAATGGCGGCAACGGTGGAAATGGCGGCGTGACGCCCGTCGGCGGCGTCTCCGGAACCACCACCAACGGCGGCAAGTCCAACGGCGGGAATGGCAACGGCGGAAACGGCGGAAACGGCAACGGCGGGAACAACGGTCACTGACCCCGTCACTGCCCCCCGCGAAGCACGCGAAAAGGCGGGCCGCCCCGGAACTCCCGGGGCGGCCCGCCCTCGTTTCACACCCACTGCCGGTCGGTCGGCCACGGGGGCGGCATCCTCTTCGCGCGCCGCCTGGGTGACTTCAGCCCGCCAGGGCCTGCTTCACCGCTGTCGCCACGCGGCCGCCCTCGGCCAGACCGGCGACCTTCGGGTTCACCAGCTTCATCACCGCGCCCATGGCCCTCGGGCCCTCGGCCCCTCCGGCCTTCGCCGACGCGACGGCCTCGGCGACGATCGCCGTCAGCTCCTCGTCCGTCAGCTGCTTCGGCAGGTAGGCGGCGAGGATCTCGCCCTCGGCACGCTCCCGGGCCGCCGACTCCGGGCGGTCGCCGGCCTCGAACGCCTCGGCCGCCTCGCGGCGCTTCTTCGCCTCGCGGGTGATCACCTTGAGCACCTCCTCGTCGGAGAGCTCACGGGCCACCTTTCCGGCGACCTCCTCGTTGGTGATGGCGGAGAGGGTAAGCCGGATCGTGCCGGAGCGCAGCTCGTCCCTGGCGCGGATCGAGGCCGTCAGGTCCTCCTGCAGCTGCTTCTTGAGCGTCGTGGTCATGCGGGCCAGTCTTCCATCCCCCGCCACCGGGTGCCCGCCATTAACGTGCGGTTCACCGCTCTGCGACCATGTACGGATGCGACCCCTCTACGCCGTACCCCTGGGAATCGCCGCGACCGGCGCGGCCTGCGTGGCCTACGCCGCCGGAGTCGAGGTGCGCTCGTTCCGGCTGCGCCGGGTGGAGGTGCCGGTGCTGCCGGACGGGGCACGCCCGCTGCGGGTGCTGCAGCTGTCCGACATCCACATGGTGCGCGGGCAGCACAAGAAGCAGCAGTGGCTGCGGGACCTGGCGGGACTGAAGCCCGACTTCGTCGTCAACACCGGTGACAACCTGTCCGACCCGGAGGCCGTCCCGGCAACCCTGGACGCCCTGGGCCCGCTGCTGGACTTCCCCGGCGTGTACGTCTTCGGCTCCAATGACTACTACGGCCCGGTGCCGAAGAGCCCGACCCGCTACCTGGGCGCGATGCTCAGCGGCGACCACGGGCTGAACCGGGCCGACGGCACGGCACGGCGCGGGATCGTCGGCGCCGTGCACAACCCGTGGCCGCTGCTGCGGGACGGGTTCGACAGCGCGGGGTGGGTCAACCTGACCAACACACGCGGGCGGCTCAAGGTCGAGGGGCTGGACCTGGAGTTCACCGGCGTTGACGACCCGCACATCCGCCGCGACCGCTACGACGAGGTCGCGGGCGGCCCCTCCGAGGACGCGGACCTGTCCATCGGCATCGTCCACGCCCCGTACCTGCGGACACTGGACTCCTTCACCGCCGACCGCTATCCGCTGGTCCTGGCCGGGCACACTCACGGCGGGCAGCTCTGCGTCCCGTTCTACGGCGCGCTGGTCACCAACTGCGACCTGGACCGGAAGCGGGTCAAGGGGCTGTCCCGGCACTCGTCCGGCGGGGAGTGCTCCTACCTGCACGTCTCGGCCGGCTGCGGCACCAACCGCTACACACCGGTCCGCTTCGCCTGCCCGCCCGAGGCGACCCTGCTGACGCTGACCCCCCGGCCCTCACGCTGACGGCGGCAGCATCCAGCCGTGCTGCAGGGAGGTCTCGACGGCGATGGCGATCAGGCGCTCGATCGCGGGCGAGTGGTTCTCGCCGCGGGTGATCAGGTGGATCTCCACCGCCTCGGCGGGCTCCAGCGGCAGCCACACCAGGCCGGCCGGGAGCCCGACCCGGCCGCTCTCGCCGACGAGGGTGACGGCCGCGCCCGAGGCGACCGGGGTGTAGGAGGCATCGAAGTCCAGGCCCCGGACCAGCACCTCGGGCTTCGCGCCGGCCCTGGCGCAGATGTCCATGATCTGGTCGTAGTGGCCCGGGTTGTGTTCACGTGAGTGCAGCAGCAGCTTGAGCCCGTCCAGATCGGCCGGGTCGACGGCGGCGGCCCGGGCGAGCGGGTGCTCGCGGCCGACTATCACGCCCTGGCGCTCCCGGCGCAGCAGCGTCAGCTGGAGCTCCTGTTGCGGCGGTGCGCAGCGCACCAGACCGACGTCCAGCGTCCCGGCGGCGACGCCGGCCACGATGGCGGAGAAGGTCATGACGCGGGCCAGGACCTCGATCCCCGGCGCCTCCTCGCCCATGGCGAGCAGCAGCTGCGGCGCGGTCTCGTACCCGGCGCTCATGCCGTAGCCGAGGCTGATGCTGCCGAGGCGCCCGTCAGCGAAGCCCCGTACGCCGCGCCACAGGCTGTCGGCCGCCTCCACCAGCGCGGGGCCGCGCTCCATCAGCATCCGGCCGGCCTCGGTGGGGACCACCTGGTGCGTGCTTCTGCTGAGCAATTCGACACCCAACTCGCGCTCCAACTCCCGCACTTGGCGACTGAGAGCGGGCTGGGCGATATGCAGCCGCTCGGCGGCACGGGTGAAGTTCCGCTCCTCGGCGACGGCCAGGAAGTAACGCAAGCGGCGCAGCTCGGACATGCCCTCATCCTAGGCGGGCCGCCATGCCGCAACGGCATGGAGCCATGGGAAACAGGTCTTTCCCTCGGGCTGCACCACGCGGATACGTTTCTCTCGAGACGAACCAAGAGAGGCCGGGAAATGAATTCCACAGAAGCCAGCAAGAGCGTCGTCCGCAACTACCTCTCCACCCGTGACTGGAGCGACCTGAGCGCCCGCAAGGCCCTCTTCGCGGAGGACGCCACCTGGACCCTGATCGGCGACCTGCCGATGTCCGGCACCTGGCACGGCCACAAAGGCATCTTCGAGGACTTCCTCGGCCTCGCCTTCAGCCGCATCGACACGGCGACGCTGGACCTGACCGTCACCGAGCTGATCGCCGAGGGCGACAAGGTGGTCCTGGAATGGACCTCAAAGGCCCAGGTGCACGGCGGCGGGTCCTATGACCAGCACTGCCTCGCGATCTTCACCGTCCGCGACGGCGTCATCGCCTCGGTCCGCGAGTACTTCGACACCGAGCACGCCCGCCACGCCCTCTTCAGCGCCTGAGCGAGCAGCACCAGCACCCCGTGCAGGACCGGGCAGCACCCGCCCGCAGCTCCCCTGACCTGCGCCGCTCCCGCCCTCCCCGGATACCGGATTTCGTCCCACGTCCCGAGTCCGCTAGAGTAATCCTCGTTGCACCGGGGTGTGGCGCAGCTTGGTAGCGCGCTTCGTTCGGGACGAAGAGGCCGTGGGTTCAAATCCCGCCACCCCGACTCCGTAGCAGCAGGTCAGGGCCGGTACTCCTTCGGGAGTACCGGCCCTGATGCGTTCTCGGGAGCCACTGGGGAGCAGATGGGGAGTGATCATGGAATCCCACTCCCCACCGAGGGTCCGCTCCAGGCGTCGCCGTGCTGCTGCGACCGACCACGCGGGCGATGACCTCCAGCGGGATGCCGTGGTCGGGGAGCAGCGACACGCAGCTGCAGGCTGATCCCGAACGGGCGCACGGTATCCCCGCCACGTGCCGGGGTGCGTGGCCGGAGCTCAGCGAGCAGCGGCAATGACGTACCGGGGTGGAGTGGCCATGGGCGCTGCTGTTCGATGGCAGGGGGCCGGGATTGTGCGCTAATGTCCGTGGTCTCGAACTCAATAGGTGACCCCGGCGGTGCTACCAACACCCCGGGGCCCGGCACCAGGAGATAACCGCTCCCATGCACATCCATCGTAGCCGTCACGCGTGCGGCTTCACTGTCCTGCCCAACACCCTGCTCCAGGACCGGCGGCTGACCTACACCGCCCGCGGCCTGCTGGCCGACCTCCTCTCGCGCCCCAACGGCTGGCGCGAGGACGGCCGCCACATGGCCGACACCAGCTCGCAAGGACGCATGGCCGTCAGCAAGGCCCTGCGCGAACTGGCCGCGTACGGCTACTACCGGGTCGACAAGATCCGGCAGCAGGACGGGACCTTCCGCAGCGAGGCCCATGTCTTCGACACCCCACAGCAGCCCACGCCGGATCTCACCCCTCCGGAACCCGGTCGGGCGGCAGCCGATCGCTGTGGGTCCAACCCCGTAAAGAACCACCAGAAAGAACCACCCGCCCTCCCCGCCGCCACTCAGGCTGATCCCGGCGTGCGCGAGGCCGTCGCGGCACTGTTCCGGGCCATCCGCCCGGAACCACGCCTACGGCTGGGGAGCGTCGAGGCGGCAGAGCTCGCACCGCTGGTCACAGCGTGGCTCGAACGCGGCTGCAGCGAACGGGACCTGACGCAAGCCCTTCTGCCGGGCCTGCCCGTGCACGTCCACTCAGCCGCCGCGCTGCTGCGCGACCGGCTGATCCGCAAGCTGCCGCCCGCACCCGAGCAATCCGCCCCGCGCGTGGCGCGTTGGTCCGAGTGCGGCCACTGCGGCGACCCCGTGCCCCACGCCGGGATCTGCCGCACCTGTGCAGGCCTCGGGTCCCTCACCCCGACCGACAGAAGCAGCAAGGCGGCGGTCACCGCACGCGGCATCGCCAGAGTCAGAGCTGCGCTACGCCCCATCGGCAACCAGTTGCAACCCGACACCGCCTGACCCGCACACGTACAGAGCTATGGCTCCAGGCGGTGCGGGCCGCGGAAGAGGAAGGTGGCTTCGCGGATCTCGCGGCTATCGCCCTCACTCACATGAGGACGCCCGGGTTCGGAGCGGCTTCGGGGCTATGCTGCCCGGCTATGGACTGGCTGGAGCGCGCGGCGCGGTTGAGGCAGTGGAGCGGGAATGGGGTGCGGGCTCCGCACAAGCCGCTGCTGTTTCTGTACGCACTCGGGCGCTTCCAGCAGGACCCTGACGGCGAACTGGCCTACAGCGCGGTCGAGCAGGACCTGCAGCAGCTGCTGGTCGAGTACGGGCCGACCAACCGGACGACCCCGGCCTATCCCTTCCACCACCTGCAGAGCGACGGCGTTTGGGAGGTGCGCACCGACCGTGGACCCGGCGGTCCCGGGACTGGGGTACGTGAGTTGCGGGCCACCGGCGCGACGGGTCGACTCGTCCCGGACCTGCGGGCTGCCCTGCGTCGCGAGCCGGCGTTGCTCGGACGCCTCGCGCGGATCCTGCTCGACCTGCACTTCCCGCCGTCACTGCACGGCGACCTGTGCGACGCGGTCGGCCTGGAGCTGGAACTCGCCGAGACCGAGTTGAGACCGCAATCAACCACCGGCCGGCGGCGCGACAGCCGGATGCGGGAGCTGGTGCTGACCGCCTACGAGTACCAGTGCGCCTTCTGCGGCTACGACGGACGCATCGGAGCCGTACCCGTCGGGTTGGAGGCCGCGCACGTGCGCTGGTGGGCCTTCGATGGCCCGGACGAGATCGACAACGGACTGTGCCTGTGCTCGCTGCACCACAAGCTCTTCGACAAGGGCGTCCTCGGGCTCGCAGACGACCACCGAATCATGGTCTCGCAGCGCTTCGTCGGCCGGAGCCCCGCGGCCCGCGAACAGGTACTCACGCTCGCTGGCCGATCACTGATCGGCCCGCAGCCTGGGATACAGCCGATCTCCGCACGCCACTGCGCGTGGCACACCAGTCAGGTCTTCCAAGGCATTCCGCGCCCAGGAATTACCGCGCCATCAACATCGCCACACGCACCCCGATGACCCCGGGAGACCTCGGCGAATCCTCGCAGCCGCGGAGGCGCGCACTGGCAGCGGGCCGGTCCTGTCCACCTCGAACATGGCCTGCCGCTACCAGGGCGGTGAGGACTACGGCGGGATCGGCGTCCGGTGAACCGGTGGGCCACCGGTTGCTGCAGTCCTTGGTGTCCGGCTCCAGCCGGCGGCTGCCGGCTGCGGGAGCCACGGGGGCGGAGCCCTCTGGTGCACCAAGCGATCGAAGGAATTCCGGCACCATCCGACGTCTTGGGTAGTCTTGGTCCCATCGTCATTGCGGCCCGACGGGCTTCCGCTCCGCTCCGGTGGAGTCTCGAAGGACATGCCCCCACCCGCACGAGTAACTTCGTGCTGCCTGGGGGAACTCCTTGCTGCTCCGCGCATCAGCCAGGACGGTTTCCGTCATGGCCCTTGATGGCTCGCTCTTCCATCACCTCACCGAGCAGTTTGTCCACATGCACGGCTATCGTCCCGGTCCTTCCGAGGCCCGTGCCTGGGAGCGAAGCATTCCGGTGCTCGCCGCGGCGCTCAACGATGCGGGTCTCGGTGACGTGGAGGTACTGCTGGAGTACGCGCTGCCTCTGAACAGCAAGCGGGCCGACGCCGTGCTTGCCGGCGTGCATCCGGTCAGCGGGGAACCGTCCTACGTCGTCGTCGAGTTGAAGCAGTGGAGCCACGCCGACCCGCATGACGACGATCCTGCACTCTGCCATGTCAGCGCCTATGCGCAGCCCGTTCTCAACCCGATCGAACAGGTGCGGCGCTACTGCGAGTACCTGATCAACTTCAACGGTGCCCTCGCCGAGCATCCGAAGCGCGTCAGCGGAGTGGCGTACCTCCACAACGCCACCGAGTTCGGTGTGTCCGGTCTGCGCGAGATCGAACTCGACGACCGCGGACAGTTGTTCACCGCTGAGGGCAGGGGGGCATTCCTCGACCACCTCCGTAGCAAGTTGAGCGACAGCCAGCCGGGAGCCTGGGCAGCCGACGAGCTCCAGGCCGGAAAGACCGTCCCGTCCAAGCAGTTGATGGCGTTGGCTGCTCAGGAGGTGCGCGAGCGCGAGCAGTTCGTTCTGCTGGACGAGCAGCAGGTCGCCTACCGGATGGTGCTCAACGCCGTCCGCAGGGCGAAGCAGTCCGACCACAAGGAGGTTGTGGTCGTCACCGGTGGTCCTGGAACCGGCAAGAGCGTCATCGCCCTGTCCGTACTCGGAGAGCTGTACCGCCAGGGCGTCCCCGCCCTGCACGCCACCGGCTCCCAGTCGTTCACCAAGACCATGCGCAAGGTCGCCGGTACCCGCAAGCGTGAAGTGCAGGAACTCTTCAAGTACTTCAACAGCTTCATGGCAGCCGAGAAGAACACTCTCGACGTGTTGATCTGCGACGAAGCCCACCGCATCCGCGAGACCTCTGCCAATCGTTACACCTCCGCCGCCCATCGCACGGGCAGGCCGCAGATGGACGAGCTCATCGACGTGGCCCGTGTGCCCGTCTTCCTTCTCGACGAGCACCAGGTGGTGCGCCCGGGCGAGACGGGCACAGTGGCCGATATCCAGGCGGCAGCGGCCAGGAAGGGGATCGCCTGCCATGTCGTCCCGCTGGAGAGTCAGTTCCGGTGCGGCGGCAGTGACGCCTATCTGAGGTGGGTGGTGCGCCTGCTCGGTCTGGAGCCGGGCGGCTCAGTGACCTGGGAGCCGGACGACCGCATGCACCTCCACGTTGCGGAAAGCCCGCAGGAGATGGAGGCGTTCCTCCAGGACCGCGTGTCCGAGCGCTACAGCGCCCGCATGTCCGCAGGCTACTGCTGGCCCTGGTCGCCGGAGCCCAAGCCCGGGAATCCGCTCCCGGCGGACGTGGTGATCGGCAACTGGGCCCGCCCCTGGAACCTGCGAGGCGATCGTGCCATCGCCGGAGCACCACCATCGGCGCTGTGGGCCACCGACCCGGCCGGCTTCGGGCAAATCGGCTGCGTCTACACCGCGCAGGGCTTCGAGTACGACTGGTCCGGTGTCATCATCGGCCCCGACCTCGTCTGGCGCGGCGATCGCTGGATCACCGACCGTACCAAGTCCAAGGACCCGGTCTTCAAGAAGTCCACACCGGATGCCGACGTGGACCGGCTGATCCGCAACACCTACAAGGTCCTGCTGACGCGGGGCATGGTCGGCACGCTGGTGTACTCGACTGACCAGGAGACCCGCGAGCGGCTGCGCGAACTCGTCGGGGTACGGCAGAGAGCGACCGCCGGGACTTCCCCGAGGCCATGGCCGCGTTGCGGGAGCGCCGGAAGCCAGCCTTCAGACCTCAGCAGGGCATCTTCCCCGGCAACATGACGGATCCGCCCAGGAGCAGGGCGGTCTCTTCAGCCGCCTGAGGTCGTCCTTGTCCTGACGCACGCGCGCCAAGGCTGATCCCTGGCGCTGGCGAGCCAGCGAGGTCGGCTCCGGTGGCTTCAGCCGCTATGTCACCCAGGCAGTCGAGCGCCAACGCGAGCGGGACCGGTTGCACGAGGCCGTTGACTGGTGGGAGTCCGAATACGGTCCCGTCACGGCCGATGAACTGGCGGAGGCAGAAGCGGAGCGTAGAGCCATCGAGCGGGCCCATGCCGAACGCGAAGAGCGAGTACGGAAAACGGCCAAGCCGTCCGGAGAGGCAGCGTGAGCGACGGACAGGTCTACCTGCTCGACAGCGAGGGCCTGTCGCAGTGGGTGCGCGGCGACCGCCGCATGGGCCTGCGCCTCAAGGACGCCGACCGCTCGGACATTCCTGTGGTGACCACGTCGATGACGCTCGTCGAGGCTTATCACGGCACGCTCCAACGGCCGGCCTGGCGGTGGGCTCTGTCGCGCCTGCGCGTGGAGCCGGTGACCGAGCAGATCGCCAACCATGCCATCGATCTCCTCCAGGACGCCGGCCTGCATGGGCACAAGTACGCAATCGACGCCGTCCTGGCCGCGGTAGCCCTGCGGCAGCCAGGCCGCGTCACGATCTTCACGTCCGACGAGGACGACATGCTTCAGCTCTGTGGGGACCGCGTGGTGGTCGTCAAGCTCTGACTCTCAGCACTCCGAATGCCGCCTCGGCACGTCGGGCTTGTCCGCGAATCAGTCACTCCCGATAGGCAGGGCGGTCAGGACGACAGCAGGGTCAAAGGCCCTGTCCGGGCCGTTACAGCTGGTCGGGGGCGGTGATGCCGAGCAGGCCCATGCCGGTGGTGAGGGTCTGGCCGGTCAGTCGGCACAGCAGCAGCCGGTTCTCGGTGACCTGCCGGCTGGGTGCCTTCAGGACCGGGCACTGCTCGTAGAAGGTCGCGAACGCGGAGGCCACCGCGTAGAGGTACGCGCACAGGCGGTGCGGCTCGTAGGTCTCGGCGACCTGGGCGAGGGTGTCGCCGAACTCGTCGAGCAGCAGGCCCAGGGCGCGTTCGGCCGGTTCCAGGGGGATCCCGGTGTGCGCGGCGGGGGCGAGCCCCTCGGGCGCCTTGCGCAGGATCGACTGGATGCGGGCGTTGGCGTACTGGAGGTAGGTGCCGGTGTCGCCCGTCAGGGAGACCATGCGGTCCGCGTCGAAGACGTAGTCGCGGGTCCTCGAGGTGGACAGGTCCGCGTACTTGACCGCGCCGATGCCGACCTGGCGGGCGCGCTCCTCCAGCTCTTCCGCCCCCAGGTGGGGGCTCTTCTCGGCGACGACGGCGCGGGCGCGGTCGACGGCCTCGTCGAGCAGGTCCATCAGCCGCACGGTGTCGCCCGAGCGGGTCTTGAACGGCTTTCCGTCCTTGCCCAGGACAGTGCCGAACGCCAGGTGCCGGGGCTCCACCCGGTCGGGCAGCCACCCGGCGCGGCGGGCCGCGGCGAAGACCATCGTGAAGTGCAGCGCCTGGCGGGCGTCCACGACATACAGGAGGCGGTCCGCGCCCAGGGTGCCGACCCGGTCGCGGACGGCGGCCAGGTCGGTGGTGGCGTAGCCGTATCCGCCGTCGCTCTTCTGGACGATCAGTGGCACCGGTTCGCCGTCGGAGCCCTGGATGTCGTCGAAGAACACGCACAGCGCCCCGTTGGAGCGCACCGCCACCCCGGAGGCCTCCAGATCCGCACAGACCCGGGCGAGCATCGGGTTGTAGGAGCTCTCGCCGACCGCGTCGGCGTCCTGCAGCAGGACGTCCAGGCGGGCGTAGACGGCTTCGAAGTAGCGCTTGGACTCCGCCACCATCTCCTCCCAGACCGCGAGTGTCTCGGGATCGCCGGCCTGGAGTGCGACCAGGCGCCTCCGGGACCGCTCGGTGAACTCCTGGTCGCTGTCGAACAGGGCGCGCGAGGCGCGGTAGATCCGGTTGAGTCGCGACATCGACGGCCCGTCGGCCACCCCCGGCTCCGGCTCCGCGTCGTCGCGCTGGTCAGGGTGTTCGGCGAGGAACTGGATGAGCATGCCGAACTGGGTGCCCCAGTCACCGATGTGGTTGCGCCTGATGACCTTCTCGCCGCCGAACTCCAGGATCCGGGTGAGCGCGTCGCCGATGATCGTCGAGCGCAGGTGGCCGACGTGCATCTCCTTGGCGATGTTGGGCTGGCTGTAGTCGATGACCGTGGTGCCGGGCCGCTCGGCGGTGGCCACGCCCAGGCGCGGGTCGGCCGAGCGGGCGGCGACCCGCGCGGTGATCGCCGAATCGGCGATCGTCAGGTTCAGGAACCCGGGGCCGGAGAGCTCGCGGGCCGCGATCACCTCGTCGTCGTGGAGGTGTTCCAGGACGAGGGCGCCGAGGTCGCGCGGGTTGGCCTTGCGCTGCTTGGCCAGCCCGAGGACGCCGTTGGCCTGGAAGTCGGCTCGGTCGCTTCGTCGCAGCTGGGGGTCCACGGACACCGGAACCTCTCCCTCGGGGAGGGCGGCGGCGATGGCGGCGGCGACGCGCCGGCGGACTACTGCGGCAAGCGAGGGAACCGTGGGCATGGGTTGCTGGGCCGTTTCCGTGAGAGGACCGGACTGGAGGACCGGACTGCTGGAGGAGGGCCTCGCATTGTCCATGGTCAACGGCCCCCGGTCCGGCACCGTCAGGTTAGGACGGACGGCTCCTCCGGTTCCACCGAGATATCACCGCCACCACGCACCAGCAGGGCGGTGAGGACGACGACGGGGTCGGCGTCCGGGGATCCGGTCGGCCACCAGATGCCTCGGTCCTTGGTGTACGGGTACCACAACCCGTCCTGGCCCAGGCGCAGCTGGGCGTCGCGGCCCTCGACGGTCCAGCGGTTGCGCCAGGCGCGCAGGCGGGGTGGTTTGCCGTCGGGCCAGTCCGCGCGCAGTGCCTGGCGGTCGCGTTCCAGGCGTGCGGCGGGTGGTGTCCAGTCGTTCTCCAGCACGTCGAGGGAGGCCGCGCCGCCCTGCCGCCAGGCCTGGACGGCGGCGGCGAGTTCGCCGGAGGTGCGGCCGCAGGTCGAGGAGATCCGCGCGGCGGCCTCCGTGGCGGGGTGGGTGGCGGCGAAGCGGACGGCGTCCTGCCATTCGGTGAGCGGGGCGGGTGGGGCGGTGTCGGCGTGCCGGGATCCGAGGGCGGCAGCGAGCAGGTGGTGGGCGCGCATCGCGGCGTCGGCGGCGAGCAGTTCGAGTGCGGCCGGGTCCACACCGGGTTCGGGGACCGCGGAGTCCACCAGTGCGGGGCCGCGGCCGGGGCGTTCGGGCAGAGGAGGTGGTGCGGGCAGGGGCGGGAGTTCGGTGCGGGAGGCGAAGGCGGCTGCGGCCGGGTCGCCACCGGCCCGGGTCGGGGGCGCGCCTGGGGCCGTGCCCGGGCTTGCCGCATGCGCTGAGGCGACTGCGGCGGCTTCGACGGCGGCATGGGCGGTGTTGCGGCGGCCGAGTTCGTCCATCAGCTCGCGCTCGCCGCGGCCCCGCAGAAGCAGCAGCACGAAGGGGTCGCGGTCCAGGAGACGGGCGAGCTGGTAGCAGAGGGCGGCGGCGTGTTTGCAGGGGTAACCCCAGTCGGGGCAGCTGCATTCGGGGTCGAGGTCGCGGGGGCCGGGCAGGAGCGGGACGCCGGCGGCTGCGGCGTCGTCGGCGAGGCCGGCGGGCATCTCGCCGTCGAGCAGTGCCGCGATGTTGGCGGCCCGTTCCGCGATCATGTCGAGCAGCCGGTCCCACTGCCGGTCCGTCAGCTGCTCGACCCGCACGGTGGATCGGTACGGCGTGCGGAGGCTGCCCTGCACGGGGGCGGCGGCCGAGCCGGGGGCGACGGTGACCCGGCCGACCGCGCCGCCGCGCGCGTAGGTCCGTCCGCGCTGCAGGCGGCCGGTGTCGAGGGAGGACTCCTCCAGGGCGCGCAGCCATTCGCGGCCCCACCAGGATTCGGCGAAGGGGGCGCGGCTTCCCTTGGTCGAGGGGAGTGCCTCGAAGGTGCGGGCGGAGTCCTTGCGCGTCGGGGAGTGTCGGGTCATCGTCCGGTCCTTCGCAGCGTGACCAGTTCGGCGAGCTCGCTGTCGCTCAGTTCGCTGAACGCCGCCTCACCGCTGCCGAGCACCGAGTCCGCCAGTTCCCGCTTCTGACGGAGCATCTCGGCGACGCGGTCCTCGACCGTGCCCTCCGCGATCAGCTTGTGCACCTGGACCGGTTGCGTCTGGCCGATCCGGTAGGCGCGGTCGGTGGCCTGGTCCTCCACGGCCGGGTTCCACCAGCGGTCGTAGTGGATGACGTGTCCGGCCCGGGTGAGGTTCAGGCCCGTGCCTGCGGCTTTGAGGGAGAGCAGGAACACCTTCTTCTCGCCCGACTGGAAGGCGTCGACCATCTCCTCGCGGCGCTTGACGGTGGTGCCTCCGTGCAGGAACAGGGTGTCCACACCGCGGTCGGCCAGATGGCGTTCGATCAGGCTGCCCATGGTCACGTACTGGGTGAAGACCAGGGCCGATCCGTCCTCGGCCAGGACGGTGTCCAGGAGTTCGTCCAGCAGTTCCAGTTTTCCCGAGCGGCCCGGCAGTTTGGCGCCCTCGGGCTCCTTCAGGTACTGCGCGGGGTGGTTGCAGACCTGTTTGAGGCCGGTGAGCAGCTTCATCACCAGGCCGCGCCGGGCGATGCCCTGCTTCTCCTCGATCTCGGCCATGAGTTCGCGTACCAGGGCCTCGTAGAGCGAGACCTGTTCCTTCGTCAGCGAGACCGGCCGGTCGGTCTCGGTCTTGGGCGGCAGTTCTGGTGCGATGCCGGGGTCGGACTTGCGCCGGCGCAGCAGGAAGGGGCGCACCAGCGCCGCGAGCCGCGCGGCGGCCTGCTCGTCGCGGTCGCCCTCGACGGCCTTGGCGTAGCGGTCACGGAAGGAGGTGAGGGTTCCGAGCAGGCCCGGGGTGGTCCAGTCGAGCAGCGACCACAGTTCCGACAGGTTGTTCTCGACCGGGGTACCGGTCAGCGCGACCCGGCCGCGCGAGGGGATCGTGCGCAGCGCCTGGGCGGTGTGCGCGTGCGGGTTCTTGACGTGCTGGGCCTCGTCGGCGACCAGCAGTCCCCAGGGCTGCTGCCCGAGGCGTTCGGCGTCGCGGCGCATGGTCCCGTAGGTGGTCAGCACGAAGCCGCCCTTGGCTCCGGTGTCGAGGCCGTCCAGGTCGCGGCCGGGGCCGTGGAAGCGGCGCACCGGGGCGGTCGGCGCGAAGCGCTGGATCTCGCGCTCCCAGTTGCCGAGCAGTGAGGCGGGGCAGACCACCAGGGTCGGTCCTGCGGTGGCCTTTCGTTCCTGGCGGCGCAGGTGGAGTGCGATCAGGGTGACGGTCTTGCCCAGGCCCATGTCGTCGGCGAGGCAGCCGCCGAGGCCGAGTGAGGTCATCCGGCTCAGCCAGTTCAGGCCTCGCAGCTGGTAGTCGCGCAGGGTCGCGGCCAGGGCCTTCGGCGGTCGCTGGGGCCTGCGCGCAGTACCGGCAGCGGATCCGGTGGTGGGGTCGGCGGGGGAGTCGGCCTCGGGGTCGGCGATTCGGGAGCGCAGTTCCTCCAGGACACCTCCCGCGGTGACCTGCACCTGCTCTCCGTCCACCTCGACGCTGCCGGTCAGCGCGGCGCCGAGGGCGTCGATCGCGGTCAGCGACGGCGTCCGTGACTGCGCGGCCCGTCGCAGGCGGCGGACCAGCTCCGGGTCCACGACCACCCACTGGTCGCGCAGTCTCACGATCGGGCGGTGCGCCTGGACGAGACGCTCCAGCTCCTCCTCGGTGAGTTCCTGGTCGCCGAGCGCGACCCGCCAGCGGAAGTCCAGCAGCCCGCCGGAGGACAGGAAGGACTCGGCCGAGGACTGTGTCCCCTTGCGGCGTGCGGGTTCCAGGACTCCGGCGGCGGTCAGCTCGCGGACCAGCTCCTTGGGCCAGTGCACGGCGACCCCGGCCGCGGACAGGCTTTCGGCTGCCTCGCCCAGCAGCGCCTCGGCCTCCTCGTCGCTCAGTTCCAGGCAGGTGGGGGCGGCCGCCCGCAGCAGTCGCCCGGCCGGAGGCCAGGCGCGCGCTGCCCGGCGCAGCGTCAGCAACGTGTCCACCTGGGCCCGTGGGCCGAAGAGTTCGGGAGCGGTGGCCTGCCCGGACCACAGGTCCGCGGCGTCGGCGAGCACAGTGGGATCGGCCAGGCTGCGCAGTTGGACCACGGCCCGGAAGGAGTCCCCGTGCCCCAGTTCCAGCCGCAGCGACACCGCCAGACCCGCGTCGCGGCCCGCCGCGACCTCCGCCGCCCAGGCACGCTGCTCCGGTACGGACTGCGGCGCGCGGACCGCGAACGCCGGTCCGTCCGCCACCTGCCGAGCGGCGGGAGGGCGGGTGAGGGAGTCGGCCACGGCGTCGAGAAAGGCCCGGAGCAGCGGCTCGGCCGCCGGGAGCGCGAGCGGGGACACGCCGGGGACCGCGACGGCGCGGGCCTCGGGGGGCATGGCGGCGGCCAGGGACCCCAGCCGCTCGTGGTCCTCGGCGTCCAGCGGTCCGACCCGCCACGCGTCGAAGCCCTCGGGCGACACCCCCGGCAGCACCCGACCGCGGGCCAGCAGGCCCAGAGCGAGCAGCGCGGCCGCCCCCCAGAACGCCGTACTGGTGGAGACACCGTCGGCGTCGGCGGACGCCCGCCCGCTGCCGTCCGCGAGGAGAGCCCGGCAGCGGGTCAGCAGCGGTAGCGCCTGCTCCACCGGTAGCGGCACGGCGACCACCCGGGACCGGCGCACGGACGAGCCGTGCTGACGCACCACGGTCAGCTCCTCGGGTTCCACTCCGAGGTCCGGCAGCTCACCGCCGGGCGACCAGAACGCCACCCGTCCCGACCGGGGCGGATCAGCAGGGAGGAACACGGCCTCGCCGGCGGCGAGTTCCGGCAGCAGGGCGAGCAGCCGGTCCCGGCCCGGCTCCGCCGACGGATGGACCTGCGCCACGGCACCCACTCCTACGCCCTTCCCCACGCTCTTGAAGCTGAGGAGACCCCTCGGGGCAGCGCGGATACCGCGCACCCTCAACAGACCAAGGCTATCCGCACGGGCAGAGCTCACGGGTCCGGAGCGGCTTCACTCACTCGGCAGAGAATCCGTCTCGGCATCGACGGAACCCGCTCCGTGGGACACCGGCCCGCCGATCCGGTGGCGAGCGGCGCCGGGCCAGAGGCGTCGGTAGCCGCTCGTGAGGGGACCGCCGACGAGGTGCAGGGCTCCTTCGGCGGCAGCGCTGAGCAGCGTCGGGTCGGTTGTCTCGCACAGGTGTCGGTGCCCTGTGAGCAGGGCGGCCCCCCGGGCGGGGTCGGCTGCCAGAAGTCGGCGGGGGAACCACTTTCCGTCCCCGGCCCAGGCGCGGTGGTGGTTCAGGAGGAGATCGGCCGCGCCCTGCAGGACAAGTGAGGCCACGGCCAGTTGCTCGAACCGGTCCTTCGTGTCCTTGAGGTCGTCGAGGGCATCGGTCAGGGAGTACCTGCGGGTCTCGACCGCCTCGGCGCCGAGCGGTGTCGGCCCTTCCGCCAGGGCCGTCCGTGCCCAGGCCCGCAGCCGCGGCGCCTCACCGTCCGTATCGACGACGGCGATGCCCTCCGCATACATGTGCTGCATGACCCCACGGCGCGAGGCGGCGTCGGCGGCGAAGAGTTCCGCGAGCCCGGTGCGCGTGTGGACGAAGAGCTCCACCGGTCGGCCCTGGTCCAGCAGCGTTTCGCGTCGGGTGGCCCCACCCTCGGGGACCAGCACGGCGATATCCAGGTCGCTGCTGCCGGTCGCCCGCCCTCCGGCCGTCGATCCGGCGAGGATCGCGACCAGCGCGTCGGGGGCGTGCTCCCCCACGAGACGATGCGCCCGGACAGCAGCTTCAGCAGTCATGGCGCCCAGGGTTCCACGACGGCCCGGCCAGTGGCCAGGGATTTCTTCCGCGCGACAGCCCGGGTGTGCTTTCGCCGCAGTGCGACGGTATTCCGCTTGTGCGGCCTGTGCATGATGGGGACGCACGCAGTGCGCCTTACTACCCCACTTCCGGGAAGCAGAATCCATGAATACCCATCAGCGTGCGGCGTCCGCCGCCGTTCTGTGCGCCGCGCTCGCGCTCGGCGTGACCGCCTGCGGCGGAAGCAGCAGCAGTAAATCCGCGACCGGCGGAAGCTCCACCGCGGCGAGCGCGTCGTCGAGCCCGACGTCCGCGTCCGCGTCCGTCGACCCGCTGGCCGCGATGACCGGCAGCGCGATAGTCGGCAAGGCCGAGGCCGACCTCCGCGCGGCGTCGTCGGTCCGCATGACCGGGTCGGGGACCAACGCCGGGACCGCCTTCAACGTGGCCCTGGATCTGGCACCGGGTAAGGGCTGCGACGGAACGATCTCCACGGCCGGAACCGGGTCGTTCGACATCGTGGTCATCGGCACAAAGGTCTGGATCAAGCCGGACAACGCGTTCTGGCAGAAGGAGGGCGGGAGCGACGCGATCGCGCTCCAACTCCTCCAGGGCAAATACCTCGAGGACAGCACGACGAGTACAGGCCTGGGCTCGCTGTCCTCGCTCTGCGACCTGACCAAGACGCTCAGCGACACGACCGGCGACGTCACGACCGCGGTCAAGGGCCCTGACACCATGTTCGACGGCCAGAAGGCGTTGACTCTCCTCGACCCCAGCAAGGGCGGAACCATGACGGTGTCCGACGCCGCCGTTCCGGAGGTCCTGCAGATCCACAAAGTCGGATCGGACGCGGGCACACTGAACCTCACCGACTTCAACGCGCCGGTGACCCTCACCCCGCCTCCGGCGAGCGAGACCATCGACGGCTCCAAGTACGGCCTGTAGCACCGCGCGTCAGCACCGCGCCGCTGTCACCACGCCACGGCAGTGCCACAGGTGGCGCGGGCCGGTCCTCCTGTCCGAGGGGACCGGCCCCGGGACTGCGGCACCGGTGACGGCTGCCCGATGCCTTGCCCGCCCGTGCGGGGTCTTGGGCCTGGGCGGGGGCGCCGACGCCCCCGAGCAGGTGCGTGACGGCGCGGGTGCTGCGTATTGCGGACATCTTCTGACCTACATGCTCCCTAGCCTGAACCCATGGACATCAACTGGAGTGACCTGGCGGTGGAGCAGCTCGACCGGCACTGGAGCCACCAGCTCCGTCCCAGGTTGGACGGGCTCACTGACGCCGAGTACTTCTGGGAGCCGACGCCCGGCTGCTGGAACGTGCGGCGGCGCGGGGAGAGCAGTGCGCCGATCACCGCGGGGGTGGGCGAGTTCGTCGTCGAGTTCGAGCTGCCCGAGCCCGATCCGGTGCCGGTGACGACCATCGCGTGGCGGCTCGCCCATCTCGTCGTCGGGGTGTTCGGCCACCGCAATGCCAAGCATTTCGGCGGCCCGGAGGCGGAGTACCCGACCTTCGAGTACGCGGGCACCGCGCGGCAGGCGCTGGCCCAGTTGGACGAGGGGTATGCCGCCTGGATCGCGGGGGTGCGCGGCCTGGGCACCGAGGGGCTGGCCCTTCCCTGCGGACCGGCCGAGGGGCCGTTCGCCGATGACCCGATGGGCGCGCTGGTGCTGCACATCAACCGCGAGGTCATCCACCACGGCGCGGAGATCTCGCTGCTGCGCGACCTCTACCGGGCGACGAAGTCCTGACCCTCAGCCGGTGAGCCCCGTGGTCCGCAGAGTGATGTTGAGGCGACCCCGGGTGAGGCCGGTGGCGGCCGGATCGCCGGTGCCCGGACGGATCCTGGGGACCCCGTGGTAGGCGAAGCGGGACGGGCCTCCGAAGACGAACAGATCTCCGGAGGCCAGTTCCAGGTCCGTCCAGGGCTTGTTGCGGTTGTCCGTGTTGCCGAAGCGGAAGACGCAGGTGTCGCCCAGGCTGAGCGAGACGACCGGGGCGTCGGTGCGCTCGTCCTTGTCCTGGTGCATGCCCATGCGGGCGGTGTCGTCGTAGAAGTTGATCAGTGCGGCGTCCGGGCGGTAGGCGGCACCCGCCGACTCGTCCTGGTAGGCGTCCGCCACTGCGCGTCTACCCAGGTCGGCGAGCCAGGCCGGTAGCTCGGCGACGCGGGCGCCGCCGGCGTCCACGGCGAACCGGGTGTAGCGGTAGGGGCTCCAGTGCCACCCGAGGCAGACGGTCCGCACGGACATCAGGTGCCCGCCGGGCACCCTCGCCGCCCGCATCGGAACGGGTGCGACCGCCCATCCCCGGCAGGCCGCGACCAGTTCGCGCTGCCGGTCGGCGTCCAGCCAGTCGGCCAGGTGGACGGCCCCGGGTGCGACCACCCGCCGGCGCGGGCGCGAGCCCGGCTGCGGCATGGGGAACAGCGCGGCCATGCGTCCATCTTCCCCCTGCGCCTCCCCCGCGCGGGCCTGCAGGAGTGATGCTGCTCACGATGACTCGCAGTCCGAACACATCCTCTTCCGATTATATCTGTGGCAGATATAATGGAGGCGTGAGCGTGAGCGTGCCCGCCCACGCAGCCGATCAGGGAGAGACCGTGACCATCAGCGAGCAGCACCTCGCCGCTCTGCCGGACTCCCGTCCCCGCGGCTGGGCGGTGCTCACCCAGGAGCGCCGGCGTCCCGACCGCATCCGTACCCGCCCGTGGGCCTGGCGGCTGGCCGTCGCCACCGTCTGCTTCGGGGCGTTCATGGGGCAGTTGGACGCGAGCATCGTCACCCTCACCTACCAGTCGATCGGCCGCGAGTTCCACGCGGGCCCCGGCGCGGTCGAGTGGGTGTCCCTGTCCTATCTCCTGGCCCTGGTCGCCCTGCTGGTGCCGGTCGGGCGCTTCTCCGACGCCCACGGCCGCAAGCTGATGTACCTGTACGGCTTCGCGGTGTTCACCCTCGCCTCCGCGGCCTGCGGACTCGCGCCCTCCCTCGCCGTCCTGGTCGTGTTCCGGGTGGTGCAGGCGCTCGGCGCGGCGCTGATGCAGGCCAACAGCGTGGCCCTGGTCACCACCAGCGCGCCCGCCGGGCGGATGCGGTCGGCGCTGGGCATGCAGGCCGCCGGGCAGGCCATCGGCCTGGCACTGGGACCGACCATCGGCGGCGCGCTGGTCGCCACCATCGGCTGGCGCTGGGTATTCCTGATCAACGTCCCGGTCGGGATCGTCGCCCTGGTCGGCGGCCACTACCTGCTGCCCCGCACCCGCCAGCGCTCCGGCGCGGCGACGGTGGACGCCGTGGGCGTCCTGCTGCTGGCCGCCGCGAGCACCGCCGCCATGCTGGGCCTCTCCGTCGGCTCCGGCCTGGGTCTCCCGGTCTGGACCGCCGCCCTGCTGTTCGCCCTCGCGGTGCTCGCGGGCGCTGCGTTCGCGCGCCGCCAGAACACGCGGCCCAACCCGCTGGTGGACCTGAGCCTGCTGCGCCGCGGCGGCATCGCGCCGGGCCTGGCCGGCGGGCTGTGCGGCTACCTGATCCTGTTCGGCCCGCTGGTCCTGGTCCCGGTCGTGCTCGGGAGGCACGGCGACTCCCCGCTCTTCTCCGGGGTGGTGCTGACCGCGCTGCCGCTCGGTTTCGCGCTCGCCGCCACCCTCGCCGACCGGGTGCTGCCCTCGGGTTGGGACGACCGGGTGCGCTGCCGGGTCGGCGCGGCGGGCTGTGTGCTCGCGCTGGCGCTGATGGCGGTGCTGCCGGACAGCGGCGCCGTGCTACCTGTTCCGCTGGCGCTGCTGGGCGTCGCGCTGGGGGTGTTCACCCCGGCGAACAACACCCTGGTGATGCGGGCGATCCCGCAGTCCTCGGCGGGAACCGGCGGCGGCATGGTCAACATGGGCCGGGGCATGGGCACCGCGCTGGGTGTCGCCGCGGTGACGCTGGCCCTGTACCTGGTTCCCGGCGAGGCGGGGGCGCGCACCGCGGTCGGTGTGCTGCTGGCCTTCGCGGTGCTGGCGCTCGCCGCCGCCACCCGCGAAAGGCCGTAGCGGAGCGCGCCGGCCGACCCCAGCGGAGCGCGGCGAGCGCCGACTTGTGACAGATCCAGATCGATTCAGCGCCCCTCCTTATCGACCACAGTGAAGATCTGATAAGAAGTGACAGCGATTCTCTTGAATCGCTCACGACTTAGCGTGCAACTCCTGTCGTATCCGGACATGTACGCCACCGGGCGCCACAACTGCCGCTCCGACAACCGGTCGGACGGCCGTGCCCACTGCTTCACCTCTTCACAAGGAGACCCTGCATGGCAAGAAAGGTCGGCAATTCCCGAATATCAGCCGAAAACGCTGCTACGGGTGACGCCAACCGTTCCGGGGGGGCCGGGCTGAGGTTCGCCGCCAGTGCCGCCACCGCAACGCTCACCGCTTTCAGCGTCGTCGCCGCCCTTGCGGGGACGGCCGACGCCGCCACCGCGACCAGCGACCTCAGCGCCAATCTCGCACCCCAGCACATCGGCACCGCCCCGGCGATCCCCGCGGGCGCGGTGCGCACCGGCGCCACCGCTGCCGACACCACGCTGCACCTGGCCGTCAACCTCAAGCCGCGCGACCCGGCCGCGCTGAGCGCCTTCGTCGCCGGCGTGTCGGACAAGAACTCCCCGCTCTACCACCACTACCTGGCGGCGGGTCAGTTCGCGCAGGCCTTCGGCCCGGCGCAGAGCACGATCACGTCCGTGGAGCAGACCCTGCGCAACGAGGGCCTGACCCCCGGCAAGGTCTCCTCGGACGACCTGTCCATCGCGATCACGGCCTCCGCCTCGGCGGCCTCCCACGCCTTCGGCACCCAGTTCTCCTCGCTGCGGCTGGCCGACGGGACCTCGGCGTACATCAACAACTCGGCCCCCTCGATGGCCAGCAGCGCCGCCACGCAGGTCGCCGGGATCACCGGGCTCAACAGCCTGGACCAGATGGTGTCCGACCACTCGGCCCCGGTGAAGGCAGCCACTCTCGGCTCCAGCCGGATGCACTCGGCGGCCGTGGCACCCGCCGAGACCAGCCCGACGATCTGCTCCGGCCTGACCAGCAACCTGAACTCCGCGGGCGACTACGACACCAAGCGCTACTACAGCCCCAGCGCGCTGGCGTCGGTCTACGGCCTGACCAAGAGCAACACCGCCGGTGCCGGTGTGACGGTCGGCGTGTTCGAGCTGGAGAACGTCTCGGCGGCGAACATCGCCTCCTACCAGTCCTGCCTCGGCACGCACTCGAGCGTCAGCTACGTGAAGGTCGACGGCGGCCCGACGGCTGCGCCCGTCGCCGCCAACAACATCGGCGTCGAGTCCGCCCTGGACATCGAGGACCTCATCGGCCTCGCCCCGGGCGCCTCGATCATCGACTACGAGGGCCCCGACGCCTCCTCGGCGTCCAACCAGAACGTGCTGGACGTCTACCAGGAGATGGTCACGGCCGACAAGGCCAAGGTCCTCTCCACCAGCTGGGGCGAGTGCGAGTCCGACCTGGACTCGGGCACCCTCGCCGCGGAGAGCAACATCTTCGCCGAGGCCGCGGCTCAGGGCCAGAGCGTCGTCGCCGCCTCCGGTGACACCGGCTCGACCGGTTGCTACCGCGACGGCAACCCCGCCACCGAGGCGGCCCTCGCCGTCGGCGACCCGGCCAGCCAGCCGTACGTCACCGGCGTCGGCGGCACCTGGATGAACGGCACCGGCGCCACCCTCAAGCAGGCGACCTGGAACTACGGCATCCCGTGGGCCCAGGGCGGCGGCTCGGGCTCGGGCGGTGTCTCCAACGTCTGGAGCAGCACCGACGCCACTGCGCCGTTCAGCTACCAGAACGGCTTCACCGGCGCCGGCTACAGCAACGCGTGCGGCGCGACCAGCGGCCAGTGCCGCCAGGTGCCCGACGTGTCGGCTCTGGCCGACCCCAGCTCCGGCTACCTGATCGCGCTCGACAACAACGAGTGGTACTTCATGGGCGGCACCAGTGGTGCCGCGCCGACCTGGGCCGCGATGCTCGCCCAGGCCGACGCCTCCACCGGATGCGTGGCCAACGGCTCGATCGGACAGCTGAACCCGCTGCTCTACTCGGCCTCCACGACCGCCCGCAGCTCGTCGTTCTACGACGTCACCACCGGCACCAACGACTGGACGCCGTCCGGCTACACCGGTGGCGACTACAAGGCCACGGCCGGCTACAACATGGCCACCGGCCTCGGCACCCCGAAGTACGCGGGTCTGCTGAGCCACCTCTGCGGCACGCGCCCGTCCGTGGCCGGCACCTTTAACCCGGTCACCCCCGAGCGCATCTTCGACACCCGTGACGGCACCGGCGGCTACAAGGCTCCGATCGCCGCCAACGCCACCGACACGCTGATGGTCACGGGCAACAACGAGAACGACGGCGTTCCGGCCATGAGCACCGGCGTGACCGCGGTCGTGCTCAGCGTCACCGCGATCGGCCCGAGCACCTCCGGCTACGTCAGCGTCTCCGGCGACGACACCGGCACGGGTTCGGCCACGGTGGACTTCGCCGCCAAGCAGATCTTGCCCAACACGGTGGTCGTCCCGGTCCGCAACGGCAAGGTCGACTTCTACAACCACTCCGGCACGGTCAACGTGGCCGCCGTGGTCACGGGTTACTACAGCACGGCCGCCAACGGCTACACCTTCACCGGCATCACCCCGGCCCACCTGCTCGACACCCGCAACGGCACCGGCCTGAGCGCCGCCGGCGCGCTGGGCCCGAACGCGACCGACACCATCCACGTGCTCGGAAACGCCAACGTGCCCAACAGCAGCACGGTCACCGCCGTCGCGCTGAACGTCACCGCCATCAGCGGCACGGCCAGCAGCTACATCGGCATCTACCCGGGCACCTCGGGCCCCAGCTCGGCCATGAGCCTCAGCTTCGCGCCCGGTCAGATCATCGCCAACACGGAGATCGTCCCGGTCGGCACGGACGGCACGATCAAGTTCTACAACCACACCGGTAGCGTCAACGTCACCGCCGACGTGACCGGGTACTACAGCACCTCGGCCACGGGCATGTCCTTCACCGCGGTCACCCCGGCCCACCTGCTCGACACCCGCAACGGCACCGGCGGCATCAGCAAGCCGCTCACCGGCGGCGCGACGATCAGCGTCACGGCCTGGGGTGCTGCCAAGGTCCCGGCCAACGCCACCGCGGTGGTGCTGAACCTGACCGTCGTCGGCCCGACCGGCAGCAGCTACCTCTCCGTCTTCCCCGACGGTGCGGGTCACGCGGCTTCCACCGGTCTCGACTTCGCCACCGGCCAGACCATCGCCAACATGGTGATCGTGCCGGTGACCGACGGAAAGATCGACATCTACAACCACGCCGGATCGGTCAACGTCGTCGCCGACGTCCTGGGCTACTACGCCCCCTGATCCGACAGCACCACCCCGCGGCCGCACCCGCGACCGCACCGGATGCCCCGCCGACCACCACGGTCGGCGGGGCATTCCGCGTCCCCGGGGCCCACCGGGGCCCGCCCGGGCGGCAAGATGGTCGGCATGAGCAGTGAGACGCAACACCAGCAGACGCAGGCGCCGGCGTTCGACCAACTCCCCGCCTGGGAACAGCGGTTCAAGGCCCCTCGGATCAGCCTCCCGGAGTGGGCGGAGGACGCCCCCGAGCGGTCCCTCTTCGTGTCCAACGCCACCGGCACCCACGAGGTGTACGCGTGGGACCGCAGCACCGGCAGCCGTCGGCAGGTCACCCACCGCGCCAGCGGCACCAACGACGCCACGCTCACCCCCGACGGGGAGTGGATCTGGTGGTTCGACGACAAGGACGGCGACGAGTTCGGCATCTGGCGGCGGCAGCCCTTCGCCGGCGGCCCCGACGAGGAGGCCGTCCCCGGCCTCGCCCCCTCCTACGAGGCCGGGCTGGCCCTCGGCCGCTCCGGCAGCGGGGTGACCGCCGTGGTGGGCCGCAGCACGGACGAGGAGGGTTCGACGCTGCACCTGGTCCGCGCCGACGGTTCGTCGTCCGTGGTGTACCGGCACCGGGAGTCGGCGAGCGTGTCCGACCTGTCCCACGACGGGAAGCTGATCGCGATCGACCACACCGAGCACGGCGACGCCATGCACTCCGCGCTGCGCGTGATCCGCACGGCCGACGCCTCGACCGTCGCCGAACTGGACGACTCCACCGGGCGCGAGCAGCCCCTCGGCCTGGCCTGCCAGGGCTTCGCCCCGGTCGCCGGCGACACCCGGGTCCTGGTGGCGCACCAGCGGCGGGGCCGCTGGGAGCCGCTGATCTGGGACACCTCGACCGGCGGGACGACCGAGATCGTCCTCGACCTGGCCGGGGACCTCTCCGCCGAGTGGTACCCGGACGCGTCCGCGCTGCTCGTCGAGCACACCCACCACGCCAGGAGCGAGCTCTACCGCTACGACCTGGCGTCCGCCGAGCTGGTCCGGCTGGACACCGCGTCCGGCACGGTCGCGGGCGCGAGCGCGCGGCCCGACGGCAGCGTGGAGTTCGCGTGGTCCTCGGCCGCGCAGCCGCGCGTCATCCGCTCCACCAGCGGTGAGGTGCTGCTGGACTCCCCCGGCCCGCAGGCGCCCGCCTCCGTCCCGGTGGAGGACGTATGGGTGGAGGGTCCCGGCGGCCCCGTTCACGCGCTGGTACGGCGGCCGGCCGGCGAGGGCCCCTTCCCGGTGGTCTTCGACATCCACGGCGGCCCGACCCACCACGACACCGACGCCTTCTTCGCCGGTCCCGCCGCCTGGGTCGACCACGGCTTCGCGGTCGTCCAGGTCAACTACCGGGGTTCGACCGGCTACGGACGCGAGTGGACGGACGCGCTGCGGCACCGGGTGGGGCTGATCGAGCTGGAGGACATCGCCGCCGTGCACGCCTGGGCGGTCGCCTCCGGGCTCGCCGACCCGGCCAGGACCGTCCTCTCCGGCGGTTCCTGGGGCGGATATCTGACGCTGCTGGGCCTCGGCGTCCAGCCGGAGCTGTGGGCGCTCGGCCTGGCCGCCGTCCCCGTCGCGGACTACGTCACGGCGTACCACGACGAGATGGAGACCCTGAAGGCGATGGACCGGACCCTGGTCGGCGGTACGCCCGAGGAGGTGCCCGAGCGGTTCGCCGCCTCGTCGCCGCTCACCTATGTCGAGTCGGTGCGGGCCCCGGTCTACATCAGCGCCGGTCTGAACGACCCGCGCTGCCCGATCGCGCAGATCGAGAACTACGTCCAGCGGCTTGAGAAGTCGGGCAAGGTGCACGAGGTGTACCGGTTCGACGCGGGACACGGCTCGCTGGTGGTGGAGGAGCGGATCAAGCAGCTGCGACTGGAACTCGACTTCGTGGCACGGCACCTGGGCTGAGGCCGATCGGGGTCCGGTCCGGTCCTGACCCGGTCGGGAACAGACCGGACCGGACCCCGATCCCTGTGCGGCTACACCGCGAGCAGTCCGAGCTTCCGGTCGCGGGCGACCTCCGCGTCACGGCGGGCCAGCCGGGCCCACATGAAGACGACGAATCCGGCGAACGCGAACCACTGGCAGGTGTAGCCGAGGTTCTGGAACGCCTCCAGGGTCAGACCGTCACCCTCGGCCGCCTGGTAGGTGGGCACCGGCACCAGGGTCGTCGAGTCCGCGTCCAGGGCGACCCAACCGTTGTAGACCGGGTACGGCAGCGCGTTGACCAGCGTGGACGGGCTGATCATGCCGATCTGCCCGGCCGGCAGGTCGCCGGTGGCGATCACCCCGGTGGTGCTGTCGTCCTCGGCGATCTGCAGCCGCCCGTGCAGCACGACGGTGCCGGTCGGCACCGCCGGGACGTCCTTGGCATGGGCGATCCAGCCTCGGACGACCGGGATGTGGATGCCGTCGGAGAGCAGCATCGGCGTCAGCACGTAGTAGCCGGTCCGGTTGTCCACCACCCGCTGCGGCACCAGGAACTGGTGGGCGGGGTCGTAGCGGCCGTCGAGGGTGACCTCGCGGCCCGAGTCGTCGGCCGTGACGCCCGGCGCGTCGGCGTGAGCCAGAAGCTCGTTCACCGACACCGTGTCGGCGACGTGCGCGGCGGCCTGCGCGGCGCGGTGGCCGCCGGTGTGCGTCCGCTGCTCGAAGCGGCCGAACTGCCACACGCCCAGCCAGATGCACAGCGGCACCGCCAGCACGGCGAAGAGGTGGATGCCGAGCCAGCGCGGGGTGAGGAGGAACCGGTACACCCCCCCACGGTAGCCACTCATCATTGGGCGGTTGCAGAGGGGTCCGCCCGGGCGCCGTCGGGCCACGTCCGGGGGGCGTCCCGGGGCGGAGCGCCGGGCTATCCGGCGGCGAGGGGGACCGTGCGGTAGACCGTGCCGGCGCAGGCGTCGGGGAGCAGGGCGGAGGCGGCCGCCGTACCGCCGGAGCCGGGGATGTGCACCAGGGTGACCGTGGGCGGGGAGGGGTTCGGGGTCGCGGACGGCGGCGCGCTGACGGGTGTGGTCACCGTGTCGCCGGTGCCGCCGTCGGCCGTGGGCGACGCCGTCGCCCCGGACGAGGGGCTGCCGCTCGTACAGCTCGGCGCTCCGGCACCGCTGGCGGGGACCCAGGCGAAGTCCACGACGTACGACTGTCCCGGTGTCAGCAGGACCGGGGCCGGGGTCGCCGAGGGAGCCGGTAGGAGCGTTGCCGGGTCGGTGGCGGTGTGCTGCGCGATCGAGATCCACGAGGCGTTGGTGCCGTTGACGGCCGCCACCGCGACCGTACCGGTCTCCGTGACCTGGCAGGTCGACTGGGAGATGTTGGTGACCTCGAACGACCCGTAGACCGTGCCGTCGGCGATGGCCACGCCCACCGTGGCCGAGCCGTCGCCCAGTTGGCTGCGGGTGCATTCGGCAGCCTGCGGCGCACCCGAACCGCTGCCGGTGCCGGGGCCCGGCGGCGTATAGGGCGCGGAGGAGCCCGAACGGGTTCCGGCCGGAGCGGTGGTCTGCGGTCCCCCCTGGGGATCGCCGGACTGCTCCTCGTTCGTGCCTCCGCCGCCAGGTCCGGGCAGGTAGGGCACGACCGGGGTGCCGCTCGCCGAGGCTCCGCCTCCGGAGGCGGGTGAACTGGTCGCCGCGTTCTGGATGCCCTGGCTCGCCTGCGGTCCCTGGGCCAGGTCCACCGAGTCGGCCACGGCGTGCAGCATGGCTCCGCCCAGCACGCCGAGGGCGATCGCGGTGACCACACCGCTGTACGCGCGGCGGCGCCGGGCCTGGCGTGCGGGCACGGCATGGCGCAGGTTCTCCAGCGCACCGGCCGCCGGCTGGATTCTTTCGACCTTGTGGTGCAGCAGTTCGCGCAGTCGGCGCTCCTCGGGGCCGAGGTCGCCGTCCAGCGGGTCGGTCGGAGGGGTCTGCGGCGCGAGCCAGGGCGGCAGGGCGCTGGGCGGCGCCATCGGCATGGGCGGGATCGGCGGGACGGGCGGGAGCTCGTCGGCGGGACGGCCGCCGGGGCGCACCACCCGGACGTGGGCGCGACCGCCCCTCGGGCGCGGCGGCACGGTCGGATCGGGGGTCTGCTGGGGGGTCTGCTGGAGGCCCTGCTCGGGGCTGTCCTCGGCCTTCCCACCCATGACGTCCTCGTCCTCGCTCACGGGGTCGCCTCCATGGTGAGCCGCAGCGCCGCGAGGCCGCGAGAGCCGTAGGCCTTCACCGAGCCGATCGAGATTCCGAGGCTGTCGGCGACCTGGGCCTCCGTCATATCGGCGAAGTAGCGCAGTACCAGCACCTCGCGCTGGCGCCGCTGGAGGCCGCGCATCGCTCGCAGCAGTTCGTCCCGCTCCAGCGCGTCGTATGCGCCCTCCTCCGCGCTGGCCATGTCCGGCATGGGCTTCTGCAGCAGTCGCAGGCCCATGATCCGGCGGCGCAGCGTGGAGCGGGACAGGTTGACGACGGTCTGCCGCAGGTACGCCAGGGTCTTCTCCGGCTCGCGCACGCGCCTGCGCGCCGCGTGGACGCGGATGAACGCCTCCTGGACGACGTCCTCGCAGGAGGCGGTGTCGTCGAGGAGCAGCGCGGCCAGGCCCAGCAGCGAGCGGTAGTGCGCCTGGTAGGTCTCGGTGAGCTGGTCGACGCTGGTTCCCTCGACCACAGCGGCCGTGAACTCGGCCCGGTCGAGGCCGCGTTCGAGCCCCCGCTCGACCGTCCGGTCGGCGACGTGCTCGACAACCCTGCGGACGCCTGGGAAGGGGGCGGTCATGGGCAGTCCCCCTGCCACCAATGTGCTCCCCGCCATCTCTGCCACGTCTGTATGACGTGCCGCGGCTCGGGATGGTTGTACCGGACGCACGGAAAATCACCGCGCGGACACGGGCGGTGCGGGCACGGAGAGGGACCGGTCATCCTTCTGCCTCCCCCCTCAGCCCGCCGTCGATGCACCAACGGTACGGGCCGGGCCTGCGCTCGTCACCGGAACCGACCGACTCGTGCCACGGAGCACGGCGCCATCGGCTATGACGAGCGTCACACCCAACCCGGTTCCTGCGGAAGCCCGTTACGACCCGCTACGGCCCGTTACGAGGGGAACTCCGCAGCCACGGCCTCGGCGATCTGCACGGTGTTCAGGGCCGCGCCCTTGCGGAGGTTGTCGCCGCAGAGGAAGAGGTCGAGCGCATAGGGGTCGTCCAGCGAGCGGCGGACCCGGCCGACCCAGGTCGGGTCGGTGCCGACGACATCCGCCGGGGTGGGGAACTCGCCCGTCGCAGGGTCGTCGTAGAGGACGACTCCCGCCGCGGATGCCAGTATCTCGTGCACGAGTTCGACGGTGACCTGGTTCTCGAAGACCGCGTGCACCACCAGCGAATGGGTGGTGATCACCGGCACCCGTACGCAGGTCGCGGAGACCTTCAGCTACGGCAGCCCGAGGATCTTCCGTGACTCGCCGCGGATCTTGAGCTCCTCCGACGACCATCCCCCGTCCTGCGGCGTCCCGGCCCACGGGATGACATTCAGCGCCAGCGGCGCCGCGAACGGGCCGGTGTCGCCGATCGCGCGCCGCACGTCGCCGGTTCTGCTGCCGAGGTCGCCGGCCTCCGCGACCACGGCGATCTGCTGCCGCAGCGCGTCCACACCGGACTGCCCGGCGCCCGAGGCCGCCTGGTAGGACGCGACCACGAGCTCCTTCAGCCCGAACTCCGCGTGCAGCGCGCCCATGGCGACGATCATCGACAGGGTGGTGCAGTTGGCGTTGGCGATGATGCCGCGCGGACGCATCCGCACCGCGCCCGCGTTGACCTCGGGGACGACCAGCGGCACGTCCTCGTCCATCCGGAAGGCGCCCGAGTTGTCGACGACGACCGCGCCCCGGGCGACGGCGACCGGCGCCCACTGCGCGGAGACCTCGTCCGGGACGTCGAACATGGCGACGTCCACGCCCTCGAAGCACTCCTCACTGAGAGCGAGTACCTCGGTCTCATCGCCGCGCACGACGAGCTTGCGTCCGGCGGAGCGGGCGGAGGCGACCAGGCGGATCTCGCCCCACACGTCGGCGCGGGTCGAGAGCAGCTCCAGCATGACCGTCCCGACGGCGCCGGTGGCGCCGATCACGGCCAGCGTGGGTCGGCCGGACCGGTCCGTGGACCGGCCCGGCAGGGCGCCTCCGCCCGAGGTCACCTACCGGTCCCGCCGTAGACGACGGCTTCGTCGCTCTCGGTGTCCAGTCCGAAGGCGGTGTGGACGGCGCGGACCGCCTCGTTGACGTCGTCGACCCGCGTCACGACCGAGATCCGGATCTCCGAGGTGGAGATCAGCTCGATGTTGACGCTCGCGCCCGACAGCGCCTCGAAGAAGGTCGCGGTGACCCCGGGGTTGGACCGCATACCGGCGCCGACCAGGGAGATCTTGCCGATCGCGTCGTCGTAGCGCAGCGAGGCGAAGGCGATGCTCTCCTGGACCCGCTCCAGCGCCTCGATGGCCCTGCGGCCCTCGGACTTCGGCACGGTGAAGGAGATGTCGGTCAGACCGGTCGACGCGGCGGAGACGTTCTGCACCACCATGTCGATGTTGATCTCGGCGTCGGCGATGGCACGGAAGATCCGCGCCGCCTCACCGGGCTTGTCGGGCACTCCGACGACGGTGACCTTGGCCTCCGACGTGTCGTGGGCGACTCCGGAGATGATGGCGTGCTCCATGTTGTTACTGTCGCCCCCTTCTGTGGGCTGGTTCCGGACCCAGGTACCAACGTGTCCCGAGAAGGACGACCGGACGTGGATGGGCATGTTGTAGCGGCGGGCGTACTCGACGCAGCGGGCGAGCAGCACCTTGGAGCCGGACGACGCCAGCTCCAGCATGTCCTCGTAGCCGATCTCGTCGATCTTGCGAGCCTTCCTCACCACACGGGGGTCGGCGGTGAAGACACCGTCCACGTCCGTGTAGATCTCGCAGCACTCGGCGTCCAGGGCGGCGGCCAGGGCGACCGCGGTGGTGTCCGAGCCGCCGCGGCCCAGGGTGGTGATGTCCTTGCTGTCCTGCGAGACGCCCTGGAATCCGGCCACGATCGCGATGTTGCCCTGGTCGAGGGCGGTGCGGATACGACCCGGGGTCACATCGATGATGCGCGCCTTGTTGTGGACCGCGTCGGTGATGACCCCGGCCTGGCTGCCGGTGAACGACTGGGCCTCGTGGCCCAGCGATTTGATCGCCATGGCCAGCAGCGCCATGGACATGCGCTCCCCCGCAGTCAGCAGCATGTCGAGCTCGCGTCCGGCAGGGAAAGGTGACACCTGCTCTGCGAGGTCGATGAGCTCGTCCGTCGTGTCGCCCATCGCGGACACCACGACGACGACCTCATGGCCGGACTTCTTGGTGTCGACGATTCGTCTGGCGACGCGCTTGATGCCCTCGGCATCAGCGACGGAGGAGCCGCCGTACTTCTGCACGACAAGGCCCACGTGCGCTCCTCGTATCTTCCGGTCTCCCGGTTACTGCGGTGGCTCAGGCTGGTTTTCGTTCGCCGCGGCCCCCGGGATGATCCCCGGCACGGCGTGCGGCGGCCCCAGTCTAACGAGAGGGGAGAACAGCCCCACTGCATTCCGGATGCTGAGATCCGGAGTTCATGGAGCGAGATCGTTTCCGCTACCTCCCCGCCACCTCTCCTCTGCTTGAGCTGCTTGCTCTGCTTGACCTGCTCGACCGGGACTACTTCTCCCGCTTGCCCTTCCTGTCCTGCTTCTCCTGACCACTGATGCCGAGCTCGGCCGCCATCAGCTCCCCGGCCTGCTGGCTCAGCTGCTCGTCGGTGAGGCCGTCGTCGTCGGTGTCGACACCGTCCACCGCCGCGCCGATGGGGCTGTCCAGGCGGACGTGCGCCACCAGCGAGTGCAGGGCACGCAGCACGGAGGTCGAGGTGGACCCCCAGTTGGCCAGGTAGGAGAACTGCCACCACCACAGCGCCTCGGAGATCCGGCCCTCGCGGTAGTGCACCAGACCGTGCTGGAGATCGGCGACCACTCCGGCGATGTCGTCGGAGATCCGGCACGGGACCGGCTTGTCCGGCAGGCCGTAGGGGTCGAAGACCTCGTGGTAGACGTCGATCGGCGCGAGCAGCTCGGCGAGGCACTGGCGCAGCTCGGACTCGTCCACGTCGGGGCCGGTGTCCGGCTCGTAGCGGTCGTCCGGCAGGACGTCCTCGATCGCGCCGAGGCGGCCGCCGGCCAGCAGCAGCTGCGAGACCTCCAGCAGCAGCAGGGAGATGGCGCTGCCGGGCTCGTCGCCCTTGGCGATCTCGTGCACGGCGAGGACGAAGCTGTCCACGGAGTCCGCGATCTGCACCGCGAACTCGTCCGGCTCCTGCGGGTGGATCATGGTGGTGGCGCTGGTTTCAGACATCAAGAAGTCGTCTCCCTTCGAAGGCCCGTCCGAGGGTGACCTCGTCGGCGTACTCCAGGTCTCCCCCGACCGGCAGGCCGCTGGCCAGGCGGGTCACTCTCAGCCCCATCGGCTTGAGCAGGCGCGCCAGGTAGGTGGCCGTCGCCTCGCCCTCGAGGTTGGGGTCGGTGGCCAGGATCAGCTCGGTGACGACGCCGTCGGCGAGACGGGTCATCAGCTCCCTGATCCGCAGATCGTCGGGGCCGACGCCCTCGATCGGGCTGATCGCCCCGCCGAGAACGTGGTACCTGCCCCTGAACTCCCGGGTCCGCTCGACCGCGACGACATCCTTCGGCTCCTCGACCACACAGATCACCGAGGGGTCGCGGCGCGGGTCCAGGCAGACCCGGCAGCGTTCCGACTCGGAGACGTTCCCGCAGACCGCGCAGAAACGCACCTTCTCCTTGACCTCGTTCAGGGCGTTCGCCAGGCGGCGGACGTCGATCGGGTCCGACTGCAGGATGTGGAAGGCGATCCGCTGCGCGCTCTTGGGCCCGACGCCGGGCAGCCTGCCCAACTCGTCGATGAGGTCCTGGACCACGCCCTCGTACACGCTGCTCGTCCTGCCTTTCCCCACACGCGTGGGGGTTGTGGTGGTTGTGGGGACTGTGGTGGCTGTGGGGCTTCAGCGGATGCCGTCGACCACGCCCGCCCGGGGAGTTGCTGGGAGCCATCATCCTCTGGCCCCCGGCCCCGACACACCCGCGCGACACACCAAAAGTGCAGGGGAAGGGGGCGTGCGGAGGTCTTCAGCCAGTCGGAGAAGCTTCAGAAAGGCAGTCCGGGGATGCCGCTGCCGCTCAGGCCCTGGGCAAGCGGCCCGAGGCGCTCGGCCGCGAGCCGCTGCGCGGCGGCGTTGGCGTCACGGACTGCGGCCAGGATCAGGTCGGCCAGGGTCTCGGTGTCCTCGGGGTCGACCGCCTTGGGGTCGATGACCAGGGCCTTCAGCTCACCGGCACCGCTCACCGTGGCATGCACCAGACCGCCGCCGGCCGTTCCCTCCACAGTCGCCGCGGCCAGCTCCTGCTGGGTGATGGCGAGTTGCTGCTGCATCTGCTGGGCCTGCTGGAGCAGTGCCCCCATGTCGGGCTGTCCACCACCGGGAAACATGATTCACTCCTGACGTCGCCAGTTGTCTGTACGGTGCGAGCCTACGTGGCCACGGCACTGGGGTCCGCCGGTCCGTGTTTCCGGGCCCGCCCGGACCGGGCCGGACCGGGCTTAGGCGGCCCGGGTCTAGCGGTTGTGATCGACTTCCTCGATCACCGTGGCACCCAGCTCGCGCATGATCAACTCCTGGCCGGAGATCGACCCCACGGCGTAGGCGGGATCGTCCTCCTCCGGGATCTCGTCATCGGGCGAGTCCGGCATCGGCGGGGGCGAGAGCTCCTGGACCGGCTGCGGTGCCGCGGGCTGCGACACCGGAGCAGCCGGGGCCGCCACCTGGGCCGCCGCATAGGCGTGGGCCTGGGGCTGGACCTGGGTGTGGGGTGCCTGGGCCTGGGCCTGGGCCTGGGGTGCCTGGACCGGTGCCGCCTGCTGCGGCGCGAACGCGTGCGGCTGCGCCTGCTGTTGTACCTGCTGCGGCGCCTGGGGCTGCTGCGGCGCGAACTGTGCCGACGGCGACGAACCGACCGGCCCGCGACCCCCGCCGCCGACCCCTACGCCACCGCCACCGCCACCGCCCGAGGGATCGATGATGCAGTCGATCTTCCAGGCGACGCCGAGAGCGTCCTGCAGCGCCTGCCGCAGGATCTCGTCGTGGCCACCGTTGACGAAACCGTCACGCGTACCCGCATGCTCGAAGGAGAGCTGAAGCGTGCTGCCGTCGAAACCCGCGACCTGAGCCTGCTGCACCAGCATCCAGGTCACCCGGCGGCGCCCCTTCACCGCATCGAGGATCTGCGGCCACAACCGCCGCACCTCGCCGGCCCCTCCCCCACCCTGGGGCTGAGGCTGGGCCTGGGCCTGCTGTTGCGGTTGCTGCGGCGCCTGCGGAGGTTGGACGACCGCAGGTTGCGGCGCCGGAGCAAAGCTCCGCGCCACCGGCCAGGCCCCGGACCCGGCAGGCTGCGCCCCCGCCTGTCCGGGCGCGGCCACCGCCGGAGCCGCCTGAACCACAGGCGCCACAGGCACCGCCTGCGCGGCCTGCTCCATCACCGGCGCCATCGGTGCCGGCATGTCCCCCACCGGCTGCTCCACCAGCACAGGGGCCAGCTGCTGCCCCGCGGTCCGCCGCTCCAGCTTGTCCAGCCGGGCCTGCACGGACCGGGCGTCGTCGTACGCGCCGGGCAGCATCACCCGGGCGCAGATCAACTCCAGCTGCAGCCTGGGCGAGGTCGCCCCCCGCATCTCGGTCAGTCCGGTGTTGACGATGTCGGCGGCACGGCTGAGCTCGGCCGCGCCGAACCGCGCCGCCTGCTGCTCCATCAGAGCGATCCGGTCGGCGGGCGCGTCGATCAGGCCCTTCTCACCCGCGTCCGGGACAGCGGAGAGGATCACCAGGTCGCGCAGCCGCTCCAGCAGATCAGCGACGAAGCGGCGCGGATCGTGCCCGCCCTCGATGACCCGGTCGACCATCCCGAAGACCGCTGCGCCGTCCTGCGTGGCGAAAGCGTCCGTGACCTCATCCAGCAGGCCGGCGTCGGTGTAGCCGAGCAGCGCCGTCGCCATGGCGTATGTCACACCGCCCTCGTCCGATCCGGCCAGCAGCTGGTCCATGACCGACATCGAGTCACGCACCGATCCGGCACCGGCACGGACCACCAGCGGGTAGACGGTGTCCTCGACCCGGATGTCCTCCTGGCCGCAGACCTGGGCGAGATAGTCCCGCAGCGTGCCGGGCGGCACCAGCCGGAAGGGGTAGTGGTGCGTACGGGAGCGGATCGTCCCGATGACCTTCTCGGGCTCGGTCGTGGCGAAGATGAACTTGAGGTGCGGCGGGGGCTCCTCCACGACCTTCAGCAGGGCGTTGAAGCCGGCCGTCGAGACCATATGGGCCTCGTCGATGATGTAGATCTTGAAGCGGCTGGACGCGGGCGCGAAAAACGCCTTCTCGCGCAGGTCACGGGTGTCGTCCACGCCACCGTGCGAGGCGGCGTCGATCTCGATGACGTCAATGGAGCCGGGGCCGCCACGGGCCAGGTCCGTACACGAGAGGCACTCTCCGCAGGGCGTGGGCGTGGGGCCCTGCTCGCAGTTGAGGCAGCGGGCGAGGATCCGCGCGCTGGTCGTCTTTCCGCAACCGCGCGGCCCACTGAAGAGGTACGCGTGGTTGACCCGGTTGTTGCGCAGCGCCTGCTGGAGCGGACCGGTGACGTGCTCCTGACCGATGACCTCGGCGAAGGTCTCGGGGCGATAGCGGCGATAAAGAGCGAGCGACACGTCACTGACCCTAACGGTCCCCACTGACAAGAGGGGGTCCCTGGAAACGACAGGACCCCCCGTGCACCCGCCAGAGCCCACTTACCCTTGCTGCCTTCCGGCCCTGGGGGGGTTCAGCGAGATAGCGCCACACGAGGGGCTGTCCAACAGCGTAGCGGATCGCCGGGGTGATCCGTGACGGCACCCGCACGGACGACCCACCCCAGGTCGCCTCGATCGGATCATGTTCGCGAGCACCCCCAAACGTCTAGTAAGCTCTCCCACGGAGGATTCGCCTAGTGGCCTAGGGCGCACGCTTGGAAAGCGTGTTGGGGGCAACCCCTCAC